>Ga0307511_10002197_pt1 | contig 20473 bp, 24 predicted proteins | sample 13_EM_MG_FD_200266 | JGI IMG/M metagenome (GOLD analysis project Ga0307511, IMG submission 200266) | Populus trichocarpa ectomycorrhiza microbial communities from riparian zone in the Pacific Northwest, United States - 13_EM | ecosystem: Host-associated > Plants > Roots > Unclassified | place...
CATCTATACTTAAGTAGAGTCCTAGCCACTAATAACGTGATTGAACAGACTAAAAAGGTTGACGTATGTGGTCACAGGCCGGGACCGCAAAAGTAGTCTGGTTGGCACAAGTCTCTCGTCCGCAAAGGCCCGCAGACACAAGGTAGGGAGAGCGGACGACCCACTGTGCGCAGCATGTGGAGTCCCCCAGATTCCAGATATAAGCGCATACCCTGGCGCCCACAGATAGCAGACGGAAGATGCCGGAGCTAGGAAGAGGCCCATGAGGATCAAGAATAGTGCAGAGCAGGAGCGGAAGGCGGGTTTTCTCTCTTTTTTCCTTTTCTTCCTTTCTTTCCTTCTTTTTTCTTTTCTCCTCCTATCCTTTTGTACGTACTTCAGACAGGCATCTTTGGGGGAAGAGTGGCAGGGAACGTTGGACAATCCGATGGGTGGACACCCAGAGATGCACTTCCTCGTCATAAGTTAAATACTAGTTTAAATACGAGTACTGAGTTACTCCCCCCCCCAAAAAAAAAAAAAAAAAAAAAAAAAAAAAAAGAGCCGGGAGCTCACATAAGACCGCTACAAGAGAGTCTGATTGGTGGGGCTTCTGAGGCGTAGGAGGTTTTCTTCAATGGGATGGCAGGTGAATATAGTCACGTAACCGCTTCACGATCAGCTACATAGTTGGATCCTCCAGAGAGTATAGAGAAGAAGCCATCCAGGGGTAGATTACCTATATTCGAATTGTCAGGATGCAAGAGCTAGGGTGGAGTCTTACCTCTATCATCACGTAGTCTCTGACCGGAAAGGCTAGTCCCTGATCGACAGAGGTTAGTCCTACTAGAAACGGGCTACATACTTGAGCAATGGAAAACCAGACTAGCAATGAAAAGATCTCGGTTAGCGCGTTGCCATTCTTGTGAAGGAGTAACTATAGTTGGGATCGCTCTCCACGACGGTAGAATCGTAGACAGTATTCACATAAACAGAACAACGACCTGCGAGCTCGTTATATACACCTGAGCTTAGAGCTCTCGGCCGATGGTGCAGAGAATTCGAAGAAAACGAGAGAACAAGATCCATGAGTGGAGATTTGAAAGCTGTATGTATAGAAGTAACAAATAGAGAAAGGAAAAGACGCTCCGCCGTATACTTGTTCTGACCCATACGTCAATACGGCCCATTCATCAATGGGCCGTCAATCTGACGGCCACAATAATATTTTAATATAATTATCTCATATATATGGAACTATTGAGAAATACGGGACTATGGAGCACTACGGATAAATAGAAAAATATAAGATATAAATACATAAAATACTAGAAAATCTAGGCCTCAGATGTAGAAAATTATAATGTAGAAATAAATGAAAATACGAGAAAATCAAGTCCTCCAGAGATATATAAATAAAATATACTAGATCAAGTCCTCTTCCGTAGCACTCGAGTATTCAATGTATTATTCAAATCAGGAGCCGATTTTTCTATTTATCCGTAGTGCTCCATAGTCCCGTATTTCTCAATAGTTCCATATATATGAGATAATTATATTAAAATATCATTGTGGCCGTCAGATTGACGGCCCATTGATGAATGGGCCGTATTGACGTTATGGGTCAGAACACATGTAATGGTCACTTGAGCTTCCTAAGTCGCCATAGTAGGAATTTAAATTTAGGATTCTTTTCAGCTGTTACTTAGAGACAACACCCGGGGTGTGCTTATCCCTCTGGTTGGCGCTCCCTGTTCCGCACTGCCGCTGCGCGCCGGGCTCCACGTAATTCCGGAGCTTGATCATGAGTATACCATCCTTTTGTCTAATTCCACCATATTCAATTCCAATATTACCATACCCTCAATATCGGCATGCTCCCCCAATGTTCATGCCCAATCTCAATTCGGCCAAGTCCAATCTTGCCATATTCACCCCCTCCATGTTCAACCTCTGTATGTTCAATTTTCCATGTTCAATTTCTCCATCAACACAATCTGCTATGTACACAAATATCTGATTATTCCGGAGTAGAGCCCCTAACCCATCTACCTACTCAGCCTGGAGAAAGCCATAACCTATGCCTGACCAGTTCGCTACATCCGCTTCTAGTAGGGCATGAGCTGTCAGGCGAAATCGCTGCTGAGTGGGTACTGGAGAGATGTTAGCTGCCTGACAAAATTGGTTCCTCATGCACTGGGTATTACCTATGCTGCTGCCTCATCCTCAGCCACTTAGTATGCCTGGCGAAATCGTTTTCAACGACTGGGTATTTACCAACTATGTAATCCCTAGTGAATTCGAATTCGCTGCCACATTCACTGAGCCTGGGAGAGATGTTAGCTCCTCGCGGACTGAGCATTTACCAATATTGCTGCCTCATCTGCTGACCCTTGAAGACCTTATACATATACCCGCTGAGATTGCTTCCTCATCCCCTGAGTATTTCGCAAAATCGCTGCCTCATCCTGGGTGGCCTAGCGATGGGCTCCACCACTTGGGGTTCTTATTTATGAGCCCACCAGGTATGACCACCGAGTCGATTGTTCCTCTACATCTTTAAGATATTTTGACTCTCCGACGTTGCTCGATTCTGATGTGAGTCGACTCCGCTGTGGTTCACTGGGTAGTCAAAATGAGGTATGAAGGGAGTCAAGTTTTGTTTGTGTCCAGCAAGAAATGAACAAATCGACATGCGATGGACAACGAGAGGATACAACGGTACATAGTTGCAGTATTTACAGTACTGTAGCTGAAACAAGCAATTCCAAGTCTGCTAATTAAGCACAAATATACCGCAGGAGAGGGTAGATCGAACCACTTAAAATATAACGTTTTGTCCTGCCGGAAGTCAATACCATAGAAACCCGCATTTGAGAAACGCTTCTTAACCAACTACAGGATCCGAGGTTTTCGAGGTTTGGCTGCAAGCTTTGGACCAGGCACCGAGTGCTGGTATGCTGATTTTCCTTATAGACAGGTGCTTTCTTATAATATAGTACTCAGTATATCATGATGCCTCGTGAAGAATCGCGATGTCAGCTTCCTGGGTTCGGAAAACCACTTACTTTTCGCCCAAAGGCGACGAACGGCGACCTCTTACTTTTTCCAAATGCACTTAACCCGCATGACCTTTCGTGGGGATATGTTAAGTATCGATATCTGTTCCTTCAAGTTATTGCAATGAATATTATTACCTGCAGCTGCGTTGATACCGGTACAACAGATACTAATATTTATGCTGAGGTGGATAGTTTGCCATTGAAGTCTCTTCGCGAGTTGGCTATGCTGCGTTTTATGAATGCCATTACTGATAAGCCTGGATGGGAGACAAAGGTCTGTTTTATTTTTATTGTGCCTTCATAATTGCAGCTCGATAGTACCTACATATCATATGTATAGTAGGTTTTCGACGAGGAAATTACCAAAAAATGGACCAATGAGGCTCTCTCCAATCCGTCTTTTGACATGACCTCAAACATGGCCAAATACTGCATCGCTGAGCTCCGACACAAAGCCACCCTCTACAACACCACCAGGTTCGTCAGCGTCTACCCCGGGGACGTGGCTAAATCCGACACCGTTATTCCTGAGCAACTCCAACAGCAGCTTAGATCTGCCGTTGCTGTACTCGAAAACGTGCCAGGGGCACGAAAGGATTGGCATCCTGGATCTGAGGGGAAGGTACTGGACCTTGTGCATCCGTCACTATTTCCCCTGGTCTATGGACATTCGAGGATTCTTCCCAACGATGTGATTGGGCTGGAGGATTGTTTGCGGAGGGCGGGGGAAGGAGTTGTGGTCCCTACCCCAGAAGTGCAGAAAGAGGAGCCTAGGTTTAGCTGGGAGAGGAGCTTTTCTTATGAGAATAAGGCATTCAGCACTAAATTTCAGTGGTTGCCTTGTGATATTGCGTTCGTTGATCGGGGGGATGGGGGAAAGGCTGTGAAGTGAGTGACTACGACGTCTACTAGTGGTATGGGTACTGACACTGGCACTTTGTTACAAGAGTCGTGAGCTACATCAACAACTTGCACCCAGTCACCCACGCAAGCCTTTACCACATTATTGAGCAAATAATTGACTACGCTATTCCAATGTGGAACCTGACCCTGACAAAGTACACAACCAAACAGCGGATCAAATATACCGTTTGTGAATATGATGTTGACCCATATGACTTGCCAGAGTCCGAGTGGCCACAGCAGGGTATCAACGAGGCAGATGCTGATTTTTATGACCGTCTTGAACAATGGGAAGACAGCGTGAGAGTTGTAAAATTACCGGATGTGGATGCAGGGTTCAGTCCACCGTTCATAGACAACAGTCTTCCCGCAAGGTGGAGGCAGCGGGTTGTGGATTTGAAGAGGGATTTTGGCGAACGGGGGTTGCAGGTGATTGCGAAGTTGGCGAATATTCATTTGACGCCTGAGAGTCCCGAATATAACGGAGGGGCCTGGCACGTGGAGGGGCAATTAGTAGGCAACACCTCTTACCTCCTGCTCAGAGAAATAGCTAAGACTTACTTGGGATAGAATGAGCACATCTGCGCCTCTGCTGTGGGTTTCCTCATGAACATTCTTTCTCTCTAGGTCTCTCGCTCACTATCACACCTATAGATCTACTACTACGACAGTGAGAACATCACCCCCAGTTACCTTTCATTTCGCCATCGCCCTTCGTTAAGCTCCAACATCGACTACGCACAAGACGAGCACAGCTGGCTTACCGCCGTCTTCGGGTGCTACAACGAAGAGCCAACTGTCCAAGAAGTTGGTGACATCCTCACACTCCCAGGTCGGCTCGTAACCTTTCCCAACATACTCCAACACTGCGTCAAGCCCTTCAGCCTCTCCGATCGGAGCAAACCAGGACACCGCAAGATCCTCGCACTATTCCTCGTCGACCCAAATATTCGCGTGATTTCAACTGCGAATGTACCGCCACAACAGGAGGAGTGGTGGGCTAGGGAGGTTATGCAGTTGCAGGATTCCATAATTAGTAGGTTTCCGCCAGAATTGAAGGCGGAGATCTTGATGCACACAGGGTTTCCGATGGACTTGAGAGAGGCAAAGAGGTTGAGGGAGGAGTTGATGGAAGAGCGGAAGGAGTATGTCGATATTCTTGGCAGGGAGTTTGTGGGTACTACTTTTTCGCTATGTGAGCATTGAGGAAGCGAGCCAAAGAAGTACCCCACACTAGGGTGGCGGGGAAAAACTAGAGCCCCTCTCATTTGTGGAATCTTCATTCGTTTTTTGCGGTGAGCAGTATGTAGTACCAGCCAGCATGTAGGTCAATTACACATGTAACTCCAGATCCATAACGCCCCTATTCCGCAAAAGACTTCACTTGTTTTTCTCTTTCCGGTGCTACATGTACAGTTTCGACTTTGCTTTCGCCTATTTCGTTCATCTATTTCGTTCACCCCCGCCCTTGGCTTGGGTAGTTTGCAATTGCAATTGTTATTGGGATATGTACTACCCTCGCAGCTCATACAAGTGGCCACAGAGGATGCTTGGGGTGGCCTTAACCCACATTTCCCTATAGAAGTATCTTGCTACTTGTGAAAGTGCCGGAGGAAGTGAACCGGTAACACTTCAGCAGACCTCTGTGACTTTTAAGCTATATTATTAGCTATTTGGGGACAGTCTCGAACTATTTGGGGAGTCTGCCATATGCGAAAAGTTAGTTACACTTGATGGTCCGGATCTGACTAGGTCGGGAATAGGATAAGACGCTTAGCTAGCCAATCAATCACCTTCCCCATGTAACATACATTGAGAGAAAACACACATCTACAGTCACTGCCATTTGAGCTGATTACCATACGCATCTACTTGGGACCCAACCTCCGAGCTCCGAGCATGAGATGCATGATCCCGGACGAGGTCGGTATGTTAATTTGAATGGTAACAGAGCATTGCTAGCAATAGTACCCACTTCATATATTCAGATGAAGGTAAGTTGCCACTACTAAAACGGATAATGTAGTGGACGGGGAGCTGTAAGCTCATACTACTAAACTGTGCCATAGAAATAGAGATCTTTTCTAGACACAGTGGGAAGTATGTACCAAGGACATGCTAGAAAAATAGAATATTAATATCATTTGAGGCCTACAAAATATGAACGTCAATTAGAAGAATGGACGATATTTAGTAACCTGTTCATGAGAGCATAACGGTGTGTTGTCGCAAAAATACTTCGAGAAGATACTATGATATATAGAAGCAATATCAGGAAACGGTGCCTTGCACAGGCATATGCCATAATGTGGTAGGTAATAAGTAATAACTGCGGCCCTAGTGGGTGCTCATAAGACCCTTTGGCAACCTCCTGATGTGAGTGAAGGTCCCCATCGCAAAGTATAGCATATTTATATAATGGACATATCCAGCGAACAAGGTCCAACCCGGTTCCATCAAACCTGACATTCCCACTACTGTAGTGCGCTTATGAGAAATCGAAATCCCCAAAGCAGCATCACTCGGTAGCTTGCATCACCATCTCACTACGTTTTTAGGTGAAGTATCCCAGCCGGATCTAAGGAATCTCAGCTTTCAAACCTCACATATGCCCGCCCCTAGACAATTTCTTTTGAGTGAGAAAAGATCCCAATAATCCGTTCAGAATACTAAAGCAAAGGCCAACTAATTCGGAGAGGTGGTGGCTTGTAAAGAAAACTGACCATGGCCGCATACCAGATACAGTAAATCAAGATATTATTTTACCTTTCAGTCTACTATACATCTTTTCACAATTGACTATATTTTTATTTGCGTTGGGCGGTTTGGACTTCTCATTTCTACTACCTATACCCAGCGCAGACCCTGTATTATCATACACCATTCAATCTCGTGATACTCTTCCAATCTTCAAAGAGGTCTTCTACTTGCTCCAAAAAGATACATTCTTTAAGCATAGATTCCATAACCTCGCCAATTCCTGCAATTACTAATATTGATCGATTTCACCTACCGGATTGGCGAGCGTTGGTACTGTAACGCTCTCAATAACTTCTCTGTCATATGTACCGTACATGTGGACCTCATAGGTAAGGTATCTACTTCACGTGCACGTAGCTTACTGTAATTATATTACGCAATTGCTCTAGGAAAAATTGAATGCTAGCACCTTGGCCGACGTAATGAGAGGTAGTAATTGAATTAGATCACAAGATGAGTAAAGTCGAGAATACATTCATCAAAACGCATCAACATTCGTACGCCATGGCAGCAGCGGGATTCAAAACCTTCGTATGGGAGAGGTCAGATGTAGAGCGCCTGGTGGATTGGATGGTGGAGAATCAAGAGGCATTAAAGGGGAGGAAGGGCGCCTGGGTCAAGGTTTGTAAAGAGCAGGTCTTCGGGAATCAACCGGGGGTTACAACAGGGCGGATTGGGGTCAAATACAACAACTTGAAGGCATCATGGGCAGCCATAAGGAAGAAGATAGGGGGTAATGGATGGGAGGTGAGAGGTGGGGGGACTGTGGATGCGGAATTGGAGGAGAAGTATCCATTCTACCAGAAATTAGATAGGATATTCAATACACCCCCACAGCAGGAAAAAACGATGTTTGTCCCTAGGGCGTCGAACGCCCAAAATGATGCTGGAGCCGCGGTCGCCCGTATCCAAAGGGTGGTCTCCAGACGCCAGAGAGCCCCCCTTGCCCCAGCCCTAACCCCACAAAATAACCTTGATTTAGGGACACCAAGCCCCTGGCGTCCAGCAGAGGATTCAGCGGCGGGGATAGAGCCCCAAAGTGAGAAGATAGTAGGTGGGGAAGAGAGTGAGGGGGTAGGTGGGAGGGGGGATTCAGGTGAAGAGTGTGATTCAGAGGCAGCGCCACTACCAAAGACTCAGCTTTTCAGATCAAGTTTAGCTGCTCAAAGAGTTTTGCTAGGCGCATCTGGGCGAGGAAAAGTGTTAGGCAGGATGAATTCGGTAAAGAGGATTATGGAAGAATGTCATTCACATGAGCTTGAGCGAGATTTGAAAAGGATGAAGATTGAGCGGGAGATACAGAAAGAGCGTTTGGAGTCAAAGGAGAGGCTGGCTCGCATCAGTGCGTCAACAGCAGTGGAGGTTGCAAAACTTCAGGCAGAAGCACAAGTCCATCAATTTGAGCTCATGGCTCAAATGCTTGAACAGCGGTTGGGGGCGAATGGAGGGGCGAATAGAGGGGCGAATAGAGGGCCAAATGGAAGGCAAATGGAGAACTGAATGGATAGCGAATGGAGGGGTGAATGGAGAGGGAAATGAAGGCGAATGGAAGGCGAATGGAGGGAGAAAAGGAAGGCGAACGGAAAGGAAGGCGAACGGAAGAGTGATGTGATTAACTGTGTCATAATAATCTTATAAGCCTAGCTTTCAAATCCTCTCCCTTGCTCTCTTCTCCTCCGTGCATATTCTGTGTCATTACCAACATGTAATTCTTCGGGGCATTGTCATCCACATTGACAATCGACCATTTCAACCATGAATCATCTTCCTAAAGATTCATCAGTAGGTTATGCAAAACCACGCATGCCATTGTCCGTGTAACTGCGGTCCTCATCAATGCGGACTGGAAGGTTAGTTAGGGAAGGCCACCTAACTTTGAGGACCCCAACAGCATGTTCGATTTGACTTAAGTAATAGATAAGTGATAGTTGAAGGCCACATTCTCCCTCTGGCGGCCTACCTCCCCCCTTGTAGGATACAACACGATGTTCCAAGGCATAAGCTTTGTCAACTGATTAAAAGAGCTCGTAGTCTTGAAAAAAATCGATATAGAAAAAAGAACAATGACGCCAACAGGTTTACAATCCACCAAGAACTATGGCTCCTTCTCAAAGCCCCCAATCCGATGCAATGTATATCTATGAGATTCTTTAAAATTATGAACCCCGCCTGAGCACCATTAATATTAAGTGGTACCCTCAGTAGGGACTCCCAATTAGAAAACACAAACAACAAGCAACCTGGGGAGCTCTAAACACGTATTCAAAGGCCCCACCAATACCCCCTGATCAGACCTCATCATAGTCAGCTTACAGCTGCATGCGTACTTCATTAACCTTTAATGCAGCTGTGACCACCCTTAAGCTTGTGGTAGGGAAGGCAGCCTGGTCATGGCCATGCAGCAGTGCCTTTTCGGGTATGCCATTTCAAGTGCCAATTGGTAAAAACATATTTGTGCCAAACGTCAGAGTTACGGTATCCTAATCAATACATATTTAGCAGTCTTAGGCTCTCAATTTTGGCAGCACTTCGGTAGATTAGGATAGAAGTAACATGAAAATTGCCTTAAATCTAGCCCAGAAGTTGGGCATCATATTACGCTGCTTGTAAAATGTATAAATGTATGGCAGTGCTCACATTACTCAATTAAGACTGCCCACAAATACGAGAGCTCTTGAGTATACGGCCCTGCTAGGGGTATCGACGTGGAAAGAAATAACCGATAACCGATATGGCACAAACAGAGCATATGGAACAAACAGAGCGGATTTGGGCAGCAGCTACAAGGGATATCTGAGCCTCCGATGCTCCTATAGCTACACGTCTAATAGTTAAATAAATTGACTTGAGATCAGCCCTCGAAGTGATTTTCATAGAGCAGCCCGAACCGTCTGGATCTGGGCCAGGAACCTTGTAAGCATGACGAATTATAACCCTTGACCAATATTGTTGGACAATACATTGAAGCCGCGAGGCTCGATTGACCGCTACTCACTTTTGCTTGAACACTTTCATATGGCTGGACTTCCCATCCAACCCAAGGTTCTGTAGTAGAATACTTTTCATAATTACGAGCTTATATTGATACCGGCTTCAGTAGCATACATACCCTGACATAAGGGTGTCGAATACGAATATCCGGCTATATATGTGGGCTAGTAATTCGGAAACCTAGGGAATTTACCCGGCTCCGATGTCACAGAGGGGCGAGAGCAATCACACTGCTTAACTGGGAGCTCTGATCCCCAAAAACTACAAAAGCGAGCACTGTGGGTTCCATGCTAAACAAGTAAGCCCTAGAAATCAGGGATATCAATCGGGAAGGTCGTCAGATAGAAACGCCCAAAATTTCGAGGCTACATGCCCATGGGGAGCGATCCTTAGAAGAAATCCCCGGTTCCAATTCTACCGATACATGACCTACCTAGTCATGAGGATATAAAGTTGGCATACTAAGTCTTGAATGTGGTTCCAGTTGGCTACAGAAGTAAGCAATGTGTATCAAAACTCAAAAACATGTATTGTATGTGCCCTATTAATACCTCTGTATAGAAGTATTGATCCTTCTTGGAGGCATGAATTTGACCGTGTCTCGTTTCTACAAGTGTTCTGGGTGAGGGCTAACTTCAGGGTAACTCAACACCCATCAACCAACCAAAATTCACTCCAGTCACATTCCTACCACTGGATTTTCTCGCCCTCTAGCTCTCCGAAAAAGATAGTGCACACTCGAGTTAAATTCTTGCCACTTGAATATTGGCAAGACTTAGATATTCTTGGCCAACAACATGCCCGATATCTGTGTAAGTACAGGTGAGCTAACAATCCCCAGGAAGACTTTGCTTAATGCCAAAGACCACTCCTGATATAAAAGTCTAAAGATTGCCATTGCATGATAAAGGTAGTTCGGAGGAAATTGAGTATAATCCTCCAGACCTTGACACCGAGGACAACGATCCTGCAGATGCATGTCCATCCATCCGACTACGGTACCTCTTCCGGTTGGAGACATACCCGCGTGATGAGAATTATACTTCTGAAAAACTAGAGGACAAGGGCAATTTGCGCTCATTACTCTAGGACTATTTTAACGTTATATCTAATAGACCTCGATTGTGTTTACAAACTCCCAAACCGCAGTGTCGAACTCGCTCCAACGCTCTCACAACAGGAGATATAATGTGTCTGAATAGATGCGATACTTTAGCCCTCCCCAACTTGGATATCAATTGGATTACCGATTAGATGTTATCCTACACTGCAATTCCAGTAAGTATGCAAGCCGGCAAATTGAAGTTCAGGGTAACCCACTCTAGGCTAACGTAAGCGACATTGCCATACAGCCAGCGAACCACCAACCAGACTAGCGAAACAGACAGAGTCTCTTGTACGATATACAGATGTGAGTCAGCCTGAGTTCCTAGGGCTTTGCACTTGAATGTAGGCTTACTAGTGAGCACTGTTTCTATATGCATACTTTTGAAACTACATAGCAGGCTTTGTGAGCAGTTTTCAAAGGTAAGCCTTTCCCTCATATTGGCCAAAATATTTGTTGCAATTGACGGATTATAGTCTTATTCCAGGACAGTAGGCATTAGTTATAACTCACTAGCATTTTTATGTGCTAAGTATGCTCCAGTATGGTCTTGGTTCCGAGTTTCTAGCGACTGCAGGACAAATCTCCAAACCCACACATGTACCTTGAGTCGCTCACTCCAGATCCTTTCTTCATCCAATCCACAGGCAATCAACAAAGCAATTGCTATCCATGTAACTACCACCAATTCGTGACAAAGGAAAATCCGTATTCCTTATCTGATTGTTGTCAACTTCGGCTAACCAATATGCCGAACCCCGATGGTCAATAATTTCCTATTCGTGCATTGGAGCGTTTGAAGCAGCTTCAGGGTAACACTCCCAACATGAAACCTTCACTTAGCATCGGTGTCGTTTTAAAAAAAAGTAGGCGTGGGCTAGCTAGTAAGAACTTGGAAGGGTCCTAAAGACTAGATTGAGAACACCTGTACATGTATATATTACACACTGCTGCTCACATACCTCACGCATATATTTATACCAGTGAGTGGGTACTTCGAAGTGAAGATGGCTATCGTTTGGTGAGTACAACACCCTCCACGCCAAAGGAAGGTTCCCTAAATTGGCTATTGCTAAATATCCACGAGTCTAGTCCAATATCCGCATCGACACAACCAAGCTAGCACTGATAGGAGGATGTGAGGGACTAGAGAGAGACTATCCCAGTAAACATAGCAATGGCTTGTATACTGGACTGGATGCATTACATAGTACTCCTAGTTGCTATAGACATACAGTACTCGCGGTGGAACAAACCCAACAAATGTACAAGATTCAGCAATCCATTGACAAGACAAATAAGAGAACTCATGGATTAGGTAGTAGTGAGGTATGGTATGCCGATTGGTTCTTTAATATTGGTACATATTATGACTATCGATAACTTGCAAAAAATGAAGCAAAACATCTTAACACGCATACATGCATTGACAGAGATACACAGTCAGAGACAAGGGACAGAGTAACGTAAAAAACATAAACATACACAAAACACAAAACACAAAACACAAAACACAAAACACAAAACACAAAACACAAAACACAAAACACAAAAAATACTGAACAAAATAATAATGATGAAAACGAAAGATAAGAACTCCACAGCACCCGAACCATTTCCCCACTAGTCTCCGGTATCATACGAGCCCCCTCCCCTACCAACCCCCATCCAGAAAGAACCAACCAGTCAGTTCTCCGGTTCAAACCCTCCCAACCCTCCCGCCACCATTAGATCCTAGTCTGGTTAATTAGATCCCAGGGCCCTCGTTGTTTGTGTATTGCCTTGTTTCTTTTCCGAGATCCGCCCGTCCAACCACATCATTACTCAACATCGCCATGAAGCGCACAACCATCTGCCCGTAGAAAGTAGTAGTAGTAATCCAGAGGAATATAAAACCGTACCACCAAGAAATACAAAACACAAGTTTGAATCAATCAATAAAACTATTTCTCCATACGTATCATACTACTATTACCTCGCCGCCGCTGCTCTCCTACTCCTCAGCTCCCTTTGCTCTTGTTTAGTCCCCCCGACAAGACTGATCTCTCCGGAGCCATCAGAGCTGTTATCATCCCACCCACTGTCCTCCTCTGGTAGAATTCCCTTCAGCTCTTTGCCGCCATTGATGACAACCTTCTCCATACCACCGTTCATCACGACTGTTCCATTCGTAGTACTGTCCATGGTGGTTGCAATTGGCATATCCTCACCACTACCATTATCTTCACTCTCGATAACCTGTTTCCCCTTGTTGGCCATGCGATTTACTGCCTCACGGCTTTTCCGGTAGCGTTCCTCGGTTGATTTGGGACTGCCGATCCATTGGGTGCTGAGCCAGCGGTCCCAGCAGATAAAGAAAGGTTGGGAAAAGTTGGTCTAAAAACCACACCACGGTTAGAATATTCTACATCTAGATATACAAAAAGGGAGTCGCTGTATATCTCTCACCTTAATACCCCAGCTCTGGTGGTGAATATCATGGTACTCGGCGTTGTTCCAGAATGCCCACTGAAGTGGATCCCAGGGAAGCTTGTATCCGCAGTGATCATCGACAGTCTTGAGGGTACTGAACGTGAAGAAGAAGAGGCCTCCTTGTTGACCCATGCCGGAGAGCTTGAATGCGAGACCAGCACCGATTGTGTCCATGAGGAATCCTTCAAGAGGGTGGTTGTAGAGAGCCCCGAATGCATAGGGGCAGTAGAGGCGGTGGTGATGTGAGTGAATGGCTCCTACTCAATGTTAGCCAGCTGTATCAGAAACAGTTGCGTCCATTGGGGGGAATCTGTACTGTAAAGAGCAGGGACTGTGTGCATCAGTCGATGCAAAAAGTACTGCCAGGTGTCGAGGATGAAGAGTGCGATCCACAGTCGCATTGCCGGAACGATGTACCAATATAGTACTGAAGCCACGTCCATCCTCCAATCGCCGGAAGCCCCCCCCGCAATTCCACCAAACCCAACAACTTCCAACCCCTCCACTAAGCCCCCCAGGCCCACAATTCCCTTCCCAATCTTTTGCTCAAATCCGACACCATTGATTCCAAACAACATTAGCCCCTTCACCAGCAATCCCTCAACACCGATAACCCTCAAATACATCTTATACTGCTCCTTCTGCTCAAATCCAGTCATCTCCTCGCCTTCCAAGTAGCTCAGGACATAGGCAAACCCCATCTGCAGCACCTGCTGGATGAAAACCCACCATGCGACTTCCTTCTTCCCTACCCTATTCCGCATCGTCACCTCCACGGGAGTATGTATCCGGTACTGGGCAAACCAATCGAAGTAGTCGAAAATCTCAAACGTTATTGACAGTGCCCAGTACGCGATGATGGGGCCTATTATGGTGAGAATATAGTCTGGTAGCATTGTATGCGAGAGTAACGGCGGGAGAGGGGTAAGGACTGGATCTGCTGGTGGTGGGAGTAGAGGAGAGCCATAGTGTGACGGTACTGAGCTCGCGTTGGTGACCATCGCCAACGAAGTTAGGCGCTGGGAGACAGGCACCTAGGAAAAGGAGAGCTTTCGAAGCTGCTGGTACCGGTAGTGCTGCTTACCCGACTCGCTGCAGGTAGTTATCAGTGTCGGAGTTTTATCGATTGAGGGTTGAGCAGTCCAGAATGTGGAGAGATGAAAATGCGAGTTGTACAGGAGGAGGAATGCGCCAAGCCGCGGCAGAAAAGGGACGATGAGCTGCTAAGGGATGATCCGGCGCTCCGCAAAACCTTCTGGAACGCGCAGCTTCGACGATAGGGTAATAATATTCTTTGCAAAACAAGGGCACGCTTGAGCGATGCAGGCACGAGACGGTAAATGCCTGTGTAGGGAGCCAGAATTCTGAACTCGAGCGAACGCTGAATAAGGGGCACCAGGGATGGGATGAGATGCTTCAAGTAATAAAGCTACTTAGTGATCACAAGCTGACTTCCAGAGAATTATCAAGCAACGTTACCGGTAACCCCTCACCCGAAGTATGTCCAGACTAGAAATGTATCACCGTCGGGTTGACTCTTGCGCTGCTTGTAATTACGGAGTCGGAAAATAGGATCGCTCGGATAGTTTAGGCGTGATGGTGGCAAGATACACCGTGACCTTCTGGTCAACGATGACCGCTCGGGAGCACGGAATCGAGCAAATCCCGTTCTAGCCAGACTACAAATCCCGGGAATCATCTATCCTTCACCTCGAGGTTCTCGCTGTCTGGGTAGCTATCTAACCTCCTTGAGCTGGCTGGAGCGAGAAGAAACCTGCTGCTGTGTGTGTACATACCTACAAGGAGTCTGAGTTCAAGGCCCTTACCTTAGTACATAGGTCGCGTCTGTTCACCTTGCACAACTTCGGAACAAGATAAGTCGGCGCAATCGGGATAAGTTACCGTGAAGTCACGAAGTGCGCGACTTCGTCACTCTTCATCATACGCCAAGGCAAGGCACAATATCCCACAGTCGGGATCCCATGTTTGCGCATCTTCCTCCGAGAATGCCTTCTTACGCACGAGCACACATATGTACATACCCAACACCTACGAGGCCTGGCGCAACACGCAGCCTTGCACGCATCGCTTGTACAGGGGCCTGGGGAATCGGATGCAGGAGTAGTGTTACTTTGTGACTCAGGTACCATTCGAACGCGAGGCTCGAGGGCCAAGCATAGAGATTTTGCACGCGTGGTCCTGTGGAGTACAGCCTCATATTGCAATTGTTTTCCCATTGGCCTCCTCAGTGGTTGGTGTGGCACAACCCACAGGCATGTAGGGCGTTATATGGAGCAACCTGATCCTACCGGTACATCTCTGTCGCCACAGAAAATCTTTCACGGACGAGGTTCTTCCGATTAATTTAACTCGGCCTTGTTAAAATTGTACGGTTGGTTGACCGACGCACATACCCAGCACTTGTGCCAACCAGACTATCTAACAGATTGAAACCGATATCTTGGCAACTTCTGCTATTCATCTCATGCCAAGTCGCAGCCCAAGCTTGGCCCATACAATAAGTACTTAGTCAGAAAAGAACTTGTACGTGCCAACCAGACTACAGACTACCGCAGCTTGGCGCACAAAACCCCACCAAAAAGTGATAGTGGGATGGAGAAAAAAAAGACTGCCTTAACCCCACTTCTCTCTGCCACCTCTTGTTCTCCTCTCCGAGCTTCACTCCAACCACCATTCAGCTCCAGTACTCTGATTCCTATCCCGTATTTTCACACTCCAGCGTAACTCAAAATGATTATCTACAAGGTATGTGGAGTATTTCGTTGGTCACAGTAGAGTAGGTTGTGCGGGGTTCGTAGATCTGTTCACTCCCGATAGCTTTCTGGCAGATCTCGCACGCACACTTCATTCTCCCAACTGACTAATCACATTTATCCATTGCGCATTCATGCTAAGCTATCCTATAGGACATTATCTCCGGTGATGAGATGTTCTCCGATGCCTTCCCTCTCAAGGAGGTGGATGGCATTGTGTATGAGGTCGACTGTGCGATGGTCCAGCAGAGAAAGGGTGTCGATGTTGACATTGGTGCCAATGCATCTGCTGAGGGTGGCGATGAGGAGCTTGAGGATGGTGTCGAGATTGTCAACAACGTTGTTGCCTCCTTCTCGCTCACACCAACCAGCTTCGACAAGAAGGGGTACCTCACCTACCTCAAGGGTATGAAGCAGTAATATTTGCGTGCTGCATAGGATTATCAAGTTACTGATAAAACCATTATATAGGATACATGAAGGCTATCAAGGCTGAGCTCACCGCGAAAGGCCGTTCCGCTGATGAGATTGCTGCTTTCGAGAAGGGTGCGTCGGCTTTCGCAAAAAAAGTTGTTGCCAGCTTCAAAGACTATGAGTTCTTCACTGGTGCTGGGATGGCCCCCGAGGGAATGTTCGTTATCTTGTCTCCCTCCTCAATTAATACACATATATATACTGACACCTTACGTGCCCATAGGATTGCCCTTCTCAACTTCCGCGAGGACGGTACCACTCCTTACCTCACCTTCTGGAAGCACGGGCTTAGTGAGGAGAAGGTCTAAGGAAAAAAGTTATATCACCAAATTGTATTGTCGGTTTCTCGGTTGTTACTATCATAGCTCACTACCAAAGAAATATCTCATCCACCCTTCTTCATGTTCTATTACTTCGCTGTCGGCTATTTGTTTTTTGTGTAGATTTGGGATGATATGTTGTTGCATGCGCGTTGACTTGAGATGGAGCTAATTGAAAGACTTGATGTGATCAAGAGACCAAATGATGTGTTGTGTTGCTCTGGCTGACAAGGATCGCCGCACCTCTGGTGCGCTTCAAACTCTTCCTGAAACAGCATACTGTACAACCCGACTAGCATTTACCGGCATGTGAAAATGGATTTTGATTGATGGATTAATTCTGAAGATGCCAGTTGTGCGGACCATACCTCACCGGAACCCCCGTAATTCTCCATATCACGGCTAAATTTTATTCGGAGTTCGCAAGTATACCACTCTCATTGTGCTCGATACCGTACTCACCCCTTGCTTCCCAACACGCCTTGAGAATCTTACCAAAGCTACTACGTTTCATATTCAACCCGCACCTATATCACTATATCACTACGTCATAAATATCAATATGACGTTTGCTCTCATAACTATGAATGTATGCAGGTCAGTTGTGAACTAAGCTGGAATATAGTATGCATCCACATTGTGAACTTGTTGAATAAACCACCTTTCATTTTCCCTCGATTTACTCATAAGGGTTGGATCGGTGGGACGGAATTGAGGGTTATACGTCGTGTTTCATTGACACATGTATATGAAAAGAATGGAACGTTTGTTGAGTGTGTTGTAAAGATTGATATCTAATCTATCGCTCGAATGCATTATTGATATGAACCAATGAAGTCCTCAGGCTAATGTACACGTTTTATGGCTTTGCAACCCACAGATGCCTTCTAGAATACTATAGAACACTGAAGTGGTTCCCCTAGATAGAATATGTTTGCTTTTAAAATGGATGGCAGACCCTGCATTGGTACCATGGCTATTATTTGATTGGCTAGGCATGCACCACTACGATATTGAAACATCCATCGCCTGAGTGACGCATTCAGAACTGCTCCACGTGTACCCCGCAATGAGCTCATGTGGCACATACACATCTCACAGTCGATAAGCAGCTATTGCTGACGTAGCTATCTCATCGATGCTATACGGAAGATGCTGAGCTACAGTTTTCTAACCAGACTACAGTTTTCTTGGCTTGTAGACTCAATCGAAGTGCCCAGGGTCACTCGATGTCAGTGTCTATACTAAGCCTGGTTGGGGTTACTTCCTAGATAGGGGAAACAATTTGCTAGGCTGCAGTGATAATGTATATGTGACATCCCCCTGCTCACACGTGTAGCCAAGTTTGCATAATCTGGAGAACAGGATGCAAATCCTTGAAGAGACATGTACTCAGCATCTATGCCATGGTTCATTTTCAGGTATGAATTTCCATGCATCAATAGTGCGGATCAAAGACGGCTCACACGTAAATCTCGCAATTGTGTCCGGTGTTGAATACAGGGCGTCAAACAATATGCGCCACTGATATAGTGATTGCATTTACGACCGTTGTGTCAGTATGTTAAAGTATTTCAAACAACCCTGGTTCAACCACACGGAAGTGAAGCCGCAGAGGTCAAACGACCACAGAACAGAGTATGTTGTGAGCGTTTAATTGCGCCGAGAACGCGTTTCCTTGGACGTTTGTGGTATGTTTTCCTGCTCAATAATCTGCTCACAATTTGAATTTGGGCTACCCTTTATATTTCATTTTGGAGAGATTGCTTTTGAAACAAGGCGGCAGACTCCGCACGGGGACCAATTTGCGGAGAGGCCGAGCTCGACGTGCTCTTAGCTCAAACTGCGAATTCGATGGCAAAGTAGAGCTCCTTACCAAGGATAAGATGCTTATTCTTGCTTTCCAATACACGGGTTTTCTTTTCCTATGTTGGAGCTCCTACATAGGTAGAAGGGCTACGTGTTATCGAGATAAGCTTTGTTGTCAAAATCTGCCTGGATAGAGTAATTGACTATTGATATAGGACTCGAAAGTGCATTGATTACGTTTAATCATCTGGGGTCTGGTGAAAGGATTTGCTTTCTCTGGAGGCTGAGAACACCGCTTTTCACGTAGTCTGGGTGTGCAACCTCTGAGAGAGATCTTTAGCCTTCGAATATACATATAGCCCGAGGAGAAGAAACCCCTGATATTTCCCAAAAGGTCCAAGCGTGACTGAAGAACCTGCAGAATTGTAAGTTCTCCTCGAAATAGAATTTCCCCGAAACGGCGAACAAAACGCGTTGGACTACATAACCCGACCCTTGTAGGTACATATCTGTAATAGGAAGCTTGTGGAAGCTGGCTAGGCTATGTAAGTAACCATTGGATTTCTTGAGCTGTTGAGGGTAACATAGCACCAGTATTATAGGAGTTCCTTTCACCGAGCCCCAGAAACTACACGCCCTGTGAGCGTTGAGGTTGACGCCCGGTTGAAATCCAGTGCTGTGGCACACTGCAATTGAACCAGCCTCGTTTGTCTCTACATGTGTTAGATTTGCTCATTCTGACTAATTAATAGGAAGGTGGAAGTTTAACTCCGAACTCAGAATGCACGTGCATACCCACACACATCCTGCCGCGGATCGACCTGACGAACGGGTCATGGTGTTATCATCAACAAGGGGGCCAATTGTAAGGCTTTTATGTGCTGATTGAATCAGGATTTATAATTATTGTGTGCGGAGGATACGGATACGTGTCTCTGCTCATAATACACTCATTGTGAGCTCAATGGACGCATATATGGCCGTATATCACGGGACATATATAGGGCTACATCTGATGGATAGCCTACGTATATATATAAAGTAACACGTGCTATCAGGGATAAGTACCGGCTTGAGGTTACTAACTGACTTTGAAGTAGTTGGTGAAGGTTAACAGCACCCCGATCTAGAAATACCTAGGTAGGGGTACCTATGCGCCCTCTCAATCACACATTGTGATACATGCATGCATCTGCGACATAGTGCGACTAGACTAAATAGATCCAGGGTTGAATGACAACACAAAATGCTAAACTACTGTACACAGTCTGGCCATGCAATATATAATCTAGTAGGTATATATTTTGAATTCAGTTCATGGTGTATTTTGAGTCCAGTCATTGGAAGGTACGTGTACCAAGGAATTTGTTGGTATATGCCATGCAAGCCAACGGTAGTTGTATACGGGCCTGGGCCACCCTTATCCATCATCTTGGAGGTTCATCTAGATCTGGAACAGTACCAAAGAACTTAATGTCTATACTACGTCATCGTCTGCAGTACTTAGGCAGTAAAAAGAACGAACTGGAGGAAGCAAGAGACTATTTTGGAACGTTAAGCTGGGCTCTATAAAAGCATTTGAGTATTGACGTAGCATATGCGGGATTGTATCTATCTATGTACTTTACATTAGCTATCTGTGGTTTCCCCCCTTTTTATTCACCGAATGCAGTAAGCCTAAGTACCTAGGATGAATGATGGTTTTTTTTTTTTTTTGTTGTTTTGGAGTCTATACGCCTAATCAACCTAAGGTTATATGGCGCAAGATGAATGATGGTATCGACATTGGTAGGACCTGGGGTTCCGTAATGCGGCTGGATACAT
>Ga0307511_10002198_pt1 | contig 20472 bp, 15 predicted proteins | sample 13_EM_MG_FD_200266 | JGI IMG/M metagenome (GOLD analysis project Ga0307511, IMG submission 200266) | Populus trichocarpa ectomycorrhiza microbial communities from riparian zone in the Pacific Northwest, United States - 13_EM | ecosystem: Host-associated > Plants > Roots > Unclassified | place...
CCGGCACGAACAGCATGCACGGCGAAGTGCTCTACATGAACCGTCTCGGCAGCATGCAGGCCAAGACGTTTTCCACCAGCGGCTTCTGCGCGCCATCCGTCTCAACATGCGTCACGCCGTCGACGCTTGTTGCCATCAACCCGGTCGACATTCCGGATGCGCTGAGCCAGTTCTCCGGCTCCATCGGCGGTCCGATCGTGAAGGACAGGACCTTCTTCTTCCTGACCGCCGACTACACGAGACAGGATCGAACCGCGTTCCTCTCGCCGACGCTGCCGGTCTTTCTGCTACCGGCGGACGGCAACCTGGCCTATGAAGGTCACTATCGCCAGACACTCTTCAACGGCCGGCTCGACCACCAGCTCACGCCGACGCAGACGTTGATGTTGCGCACGAACTTCGATCGCTTCTCCGACGACAATCCGCAGGACGCCGTCGGCGGTACGAGCGCACCGAGCGTGGCGCGCAGGTACACGCGCGGAGCGTGGACAGCGCAGTTGAATCATACGGATGTTCTCAATCCAAACCTTCTCAACGAGGCGCGTGTCACCTATCTGGACGGCGATCCGGTAACGCGCTGGGAAGCGAAGAACCTCTCCACGACTTACACGCGAGCCGGCTCTGTGCCCTTTACGATCGGACAGTCCCGCGCCTCCGATCTCTTCGGCCGCCAGGCGCAATTCTCCGACACGCTTTCGTGGTCTCGTGGCAAGCACTACCTCCGCATGGGCGGCAACGTGATCCATCACACCTCGGGCGGCTTCGGCAGCGAGCCCGGCACGGCTCTGCTGGGCACCTTCACCTTCAAGAACACTACTACCGCGCCCTTCGGCTCACTGACACTGGCCGACGTGCAGCAGTACACGCAGCCCATCGACTTCGGCATCAGCAGATACAGGCTGACGCAAACGCTCTACACCGGCTTTGTGCAGGACAGCATCCACGTCACCGAGAATCTCAACGTCGATGCCGGGCTGCGTTACAGCCGGCAGACGCTGACCGATGCGAAGAAGAACATCGAGCCGCGCGTCGGCTTCGGCTGGCATCCGAATGGCGATCCGCGCCTGGCCATTCGCGGCGGCTACGGCATCTACTACACGCAGATCCAGTCCAACATCATCGCCGGCTATCTCGTCAACGGCCTGGACGGATTGACCACCTACACCGCCACGCCCGGGCAGCTCGGCTTCCCGACCTGCCTGACGGGAGCCTGCCTCCCGCTCGCCTTCGATCCCAAGACTCTGCCGGCTTCGCAATTGCCCGCCCGCGACATCACCATCCAGGCCGGCCGCCGGTCGTTCTATGAGTCGCAGTTCGCAAAGTACGGTGTGAACTTCGACAAGCTGCCGAATTATCCCGATGAGTTGAAGAATCCCCGCAGCGAGGTGATGTCGATCGGCGCGGAGCGCGAGTTCATCCCCGGCCTGTTCGTCGGTGCCGACTATGTGCGCCAGCATTGGAGCGACATCGCTCGTTCGGTCGATCTGAACGCGCCTGCTCCCTTCGACCGCACTGCTCCCGGACAGGTGCGGAGCGTGGCCGCCGCCAACGCCACCCGTCCCATCCTTCCGGTCGCCGGCGGCGTGCGCCAGGTCAACGTGCTCATGAACCTCGGCGAGGCCGATTACAACGGACTGCAGACGCAGATCTCCTACCGCGGCGGCTCGCGCCTGTACGCGTCGCTCAGCTACACGCTTTCCCACGCCACCAACACCACCGAGCCGGACGGCAATGGTGTCGGACCGGATCAGGGCAATATCGCGCGCCTCGGCGAGATCGAACGGGGACCGAGCCTGGTCGATCAGCGTCATCGCGCCGTTCTCGCGCTCAGCTACCAGTTGCCTTTCAACATCACCGCTGGCACGGTGACGCAGTACGCCTCGGCGCGTCCGTTCAGCGCCACCACCGGCATCGACAACAACGGCGACGGCGCGAACAACGACCGGCCCATCGTCGACGGAAAGCTCCTTAGCAAGTCCGCCTTCCGCGGCACGCCGACCTCGGACGTCAGCGCCTTCATCGAGGGCCGCCTCAAGCAGTCCTCGTTCGGTACGGTCCTGCTTCGCGTGGAGGGATTCAACCTCTTCAACCACGGCAACTACCTCGGCCGCGGCCAGACGGTTTATGGCGACACCGCCACGCCGAACACGACGTTCGGCCAGCTCGTCGCCACCGGTTCCGCCACCAATGCCATCCCCGCCTTCGCCAACGTCGACCCGCCGCGCATGTACCAAGTGCAGGTGCGGTTCGTTTTCTAAACAGGTTCTGAGAATGAAGAGCGCTGGAAATCCAGCGCTCTTCATTCCCTTCGCTTGGGTTCACTACGGTTGCAGCCATTGCGCGAAAGTGGCGTTGATGAGCGCATCGTCAACGCTTGTGGCTCTGAGCTTTGAGAGTGTCTCCGGAACGTCGATGATGCCCTGCTCCGCAGCCGCGCGAAGCACCCCTAGGGTTCCGGTCACGCGCAGGTTTCTACGTCTCGCTTCTACTCGTCCGGCCGCATCGTCAATCAAAAGGAGATCAGCACGGATCGTTCCGGCAAGGGCAATCGCCGCGCGCTCGCCAAGATCCAGATCGTCCGTAACGGATTCGATCTGTTCCTGAGCCACCGGAGTGACCACTGCCCATTCCGGCGGGCGTGCGATCCACTTGCTCACAGTGATCGGAGAGCCTGCTGCACGCAGCTCATCGGCTACGGCTTCAGGAATCGCAACCCGTCCATAGAAGCGATGAAGCAGGTCGATGTGTTCGAGAAGAATGAGGTAGTGCGGCGGGCCGCTATCGGCGACGACGATCATCGACTCGGAAGAATCCCGAGCTGGCGATGCGCCGATAGATCCGATTCGATGTCGTCTGCCGTGTATCGGAGCGGAACCTGATGCTCCTTGAGCAGGGCATGGACCTGAAACCGCGTCTCGAAGCCCAGAAACCGGCGAACCTGGCTTTCGGTCAGCGCTCCGGTGCGATACCCCTCAACGGCAATCGCTTCGACCGAGCGCCGAGGGACATCGTCCCACTGCTCTGTGAGAGCGGCCGAAATGTCCTCGGGCAGATCGATTGTGACGGACATGATGTTCGTCCATTTTACGCCCTTCGGAACGTGGTCTGAGGTCGGTGATTCTTATGCGCGTGGAGAGAACAGCGGCTTCCTTTTCCTGCTGCCGCATCAAAAGAAGGGTGTAATAATCGCCTCTTCCGGAGGCAATCATGAAGCGACTCGTCCTTGTTGCGATGGGACCTGGAACCGCGCTGACCAGGAAGTCGAGGGGAAGCCGTGCGTGACACGATGGGATGCCGTCAAGGACTACCGGCCGCTGAAGCTGCGCGAGTATTTCAAGCGCAGCGGCGATCCGCGGGCGAATAGGTGCGGCACCCGTTACCGTTTCGTCGCTTTGCGCGCGATGTGCATGCCTAACTTTGCCTGCATCGATCTCGTATCCTTCACTCGCTCATGCACAAACGCTCGATCCTCGTCTTTGTCGTCCTTCTGATTGCTGCAACTACGCGCGCGGCCAACTGGCCGGAGCATCCTGTGCTGCATGCCGTTCGTGTGACTGCAGGGCCGGTGATCGACGGCGATCTCTCCGATCCGGCATGGCAGAAGGCTCCGGAATTCATTGACTTCACGCAGCACGATCCCGACGACGGCAAGCCTTCGACGATGCCCACGAGCGTCCGCATCGTTTACGACGACCACGCCATCTACTTCGGCGCCAGGATGATCGATCCGCAGCGGCCGGCCATCCTGCCGCTGCGCCGCGACACGTTTTCCGGTCAGAGCGACTTCCTCTCCATCAACATCGACCCGCAGCATGATCGTCTCTCCGGTGCCGCCTTCACGGTCACGCCGGCCAACGTGCAGATCGATTCGATTCTCTACAACGACATCGGAGAAGACGGCAGTTGGGATGGGGTGTGGGACTCTGCGGTGAAGATCACGGCGGACGGATGGGTGGCCGAGGTGCGCGTGCCGTATTCGCAGTTGCGCTTTCCGGACAAGCCGGTGCACACGTGGGGTCTCAACATCACCCGGCGCACGGTGCGCAACAACGAGACTGTGCGCATCGTCAACACGAAAAAAGGCGAGACCGGCTTCGTCTCCCACTTCGCCGACATTGAAGGATTGGAAGGCATCCACCGCGGAAAGCCGCTCGAGCTCGTGCCGTACAGCGTGGCGCGTTCCGACGTGCTCACGCGCTCCAATCGCAACAATCCGTTGATCAAGCGCCACGACTATCGCGCCGACGGCGGGCTCGATGTGAAATACGCGCTGACCTCGGCGCTCACGCTCACCGGCACGATCAATCCTGACTTCGGGCAGGTCGAAGTCGATCCGGCCGTCGTCAATCTCAGCCAGTTCGAGACGTTCTATCCGGAGAAGCGGCCGTTCTTCACGGAAGGTCTGAACATCTTCAACTTCGGCGACACGCCCGCGCCGAGCCACTTCAACTTTTTCTTCCCGCCCAGTCTTTTCTACACGCGGCGCATTGGCCGCGCCCCGCAGGGATCGCCGAACGCTGACTTCGTCGATGCTCCCTCCGAGACCACCATCCTCGGCGCGGCGAAGATCACCGGCAAGCTGCCGGGCGGATTCTCCGTAGGCGTGCTCGATGCGCTGACCGCCACGGAGCACGCCCGCTTCGTGACGGGAACGGTGCCCGGACGGCAGCAGGTCGAGCCGATGACGAACTACTTCGTCTCGCGCGCCAACAAGGAGATCGGCGACGCCTCGCGAATCGGCTTCATGCTGACGTCGGTCAACCGCCGGCTGCCTGACGAGTTGTCGTCATTGCGAGAGACTGCGGTGACCGGGGGCGTCGACGGATACACATCCTTCGACAAAAAGTCGTGGATCCTCGAAGGCTCGCTGGTCGGCTCGGAGATCACCGGCAGCGAGGATGCCATCGTGCGCGCGCAGACATCGTCATCGCGCTACTACCAGCGTCCCGATGCAGAGAACGTTCACTTCGATCCGACGCGCACATCGTTGAGCGGCTGGGGCGGCCGGGCCATGCTGTCGAAGGCCACAGGTCTGTGGCGCCCGAACATCCAGGTGCAGGCCTTTTCGCCCGGATTCGAGACGAACGACACCGGCTTCATGCAGCGCACCGACATCATCTCCTCCCACGCGCTGATGAATTACGTGAATCAGAATCCAACGGAGCGCGTGCGCGAGAAGTTTGCCTGGTTCGGTGTCTGGGAGAATCGCAACTTCGACGGCGTGGCCTTCGAGCGCGGCGCGTTTCTCGATTCGTCCACGACGCTTCTCAACTACTGGACGACGCATTTTTCGGTCTTCCTCAACGCGCCGGCGATGTCCGACCGGCTCACGCGCGGCGGTCCGCTGGCGCGCACGCCGTCGTCATGGAGCGTTGACGGGAACCTCGGCAGCGACAGTCGCAAGGCCTACTCGTTTGGCCTCAACCCGCACGCCGATCGTTCCGGCGATGGGTCGTACACGCACAACTTCGGCATCGATCTGTCGGCGCGCCCGCGGCCGAATCTGCAATTCACGGTCAGCCCTGCGTTCTCCCGTTCGCACGATCACACCGCCTACGTCACGACGATCAATGACGCCGCGGCGACGTTGACGTACGGCAAGCGCTACGTGTTCGCCGATCTCGAACAGCATTCCTTCGAGCTCGGCACGCGCGCGGATTGGACGCTGACGTCGCACCTCTCCTTCCAGCTCTACCTCCAGCCGTTCGTGGCCGCGGGCGACTATCACGACGATCACTCTCTCGTCGCCGCGCGAACGCGCGACTACGCGCCCTTCACCGGCTCTGTGGACAATCCAGACTTCAACTTCCGCAGCGTCCGCGGAAGCGCCGTCGTCCGCTGGGAGTTCCGCCCCGGCTCAGCGCTCTACGTCGTCTGGAACGAGAATCGCGCCGACGTCGTCCCAGTCGGTGACTTCAGTTTCCGCCGCGACCTGCGCGCGATTCCGACGGCGCCTTCGCATGATGTGTTTCTGGTGAAGGTGTCGTACTGGCTGCCGTTGTAAAAGCGAGGAGCGCCGGCGGCTCGCTGGCGATTCCGGAAACCGCCGCCGGGCCGGCGGCGGGCCAGCCGTCGAGCCGACGGCGCTACGCTACGCTCCGCGCGGTCTTGCCGCTCGTTGTGAGGATTACATCGTAAGATTGATGCCCATGAGCGAGTTCATAGTTGAAGTGGAGCGCGAGGAAGATGGTCGCTGGATCGGCGAAGTCGTCGATCTGCCCGGAGTTCTCGCGTACGGCGCCAGTCATGACGAAGCCGTAGCCAGGACCAAGGCACTGGCATTCCGCGTTCTTGCCGACCGCATCGAACATGGCGAGGAAATCCCCGAGATTCAGGGTGTCTTTGCCGTTCAGGGATGAACTGGCCAGCGACCAGGGCAAGACGCGTTCTTGCCGCGCTTCTGCGAATTGGCTGATCGATCAAACGTCAGGCCGGCACGTCGCATCGAGTGCTGCAACGTGCCGGCTGGCCCGATTTCGTCTTCTCATTTCACGACGGCGAAGAAATCGGACCGAGAATGCTGGCCCGAATCGCGAAACGAACGGGCCTGCGAGCATCCGACCTGTGAACTCCTCACTTCGGCCAGAGCCAGCCGAACGCTCCTGCCATCAGCAGGCTGTAGAACAAACCATCGATCGATTCCTTGATTACGACCTTCCACGGTTTGCCGTACCAGATCCCGTCGCTGATCGTGCGCAGGCCGTAAGCCATGAACGCGGCGGCGCCGGCCACGCGGAAGACTTCGAGGTAAGCCGTTCCGGCGGGGCGTGTGCGTCCGGTCAGGTAGGCCACGAAGATCGACACCACCAGCAGATAGAGGAACCAGAGAACGAGGACTTTGCCGAAATTGAATTTGCCGGGATTCCGGACCACCATGAAGGCCGTCGGGCCGCGATGCATCTCCTCGCGCTCCTCGGCCGTCATCTTGTTCCAGTCGAGACACGGCAGGACGTACTGGCCGCTCTTCGCGCCTGACAGCGCAGCAAGGGCCGCCTTCTCGTCGGGCAGCTTGCCGTAATCGCTGCGATGCCAGAACTTGAGCGCCATCCACAGGATATTGCTGCCGATGAACACGAAGACGGCAGACACGAGAATCGGGAGCCACAACATGGACAGTGGGACCATCGCGACCTCCTTTAATTGAACGGGTTGAGGAGATCATCGCAGAAAACCGTCCGGTTTCAACAAGCACTCCAAAACTGCCCGGTTGCGCGCGATCAGCAGTCGGAGGAAAAGGTAGGGAACGCGGGGCGGTGAGTTGGTTTCGCATTGCGCGGTCTTGTTGAGAATCCGCCGTAGTTTCCATAGCAGATCGAAACGGTTGTGGCGCCAAGCTCACTATCGACCATGCGCTACCTCACTGCTCTCGTCCTGACACTTTCCGCAGCCCTCGCATCCGCGCAGCCGTCTCCCATCGGCCCACCGCCAAATCACACCGACAAGGGGTCTGTCCTGATCCCCCTGCTCACAAACGTTATGCGTAGCCGTGCACAGACTACGGTCGACGAGACCAACGCGCGACTGAGGGCGCAAGGCAAATCCACGCGTGTCTCGATCGAGTCCCTCAGCGTGAATCGACCTTCGCGGTCAAGCGAGGTCATGCCGAACCAACCGAATAGTTGGTTTGTGCGGGTACCGCACGTGCTCACAATCAAGGTCGCGATTCCTCATGCATTCGACCGTCATATCCACATCCCGATCGGATTGAACGTTTTCTGCAACAACTGGTATACGAAGGCCGGCACCGTCATCGTGCGTTCGGAGCCCGGGCCCGCCAGCATCGAGGGCGGCAGCATTCTCGAGGACATCATCTCCGTCCGCGACGACATCGATGCTCGGGTGCGCAGTTCGTTCACGCCGCCGCTGCCGGCCACGGCAACCGTCGGCGGCAGATGCTCCAGCATCGGTTTCTCGGACGGCGGTACGACGGCCGTGAATGACGACGTGATCCTCTGGGACGTGCCGCCTCCGGCCTCAGCGGCCGATGACTTCATCGTGAAGCCGACCATCGAGGTGACGTTCGAACGGCTGAAGCGCCTTCGGGCGCGCGGGCGGGGCGACCAAATTCTCTACAAGGACCAGGAAGACATTTCCCTGCACGCATTTGCCAACTACACCGAGGCTCAGAAGACTCTGTCGATGCGTGAGGGGGACGATGTTGCCCTGAACATGGCTCCGATTCGCCTCGATGCTCGGAAATTCGAGAACCTCGTCATCATCGGAAGCGTCGAACAGCCGCCGAACAATCCGAAGGACAGCGTGTTCGCGGCCGCGACAAAAGCGCAGGGCTATGCACCCGGTTCTCACAAGCTGCAGATCCCAAAGTGGTTTTCGATACCGCCCGATCAGTTCAGCCACAAGCCGCAATTGATCCCCGTGCCGGCGTACGAGCTCACGTACACCGTCCGTTTCCATGACCCTTCGATCCTGCTGCACTAGCGTTCGGCGTATGGCGACGCGATCGCCAGGTTTCTTTTGATACGTCGCGGTGTCTCACATCCGAAACGGAGGACACAATGCGATATCGAATTCTGGCCATCCTGGCGATTCTTGGACTCACTTCAACCTTTGCGTTTGCGGCGGGCACATCCGGATTTGCCGTCGACGTTCTCGTCAATCAGGCGCCGCGGGCGGAGTACTTCCAGGGAGGCACGGTCTACATCGAGGCAGTCCGAGGAGCAAGCTACAGTTTGCGGCTCACCAATCCAACGCCGTACCGCGTCGCCGTCGCGCTTTCCGTCGACGGCCTCAACACGATCGATGCGAAACACACCGACGCCTGGAGCGCCTCGAAGTGGGTGCTCGAGCCGTATGAGTCGACGGTCATCTCCGGCTGGCAGGTCAGCGACCGCGCGGCGCGCAACTTCTTCTTCACCGGCGAGAAGCATTCCTACGGCGCGGCGCTCGGCCAAACCGAAAACCTCGGCGTGATCGAAGCCGTCTACTTCCGTGAACGCCGTCAGGACGCCGAGGTCTGGCGGCCTTTCTACCGCGAAGAGAGAGCCAACAAAGACAGCGCGCCCGGTTCGGAATCGGCCGGCTCCGCGGCGCCGTCAGCGAAAGCCGAGCGGCAGCAGAGCGCCGACGATTTCGCCGCGACCGGAATGGGACAGAAGGCGCGTCACGAAGTCGAGACGGTCAACATCGATCTGGAACGGAAACCGATCGCTTCCGTCCGGGTCCGCTACGAGTTCCGCACGCAGTTGGTGAAGATGGGAATCCTGCCGCGGGAGATCTCGCCGCTCGAACGCCGCGAGCGGGCCAGCGGGTTTGGCCCGTATTGCCCGGAGCGGTAGAAGTCGTTGTGGCACAGACGAGATCAGAGCGTCTGTGCCACAACGAACCTTAGTGGTGTTTGATGACTGTGTGGTTGTTCACGACCTCGACCAATTGCATCATGCCGCGATCTTCGTGTCCGAGGATGTGGCAGTGCAGAACGAACTTGCCGGGGAAATCGACGAAACGGCTGCGGATCTTGACGTGTCCCGGCACGGCCTTCGTTGCCCCAGCCGGAATCGCCGAGGCCGGGATCGAGATCACGTCTCCCCACACCCACGGCTGCGGCATCGCCTGCGGCTGCGTCATCGTGGCCGGATCGAAGATCTCCGTGATCTGGAACGGGTTGATGTGGATGTGGAACGGATGTGAGACGCCGCCCGATGAGGTGTTCGCCAGCGTCCACTCCTCGGCGGTGCCGAGCAGCATGGCCTGATCGACTGTTCCTTCTTTGAACTGCTTGCCGTCGATGAAGAACTGCGGCGGATCGACTGTCGTCCCGCCGCCGGGGCCGAGGCCCTTGCTCATGCTGAACGTCACCTTGCGATGCCGCTCGTTGATCTCGTCATCGGTGATGTCGGCCAGGTCGTCCGGCATCTTCGGATACTGCGCCTCAGTCGGCAGGCTGGTGTTCTCGTTCGTCGGATCGCCGGCGACGATGACCTTCAGCACGAGATTCGTGTTGATGTCAGTGAATGGGCCTGAGTTCACATGAGGCCAGAAAACCATGTACGCCGTTCCGTCGGTGGCCGGTGCCTTGACCAGAAAATCGGCGCGATTTCCCGGAGCGAGATGGAACGACTTCGGATTCGGTGTCGGATTCGGTGCTGCCGCCGACGGCGGCCATTGCGCGAGACGAACGTAGTTCTTCCAATCGAACTGCACGCCGTCCTGCGCAGTCTGATTCAGCGACGGCACACTGCCATCGACAGATGACGGCGGGGTACCTTTCTTGAGCGGGATCGTACCGTTCCGAATTCCGTCGAGCGTGGCTTGGCTGATGAACAGATACTGATCGATTCCGTGCGCTTTCATCGCCGCGTTGGCGATGCGCCACCACTGCACTTCGCCGCGCTTCATGCGAACGGTCGGGACCACCTGGCCGTTGACCTGGAGCAGCGCCCCGGGCGTTGCGTTCACGAGATTGGGCTGCTCGGAGAAGAGCTGGAAGATCATCACCTGCTCTTTGATCTTCGGCTGGGCCACTGTGCCGCCGCCGAGGACCAGCAGCTTGTCGTCATAGTCGCCGGTGATGATGAAGAGTCCGGCCATGCCGTTGAGAATCTGCATGGTCGTGGAGCCGTGCTGGTGGCAGTGATACCAATGCGTTCCGGGCGACTGTCCCATCACCGGGAACTTGCCGGGGACGTCGCTGGGGAGCGGAAGTTGGAAGTTGTGGACGTAGAAGCCCGGCCAGTACTGCGGCCATTCGCCGGCGTCGATGTTCTGCCGATTGGACTCCATGGCTGAGCGGATCTGGTCGGCGAGCTGCGTGTTGCCCGACTTCTTCGCGCCTTCGAGCATCGAAGTCCATGTTGCCGCCACCAGTTTGTAGATGAATATGGGGACGGGAAAATCCGGCAACTCCCCTTGCCGGATCCATCCCTCCTCGACCATCTTGTCGAAGACCTTCTTGGCCGTAGCGATGGCCGAAGCCACGTTCATCTTCGGATTGGGAAGGACGCCGATCAGAACGTTGTCGCCGACGGTGCCGGGCGTTACGTGTGTTCCGTGAAAGTGCAGGTTGGTCGTATTCGAGGCATGAAAGCAGTTCGGGAAGACCTCGGTTGCTCCCGGATAGCGCTTTCCGCCGGTCACGACGTACGAGGTGTCGCACTTCCCGCTGGCGCTGGTCACCGAGGTCTGCGGGAAAATCGACGGATCGATGCGGTTGAGGAAGATGAGCTGCACCGTCTCGCCGACGCGCGCGCGAAGGGTCGGACCGGGGTACGCCACGCCAACCTTCGTCACCGGATTCTTCATCTCGCCGAACCCCTGGTAGCCGTGATAGGCGCGCAGCGGGTGCTCGCGGCAGTTGTAGGCGGGGGCGGCGTTGGTGCCGGCGTAGCCGATGAGTTTGCGCGACTCGTACTGCGTGTCGATGATGCCGCGCAGGAAGCCGTTGACGCTCTTGATCTGGCCGACGGGGAGCAGATCTTCATTGAATGGTGCCGGACAGGAATCGCCGTTCTTTGCCCAGGCCATGCGAGGGAAGAGGGGCGAAAGGATGATGCCCGAGGCTGCGGTCAGGGCCAGTCCGAGAAACTCACGCCTCTCCGGGCGCTCGATCAGGTCGGATTCATCGGCGGAGATGTCATCGGTGAAATCGTCGATGGCTGTCATGGAGATCCCCTTTCTTCGCTAGGTGACGGTGAGTGTTCCGGTCTCCCCCTCGTGGAGGGCGCATCGATAGGGATAGACGCCGGCCGCCGGGACATTGACCTGCATCGACGAGGCCTGGGGCGTGACGGGATCGCCCCAGTCGCCGGCCACACCATCCTGTGGACAGATCTGATGCGTAGTGTGGTGGTCGGCGTTGAACCAGAAGACTGCGTCGCCTGCTTTTGCGTCGGTGAGATTTTCGGGATTGAACCCGATGGGCGGGGTTTCGCGCTGAACCGTGATCTGAAACGGCATACGGCCTCCTCGCTGATCTTCTTGGTTAGTGGTGGCTGAAGCGCTGCAATCATGGCGCAGGTGGTGTCGAAGCGCAAGAATATGGATCGATAGGGGTGGAAAGGAGGAGGAGAGGCGATGGCCGCATCGAACGCGCTATGATCGAGTCGTCCTTCAATTTCTCCGGAGACCATCTTAATGAAGAGAGCCATCGCGGCAGTGGCATGTGCGATATCGACGTTCGCTGTCCCGCTTCTCGCTCAGACGAGCGCGTCGCTGACCGGGATCGTGAAAGCCTTAGGCGGGCCGCTGGCAGGAGCAACGGTCACGGTGACTTCGCCTGAGTTGCAGGGATCGCGGGTAACGCTGAGCGGCGAGACTGGCTCATATAGCTTTTCGGCGCTTCCGCCGGGCGACTACACGATCACGGTGGCTTTTTCGGGGCTGGAGACGCGCATTCTCCGGTCGACGTTACGCCTCTCGCAGGCGACTCGTGTGGATGTGACATTGGGTGCGAGCGACACCATTACCGTCACTGCAGGCGTCCCTTCGGTGATCGAGACCCCTGAGGTTTCGACGAACATGACGTTACCTTTCATCGAGCGGCTTCCCATTCAGCGCAATCAACTCGCTACCGCGCAGTTCGCGCCGGGAGTCAATGGCAACACACTGTCGAACGGCCAGCTCTATGTTTCCGGTGGTCCCGGTTACGACAACCTCGTGCTCGTCAATGGCGTCGTCGTCACGGAGAACACGCGCGGGCAGATGCGGCCGATGTATGTTGAGGATGCCATTCAGGAGACGACGGTTCTTACTGGTGCGATCTCCGCGGAATACGGACGATTCAGCGGCGGCGTGGTCAACACGATCACGAAGTCGGGCGGCAATGACCTGACCGGCTCGTTGCGCGATTCGCTGAGCAATCCATCGTGGTCCGCTCAATCGCCGGCGTTGGAAACGCGCGAGAACAATCTCAATCACGTCAGCGAGGGCACCCTCGGCGGGTTCATTGTGCGCGACCGGCTCTGGTTTTTCGGTGCCGGCCGGTGGGCGAAAAACGACACCGCGCGGCAGACGCTTTCCATTCCTGGGTCGACGGCGAATCCGGTGTCGCCCGCGTCGCCGGCGATCAGTTATGCCGAGGGGAACGACCAGAAGAGATATGAAGCAAAACTGACGTCGCAGATTGGAGCGCGACAGACATTGGCCGCATCGTGGTTCGGCGTCAATACCGAGGGAGCCAACGCGCGCTTTTCCAACAACATCTATGACGAGGCCAGTCTGACAGAACGAGTCGATCCCGAATCATTGCTGGCGGTTCATTACAACGGAATGTTTCGGACGAACCTATTGCTCGAAGGCCACTATTCAGCGCGGAAATTCTCCGACCGCAGTGGCGCGCAGACGACGGACCTGATCGCCGGAACCGTTCTTCTCGACCGCGCCAACAACAACACGCGATTCCATTCGCCAACATTGTGCGAAATCTGCGACTCCGAGCGTCGCAATAATGATGACGTCCTCCTCGAAATCCACGATTTCATCGACGCCAAATCGCTCGGCAGCCACGACATCGTGGCCGGCGTCGATCGCTTTGCGGAGCGGCGTTACGCCAACAGTCACCAGTCTGGAAGCGATTTCTCGATCTTTGTGACGCGAGCACAATGGAAAGACGGTGTCATCTATCCGGTCATCACGCCGACGAACGCCAGCGGTGGCGGAACGTTCATTCGCTGGAATCCGATCCTCGTGCCGGCCAGTGCCAACGACCTGCGCACCGATTCGGCCTTCATCAACGATACCTGGAGCGCTACGTCGCGCCTGACCCTGACCCTCGGCGCGCGATTCGATCGCAATCATGCTGTCGATGCGGACGGCGTGGTCAGCTCGCGCGATCAGAAGCTCTCGCCGCGCCTCTCCGCCCAGTACGACCTTCGCGGCGACGGACGGCAGCGAGTCAGCGTCTCCTTCGCCAGCTACGCGTCGCGCATTGCCGACAGCATCGCATCGTCGAATCAGGCGGCCGGCAACGCCGCAGCAATCGATTTCGCCTATCGCGGTCCGGCCATCAACAACACGGCGCTGACCGTGCCGATCGATGAAGCGATCCGCCGCATTTTCGATTACTTCAACAGCCAGCAGGGCGGGACTGACAATCGCACGGCGATCAACCTCCGCGCTCAGGGCTCGCGCAGCATTCCAGGCTACGCGACCTATTTCGATGGCACGCTCGCGTCACCCTCGGTGCGCGAGATTACGGCCGGATATGGGGCGGAGATCGGCAGGAGCGGATTCATTCGCGCTGACTACATCCATCGCGATTGGCGCGATTTCTATGCGGCGAGCGTCACCACGGCCACAACAAAGGCGAACACGCCCCTCGGTATCCCGGTCGATCTGACGCTCGTTCGCAACAGCAACAATCTCGAGCGGCGGTACCGCGGTCTTTTATTGCAGGCCCGTTGGAATCCCGGCCGATTCGAGCTGGGAACGCATTACACGTACTCGAAGCTGCGTGGCAATGACGACGGCGAGAGCGGCACGACCGGCGCGGTGGCAAATACCGATCCCTCGCTTTTCTATCCCGAGTATTTCCATTACAGCCGCGTCGCGCCGATCGGATACCTGGCGGGCGATCAGCGACATCGTTTGCGGGCCTGGGCAGGTTATCGTTTTTCGCTCGGAAGCGGATCGCTCGAAACTACGCTTCTGCAGAATTACGACTCCGGCTTACCCTACTCGATCGCCGGTGCGATCAATCTGACGCGCTACACGGGCGCGCCGGCGAACCTGGGCTACGCGTCCGTTCCCAATGGCCTTTATTACTTCAGTGGACGAGGCGAGCTGAGGACGGAAAGCATCCGCTCGACGGATCTCGCCTTGCGCTACAGCGTACACATCTCTGCAGCCGAGGTTTTTGCGCAAGGCGATCTGCTCAATGCATTCAACAATGCAGCGCTTTCCGATCCGCAACGGCTCAGCACGACAGTGAGCACCGCTGCGACGTCGACGGCGCTCCTGCCGTTCGACCCGGCCAAACAGACGCCGATCGAATGCCCGCGCGGGACCGCTGCCGCGGCGTGTACGGCCATGGGGGCGAATTATCAGCTCGCGTCGAATTTCGGACAGGCCCTGAATAATCTGGCCTATCAGACGCCGCGCACTGTGAGGATGTCGCTGGGCGTAAGGTTCTGACACGTCGCGGCGAATAATCGAGCGCCATGTCCGCCCAGCTCGTTTTCATCTCCCTCTTCCTCGGGCTGATATCGGGACCGCAGCGAGTGGAGTTACAGGCCGGGCCGGCCATCAAGTCCGTTCACATCCTGCTCGATGGCCGGCAGGTGGCGGCGCTCCAACAGCCGCCATGGCGGGCCACGATCGACTTCGGCACTTCGATCACGCCGGGAAAACTGGTCGCCGCCGGTTACGACGGAGAGGGACGCGAAGTTGCGCGCGTGGAGCAGTTTGTGAACCTGCCGCGGCCGGCTGCCGAATTCGTCATCGCCCTGCAGAACGATGCGGATGGGGTGCCGCGATCGGCTGAGTTGCGATGGGAACATCTGATGGCCATGAAACCGGTGCGGTCGTCGCTCACCGTCGACGGCCAGGCCGTTCCGCTCGACCAGTTGACCCGCGCGCGCCTGCCGCGGCTGGACATGAATCACGCCCACGTCATCGCCGCGGAGATGCACTTCGAAGACGGATTCAGTGCCCGCCGCGAGCTCGTCGTCGGTGGCGCGGTAAGCGACACCGTCGATGCGGATCTGACCCCGCTCGGCGTCCGGCAATCGACCGCGATGCCGCATGCAACTCCCGGCGATTGCTTCACCAGCGACGGCTCACCGGTTCGCCTCGCTGCCATCGAGGAGAGCCAGGCCCTCGTCATCTTCGTCCTCGATCCCGATCCGCGCGAAGGGATCCAGTCGCTCAATCCGAAGTACAGCCCGGGCGCGTTCTGGAACGGCGCCGCGGATCTGCGGCACCTCATCCCGCTCGATCCCGGCACGCGGATGCGGATTCTCTGGCCGGTGGCGAAGCGATTCAAAACGACCAGTAACGCCTCCTCGGTCATGTTCACGCCATCGAAGGACATCGACTCGAGCGCCAGCGGCTTGGTCTGGCTGCTGACGCGTTTCTACGATCAGCCCGTGAGCGACGACGCGCCGCGCCAGATTGCCGATGCCGTCGGCGTGGCCGGTCTCAACGCCATCACCGGCGCGCATCGCCGTGCCGTTGTTCTCATCCTGAGCCGCTACAAAGATTCGGGCATTCACGACAGCGCGACCGTCCGCAACTATCTCGCCTCGATCGGCGTCCCGCTCTTTGTCTGGTCGCTCAGCGGTCCGCATCCCGATCTGCGCGATGCGTGGGGCGTGATCGACGACGTTTCGTCACCACAGAAATTGAAAGCCGCCGCCGATCGCCTGCGCGCCAATCTGGCCACGCAGCGGGTGGCGTGGGTGGCGACAGATCCTTTGACTGCGCTGCGAATTCAGCCAACGGGCGAGTGCGGCATCACGCCGTTGGCGCACACGCAAGAGTGATCTGGCTCTACTGCGATCTAGAGTTCTTCAGAAACAGGCTTCTCAACATCGACGTCTGCAACGATTGATGAGTCGCTCGCCAAGTCGCCCTCGTCTTTTTCCTTTCGAATGCGGAGCATTTTGCCGGCCGCTTTCGAGACCTTCTTGCGGGCGCTGTCCGCTTTTTCTCCTTCGATCACCTCGCGCTTCATGACCTCCTGCTTCAGCGCCTCGCGAAGATCTTCGATCTCGACTTTTGCGTCGGAAAGCCGGCGGAGCTCGCGCCTGACGGTCTCCAAAACTGCGTCGCTGAGAACGACGGCCGCAAGATAGAACTTGTTGGTCGCCTGCAAGTGATCGTGGTAGGCATACAGGCCTGACTTCAACATGCTCTCGCGTGTGAGGAGGTAGACGCTCTCGAGATGATCGGTGCTCTTTGAATTGAGATTGAGCAGGTCAATGTCCAGGACAAGTTCTGCGTCGATCGGTTTTGCAAAAATGACCCGGTAAACTCTCCACAGATTGCCATTGGTCAGCGCTACCCATTCCACGCCCAGATTCGCTGCGTAGTCGACAGCCTGTTTGACGTGGGAGTCCTTCAAGTCCAGCCCAATCGCCTTCACCTCGATCAACATCTGAAACTTGCCATCGATGCGGGTTGCAAGATCGCAATACGTGCCTCGGATGCAAAGCTCGCGCGTGACCTCACTGTACTTGTCGTAGCCGAAGATTTCCGCCAGTACATCCGTGACGATCATCGAGGTATCGGACTCGTTTACGTCGCGCGATTTTGCAGATAAGAGAATCGGCTGGAAGCGTTTCACACCGGCGGCAAGGCGTTCGATAACGCGAGAAGGAATGGCCATAGTTGTCTCCTATTTGCGCGAGTCTAGCCGACTGACCGAACTATGGAAAGTACGACGAGATCAACCGCCGACGCTCCGCTTACGGCTATACTTGCGTCAAATAGGCGGGCACGGGTCCGCGCCCGCTTCGTCACTTCCCCCCCAACCTTGTAGGGAGTCGTCATGACGATCTCGCGAAAGGTCCTTCGTGTCGCGTATGCCTCGATGAGTATCGTTGCCCTGATCGGATGCGGAATCAACGATCTTCAATATCGCAAGCTGGGTCCCGGGGCCTTCGTGTACTTCTGGAAGGAGACGCTGGTCAACCCCGCCAGCCGCTCCATCACCATCGACATCTTCTTTTTCCTGCTGGCGGCGATGATCTGGATGTTTCTCGAGGCACGCCGCCTGTCGATCGGCGGAGTGTGGGTGTGGTTCTATGCGCTGTTCGGTTTCTTCATTGCCATCAGCGCGGCCTTCCCGGCCTTCCTGTTCCATCGCGAGATCGCGCTGGCGCGGCGCGATGGATCGGCCAGCGCGGGAACGTTGTCTGTCCTGGAGATTCTGTTCGTTATCATTCTCTGGATCTTGTTCCTGGCGTACACGTTCGTGGCGTTGCCAAAGTAAAGAGGTGCGAGGCGTGACCGCGCGTCAACAGAAGAGCCAGGCGCAACTCGGCCGGGCCGCAGTCCGGATCTTCACCGCCAACGACCGCATCAACCAGACGCTCATCGAACGTCTCGATCCTGCCGCCTGGACAGCCAGACCTCCCGGCAAGCGTCGGACCATCGCGGCCATCTTCACGCACATGCACAACGTCCGCGCCAAGTGGGTCAGACTTACCGCTCCGCATCTGAAGGTTCCCCGGCAACTCAACCGCGCGCGTTGCACGCCGCAGCAGGCGCGTGCAGGCCTGGCCGAGAGCGCCGCCCGCTGCGCGGAGCTGCTGGCTGAAGCGCTGGGCGGTGGTGGCCGAGTGGAAATGTTTCGAAGAGACGGCTGGGCCAAGTCCTGGCCGGTCGGTCCGGAAATGCTGTGCTACATGCTTTCCCACGAAGCCCACCATCGCGGGCAGGTGTGCATGCTCGCTCATCAGCTCGGATTCCCGTTGCCGGACGAGGTGGCGTACGGGATGTGGAATTGGGAGAAGCTGTGGAAGGAGTGCGGCTGGCCTGACCTCAGTCGTGCTTGAAGACCCGCGCGCGGAGCGGCGTTCGAAGCACAGACAGGGGCATCTGTGCCACATTCAGAACCTTTGTGACACCTGAACTTGTGCCCTCTCCGGCTGCTGTACAATCCGCAACTCTTTGAAGAGGAGATCTATGCGAAAGAATTCACTCATTCTCATCTCGCTCGCGGTGCTGTCCTTCGGACTCCTTGGTTGTCCGCCCAAGGAAGGGCCCGGGAACACCAGCACGGGCGCGGCTGGCGGGGACATCCTCGTCGGCGAATACGGATCGATGACCGGTGGCCAGGCCACCTTCGGCCAGTCGACCCACAACGGCATCATGATGGCGGCGGACGAGATCAACGCCGCCGGCGGCATCAACGGCCGCAAGGTCAAGATTCTCAGCGAGGATGACCAGTCCAAGCCGGAAGAAGCGCCCAACGCTGTCCAGAAGCTGATCTCACAGAACAACGTGCTGGCCATCATCGGTGAAGTGGCTTCGTCCGCCTCCATCGCCGCCGCTCCGATCTGCCAGTTGAACAAGGTGCCGATGATCACGCCCTCGTCGACCAACGACGACGTCACCCGCAAGGGCGACTACATTTTCCGCATCTGCTTCACCGACAGCTATCAGGGCGAGAATCAGGCTGTCTTCGCCGACCAGTGGTGCTCCACGAACGGCAAGCCGAAGAGCGTGGCCATGCTCACCGACGTCAAGAGCGACTATTCGCAGGGTCTGAAAAAGGTCTTCACGGCCAAGTTCACCGCCCTCGGCGGCCAGGTCGTCGGAACGCAAGGCTACGCCCAGGGCGACAGCGATTTCCGCTCCCAACTGACGGCCATCAAGGCCACCAACCCCTCGCTGCTCTACGTCCCCGGCTACTACACCGACATCGGTCAGATCGCCATCCAGGCGCGCGACCTCGGCATCACCGTTCCGCTTCTGGGCGGCGACGGCTGGGAATCGCCGAAGCTGATCGAGATCGGCGGCAAAGCGCTCGAGGGTTGCATCTACACGAACCACTACTTCTACGGCGACACCGCGCCGGTCGTCAGCACCTTCGTGCAGAAGTACAAAGAGCGCTATGGTCAGACCCCGGACTCCCTTGCCGCTCTCGGGTACGACGCCATGAAGACGCTGGCCGACGCCATGAAGCGCGCTTCCAAGCTGGATGGGCCATCGCTCCGCGACGCCATCGCCCAGACCAAGGGGCTTGTCGGCGTCACCGGCACGATCAACATAGGACCGGACCGGAACGCCATGGGCAAGAGCCTGGTCATCGAAGAGATCAAGAACGGCCAGCTCACGCTGAAGGCAACGATCGATCCGGCCAAGGGCGGCGGCGTGGAGATGGCTCCAGCGACGACGACCACCGGCGGACCGGCGGCGAAGCCGAAGGCCGCAGCGACCACGACCACGGGTTAGCCGATACAAAAGTTTGTCTTTACAGGAAGAGGTCCGGCGGTTAGCGTTCGCCGGACCTTTTTTGTAGCGGATACTTCAACGAGCTCTCGGCTACAGTAATCCGAGCCCGACACCCGACGACCACATGCAGGAGATCCTCCAGAATCTACTGAACGGGATTGCCGTCGGCGCGATTTACGCGCTGATCGCCCTCGGCTACACGATGGTGTACGGCATCCTGAAGCTGATCAACTTCGCTCACGGCGACGTGTTCATGCTCGGCTCCTTCGTCGGCTTCTACGCCGGCGGATATGCCGCCCGCCACCTGCAGCCGAACGGCGGCGCGCTGGGTTGGGGTTACGCCGGACTGGTGATGCTGATCGCGATGGTCGTCTGCGGACTGTTCGGTTTTCTCAACGAACGGATCGCCTACCGGCCGCTGCGCAACGCGCCGCGCATCGCATCATTGATTACTGCGATCGGTGTCTCGTTCCTGCTCGAGTACGGCGGCCAGTTCGTCTTCGGCGCTGACCCGAAGTTCTTCCCCACGCTCGTCGAGAAGCACCTCATCCACTTCGGCGGCGTGACCACCACCAACTACCAGATCATCGTCCTGGTCGTGGCCGTGATCTTCATGGG
>Ga0307511_10002199_pt1 | contig 20459 bp, 18 predicted proteins | sample 13_EM_MG_FD_200266 | JGI IMG/M metagenome (GOLD analysis project Ga0307511, IMG submission 200266) | Populus trichocarpa ectomycorrhiza microbial communities from riparian zone in the Pacific Northwest, United States - 13_EM | ecosystem: Host-associated > Plants > Roots > Unclassified | place...
CAAACAAGGTATCTATCGGATGTTTTCATTGTTCCTTATGTCACGAATGTTTACTATGGATGATTTGGAAGTTATGTTGGTCTCCTACTGTTCATTGCGAAGATTGCTACTCTCATAACTTTCGTGCTTGCACATGTTATTTCGGACTACCTCCAGCTTGGGCAGGGCAACAAAAGTAGGAAATCCTTTTAAGTGGGGAAGTGTAACGGAAGACCATTTCTTATATTTGTCTTAGTACTCATTTCCTAGCACCTATCATGTATACCAGATAGCTCGGGCATAGTACCTTACGTACTATTACCTTGAGCGCATCTGGTCCTTATGTACTTTTCCTTTATCATGATGCATTACGCATCCACACCTGTATTTCTGAGTACTGGAGGCCTGACCTCCCACACCTGTATATATGGTCATGGAGGAGTGCTTTCTGGAATGGCCAGAAAGCAGGTTTTCTGGAAAGGCCAGAAAACAGGTTTTTCAGACTCCACAAGGCTTGGCGGCTAGTATAAGTACTGAGCCGTTCCGCCCTTCTGGAGGAGGATTCTCAGATCAGATCACTTCAGATAGAGTTCAGACAAGCCCTAGATAGCTTCAATACAGAGAGATTACGCCTGTTAATTTTCTTCCCGCTTGTGAAATCTATATGCTCTCAAAGACCCTCTGAGTCCTCAACTTAGTGCAACCAATAACAGACATACACTATCATTCCGGTGATAGTATAGACTCTGTTAACCGGCCCGCAGTGCTACTATTGGCATCGCCCATTACACCATGATATGTAGAACTAACATATCTCCCATCACCAACTTCTATCTCTTTAGAGAAAGGAACTGGATCGAGAGGACAGAAAAGTCAGCTGTGCTATCCTCTGATGAAGCAGTATCGAAGGTCCATACCACCCTAGTACCTAATGATCTATTCTTAATTGCAAAAGCTTTCCCTTTAGAGTTCACAACCTGGAAGTGCAGGTGCTGGATAAAGTGATTAGTACAGTGGGAAATAGGAGTATATATCTCTGATGATATCATCTTCTATACCTGTAGTAATCTTAGCTAAACCAGCAGCTCTCTCTTCTTGGATCTTCTTAAGAACAGGACAAGTATTGCCCAAGTATCATTTGGAAGGTTGGGACCGCATCCAGCAAGAGGTGCATTTGTTCGATGGAGGAATGCCAGGACAAGATGATTAGGATCCAGAGGAGGTCGATGGTCTTGAATCAACCTTCTTCTTCTGCTTCTTCTTATGGGAGCTATGAGACATGAGAGCAGAGCCACCAGCAGAAGATGCGTCAGAAGAGAGTTCTAAGATCCGAGTCCTAACTTCTGCATTGGTTAAGGAAGTCTTAGACTGTAAAGTCTCAACAACAGTATCAAGAGAGGAGGGAAGCTTCTTGAGGAGAAGGTAAGCCTTCAACTTATGAACATCAAAGGCTTTTTGAACACCTTGTTGCCAATTGTCATTAGTAGTAGTGATGTTGGTGAGCTTCAAGGTAACAGTGGTAAATTGAGTCTCAAACTTAGCCACATGTTGATGCTATGGCTAATTAGGATCCTTCTTCATATCAAACACCACTAGTACAGGATAGATCGTTGAGCTAACGTTTTTGTGATCAACAGTTTGGTCAAACATTGACCATCCATCCTTAAAAGATGTTTGATTGCCTCTAATACCTTTGTACTCATCAGTAACTAGGGTAATTAATAAAGACCGTGCAAGATTATTCTTGCGTTCCCAGTTATTGTGAGGATCAAGGGTTTCATCCCAAGGTTTAATATCCGATCTGATAATAACACTACATACACCAGCTGTAGTTAGGTGTATTTGGGCTTCTGACTCCTAGTTTGTAAAATTGGTAGTAGTGAGAAGGGTAGGATTGTTGATCTTAATTGTTCCGGATTCCCATCGAGGGGTAGAGGTATTGGTAATACCTAGGTGTTGAAGGACAGCAGAAACAGTAGCAGCAATAGCAGCATCTTGTAGGCTACTACTAGAGCTTGAGCCAGAACCAGAGCCTTTAGGAGCTGACATTATGGAAGTTCGGAGGTGGTAGCGAGCTCATCAAAATTAATTGATCTGTAGGAGAATGAACTTAATAGATCGGTGGGAGAACGAACTTAATCGATCCGTAGGAGAACGAATTTAATCGATCAGTAGCAGAATGAACTTAATCGATCAGTGAGAGAACGAAATTAATCGATGGGTGGGGAGCAGCAAATGCTAGTGTGTAGAACATAACAGTAGAAGCTTAGAACCAGGCTAGAGCCGGCCTCATAACCTAACAGAATATTCCTAGTAGAAGGAGTATTGTCAGGCAGCGGAATGGTAATATAGGAACTACCTAGAGGTAGCGGTGCTAATAACAAAAGTTTGGGGGAGGGCTATTGAGTCTATGGGTAGAGATCTAGACCATTGGGATGCTTGTTAAATATAAGAAAGACAAGAGCAACTCGAGGGGGCTATTTACCGCGAGAGTGTATGGTAACTCCGGACCAGGATATGAACAGCCGGCAAATAGACATAGGTGGCAACAGCAGACAGGTGGCGAGGGGCATGTAGAAGAAAAAATACTTGAGCTGATGCATTATAGCTGAAGAACTGACATGGGACGGCTAAAGCCCTGGACAGTGGAATTAATGAAAGAAACCTAGAACTAGAAAATAATTACCGAATGGGCTAATAAGTTCAGGGTAATTAATATAGGAGAGAGCTAATTAAGTGGATGGCACTGGAAACTCGGGTGTGGTGGATATGCGTTCCAACAAATGTAAGTAGGTTAATATATATTCAAACTATAAATTGGGGGCGAAGGTACTGAAGGAAAAGGACCATGTGGTGGTAGTAGAGGTGAAAGGAGTAAAGATAGAAGAAGTTCACGTTAACAGAAAAGTGAAAATACAAAAACAGAGAGCTTTTTGACAAGGTTAACAGAGGAAAGTAAAGAAAAGAAAGTATATGTATTGGAAGACTGGAACATGCACTATCCAGATGGCAGGTTGGATAGGAAAGTAGATAACAAAGGGATATGGATTGTAAAGAGTATAGAGGATGAGGTGATAGAGCTATTAGAAGAAGATGGAGCTACTTAGGAAAGAACTCGAAATGGAATGCTAAAATGAAGACGGATTTACCTACCTTGTATTTAAGATCTTAGTATACCTGATACAATAAAGGCTAAACTAACCTGAGGCCATTGGGTGATCCTGGTAGAACTTTAGTGGGAAAAGATAATTGTTAAGGAGAAATGTTGAGGAGTGGACTGGGATAGGTTGGATAAGGACATGATAGAGAAAGAAGAAGAGAGCCAAGAGGACAAAGAGTCTAGATCAATGAAATACTAGGCAGAACCACCTATTAGAGGTTAAAACACGTAAGTAAAAGATATAATAATTATTTGAAAATTATGGAATGTACCAAGTTGTGATAGAACAGTGAAGTAATGGAGAAGTTGAATATTACAAGAAAGCTCAAAAGGGAAAAGATGACAGAGGTGAAAATAAGGGAAGAGAGAACTGAGAGGTGGAAAAAAGAACAAAAAAACATAAGAAGGCTTGTAAAGGAGATGGAGATGAAGTACTGGCTGACATTCTGAGTGGAGAAATATGAAAAGGATCTTTAGGAAATAATAAAGTGAGCTAAGGACCCATGAAGGTTAAAAGGATTAATGGGGAAATTTAGAAAACAGGGTGAAATAGAACTCTTAATAGAAGAAAGCAATGTTCAGGGTTTGGTTAAAGAGAATTTCAGCTCAGGTGGTAATAGGAGGGAGGGGTACGAAGTTTAAGAGCTAGACAATAAGGTAGAGGCAGTAGAGTTTGCGGATTTAAGAAGACAGATGAAGAAGACTTTAAGTAAGTCAAGATATAATTCTGTACCAGAACCAGATGGAATTAGCTATTGGGTTATCTAGGCAATTACGAAGATAGAACTCGGGGAAGAGCTATTGTATGAGGTCATGAAAATTACACAGCATGCAGGATACGAAAATAGTGGCAATTCTCTAAAGTTGTAATAATCTCCAAACCTAGCAAGGACAACAAAATAAGAAAAGGAAAGAGGCCAATCAACTTAATCAACTATATAGGGAAGCAGGGAGAGAAGGTTGTGGCAGAGAGACAACAAGGAGCGGGATTATTTCCTAGATATCAATTTGAGTCAGTGAAAGGAGAGTCTGCAGTTGAGGCAGCCTTATGATTAATTACAAGAGGTAAGAGGTGCATATGAAGCAAGGGAGGCAGTGGGGTGGGCCTTCTCAGATATACAAAGAGGGTTTCAAAATGTAAGGAAGGAAGTTATGGTCAGACAGTTGGAAAAGTCAGAAGAGGGATAGCAGTGGATCCCATGTGTCAAGAATTTCTTCCCAGCTAGGAAGTTCAATATTTAGTGGTATGAAAAGAGGTAAGGAAGTGCCAAGACAAACATTAGAGGACCACAGAAATCACCATCATCAACAGTGATTTTTCTAATCTAGATTGTATTGATACATGAAGATATATCGCAGGAGATAAAAGAATATACAGTTGTAGAGGTGGAACTACCCTCATAGGTTGATAACATCTATGTGGGATTGTGTATCTAGGTTGGGATCAAATTAAAGATTGACAACTTGCATCTTTTTTTAATGGTAGTAGATATAATCATAAACAGGATAGCCTACTAGTATAATCTACCACTTGAAAAATCGAAATATAGGTGATGGATACTAGGAAGGAAGAGGTAGAGAATGAATAGTAAGGGGAAGATGATTAAGTAGCTAGTGTTTATAATAGATGATAGCCGTACCTTTTAAGAGCTCAAGAAGACAGGAATCTCAAAGGCGAGGAATATGTTGCTAGGGTGCAAGAGTATAGGTAACTTTCAGTATTGCATAAGGCCTACCAGTTGAAGAAACCTGTATACTGGAATTATTAGGGCCCTTGCTCGGTGGGAAGCAGAGCTGGGATGGGGGGGTTAGAGAAACTAGGAACGAGAGTTCGAACAGCTCCAATACCAAGCATTAGAGAAATGCGCTAGAACAACAAGAGGTTAAAGAAAGGAGCTGTTGAACCAAATTGCGGGAGTAAAGTCACCAGCTGTAACGATGGATAAGGCATGGAGCAAGGTCATGAAAAGACCCTCGGAGATCAGACCATCCTGTAGAATCTAGTAAAAGATGAGAAAGTAGTCACACCGAGGGTATTAACAAGAATAGTTGAGATAGGGACTGATATAGGAGTTGGCAACCTTAAGCTTAGTTTGGAAGGTGCATGCAAGATCTTGAAGATTCCGGAGTTACACTTGAACCTATCTAAAGGACCCAAAAGAGGAGTGGGAATCATCTGCTGAGAATCTAGGTTGCCTCTACTGCCTCAGGCACCACTGGCGCAAGCCAGATGCAAGGTGACAATTTAGTAGGCCATGGTCCGGACTGAGAGCGCCCGTATGCCGCTGTCACAGGACGCTAGTGTCAGGGTGCCACAGGAGCCATGATTACGCAAGAAATCAAAACAATTGTACCTGCAATTGCGCCTATTTGTACACACAGGAGGGCGGGATCACAGATAGTGGCGACTATATGACCTATAGGCCCCAGAGGCACTAGACGCAACAGTATAAAGGCCTAGCGCCCGGGCCCTAAAGCAGGGCATTGGGGCGCCCAAACTTCATTGCTAAAGATGAAGGATTTAAGAGGTGAGAGAAATAGAAGTTAGGGTATTTTAAGATGGAAGAAAGATTGAGGGAGGAGGGGTAGGGCAGAGCTGGTGGGATTAGAAGAGGAAGAAAGATTACAGTGGTGTGCATCATGGCTCGAGTTTTAGCCGGGCATAAATAGGCCAGATCTGCAAAAATTGAGCAAAAATCTCGCCCTTTAACCTATTTAGGCAATTTTATTACCTAAATAGGTCAAACTGATCTTCAGGAATTCTTCAGAACTCTGTAGATCCCCCAAAAATCAGATAAAACTCACCCTGTGTTGCACGCTAGATTACAGTATAGGGTTGGAGAAGATCAGGTCAGTTCGGTATAGAGAGGTGGCAGGGTTGCGAGATTCATCAACTCATGCACTACCCCAAAAGATAATCATTCTATCAGATTCCCAATGGGCGATTGCAGCTACCATGTAAGTAGGTAGGACTAGAAAAGCAAGAACCTACAACGTCCACTAGGTAGCAGGTGAGATAGCGAGAATCAAGGAAGAGTTGAGCAAAGATGCAGTAACCTTAGGATAGGTCAAGGTGCCTGTAGAAATTTATAACAATGAGGAAGGAGACAGCCTGTGGAAGGAAGAATTAGAGAAGACCCTGAAGACAACTCGATTTACAGAATGTAGATAGAAGCAAGCCTATGTTAAGAAGCGAAAAGTAGAGCGGTATGTAAAGGGGAAGGAATAAGGAGGGTATTTGTAATGGGCGATGCCAATAGTAGCACTATGGGTTATTTAACAGAGTTTATACTATCACCAGAGTGATAGTATATATCTGTTGTTGTTTCTGCTCACTTGAAAACTCAAAGGGTCTTTGAAAACATATAGATTTACCAAGTGGGAAGAGATTTAGCAAGTTAAATCTCCCTATATTGTAGCTATCTAAAGCTTGTCTGAACTTTATCTGAAATGATCTAATCTGAGAATCCTCCTCCAGAATGTGGGTGCGGCTTAGTACTTATACTAGCCGCCAAGCCTTCTGAAGTATGACAAACCGGTTTTCTGGCCTTTTCAGAAAACCTGTATTCTGGCCTTTTCAGAAAACCTACATTCTGGCCATTCCAGAAAGCACTCCGCCATGACCATCAATATAAGTGTGGGAGGTCAGGCCAACACTACTCAGAAATATAGGTATAGATGCCGAATATAATACATTAGGGGAAAGTATATAAAGACTGGATATGCTTAAGGCAATAGTATGTAACGTACTATGCTCGAGCTATCTGGTATATATGATAGGTGCTAGGAAATGCAAATTAAGACAAATATAAGAAATGGTCTTCCATTATAGTATTAAAGCAGAATCGAAAGGCACTACTGAAATACACCCAATATCGAACTAGGAAAGGGAGATTGTGTTGGTGCAGGTATTTGCTTGATCCTTAGGAAGACCCAACATGCACGGTAGGCTAGCACCTAGAAACTAGCCTACTAGTAGCACTAGTTTGTACAGCTGGGGAGTAGTTAGGAAGAAAGTGGAGTACGTAGAAGTAGGCCGACTATCAAAAAGTATCGATGTAGAATAGGAAGGATGGAGACAAAATGGTTGTGATAGATTTGTTGTGGGATTTCTCTACTAGATTAGATATGTGAGCACTTTAACTATTATATTTATTCCTACTAAGAAGGGCTGGAGAGGGTTGTGATAGTGGCAGTGGCGAATATTTATAGAGCTTTTACTTGGCATTTTATAGGTTTAGAAGGCTGGCTGTTTATAAAGCCCATTATTCTGTATGTGCCAATTCCTTTTACGGAGATAGTGACAGGATTGTCGCATAACATTACGTCGAATTAGTATATGGACTTTAAAAATAAAATTAAAAAACCTACCTACTTAAAGCTATTATAACTATATTTTCTCTTGCAATGCATCATTTTTTATTGTATCTACTATAGATCTCTGTCAAAAGATTTTGCAGAATCATTTATACCTAATATGTAATCTATTATTATACGGAGATTTATTATATAGTAGTATATTAACTGGACGTAGTTACTTTATAGCTAGTTATACTACTGAGTAAAAAGTAACCAATTTTACTATAGATAAAGATACTACTTATAAAAGCCTTGTTTTTGTCTTTGTATTCAGCTAGGTCTCTATATATCTCTCTAAAACTATCATAATTAACTAATCCAATTTTTATTACTATATTCTCATTATTAATGTCTTTCTTCTTCTTTTTCTTCTCTCACATTTTCACAATAGCTTCTAAAGCTACTTCTCTCTATACTATAATTTACTTCTTGTACCTTTAGTACTTGTATATTGTTTTTTTAGATAAGATTCATTCCTTCACTACTAGTAGTGCCTTACTATTTAATTATTATTTCTTTTCTCTAATTAATACTACTTTCTCTATCTTTACCTATGTATGTTTCGTGACTTTTATTTTCTATTTCTTTTTGGGGTTTTCACTATTCTAAATCTACCTTCCAATTAGTCAGTTATATAGCCTACTTCATTTATATAGCTTATAATATAAGAATACTATCTATCAGTAGGTAGTAATATATTGTAAAGTTATTTGGCAACCTTTGTCAGTTCAATTTCAATAATGTAAGGGATTTACCAATGAATATAAACTTATTTAGAAAAATATATATATATATATAAAATAGAGATATTTATTAGTATATAGTAGAATTGGATTTAGATACATTTAGAAAATCATTATTATTTAGAAGTAAATAATTTTAGATCTTAGATAAGAGAATACGATTCTAGATTTACTAAATATTTATCTAGTGAAGTATTAGTTTTGGTAATAAAATAAATAAATTATGAAACCTTTATATATAGAATAGTTCTCATATATAGTACTAAATGAATTTATATAAATGAGTATATATATTTAAGATTAGTCTTATATATTGTATTTGTTGAATATATTTTTGTCATATTCTTCTAAGTATTACTTATATATTGCTATAAATTATATTATAAATTAAGCCAACATATATTAGTCTATATAAATTAAGTTGTCATTTACTCTACTTTATATATGTATATCAAATTATATAGTCTTGATTTAGAAAGCTACTTCTTATTCTTGATTTAGAAACTACTAATAATTATTCTACTTGCATTTGATACAAAGTCTATGCTTGATTTGATAGATTATTATTTAACGAGAATTTCTACATAATATATATCTTTTTTATCGTTAATATATGAAAACAAAGAAAATATTATAAGTTTTAAATAGCTTTACTCTAAACTAGTCTTTTAATATATATAAGTTCTATATTGTAATCTAAGTATTTTTATGATATAAAACTTATTAGTAATATTATATCCCTTTATTTAAAGCTTACTTGTAATATAATATCTATTGTTTATTAACTACTTTAGAAAGGTAACATACTATAAGAAAGCAATATACTTAGTATACAGGCGTATTATCATCTTTAAACTTACCTTAAACTTACATGTAATATTAAAGTTCACTAAAAGCTTATAAAGAATAATTTTTATTAATAAGTACCTCGAGGCATATTATAGTATATAGGCCAAGGTATAAAATTTTATTATTATTATATATAATATGTAGGTAGCTTATTATGCAACAATTCCTTATGACTGATGTATAACTCTAAAGATTATTACTTAGTTAATATATATTTAATAAATATTAAATCATATATAACTTAATACTTTAGTATAATTATAATAGTATATTTCTTTTAGTTTTATCAACATTAGGAAGGAAAAGATCTGCGTAAGGTACTTCAGAAGCACCTGACACTCTTTAGCATAGCCGAGGATCCTGACGTAACTATTGCAGTGTAATGGGTGATGCCAATAGTAGCACCGCGGGCCATTAAACAGACTCTATAATATCACTGGGGTAGTAGTGTATGTCTGTTATTGGTTCCGCTAAGTCGAGGACTCAGAGGGTCTTTGAGAACATACAGATTTCCCAAGCGGGAAGAGAATTAACAGGTGTAATCTCTCTGTATTAAGGCTATCTAAGGCTGGTCTGAACTCTGTCTGAAGTAATCTGATTTGAGAATCCTCCTCCAGAAGGGCGGAACGGCTCAGTACTTATACTAGCCGCCAAGCCTTCTGAAGTCTGAAAAACCTGTTTTCTGCCCTTTCCAGAAAACCTGTTTTCAGGCCATTCTAGAAAGTACTCCTACATGACCATAAATACAGGTGTGGGAGGTCAGGCCTCCAGTACTCAGAAATACAGGTTAGGAAGCGTAATGCAGCATGATATGGAAAAGTACATAAGGACCGGATACGCTCAATGTAAAAGTACATAAGGTGCTATGCCCGAGCTATCTGGCATACATGACAGGTGCTAGGAAATGCGTACTAAGACAAATACAAGAAACGGTCTTCCATTATACTTCCCCACTTAAAAACAATTTCTACTCTTGTTGTCTTGCACAAGCTGAAGGTAGTCCGAAAGAACAAGTGCAAGCACGACAGTTATGAGAGTAGTAATCTTCGCAAAGAACAGTTAGAGACCAACGTAACTTCCAAATCATCTATAGTAAACATTCATGACATAAGGAACAAGGAAAACTTCCGATAGATACCTTGTTTCCCATACCTTCTTCCATTATCAATTCAGAAAGACAATTAACACAACAAGAAGGAATGCAGGATTGCCAAATTAATTCAACCGGCGCGAATCAGTACTATAGGAAAACATTAAAGATATATTCTGCAAGCTTGGTAGTAGCGGAGGTGAGGTGTTGATCGTTAGGACTGTGAGCAAGAACTCTTTCTCGTTCAATTTGAACAATTGACTTCAGGGTTTCTCGAATGTGACACTTCTTATGTTTCTTGGCGGATCTTCGTTACTTGAAGGTGTTGGAATAGTTTCCCCTTGTCCAAAAGTCTTGAACAATTTCAAGGTTAATGTTTTCGAAGTTGATCCACTCATTGTCATCACTTCCGTATCCTTTCCATCGCACCAGGTATTGGCTTTTGCTGGTACCAGGAGCAGTACGAAATTCGATTACTCGTTCGACTTCCCATCTTCCTTCCGCCACTTCACCCGGTTGTTTATCATAACGACTGGGAAAGTTCATTGAATCGTTTCCAAGGGAAGGTTTGATCTTGCTGATGTGGAAGGTATTGTGGATAAGGGAGAGTCGACTGTCCATTGACAAGTTGAGTGTATAGTGGTTCCGCTTCTTGTTGACTTGTTGGATGCGGAATGGTCCGACCCATCTAGGTTTGAGTTTCCTAAATGTGTTCAAAAGGTTGATGTTCTCTGTAGAGAGAAGAACCCTTTGACCGGCTGAATGAAGTGGTGGAACAGACCGCCTCTTGTTGGCTTGTTTTGCCTGTTTGACTTTGGAGGAGTATAGGTTGCGTGAGGTGTCAAGATGAAGTTCCTCTACAGGGGTATAACGATTGATTGCGTAGGGGAAAGAAGAAGGACCTAGCTTTGCCTCAAAGCCTAGGAGTGAAAAAAATGGACTGTGTTGTCTTGCGGTGTGGTCTCGAGAGTTCAGCTATAGCTGAATCTGGGAGAATTTGTGCAGCCATTCGTTTCCTGCGACCTTGCACGCTCGTTCAGCATGGATAATTACCTTGTTGGCAATTTCTGACTGACCGTCCAGCTGAGGGTGGTATGTGGTAGACGGTTCCAACCTGAATCCCTTTCTTGCTGCCCAATCCTTGAAATGGTCTGACATAAAGAGCGTGTCTCGATAAAAAACAATATAATACGGATAACCGATAATAGAAGCATCCTATGTATCAAAGGTATCAGTAGACGTCTCCACCTTAAGGTTATCAGAAAGTGGAATAAGAAACAGAAATCCTGATTGTCTACAGACAATCGTCCAAAGTCTCGAAAGGGAAATCAACTGATCGTCTTCCAAAGGAACCTTAGGGTATAAGGTGGAACAGTAAGTGAAAACAGGAAACATCTTAAGAAAATCCATAGTGATATCTGTCCAGGCTATTGCAGGAACATGTAACATAGTTACTTGTTCTAGTGGTGGCTTGTTGCTATACTTGGTGTGTTGACAGGTATCGCAACTCGACATGTATTCCTTAACGAGCCTTGAAAATGGCTGGCAAATAAATTTATTAGTTAAACATTTCAAGGTTTTCTCAACTCTGCCATGTGCCGTAGCATTATGAGTTTCCTTTATAGTATCTTCGAGGTAGTTCTTACCCTTCATATCGAACGTGCTTGGTTACACCAGCCTCCATTCTCCTTTCTCATTCTTCTTGTACAAGAACCTGTTGTTTTTGCTTACTCTTTTCTTTCCTTCTGTAGCAATGTAGATCTGGCTCCACCTGGGTCATATTCTGATGCATGCGATGTAAGCATCCCTCATTCTATCGGCCTTGTCAATGTAAGCAACGAGATAGAAGTCGGGATCGTCTTTGGGGTTGTCTTCGAGATCAAGGCATATCTTTGCCCTATTGGTCGCTGTCACGATTCTATACCTGAGGTCTCAGTCTGCCTTGCGTGTTGACTTGCATGTTGATGCATAGTGTCCCTCGCCTTTGTAGAAGTTGTACCGATGAGTGGCAGTAGATGCAGGAGAAATTGACGTCTTCTCCTGTGTTTGAGGATTGTGAACCAGGTTGTTCTCTTCGATAGTGGTATGATGTTGTTGGTGTATGAACCCCACTCCTGGTACATATCTCATAGGATTAGTTGGCGATAGGAGTGTGTTATGACCTTGATTAGATCCACTAGCTTCTCTGGAAGCTACATTGCATTGTGATCTGGTGGTAACTGCGGCAGAGAGGAAGGAGGGTCTTTCCTCATCTGGCACAATCTTGATGTTGTAGTTCTATTGTTGTTTTGTGGGGGTTGTTGACCACATGGTTCATCGCGGGCAATAGGATCGTTCCTGATTGCCCATTCTTCCGCAGACCACATGTGAGTGCGGTTTGGAGCTTCTTTGATATTAAGATCAGGAATGTTAATATCAGGAGTTTCAGAGGAGGGTGTGTGGTTAGGAGGGATAGTGGTTGCTTTCTATTTCCATAAGTCTCGCTGACTCGACTGGAATTCCTTCTCCTTCTAATACACTGCCTCCGCTAGAGTGCAGTCTAAGCATACATATCTGTGGGTTCCACAAACTGAGCATCTGGTGGTGGGAAAATAGCGGTTGCCATTGTGGTGCCAGCTACCATGCGAGCGGCAGTAGTAGTCGTGACAGTCCGTGTTGTGTTGCTTTCGATGCTGCTTGTAGTGTTCTCAGGCATCATTGGCAACGTCTGAAATAAGTGCAGGAATATTCTCGTCATTGGTGACTAAGGTGGTATCATCTGCCGGAGCGCTGATGTGATGACAAACATTTAATTTATCATGTTCCACAACCTGGGGGTGAGGATCGAACTCATATGTGTCAAAGATTTCTTCGGGGATGGTGGAGTGGGTATCCTCATCTGAATGCATTTCTTCCTCTTTAATGTCGTCGTAGGCTTCATAATCTTAGTCATTCTCATCGTCGAGGTAAGGTCAAGAGGGGTGGTGACCGAGGCTTTCGTTATGGCCTGCGCATTTATTGTAGTAGCAATCCGTGTACTTGAAGTTGATCCAGCCACAGGAAACCATTCTGATTTCTTCTGGAATGGGGAAGATAGATAATTTGTTGATAGTAATAGAAGTGTCCTGAGGTTCAGTGTGGTCTTCCGTAGGATCGATGCTCTATGGAATGAAGTCTTGTTCCTCAGTGCGATTGAGGGAGTATTTATGCTTCCTTGATAAACCATCTGCCAACAGGTTTTCCTTTCTAGCTGTATGTTCGATAACCAAGTCGAATTCTTGCCTGTAAGCTTGCCAACGAGCTAGCTTCTGAGAAGTTTGTCGTGGTTGGAGGAATGAGAGTTAAGGTTGGTGAATCGTAAGAATCGTGAACTTGTGGTCTCGGAGCCGAGGCTCTAAAGACTTCATGGAGTCAACAATAGCAAGTAAGACAGTTTGGTAGGTGGGATACTACAGCTATGTGGAGCTGAATTTCCAAGAATGAAAACAACAGGGTCGAATTGATGCTAGTTCTCCTTGTCCTATCCATGATCCTAGTCCAAGATCACTAGCATCGCATTCCAGGTATTTTGGCGCTTGCGAGAAATGGTCCCCGGTTTGAGAAACGGAGCAGAATTCACAAGTTCCTTGATTTTCTTGAGTCCCCTAGTATGGGTATCCGTCCATCAATAGGGTGCGTTTTCGCCTTGCAGTTCTAACAGTGTGCTTGACTAGGATGCCAATTCAGGACAAAACTTGCTTAGGAATATGGCAACGCCGAGTATACCTCTTAGTTCCTGGCGGTTGCTGGGAACCTTGAAGTCCAATATTTTCTTACGCTTCTTAGGATCCATATGTAAACCATCCGGAGTTAATATATGTCCTAAACTATCTAAATGTTTGGTGAAGAACTAGCATTTGCTAGCCTTCAACCAGAACTTCTCATCTAGGAGTCGTTGTAGAACCCTCAGTAAAGTAGCTACATGTTCGTTGTATGTATCTGAAAAGATAATAATGACGTCATTGTAGATGCCAAGGTCATTGAAGACCATGTCCTTAAAGATTTCGTAGATGGCTCGTACCATGGTGGCAGGAGTATTGCGGTCACCTTGTTGCATAATGCGTCTACGGTAATATCCCATGTATATGAGTGAGGTGGAGTGTTTTTCCAAATCTTGTTCGATTCTGATGTTATGGTACCCATCTGCTAGGTCAATCTTGCTTCAATACTTCCGACCAGCGACTAGCTCCATGAGTTCCTCAATGCTTGGTAATAGTGTATAGTTGGGGTCAACCGCTTTATTCCGATCCTAAGGCATCTAGGATACGTCAGGGTTGGTAAGGATTATCTCCTTTGGCTTGTACGAATAGAACTACCATATTAGTATCATGTACTGCACGAAAAATCTAGCCTGAGGCTTCTTCTTCCGTGAGCGGTCTCGTGAGCTCTGCATGAAATTTTGAGGGTTAGGGTGCCCATTTTGGTACCTATGTAGAGCCAGGTTACAGGCCGATTCGGTGGTTGATAGTTCTGAGCAGTGGCAACTCGTTGGGTGTAGTTGCCGGAAATAACTGGGCGAATTCAACGAAGTGGTTGAATTCCCGACTTTCTCTAACACTCATAGCTGGGATCATGAATTCGAAGAGTGCTAGAAGATAGTCTGATACTTCGTCTTCTATGGTGAGTGCGGCAGACGTGACTTGCCCCGCAGCAAATCCTGCTTTCTACCATTCCTTGGATGTAAAGCGTACCATTTCTTCAGGTTAGATAGTAACATCCTTTGGTCCTGCTGGGATTAAGGCATTCAGGGCTGTACACGCTGGCTTGTCTAGGATCATAGCCCAGCCTGCAAGATGTGCTATATAGAGCATTCTTGTTTCAGTATATCCTCCATAGTCCATTTGGACATTATATACCTTTTGTATCACACCCTTTGATCCTTTGATCCCGGTGTTGAGTGCCTTCTTGTCCATTGCATAAGTAGGTAGGGCATATAGGTATACGAATTGTGCGTTGATGAGATCTCTGCCAGTCGCCTGCAAATCTACAAAGGCTAATGAAGGGTGGCCATTAACCTTGACTCGAAACTTGCTGTAGTCTAATTCTTCGGTAAACTAGGGTTTTTCCTTGGTTTTGCCCTTGTAGTTATTCTTGGCAATAACTGGTTTGCTGGTGTGCTGTAGGGATAGGACTTGTGTAGTGGTGCACATGAGTACTTTGGTTATTCGCTTCTTGCATTCCTTGAAGGTCTGACGGGGTGCACGGCACCATAGACACTTCCGTTTCCTGATTAACTTCATTTTGTCTTGTGATGTTAACGTCTTGATAACCACTTCCCAGTCCGAATCCTTAGTGCTTGTTGCTTTCATAGCAGGGGTCCTTCTGAAATTAGAACTTGTGTTATTGTTTTCTGTCTTCCCATCCCTGTGGTGATTACGACCAGGGTTCGGAACTGATGGAGTATTGGGCTGTCGCGCGGGTTTGGGTGTAGTTGAGATACGCTCATGTTTTCATGCAGCCTCGTATGATTCCGCTCTCTTGACCAGGTCGTTGAACGTCCATGAATCAAGTATTTGAGGAACCAGGGTAGTTTCCATGTAATCTGATAGGTGGTTCAGGAATTTCCTGCTCTTGACTTCTTACGAGATGCAATGGGTTCCATCCTTGTCGATAAGTTTAATCTGAAGTTCTTCCAACCAATTAGCAAAGGTTTTGATATCCATGTGTCGTCTATCCTTGTGGGGTAATGCAGCCTCCCATTCCTTCCATAGGAGTTCCTTTCTAGTGGAGGGGATAAAGAATTTGGGTAGCACTAGCATGAAGTTGAAAAAGGATTCCTTGTCCTTTTCCTAAATTAGGTGGTGGTTATAAGTAGTGAATGCGCTACCTTGCAGTTTGAATCCAATAAAGTCCAACGGTTCCTTCGATTCCAATCTTATACCATTCATACTTAACCATCTCTGTATCGCATTGACCCAAGTGTCTTGATACTGTAAATCGGGCCATTTATTATCTCCACTGTTGAGATTTTCTGGAGTATCAATCTTGATACCCTTCATTCATTTGGACATTTTTGATGTTATTTTAGGACTTACAATTCCTATCGTCATTTCCCATTGTTGTTGTTCTGGTGTTTTACCCTGCTCTGTCCGTTTCTGGATCTTCATGAGCTTCTTTGGTTTGCGTATGCTTCTCTAACTGGGGACTGACGATCTTCTACTAGTGCTGCCACTGCTAGAGCTACTATCGTATCCATCATCCTCACCTCCTCCTGCTATTGTGCCTCATCCTAAGGGAGGGGTTTGGTCCTTATTATCTTCACCATTATTTGGGTTGCCAGTATCCGAGATACATTCTCCAAAGTCATCTTCTTACACGATGCCAGTTAGAGATCCTGTGCTGACTTCTGGTGAGGAACGTTGTTTAGTAGGTGTCTCAGGAGGGTCCCTTCTGTCTTGTCCTTTAGGTCTTTTGGCCATAGGTGGGTCGTCAAATTACTCTGGTACAACAGGTAAAAGGAGTTGCTGACCTCATAGCATGAAGGACATAATATCATCCCATTCCTTCAGAACTCACTGAGGTTCTGTTAGCTGTGGAATCTTGGGGTGTTTTAAGCCCTCCATAAGCACTATGGTAAACTCCAAGTCCTTGCTTTCAAATGGAATGGTTGTATTCCAAAGATAGTGTTTGGTTGTTGTTACGAGAAGCAATAGCATATCTTTTGGATGAAAGCATTGAAGATACTCAAGCGTTAGTGTAAAGGCAAGGATATCATGTATTTGTGGCTGTACTTGCTTCCAGTTTGCTTCTGTCATTGAAGGTGATTCAAATTCCCATGTTGTGAGGGGCGAGTATTCTTCTAGTTTCATGACATGGATGGTGTAGACGGTGAGAGGAGGTGGTTTGACTGCTTCCTCGAATATTTGTGGTTCAGGAGTCTCTCTTTTCTTTCCTGATGTATGCCTAATTAACTTTTTGATGTCTTCAGAAATAATAGATAATTTTTGCCACATGTAGTAGATATACGGCTTTTCCGTTTTGGAAGTCATAATGTCGGTGACTTATGCAGATATTACGTGTTATTTTTCCCCCTTCTCCGTATATTGTGGGGACAAGTACGTTACTCTGAACGTGAGTGATTTCCGATCGACTTCCTACGACTGTAACTCGGCTGCCTGTTTGATATGTAGGCTGGATAGTAGGAAGGAGGAGAGCACGGATGCTAGTTCATCGTTTGCTTCCGCTCCTATAATGGTAGGTACTCCCGAGGCGTGGGTAATATCAAGTATGCCTAAGATGCCCTTTCCGAAGGAAGGTTTTGGAGATAGTGAGGGTAGGGGCAAGAAGACCGTGAGGTGGTCTCCTTATATGGAAGAGTTGGATAGCTTAAATTCCTCGGGTTTTGAGCTGATACCAGCTGAAAATGGTTCAGCTGGGAAGGAGGATGGATATCCCTCGCCTGTGAGGAATCTGGTATTGGATGGTATAGGAAGTAGCCATGTAGTTCCGGCTATACTTTCCTATATTTCTTCTAATTGTGAGAAGAACAACGGTGAACCCTGGGATTGTGATGCGTCTTTGTACGCTGCGATTATTCCTGGGACCTATGGTGCTGCGATGTCTTATGCTCTCTGGTATAAGAAGATGAATAGGGATTGTAGTTGCCAGGAATGCAAGAGGTGGGGTAAGGTGATGGAACGAGGGTGAAATGGTTTAATGGTGTATACTACTGCCCGTTAGAGCTCTGCCTTGTCTTACATAAGGTCTTCTGTTGGCTGCAGGTTGAGAATATCTCTCTCTCGGTGGTGGATTCTCGTTGCTAGCTTTCGTTGAATGTATGTTTTGTTGTATGTGTTGATGTCCGATAGAGGTGATACCTCAAAAGGTATTATAAAGATACCAACGGGTGATTAGTCCGTGGTAGTAGTTTTAACAGTTAGATTATTTTGTTTGTTAAAAAAAATGTAATGGGTGATGCCCATAGTAGCATCGTGGGCCGTTTAACAGAGTCTATACTATCACCGGCGTGGCTGTGTATGTCTGTTATTGGTTCCGCCAAGTCGAAGACTCAGAGGGTCTTTGAGAGGTTACAGATTTCCACAGCGGGAAGAGAATTAACAGGTGCAATCTCTCTGTATTGAAGCTATCTAAGGCTGGTTTGAACTCTGTCTGAAGTCATCTGATCTGAGAATCCTGTTTCAGAAGGGCGGAACGGCTCAGTACCTATACTAGCCGCCTAGCCTTCTGAAGTCAAAAAAACCTGTTTTCTAGCCTATCCATAAAACCTGCTTTCTGGCCCTTCCCGAAAGCACCCCTCCATGACCATAAATACAGGTGGTGGAGGTCAGGCCTCCAGTACTCAGAAATACAGGTGTGGATGCGTAATGTATCATGATAAGGAAAAGTATATAAGGACCGACCCCAGTTTTCATGTATACCTCCCAGCAGACCCCCACCACTTACCAGCTGTAATGAGCGATGCCAATAGTAGCACCGCGGGCCGCTTAACAGAGTCTATACTATCCCCGGAATGATAGTATATGTCTGTTATTGGTTCCGCTAAGTCGAGGACTCAGAGGGTCTTTGAGAGCATACAGATTTCCCAAGCGGGAAGAGAATTAACAGGTGTAATCTCTCTATATTGAAGCTATCTAGGGCTTGTCTGAACTCTGTCTGAAGTGATCTGATCTGAGAATCCTCCCCCAGAAGGGCGGAATGGCTTAGTACTTATACTAGCCGCCAAGCCTTCTGGAGTCGGAAAAACCTGTTTTCTGGCCTTTCCAGAAAACCTGGTATCTGGCCGTACCAGAAAGCACTCCTCCATGACCATAAATACAGGTGTGGGAGGTAAGGCCTCCAGTACTCAGAAATACAGGTGTGGATGCGTAATGCATCATGATAAAGGAAAAGTACATAAAGACCGGATGCCCTCAAGGTAATAGTACGTAAGGTACTATGCCCGAGCTATCTGGTATACATGATAGGTGCTAGGAAATGCGTACTAAGACAAATATAAGAAAAGGTCTTCCGTTACACCAGCGGACCCCCGGCTGGGCCAAGAGTCCCCATAGCAGGGGCACCAGCAGGAATTGCTGGTGGGCCCTTAGCATTGTCGGTGTGTAGGCAGCCAAATTCTGCCAGTTGGGCCCCAGCCGTATGTGGTCCACTGTTGACGGTGCGTGTGCAGATAATAATGCCAGAGCAGCATGGCCCGGACCTCCTATACGGGGGGTGGGTGTTCACCTCCATCACAATTTCTGCCACGGTAGTATTGGGTTTGCATAGTATGGTAGCAGTGGAGGCAGCTGCTACTCCATATATTCCTGCAGGCAGGGTTGTGAGGTTCATGTACGTGTTGGATGGCGCTGGGAGGTTCTTGCACCTGGCAATGGACTATCTACTTACGATGATAATTAGGGCACACTAGGGCCCCACCCTTCTTGACTTTCAATTGGAGCTGGCTCCGTTACATACGTTTGGTCCTGTGATGCTGGCAGCGGCCCCGACGGAGCCCCTTGCCTCGAAGAGTGCTGTCCCCAAGCTTTCCAAGCCAGGGAACAAATCGACTGCCAAGGGTACAGTTACGGACAACGCTGGAAAGGCTACAATAGTAGGCAAGGTAGCAAAAGGGGCCAAGGGTGCAACGCAGGCGCCAGCGAAGGAGGTAGCACCAGCCAAGCCAGTCAATGAGTTTACACCAGCCAAGGAGGTAAGACCTGCCAAGTGGCCAAAGGGAGCCAAGCGTCCAGAGCTAGGAACAATGGTGGCGACCAAGGTCAACAGTACACCAGCGACCACGACTTCTTTAGCTGTCAAGGGTCCAACGGCAGCTGACCCAGCCAGGACTAAACGAGTTGGGAAGGCAAGCAAATGGGGACTAGCTACCAAGGGTGCTACGGAGGTACCAGTTGCCCCTACGACTAAGGATACATCTGCTGCCAAGCTTACCCCGCCTGCCAGGGGTATCCCGGCTGCAGTTGGTGAACAGGGAACACAGGCTACACAAAGGCTAGGGAGTAGAACAGGGACAGGGACGGGACCTGCCCGCGATCAAGGGTTGGCAGGATGTGTGGAAGATCCTGGTAGGGTACGGCGGGTATTCCCAATAAGCTGGCTCGGAGGCAGTTTGGGTGTTCCCAGAAGCTCTAGGGAGGCCCTTGCAAGGAATACGGGAGACGTGTGAAAGCTAGTAAGTGAATATATAACCTAATTGAGGAATCGCACTAACTGCCTGTGCAAGCCATAGTCGGTCGGGGTCGGGCACGTACAATTGGGGCTAGTGTGCATGAGGGTGGGGATTCCGGGACGGGTGATGAGGGTG
>Ga0307511_10002200_pt1 | contig 20456 bp, 28 predicted proteins | sample 13_EM_MG_FD_200266 | JGI IMG/M metagenome (GOLD analysis project Ga0307511, IMG submission 200266) | Populus trichocarpa ectomycorrhiza microbial communities from riparian zone in the Pacific Northwest, United States - 13_EM | ecosystem: Host-associated > Plants > Roots > Unclassified | place...
ACATACATTATTCTGGTTTTTGATGTTTTCGCGGTCAAAGTCGTCATTTCGTGTCAATAACAAAGAATGACTATTAACGTACAAGAAGAACCCGATCTGGTTTTTCCTGATGTAGCACGCCCATGTGTTTCCCCAGCGGCCTGCGTGGCCCATTGGCAGAACAAATCAACCCTCACTCAACCGCTGAGAAACAATCCCCGGTCGCTGCTCTACTTGCCATTTCCCTGACGACGCTAGATAAGGTTGGCGACCTCTGGGAGCCCTTCTGCATAACTCAACCTCCCGGCCAACGTCCATACCATGTCCTGGTCCGTTTCTGGCGCTCTTAAATGTCTTTGTTTCCGCCTATCCACGCAGCTGGACTACCGTCGCGTCGAAGCAGTCAAACTACGACATGACGACGGGCTGATGGGGCGGGTGGTGAATTTCGTACGAGACCACCCCACGAGTGTACTGAGCGCCAACGGCGATCCCGAATCGCTCCTTGAGCTTGGTATAGGGTACGCATTTCAGTGACCACTAAGGCGAACCGTTCAGTTGATAAATGGCCAGACAATGGACCGGATATGGTGCACCTCGGGACAAGCCTGCGGCGCTGGAGAAGTGGATGAGCCTCGTATCCTCTGGGGAGGACGTTTCACTCTCCTTGAAAGCACGAGCGTACTCTTCCCTTGCGAAAGGTTGGCTCGACCGAGCCGAAAAAGCTCTCCCGTCCGCGACCTTGAACCTTTATATCCGCCTCTATGAAGCGGGATATAGCGCGAACGAAGCCGTCGCTCTGGGGCTCACCAGCCGCGCGACGCTGGAGGTCACGGAGAGAATACAACCCATGGGCCTTAGACGACCCGAGGACGGCAAATTCCCTGAGGGCACCACGGAAAGGTTCGAACGGTTGACCGACCTCTGGGAGGCGCTGGATGTGTGCGCCGCTGAGGGAGCTGCAGAGAAGTTGAAGAGAAAAGCCAAATTATCCAAGAATCCGACGGACTATTTTTGTGCTGCGTAGGATTGTGGAATCGCAGTGGCGGAGAAAAGGACTCTGTGGAGGTGTTCAGGAGGGTGTCCTCTTGCGCTTAAACCCCACTACTGTTCAAAGGAGTGCCAGAGGGTGGTATGTTTCCCTTCTCGTACCGCAGGTGATGGTGCTCAATTGTCTCGCAGGATCGGAAACATCATAGGCCATTCTGCAGACCGGACGCTACGGTATCGAGTGTTCTTCTGGCCAACAGTGCGGACGCGGTCACCGCTAAGCAACGGCGATCAAATCCCTCGGGGAATGCGGTTTTCGAGAGGTTCCAACCGGGCGAGGAGCGGACCATCGGCGTGAACCTCCCTGGGGGAGACATCGTGCACCTCTCTACCAGCGAAATGCCGCCACGAGTGATGAGGAAGATGAAAGAGTGTCTCGAGAGTGGGTCGTTGAGAGGGTGGAGCGTTTTCAGATATTTAGTGGAGCCGATCTTTACTTTACTCGCTCCGTATTTACACGGCTACTTCTCTTTCTACGGGGGTTCTGAAAGCGGTACAGACCCCTCCGCTATCTACGTTTTCTCTAGCTTTTTCTGTTGCAATACGATCTCTAATAATGATTAATGGTTCTTGGAAAAGACGTAGCAGGTACAGGCTCGCCTGAGCCCAGGATATCTTCGGACGCAAACTGAAATCAGTTGTCGCGAAGGACTAGTGAGGGATCGCGAACATGGTGTATCTTGTAGCAAATCTTGGATTGTGGAACGGCCTAGCTCTTTTACTCCTTCATCCTGTGCTGATGTCAGTTCTTCCGCAGTAACATCGCCCACGCCAAGGTCGTGGAGTGGGAGCATCATGGTCTACGAATAACCCCCATTCAGTGTGGTTCCAACACCCATTCTGTGCCGCATGCGGTTCTCGAGACAAAGGGACCTATGACAAACGTGCCGATGGCTATCTATACAGCTAGTCGTTTCCTGCCGGGAAGGCTTGTGGGGATGTCATCGCGTGCTATGTCAGTTATAGGTACATACTCTCCCACGCGCCTTGCGGTCATTCCGTCCCGATGATCGATATGGATCTACCTCTAGACCACCTCCCAGTGGAAGGTTTCGACCAGATCTCTGTTGACGTCGCCTTGACCCTCAGCAGTACTTGGCGGACCTGACCCTCTGATTCCTGTTTGGTACCACGAACGCTCTGTTTGGTACTGGTTGACCGATCGGCTTACGGGCCTACCAACCAGGCGCTCGCTGCCATAAAAGGAAATAATCCCGGCCATGTAAATCACCGGTTGCCAGCTGGAAGAGCCTGGATGCACGGGTCCATCACCCAATTCGGCTGAAAAGCTGAATGGTGCCAACCTCTCTCAATCCCACTGCCAGCGTCCACGCGATGACCTGGTCTGATCCTGAACTCCTTGAATACCTATTCTTCCGCCTTTCCGCTCACCTCAACTACCGTTGCGCTATTGCCCTTTCGCGGGATCCCAACAAGTTGATAGCTCAGGCGAGGGAATCTGTCCAACGTCTCCCCACGAGCGCACTGTACGCCAGCAACGATGTCAGATCGCTCCTGGAGCTCGGTATAAGGTATGCATTTCCGTAACCAGAGAGATAAATTGTTCAGGTATCTCAATTGACAAATGGCCAGACAATGGACGGGATACGGTGCGCCTCAGGACAAGCCTGGAGCCATCACAGTGTGGACAGCCCTCGCATCCTTTCGGGGGGACGCTCCACCCTCCTTGAAAGCGCGAGCGTACTCATCTCTTGCAAAAACCTGTCTTGATCGAGCCCACGAAAAAGGTTTCCGGAACGCGACCTTGAACATTGGCCACCTTTATGACGCGGGAAACAGCGCGGATGAAGCCGTCGCCCTGGGGCTCACCAGCCGCGCAACGCTGAGGGTTGCGAAGACAATACAATCCGCGGGTTTTAGACGACCCGAGAACGATAAATTCCCCGGGCACAGTACAGAAAGGTTCGAGCGGTTGACCAACCTCTGGGAGGCGTTGGATGCGCGCGACGGTGAGGTGGCTGCAGAGAAGTTGAAGAGAGAAGGTAAATTATCCAAAGACCCGATGGGCTATTTCTGTGCTGCGGAAGATTGTGGGATCATGGTGACGAAGAAGTACACTCTTCGAAGCTGTGGGGGAGGGTGCCCTCGGGCGCTCAAACCCCACTACTGTTCAAAAGCTTGCCAAAGAGTGGTGCGTTTCCCTTCCCATACCTCAAGTCATGGTACTCATTTGCCTTACAGGATTGGGAACGCCATAAACCGTTTTGCAGACCGGGTGCTATAGTATCGAGTGTTATCCCAGCTAACAGCTGTATGAACATGACAGCTGTTGAGCGGCGACCGAATCTCCCGGAGGGTGCAATATCCGAAAGCTTCCAACCAGGTCCGGAGCGGTCCATCAGCATCAACATGGGCGGAGGAAGTGTTGTGGTGATCAATTCCGATACAGTGGCGCCAGAGATGTTGAGATGGATAAAAAAAGTCCTAGAGAATGGGTCGTGGGGGTGCGAAGTGCATTTTTTTCCCGACTAATATGTCGTTCTTCAGTCATTCTTCCAAACCACGCCCGCTCTGCCTCTACCACGATTACCTCTATGCTATCGGGTTCCGAAAGCAAACTGACCCCTCCGATGTCTGCCTTTTCTAAAACAATAAGATCTCTATATAACGATTCTTGGAAAATGCCGAAATGTGGACTCCCAGGGCTCGCGCGTATCACCCACGGGACACAATGCCAGGACACTCGAGAGAAGGGAGGGTAAGAGTGTGCAGTACCTCACGATCATCCCATTATTCGCCCCTCCGCCCAGTAAATTCTATTCTATCATATACGCCATATGCGAAGTAGAACCAGCAATACAGCTTCTGGGATTCTTGCTTTGGCCGGGTCAGAGGCCGGTCGCTGATGGCAAATGGGTAAAGCCGAGAAGCGGACGGCAACCTCCGCAAGACCTTCCACCAATCGCAGCTCGGGATTTGGGTTGCCGAGATCTGTACGGCCTCCGTCATTTCGTTCCTTCGAACATCCGAACCATGTCCTGGTCGTATTCTCTCGGATGTATCTCCTTCCGCCAACCCACTCACCCGAACTGTCACCACGCCGATATTGACACGAAGGATTACACCAAGCTAATAGCCCACGCGATGAAATCCGTCCAAGAAGATCCTCCTATGAGCGCACTGAGCGCCAGCAACGATGCCAGGTCGTTCCTAGAACTCGGTATAAAGTACCCATTTCGTAATCGCTGGGGTGGACTGTCCGTGAATCTTAATCAGAAAATGGGCAGGCGGTGGACAGGATTCGGTGCACCCCAGGACAAACCCGGGACCATCGCGATGTGGATAACCTTGGCGTCCTTTCGAAACGACGTTCCACTCTCCCTGGGGGGGCGACCGTAATCCTCCATTACGAAAGGTTGGCCCGATCTGGCTCACGAAAACGGTCCCGTGAGCTTGAGAATCAGCTACCTATCTGACGCGGGAAACAACGCAAACCAAGCGGTCGCGAGCATAGTACGGAGTTTGAGCGGTTGGCCGACCTCTGGGATGCGCGCAAGGCTGAGGTGGCTGAAGAGGACCTGAAGAGATATGCTAATGTATCCAAGGGCCCGCTGGGCTACTCCTGTGTTGCGGAGGATTGTAGGATCTTGGCGACGAAGAAGTCGACTCTGAGGAGATGTGGGGAGGGTGTCCTCACACTTCAAGCCCTCGTACTGCTCAAAAGATTGCCAGAAGGCAGTGCGCATCGTTTCTCGTAGTCTAAATGATGTCGTTCATCCTCCTCGCAGGATCGGAAGCATCACAGACCGTTCCGTAGAACGGGCGCTACAGAATCGAGTGCTCGTCAGGCTAATAGCCCAGGTACGACTGGACCCTCCGGAGGATACGAGGTCCGAAAGGTTCAAACCTGGCCCGACGCGGTCCACCAACGCGAACCTTGATGGAAAAGCCGTTCAAATCTCTTCCAGCACGATGGGGCCCGAGATGTTGAGGGGGACGAGGAGGGCCTCGAGGGAGACCCGAAAGTAAAACGGAACCTTCCGGCAGTTCAGAACAAGAGGTTGAGAGGAGAACCAAACTTTCACAACGCCCGTACTTTCGATGCTCTCTCGCGTCGAGAGTTTCGAGATTCACGTTCTCCATAGGTTTTTGTCTGCGGCGATACGATCCTCAATTTGTGGGAAGGCTGAGTAAGCATAGAACCCTATTCAAATCGCGTGTACAAGCCGTGAGACAAGAATGGTATCAGCACATTTACAACCTGGAGGACGAGCATACACAATCCAAGGGGTATCGTCTGAACACACCACATTGGCCTTCGTACATCCGACTGTTTGATTACCTCGACGGTGCTCGTCTTCCAGCCGGGATATCGCCGTCTACCACGACTGCGAAGCGAGATGGAGGTAGGCACGCACTTTGGTTTCGGCTTCTGAGAAGGCTGCGACCCGCGAAAGGCTGGTAGTACTCGTGCTATGTCCTTCTCGACCCGAGTTTGCGCTCGGATTTCGCCCCCCGTGATCGATTCGTTGCGTTTGTTCCTCTCCTCACCCTATGCGGATAGAAATGGCAATGTAACAATTTTGAATTCTTACCTCGGTCATCAGATATCAGTCCTTCAGTTACCGAGTATACGATCATGCGGGTCGTTTTCTGCGAGCCCAAGCTGGCGGATGGGTAACGCCCAGTACCGATTGGGAGAAGTGGACGGCAATCACCATGGAGACTTCCACTAATCACAGTTCGAGATCTGGTTTACGGAGATCTGGGCGGCCTTAGTCTCGCCTTGCCTCCAAACCTCCCCCACCTCAATATCCATACCATGTCCTGGCCTGATTCTCTTGAATATGTTAACTTCCGCCAAGCCACCCACCCGAACTACCGTCGCGCCGATATCGATTACACCAAGGCGATAGCCCAGGCGATGAAATTCGTCCAAGATATCCCTACGAGCGCACTGAGCGCTAGCAACGACGCAAGATCGCTCCTGGAACTTGGTATTAGGTATCCATTTTCTCAACTGCAGAGGTGATCTGTTCAGGGGTCCTCATCAACGAATTGCCAGACAATGGACCGGATACGGTGCAGTTCGGAACAAAACTGCTGCGCTCGAGAAGTGGATGACCCTCGCGTCCACCCAGGAGGGCATTCCACACTCCTTGAAAGCACGAGCGTACTCCTCCCTTGCGAAAGCTTTGTTCGATCTAGCCCTGGAAAACAGTCCCAAGCAAATGGATATTACCTTCCTCTACAAGGCGGGACAAAGCGCAAACGAAGCCATCGCTTTGGGGCTTATCAGCCCCGCGACCTTGATGGTTGCGTCGAAGATAGAAGCTACAGGTTTCAGACGACCCGAGGACAATAAATTCCCCGAGCACAGCACAGAAAGGTTTGAACAGTTGACCGACCTCTGGGAAGCTTTGGATGCGCGCAAGGCTGAGATGGCTGAAGAGAAGTCGAAGAGAGATGCTAAAGTATCCAAGGACCCGCTGAGCTATTTCTGTGCCGCGGAGGACTGTGGGATCGTGGTGACGAAGAAGCGCACTCTACGGAAATGTTCGGGAAAGTGTCCCCTGGCGTTCAAACCCCACTACTGTTCAGAAGATTGCCAACGGGTGGTGCGTCTCCCTTCCCACATCCCAGGCAATGGCACTTATTTCCCTTGTAGGATTGGAAACATCACAAACGGTTCTGCAAACTGGACGCTACAGAATCGAGCGTTAATCAAGGTAATGGTACCAGTGCGACCACTTCTGAGCGGCGACCGAATCCCCCGGAGGACACGAGCGACGAAAGGTTCAAACCGGGCCCAGAGCGGTCCATTGACGTGAACATCGGCGGAAAAACTGTTCAAATCTCCTCCAGTACGATGGGGCCAGAGATGTTGAGGGGGGTGAGGGAGAACCTCGAGGGGGAGACCAAAGAATGATACAAAACCCTCCAGAGGTTTACAGCCAGAGGAAAACCTTCACAGTATCCGCGGTTTCAATCTTTTCTTACTTCGAGAGTTTCGAGAATTGTATTTGCTCTAGATCTGGAAGGTATTCCAGGTGGGATATATTCGGGGTCCACAGCCAGGGCATTATCGTTGACTGCAACTGCAGAGTGAAACGGAGGAGGGCACGCGCTTTGGTTTCATCTCCCGAGAAGGTGCAGACGACGGCAACTTCCGTGAGGCCTTCCACCAATCACAGTTCGGGACTTTAGCTTGAGTTATTGACATCTGGGCGCTCTCCGTCTCATCTTATCTTGTCTCTCAACCTCATCCCAACCCCAACGTCCGTACCATGCCTTGGCCAGTTTATCTTGAATATGTTAACTTCCGCCAATCCACCCACGTGAATTATCACCACATCGATACCGATTTCAACAAGTTGATGGCCCAGGCGATAAAGTTCGTTCAACAAGATCTCCCCACGAGTGTATTGAACGCCAGGGACGATGCCAGGTCGCTGCTGGAACTTAGCGTAAGGTACTCATTTTCGTGACCACAGGGGTAAACCGTCCAGGAATCCTAATCGATAAGTGGACAGGCAATGGACAGGATTCGGTGCACTCCAGGACAAAACTGGGGCTATCGCAACGTGGATAGCCCTGGCGTCCTCCAGAGACGAAGTTCCACTCTCCCTGAAAGCGCGAGCGTGCTCCTGCCTTGCTAAAGCTTGGCTCGATCGAGCTCAAGAAAGTGGTCCCGGGACCATGAACGTTGGCCATCTCTATCACGCAGGAAACAGTGCAAACCAAGCGGCCGCTCTTGGGCTCATCAGTCCCATGGTCTTGCAAGTTGCGTCGGCAATAGAATCTACCGGTTTACGGCGGCCCGACGATAACCGATTCCCCGAGCACAGCACAGAAAGGTTCGAACGGTTGACCGACCTCTGGGAGGCATGGGATGTGCGCACTGTCGAGATAGCCGAAGAGGAGCAGCAGAGGGAAGCTAAAGCATCCAAGGACCCGCTGAGTTATTTCTGTGCCGCGGAGGATTGTTGGATTGTGGCGAGAAAGAAATCGGCTCTGCGGAGGTGTGGGGGAGGGTGTCCTCCGGTCTTCAAACCCTCGTACTGCTCAAAAGATTGCCAGAAGGCGGTGCGCCTCGTTTCTTAGAATCCAAGTGATGTCGTTCACTCGCCTCGCAGGATTGGAAACACCACAGGCCGTTCTGCAATCCAGACGCTACGGAATCGAGTGTTCTCGCAGCCAGGAGTACGAATGTGCCTGTCCGTGAGCGGCGGCCAAACCCCCCAGAAGACACGAGATCCGAGGGGGTCCAACCGGGCCCGGAGCGGGGGGTTGGTGTGGATCTCGGGGGAGAAACCGTTCAACTCCCCTCTACCACACAATGGCCAGATATCTCGAGGGGGATGAAGGAGAACCTCAAGCAAATGGCCCGAGAGAACCCTCGGGCCGGGCATTGAGAGGAGAACCAAAGTTTTACGATACTTGTACTTTTGTTCTTCTCTCGCATCTCGCATTTCGAATCGAGAGTTTCGAGAGTCACGTTTCCTTTATATTTTTGTAACAATACAACCCTTGATTCGTGGAAAAGGCCGAATATGCACGGACCCCCAAAAGATATATCCAAGTTGCGTACGCAAGTCGTGAGATGCGAATAGTAGCCAGTACGTTCGTGGCCAGGGCCTAACGATATTGTCTGAACGTACCGCCTTGTTCCTCGTACGTCCCCCGCGCGTTTATCTCGATGGAGCTCCCCGCACGGCGGGTGAACTGTGGGTATCGACAACAGACCTGGCGTGCTAGCGGTCCGACAACTAGGCCATATTGACGCATATGTTCCTGCGACATCCAATGATGTAACGGATCCCGGAAGGCTTTCGAGGGGTTCGGACGGCGCTACGCTCCTGTATACATTTGAGGTCCGGGGCCAGAATATTATCGTCAACCATGGCTGCAACGTGAAACAGAGGTGGGTGCGCACTTTGGTTTCAGCTTCTGGGATTATTTTACGGCGCGTGAAATTCCGGCAGTACTCGTGATATGACGAAAGAACGAGGGTAGGCGTGGGGCGAAGCGCAGGGCTCTGAAGAGCCCAGTTCCATTTTCGATCCGTCTTCATCCTCATTCCACGACATGACCCCATTGGTGGCCGTCAGGTTAAGTGCGCACGCTAGTGCAGAAAACATATGGAAATCAATTCGGTTCATACCGTAAATATGAGAAATATAAAAGAAAATTATACAACGGTCGCAATGAGACGATGGGTACGCACGGAACCCGCTGGATCCCCTTGATGAGGGATTGCCGATGAATCACCGCTCGAACCGCCCTGGTAGAGCAGACTCCGTTGTGCGAACTCGGAGAGGTGGTTTCTCAAGGGGGGCAGCCAAAATGACCCTCTTGGGATCGATATCCAAGAAATTCAGGTAACCGCCAACCCTGAACTCATCGGTCGACCAGATCCTCTGGTAGGTATACGACTGGTGCGGATCCTCATCCCGGTTGAAGGGTGAAGGGGATTTGAGCCAAACCCGAACACGGTGCGTGGCACCAGCGGGTTTCGAGATGAGAGGGATGGTGTAGATGTGGCAGCCTAGTTCTTGTGGTGGGAAGTCCAATCGAACGATCATGTTCTCGAGGAGGGGTTTGCCGACCCCTCCGGCCTCGTATTCGAAATTAAGGGAGAAGACTGAGTCTTTTAGCCATTCCCACCTACACAGAATGGCCGAGTTCTTCAGTAACCGAGTCCGCGCGGAAAGTACAGAATGAGTGTGGGGGCCCACCTGAGGATGAAGTTAACCTCTGCCCGACCGACGAGGCACTTGTAAAATAGCCGATCAGATGCTTGATGCCAGACTGTAGCGAGGGTGGCATCGGGGATCTCGGCGAAGTCGGGGTCGGTGCCCACCCAGAGTGCGTCGTCGGCGAAGATCCTATGATCAACATTCTGATGGCGGAGCCAGACACGCAACGAGTACAGGCACTTCTTTGGAAGGCTATGTTTTGGTGGAAACAGGCTGGTGGATGGTTGTTACGGTAAGCTGGCAGTGGTGGGGAAAGGAAAGACAGAAGGCCCACAAGACATTGTACGTGAGCTGGCGCGGGTTTAAAGTGAGTTTGAGGGTGACGGGTTGGCAGATACTCCGATGTACGCCACCGGCCTTCCACGATAAGGAGAAAGTGTAGTGGTTCATCTTGCCTTGCACGGGGGTGACACTTTGGATGAATGTCAGTGTCGGTGGTGACTTGTATCTCCGAGATATGACATACGCGATCATGAAGAGCATAGGCGTTTGGTCCGCGATGAGGCTGAACGTTCGGATGAACCGACCATTTTCCATTTCACCTGGCTTCCTGGAGGTGGGAGAGACCGTTAGGGGCGGGGAAGTCGTTTAGATCCAAAAGCAGGGGACGCACGAGGCAGCGGCGATTAGTTGTTCTCCTTGGGGATCATCGGTGGAAGGGGCCAAAGATGTCGAAGCCTGGGGAGGAGTTGGGGGCCACGGGTTACAGAGGGACATGTCTACCTCTTGTCCGCCTTCGCAACGAAAAGAATCGTCGCTAGCCGGGGAATTAGGTTGTGGCTCATCAGCTGGTGGTGGCGGCGGCCGCACTTGGAGGCTCCGTCCGTCCACGCTTGAGGAGCTCTTGTTTAGCTTTCGGTTGAGGAACATGGGCGCACGCCGCACAACGAAAAAACGAAAGGATTGGTGGATGGACAAGGGTCGTCGGCGGCGGGAGGGCGGGTGTAGGTTAATGACAACCCAGTTGTTAAGCGGGCCCGCATTTTAACACGCGAGGAAGGGGTCGGGGTGAGCGGGGAGTTGGGAACCGGGACATCTGAGACGTTCGCCAGGGAAGTGATGCACAGCAGGTTTGGCGAGATCTCATGTATCCCTATGCCGCAACCGGTTACCCTGCCAATAGTCTCGAAAAAGGCACGTCAGGCCGTGAGTAAGGAACCGGGTTGAGTGGTGCGGTCCTGTTTCCTCTCGGAACTGGTTGAAACTGTTTATTAGTCGGCACGCCACGGTCGAAGAACCTCGCTAAGTTATGGGCGGGAACTCGAAAACAAAGGTTGTAGTGGATACGGATACGGACGGGATTTGCGCATTGATCGCAACAGACACTGAGTCGTTTCCTGATCGGCCTGCACCGACCACTGGGCTTTGCACAGGTACATGCTGTCTCTTGCACGACGTTCATCAAGATGGTCGAGGTCTCACTCGACTCTCCCCAACAACACCTGTAGCGACCCCAGATGGTTAGGCTGGCAAGTCGTCATCGGAATCGAAGTCCATGCCCAAGTGAAGTCGAGGAAGAAACTCTTCTCAGGTGAGCGGCGCACCGTTGGCTATGCCGTCGCTTCGTGTTTCCGACCGGGATGTTTGAGGTTCTTGGACGAATGACCCACCCCAGCCTCCTTCCACCCGCGTTTCCGCCTTTGACGCGTCGTTCCCGGGAACATTACCCGTTGGTATTCTGGACGTGTTTTGAATCTTCACATCGCTCACACTCGGACTTACAGAGGCTGAACCCAACCTGTGTCGCTCTCGGAATCAGGGCCGCGCTAGCCTTGAACTCAAACGTCCAACTCCGATCTACCTTTGATAGGAAGCACTACTTCTACCAAGATTTACCCACAGGATACCAAATCACGCAACACTATGGTACAGCCTCCGTCAGAGACCCACCCTACATCTCCACTAACTCGCCGGTAGCCCCTATCTCCCTTGGAGGTCACCTAACGCTCGGAAACGGTGTACGCAAAGTTGGGATCAAACAGATTCAATTGGAACAGGTGCGTTCTACTGCCCCTCCCCCTCGGCCCAATCGTATCGCTCAAGTCGTTTAGGATACAGGCAAATCCACCTTCGATGCTCGTCTCGGGAAGTCATCCATAGATCTGAATAGGGCCGGAACAGCCCTCCTGGAGATCGTATCGGATCCCGACATGAGGTACACCCACCAATAATGTGGCCGTTTTTCCAACTGAATCCCTGAAGGTCCCCCGAGGAGGCTGGAGAGTATGTTAGGACGTTACAAGCGCTCCTCCGTTCGGTTGCTGCGAGTGACGGAAATATGGAACAGGTAACTCTCCTTCCCTCATTTCTGCGTGATCTTGCTGAAGGGTTCTAGGGGTCCCTTCGATGTGACGTGAACGTTTCTGTCAATAAACGAGGCGAACCAGCCGGGACGAGGTGTGAAATCAAGAACCTGAACAGCGTGAGGAACATCCAGGTCGCCGTCAGTGAGTGGACCCAGGCACCGCAGAGATCAGAATTCTTACCTAGGGGGATCACAGTTTCCGAAGTATTCAGACATATCGAGCTTTTGACGTCTGGCCAAGAAGTGAGGCAAGAAACTCGCGGATTCGATGAAGACAAGGCCGAAACCTACTCGCTTCGAAGTAAGGAGGACGCCCCGGATTACAGATACATGCCAGATCCAAATATCCCACCGCTTCTTCTGACAGAGGTGACCATCTTACCCCCCGAACCCACCCTATCATGCTGAGATGAGTGCAGGGTTATATCGAGAAGATTCGCTCCTCCATGCCAGAACTGCCCGACGCCACTCGCACACGGTTACTCGCCCAAGGTCTTTCCGCCCAGGACACGGATGTCCTCATGACCGCAGATGCAGGGCGCGAGGTGGGGATGGATGGCGTGTTCGGTCAAGGCGGCGTCGTCGCTTACTTCGACGCGCTTTCGGAAGGACGGGACCCCAAGATCGTCGTGAACTGGATCGTTCAAGTTCTGTTCGGACAACTCGCCGCGAGGAACCAGACATTCACGGAGAACCCTATCACGGTCGCTCAACTGGGTTCGTTGATTGATATGGTTCAATCTGGCGTCATTACAGGTGATTATTTGCATGATGGAAGTCTCATCGCCATCCATCTTACCCCGGTTTTTAATAGGTTCATCTGGAAAGTTGATCCTAAGGCTCATGCTGGACAAACCGTCCTCTAAAACTCCAAAGGAGCTGGCGAAGGAGCACTCCCTCATCGCCCTTGATAAGAGTGATTCTTCGGTCGAAGTCTGGTGCAGGGAAGTAGTTGAATCGAACCCCGAAGTAGCGGACGCTATTCGAGCGGGCAATATCAATGTCGTTAACAAGCTCGTCGGAAGGGTGATGAAGAAGAGCCGTGGAACCGCAGACGCATTATCCGTTAGGAAGCTCTTGCTGGAGATCATCACGGCGGAGGGTGCTTGATAACCCGCTAGAGTGACTTCGGACGATAAACGAGGATCAATTATGCCATAATATACATAACCATTTAATTTTGTTGTTTCATCTAGACGAGGACCTTGGATTGCAAGAAAGTGGTCCACTCCTTTTCGCCCCAGCCGCTGGAAACTTCCCCGGCAACGAGGCCATCCCAAAGAACGGTTGGGGAGACGTGAATCGAGTTTTGACGGGAGAACTTGACTGTTTGATGTCAGCGATGATTACCTCGTACAAGGGCTAGCATCAAACGTACTGGTGTACTTGAGCTCATCGGTGACCGCGATACCACCATTGGGAGTGGATTTGTGGGCCAGGAGGTCAGTCAGGACCTCCTTCTTATCCGCGCCGACAATGGGCAAGGCAAGCTCAACGAGCTTGGCCCTGGTCTCGGTAGGGGTGCGGTTAGAGGAAGGAATATCGTAGAAATCCTCTTGACCGTTCATAAGGGCGACATGGAACTCCCAGAACTTCTCTGGGGAGACACGGGCAACCTGAGGAGGGGTGTGATATCGCTCCGGTTAGATCTTATCTGATTCAACCCGAAACCGTGATGGGGCCAACGCGTTACGCGACCGAAATGGATCTTTCGGGGCGGAGATAAGATGGTACGATGGAACTCACAGCTAATGCGATTTCGTGGACAAAGGTCGAGGAACCGTGCCATGGCTGAACCTGTTGTCGGATGATCGCCTTCACCTTTCCGTCGTATTTGCCCCCGTTCTCGATAAGTGGCTTGACGGAAGTATTGAAGTTGTTGGTCAATTTACGGCTGGTTTGGGAACAGTGTCAGCCTTCCGTGCCAGTTGGTATGTTATGGACCGCGGTAGGTGTTACCTGAAGGGGCAGACGTAGTCGACTTCACAAGATGGGTACGATGTGAGATTAGATCAAGAGAGGGGGGGGTCAGGCTCGCTCACGGAAGATATCTAGGGTGTGGGGAGCAGCTGGGTTACCCAAAACAAAAGGACGGAGAGTTGGTTGTAAGGCCATTGTGCTGTATGAGAGACGAGAGTAAGGAGAACCCTGTGACGCCATTGCGTGCTTTATACTGTACCGGCCCACCCCGGGCCAACAAGCCCCCGGTGCATTTAATAACGGAGGCCGCAAAGTCCGGACGCCTTACAGAGAGGTCGCCATTTTTTCCCCGGTTTATTATGGCGAGCGTATGGCGAGCGCATGGGATACCGCACGGCGGGCACAAGCTTCAGTGAGCGGAATAACGGTCAATTACAGTGGATCATGCAGGAACGAGCGCCGGCCGCGGTCGGCAGAACCTCAGTATTACTGTGTTCCCACATTCTTGAAACCCCTCTCTGGATACTAATGGTAATCAAGGGTTTTGTATGAACTTAATAAGTCTCCCCTGGCCCCGCTGCCGTCGTTTCAGAGCGAGGCCGCGGATACGGTACGACACGATCGCGATGATACACAAACCGAAAAAAACTCCAAGACCGATACCGGCCTTGCCAAGCTTGCTGATCCCACCACCAGTATTGTCATCGTTCTGACTACTGAGAGGCCAATAATCTCCGCCGTTAGGTGGCAAGATACAAGTCAACAAATCTCCATCGGAGATCTCCACGAAACTGTCCTGAAGCGATAGGTTTTCCGTATTATTCATGTCGACCACGAATGGACCGGGCATTGGCACCGTGTTATAATCCGCGCATTGGGGACCTGGGGATCCAATGAAGGACGTGCCCCCGAACAAGCCGTTGTCTTGGACGGTGAAGTTGTGGGCGGAGGTCACGGCGATGCCGTACCCGAATGCGCCAGAGAGGCGGTTGTTCAAGACCGCGCCAGAGAAGCTAACGTTCTTGAGGTACCAATCCCCGAACCAAGTTCGAGGTCCAATCGCAATGCCGATCCTATGAAAGAATTAAAGATGGATATTTAGCAGACGGAAGACGAGAAATCTCCATGACTGACTTGATAATAGCGTGATGGCGGTTCTCTCCTTTAGTTTCTGGAGGGTCGTGGTAGGGCGCAAACCCACCCAGGATAGTGTTACTTTGGACAATGACGTCGGTGTAGTTACCACCTGCCGCCGCGGGATAAGTCAAGGTTTACGTTGGAAATAGATCAAACATACTCCATGGGTCGTGGCCGACCATGGTTATACCACCAAGACCCGTTGCCTGGGAAAGGGGACGCTCAGTCATAAGCCATCAAGCTGGATGAGAGGTACACACATTTTCCACCGAGATCTTGTTGCGAACGATGCGACTGCGCGGAGAACCAGAGATAACAATGCCACCATCAGTAGCGTCGACAATACGATTGTCGTTGACAGTGCTGTCGGCGCAGCTGATAGTAATGCCATCGGCCAACTCTTGGGACGTATCGGAGCCGCAAGGACCGATGTCGTTCTGAGCGATTGAGATGGAAGAGCAATTGAATGGACCTCCACTGACGTGAAGACAAGACCGTGAGCGAGGGTTGTATGAGCGAACGTATTCAACCTGGTAGTGACCTGCTCAATCCGACGTACGCCACAATTCCCGCGGAACTTGCTCACCACTTGGTGAGTGTTGTTGCCTCCCATCTCGATATTAGCACCTCCCTGGATAGCCGAGTGGCCATCCCTCGCCCCATCGATCTGCAAGCCGCGTCTCAGCCATCTCAGTGGGCAAACTCCGTATCTTATGATGAGAACAAACCTGGACATTCAACAGCCTGATGTAGTCGCAATTGTCGCAGGTCCCATCCACAGCAGTCGTATGTCCCTTGCCGTCCGCAACGGGTCCGGCAACCACCAAGGTTGCCCTTCCCCGTCCCCACGGGTACCCTTCTGTTGAGATTTCCTGACCCAAGGCGGCGAAGGCCAGGGGGCGGGTGATAGTGTACCGTCGACCATTGCATAAGAGGAGCCTGTAAAATTCACCCCCTTCGCTAAGACGTTGATTGAGCCTTTCCGTGAGGGTGCTCGCAGGGTCTGGATTCTCGCACAGGACAGGACGGGCTGTCGAGGTAGGTAGGGCTGGGGTGGATGACGATGGGTCGGACATCTGGTATCCCAGAAGGTCAAGTTTGTGAGAGATGCGAAAGTCGAGAGAGGAGGGTCGAGGGTTTGGAGGATTGACGCGTGAGGCTGTCCGATGTGACCAGCGGGTTGGACACGCCCGGGTGAGCAAATGAATTCTAAGGACACTGCCTAGAACTACGATGGAATGCTACATACCGTTTGTGGCTTGGGCGAATCAGTGGCTCTGGGCGGGGATGACTCTGAGTGGTGCTGGCGCGTGTAGCTGAAACGCCTCATTTGTAAAACCACTCCAAAGGCCCCAACCGTGAAGGCCCCAGAACCCCCCTCCCAGCGAACCCAATCAACACCACCCACCATGGCAAACCTGGAAGAGATCGTAGAGAATCCGTGAGTCCTCTACTTGTGCCGTGGTGTACCTCGACCAAACCCTAATCGTGTCTATAGCCGAGAAGGTTACGACGAGGATTCGGTGGATGGGGCTGGGGGAAACAAAAATGGCGTGAAGCGAAGACGGTACGCGTAACGCTGAATTGTACCATCGTCGATCCACTCACCAAAAATTCGACCCTCAGGTCAAGGAAGCGTCTGAACTCTTGTGGATCCGAGGGATCTGTCCAGAGTTTCTCACCAGGGTATGAGTTATACGACTCGCAGACGATTCCCCCATCGATAACCTTGAATCGCAGCAACGATCGTGGAGCGGGACAGAAAGGCCTAGGGAGTGGGGGTCAGCCTGAGGACGACGGGCGGCGGGCGGAAGGGCAAGTTTTCTTTCGTGCTAGACTAGCAGGTCACTAAGACCATGATGTAACAGGAAACAGAATGTGCCAGCTACGCGAGAGGATCATCAGGCCCAATTCTACGAGGACTACCGCAGGGAGGCTGAATGGTACGACAGGGAGTTCACGAAGAAACACGAGGAGGACTTGAACACGACTTTAATCTTTGTGAGCTCCGTGCTCCCTCAACTGGGTCCACGGATTTACACAGGTCGCAGGCTGGTTTATTCTCCGCTGTCGCTTCTGCCTTCATCATCGAGGTCAACTCCGAGCTCCGGCCCGACCGAAGGGATGAGACCGCCAACCTCCTCCGTGTCCTCATCTACCAGGTGAACAGCACCGCCCTCGGCAACCACATCCCCATCATCCCACCGGAGTGGAGTGGTCCCTCACGCGCGTTTGTCGCGGTTCAGGCAACCCTCTTCGCAAGTCTTGCCACTTCACTCTTCTCTGCTTTCCTTGCAATGCTTGGCAAACAGTGGTTGAACCGATACACATCAACAGACATGCGTGGGACTGCTATTGAACGCAGTCAGAATAGGCAGCGCAAGCTTGATGGTGTTATTACCTGGTACTTTGACCATGTGATGGAGTCTTTGCCATTGATGCTGCAGATTGCTCTATTGCTCCTTGGCCTTGCACTCTCTCGCTATCTCTGGGAGGTCAACATCATTGTTGCATGTGTGGTCATTGGTGTCACATCACTTGGTGTTACCTTTTATGTTTTTATTGCCATTGCAGGAACAGCTTTTGAGAGTTGCCCATATCAGACCCCCATTGCCCGCACATTACGCCACACCTTTCACTGGATCTACCTCCACACCCCCCATCCAGTCCATGTTATCATCTCCAATCTCATTCAAATCTCCTGGTGCTGCCAGTTACCTGGTGGTTGGTGGTCATCATTAGAGCAGCCCTGGTATTCAACAACCAATATTGTCACCTCCCTCACCTGCATTGCCCTCATACCAGTGGCACTGCTTGTGGATCTCTCTCGACTTGTGCCAGAAATAGTTTGGTCACTGTCACAGGACCAGCCTACAAGCACTTCCCCTCAGATTCATGCTCTGGACCAACAAATGATTGCATTGGACTTGGGATGTATTTCATGGATACTCCAGACATCATTAGACAAGGCTGTTCATCTATCAACCCTAAAACACCTCCAGCAACAAATGTTGACACCCATCAACTTTGATCCAGCCATTGTTGCATACTGTTTTGATGTCTTCATTGGTTGTATCAATGTGAATGGCTGTGAGGTGGTGGTTGTACAAGGGTTGGAGCAGCTCACATCAGTGTCTGCCTTGTGTCTTTTCCACATGATCTCCCACCTCTGGGTCATGGATCCAACTTCAGGTGCCCTCAGGGATGTGCGTCAGCGCTACAACAAAATTTTCCCAGCCAATGTTACTTTCCATGGCCACCAGTTCTTTCAGACTATGAATGCTATCCATCAGGTATTCATTCAAAGTGTGGGACGTCAGGACTTTAGATGGGGTCACTATAAACCACCCAGTGATGAACATACACTTGTTGCCCATACTCTCCTAAAGCTTGCCCAATTTGGGTACAAAAGGATGGGACAGGCAAAAGTTCCCCGTCTACTCCTCCGCTTTGCACTCCACTCCCTTTCCCTGGACCCTCTGCCTCCAGCCCCTGTCATTGCTGATTGCCTATCAATCATTGCAGTTGACCTAGGCTGTAATATCTCAAACACTGGAGCTGTGACATTGGATGAGAGGTCTGTTCACACCCTATAGATTGCTATCATTCCTGATCTTGAATTAGTGAACAAATGGAACAAATTTCAAACCTGATAACTGAAAAAATGAAAACAATGGCTAAAGCTGAAGACTACCACCCACTCCAATCCAAACGAAAGGCAATTACTACCCTACTCCCATATGCAATTAGGCTGGAGAAAGATGGGCAACCTGAGATGCTTGACACATTCCTACATGCTGCCAGAGCATCAAAGGAATGGGAGTTGACATGGCATCGCACCTGGAAATATGCAAGGAGGCTGCCTCACAAAGCAAGCCCTCGTGCCTTTATACTTGCATCTCCCCATGTTCGCTGGTATTTGTTGACAGATGATGGGGATTTGGTACAAGAGTGGGCAGCAGCAGCATCTGTGGTCCCATATACTGAGGAGGTTGGCCAGAGTGTGGTTGATGTGCTGTTGCAAATTATGGAAGTTGATGAGCTAGCACCACACATCCCTGTTGGCATGTGGTCATGGCTGATCAGGCAGCCTTCTCTTCCACCAGTTTGTTATGGACGTTTCATTGGAACTCACACCTATATTTTCAGGGCAGTCAGGGCACTCAAGGATATTGAGATCCTCAAATCCTACTTGCTCCTTGTCTGGTCTGAGTGGGGTTGTATCCAGGATGGTAACAGTTTCAAAGACATGTGTGCCTCAATCTGGAAGTACTTTAGTGGAAATGGGATGGGTGACCACCGAGCAGAGCTTGTCCAAAGACTGGACCACATTCTTGGGCAGTTAGATCAGGGGTTAGACTATCTCAAGCAGCATAACCCACAACTTGGCAGATATGACCTATGGAGAATGAAGAGTCAATACAAGGAACTCAAGGAGGTGTTGCTGGAAGTGGAAAGATGTATGTTTTCTCTAATATCATACTTTTCACATACTAATTCCAAGCTTGATATAATTCAGTGGTTTGGTAGAGATGTCTGCCTCCATATTGTCAATTCTACAGCCATTGGGGTAAAAGTGCTACTGTTGTATGTCTCATGGGTACAGTGATAGTGAGCTGTAATTTACTTGGTCCATGAGTGAAAAGTCACATTTTTGCAACTTTAACAGCAGACTTGTGATTATATTAGAGTGCAATGGGAAATTATATAAGAGGGGAGTGGTATTCTGAGAGGAGACAAACACTCCTTTTGCAACATGTTAATCAGACCTGGACTGGGGGAACACTGCGGTGGAACGTAGGACCCAGTAGAGGAGAGATAGAGCAAGAGGGGGGGTTCTAGTCTCAAGTAGTTCTGCCTAGTAATCGTAAGAGCCAAGGCGATAATCGCAATCGGTTGGCGATGAGTAGCCGTCGAACTTGGCGATGGAATATAGTGGGCGGACGTGAGATAAAGAGGTGTCCGAAGATAGTGGCACGAGGGTAAGATCGAAGGAGGCCCTGCTGGAAGGGTAACTCAAGGCGGGTTGATGAGTGTGGGCAACGAATTCGAGAGTGTCGGCGAACGATGGAGGGTCGAATCCTCATATGCTAGCTAGAACGGCGAAGAGAGCTGCGGTGAAGGTCCCAAACTACGAGAGGGACGGTGGATGACTATGGCGGACCTAACGGCAACTGGCTGAGAGTGAAGCCGACGATGGGGAGAGCTACGAGGAGGACGGGCCCTATGCTGAGGGACACCGCAGAGAAACTACTAGTCAACGTGGAGAGAGGAAAAGAGGGAAAGGGGAGTGAATGCTGCTTTATTCCACTGGTACTGACTAGCTACTTATATGAAAGTTGACG
>Ga0307511_10002201_pt1 | contig 20453 bp, 26 predicted proteins | sample 13_EM_MG_FD_200266 | JGI IMG/M metagenome (GOLD analysis project Ga0307511, IMG submission 200266) | Populus trichocarpa ectomycorrhiza microbial communities from riparian zone in the Pacific Northwest, United States - 13_EM | ecosystem: Host-associated > Plants > Roots > Unclassified | place...
AACCCTCAACCCCCCACCCCCTAGCTCTGCATGGCAATCATTCCCCCACCCGGGTCCACTCCCGTCCCTGGCACGTCTATGCCTGAACTATCTACACCAACTCCATTCATCTCAGTGCCATTCAAGTGGCAATGACTCACATGCTGATGGGAATGCTGATGCTGTGCTTCGCTCTGCTGAACCTCATTGTGCCCATTTGCCTCTCCATTCTGCTGTTTGAACCCGGTCCCCGTCCTTCTCGCCCTCGGCGGCGGCGGTGCTGGCTTTTTCTTACTCTCCACGCTCGCAGTGCTACTATTACTCAGACTCCTCTGCCCCAGTGCTAATGCAGACCCTACTCTACTAGGCGGACTACTTGGTGTTGCCGGAGTCTGTGCCCCACTCCCAGGAGGTGTTCCCCTCGGTTTGGGCGGTGGAGGTGGAACGCCCCTCCTCCTCACCGAAGGCGGCGGTGGAGGGACCTTTTTCTCCGGTGGGGGTGTAGCTGGCTGACTCGGTGGTAGAGAGTACGACTGCGGGGGGTGCGCGGGTGGGGGGGGAGGAGAGTTTGGTTTCCAGTTCGATGAAGTTGATGCATGAGGCGGAAACTGTGGTGGAGGCGGCGGTGATGGGGGTTTCGTGACATGAGGGTGAACATGTGGCGGCGGAGGCGGAGGCGGAGACCGGGTTGGCCCTACTGGCAGAACCGATGGCGGTGCGGTACTGCTACTTTTCCTGCTGCGGCTCGGGGCCATCACACCTGGTTTCTCTACCACAGCGGCAACCTCAACCTCGCTCATGATCGCTTCGTCAAGAGCCATCCCTAGAGCTGCTGCTACGCTCATTGGGACTACAAGGCCTATTCCTAGCCCTGCTGGTGGTGGTGCTTCTGATACTTCTGTGGCCTCTACTTCTTCCAGTTTCTCTGCTTCACTATCCGTGGTTATTGGTGCTCCGTCAGGTGCTGGTTCTTCTTCCTTCTTTTCCTCCACCAGCCACGGAACGTTCCTACACCGCGCCACAAGTCGAGTCGTGGTTTCATCAACTGGCTCAAAGTGATTGTACCGAATTGATGCCAATGTGTGAAACAAACTCAGTAATTCTGAGCGTTTATAGAAGGGTGGCTTACGGAGCTGTGTGTGTGCTAGTAGGGGGTACAGTACACGTAGATATGTGTGTCGAAGCTATGTCGTTATTCAGCTCTCACAACAAGTTTCACTAATAGGTGGAATAATGAGGGTCCTTACAGATTCCGCGTCATCCGGCAAATCCAGTAAATTTCGAATGACGACATCGCAGAGAACGTATAGGTCGTTGCGGTAGAAATACTCGTATGTTGCAGAAGTAGTACAAAGAAGATATATTAATTTTAGTATTAAGAGCTGTAAGCTCGTTTCCGCTGTATATTTCAAGGATATGTTAGCTCAATGAATCCATGCAAACGTTCTACTAGATGTGAAAGCATACTCTCTCTATTAAGTAGTAATATTATATTCTCTCCAAATGTTTTGTACACATCCCCTTTGAAGCACAAAATTTTGATGACCTTATTTGTAAGAACCTCCTGGCCAGCAGCCGAGTTCTCGCCCTCCGGAGGGGGTGCATGCGCGGATACCATGTACTGTTCGTTGAGCACAAGCTGCAAAGTAGTTCGTCAGCAACCCATTCCTATCGGTAGTTCGAGGCTTGAGTACATACCAAAACACGAATCACCACATAATGGTATGGATCCTCCATCTCCGCTTGCTTCTCCACCAGCTCAAACAAATATATTATGAATGCATCATCAATAGCCGCTGTCCACAGAGAGCATCTCAATCAGCATCACACAGGGCCTCCTGCATCCACGCCCAAACCAAAAACGTTGACCACCTACCCAAGTCTTCCCATCGCAGCCTCTGCACTCTACTCATCTCATATAGCACATCCAATAACCTATTCCTGCATTCTTTATCCTCTAGGGCTTTCTTGCTCCCTACCACCTCCAGTAGCCTTGGGAAGAGCCCCTCTGCCTGCATTACCTCAAACGTCTCCTGGTTCTGTCGTCCATCGCAGAGTAAGATAGTAGAAGCAAGGTATAGCACCGGATTGGAGTCTTCGGTTCGTAATCGCCCAATTAATCGGTTTCGGATGTACGTCTTGTCGGTGGTAAACAGAGGGGAGTCGAGGAGAAGGTAGCCGCATCGAGCCCAATCTGAAGCAGACTGTAGGTATTCGCCTACCAGTGTACAGAATTAACATTGCCCTGCCACCATAAACCCCTCCCAAATTGTTGTAACTACCTTGGAAGCTCGTCACAATTCCTAAATATGACTTTAGATGATTGTCGATTAGCTGTGATGCCTCACACGGACTATTGACTATTTCATCAAGCTCTAACCCCTCGCCCTAATTAGCCATCCACGATACTCCCCGTTGTAGTGCACGATGGCGCATACCATCCCAGAATTGCTGCTCATCTTCCAAACTATACGAGACATCAAATTCCATATTTCTACCGTGTATACGTCCACAGCTCCGGAAGGTGTATCTGGCTTATCGTAGCTTGGTCTGGGATTGATTGTGTACGAGATCGATCGAAGCCAGCCAGGACGGCCTAACCAGCTTAGATGCCCACGGTAAAATAATCAACGTTCCTGGCACAGGGTGCTTCTTCTATGTGGGCGCTCTGGTTGGACGGCAGCTGTCGAATGGCCGGGGGTGAGCGCGTGCCTTCGGATACGTAGGGGCGCAAGGACAGGGCTTGCAGCTGACAACTGGTGGGGGTAGCAGTACGGGGGTGTGTATAAGCAGCCGACCAGAATCATTTATAAAGAGAGCGACACGATCATTGCGATTAAACGAAAACAATGATTTGGAGATGATACCGCAGAACTATAGAAGCCTCTTGTAGAGAGATACGATTTGAAGATCAGGTGACCAGGACTATGCCGAGCTTGGCAGCTACTCTACAGAATGCAATACCTGCTGAGTATCACAAGCTTAACTATTATGAAACAAAAGACTTTTATTAATGTTAATTAATCCGACACAGCCTTATCCCAAGACCCTTATCATATGGTACAGCATCAATATTTAGGCATGCGGTTAGTTAAGTTAAGAGCCATTACATGTTTGGCCTGAATATCATCCAACAAGACGCAAATAAGAAAGCCAAAGATATTTAATGACAGTGGTCAGGGCCCCAGTGATTGTCAACAAAAACCAATATAATCAAGTCCCAAACCTAGACAATATACCCGTTAAAGAAAAACCAAGCAAAGAGTCGACAATAATATCACGCCAGTTCACCGGGTACAACAGCCTCAACAAAACAAACGGCTTACAAGACCCCACCTCGATCGACCGGGGGCCCCAACATGCATCTGCCGGCTACTGCTTCATCAGCCCACCAGTAGGCTTTCTCCACAGCCCAGTATTGGTCTCGTGCTGTGACGCCGGTGTATCCTTCTGTGTTTCTGGAGCAATACTCAATGCTCCGTCCATCACCCCACCTTCACGAAGCTTATTGATCGCTCTTATTGTATCAATAGCAGCATGTAGTGTCCTGCGAGCGTTGAAGTTCTTCTTCACGACAGGTAGCAGATCAGTTTGTGTCACTTCCTTGTCCTCCGAAAGGAATGGATGTTGGAGAGCCTGATGTGCTGTCAGTCGTTTTGTTGGGTCTATTGTAAGACATTTTTTGATGAACTCCCTCGCTGGTTCATGTGTCAGCCCATAACCCATATCCCTCAATTACTGAGGGGTCTTGAGACATACCATTATCAGAAACATCCTGCCAGTAATCCGCTGGCTCAAACTTGTAATCTGCGGCCAAAATAGCTTGCATCTCCTCCAGGTTTGTATCACGATCAAATGGCGTATATCCGCAAAGGAGGAAATAAGTGATGACACCGATAGCCCACACATCGACTGGTTTTCCATGCCCTGTTTTCTTAAAAATCTCCGGTGCCTTTCAGCGAGCTCAAGGTTAACAGGCGTGACTAGCTATCCACTGGGAAGAGCCACCCACCATATAGCCAGGAGTCCCGCACGTTGTTGTCAACACATGGAACTGCTCTTCATCCATGATCCTCGACAGTCCAAAATCTGCAATCAACAAGTCGGCATTGTCTTCAGGAGTGCGAAACAACAGATTTTCTGGTTTCAGGTCTGTTTCGCCCGTAAGTATCCGCGTACCACAGTGTGAAGTCAAATCCGCTTTCTCACCTCGATGTACAATTCCATGATCATGTAGATATGCCACTGCACTTAGCGTACTCCTGATCAACTCCGCAGCGTCACTCTCATAGTAGCTCCCTTTTCTGCAAATCCTATCAAATAGCTCTCCACCCAGCGCCAGGTCCGTAACCAAATACACTATAATTCCCTATTGTTATTACTCTGTTCCTCCGAGATGCCTCTCGTAGTCGAAGTACCCACAATTATTCATCGTCTCAAAATAATCCACCAACGTCAAAATATTCTGATGCCCCATACTGACTCTCTTCAGCACTGCTATCTCATTCCTGACCATATGCTCTCTCCCGGTCATCAATCGCTTGTTGATGACTTTGGCTGCATAGTATCGCCCGGTATCGATGTGAACACATTCTTTAACAACAGAGTAGGAGCCCGCTCCTAGAACTTTGCCGGTCTTGTATCTAGTCAAGAGTTAGCCACCATTCAAGCCGAATCTTGCGAATTGCCAAAGGGAACCGAAGCAAAGCATACCGGCACGGCTGAACCTGAGGTTTTGAATTGGGTGATTGATTTGACATTCCTCTGGACTTCTGTGAGCAGCCTTTGGAACTGTGACAATCGGGGTTTAGTAGCTTCAAGCTGTATACGATTCTCCTTTTTCCCTCCCAGCAAACACGAGGCGTGATCTGGTTTTTGAATGAAGAGAGACTGAGGAAGAGAGGGTATGACTGCGTGTGACTGTGGCTTAATTTATCTCTCTCCCAGACGACTAGGGAAACGCTCGCCGTTGGGAAAGAGCGTGTCAGCGCAGCCCTGCCGCAGCTACCCCTGCACACCCACCCCGCTGTGTCCTAAATTAACCCCACTTCCTAGTCATGAGGCTCACGGGCGTAGCACACAGCCACAAACGTCTGCAAATTTGTGGCAACAGGCACTCCGTTGTACCCAGAGGTCAACCAGACTACCTCTGGCGTAGTCTGGCGATAGTTTGGCAGTCCGGCGACATGAGTGTACGTCAAAGCTACACAACCCCTCGTAGAGTGATTTCATAGTCTGGTTGGCACAACACCCTCTGGTTGGCACAACACCCTCCGGCAGTTTGCCCACCGCGACCTGTCAAGATCAAGCTAGGTGCTCATGTGTTGGAGACGGCAATCGTCGGTGTAGCACGATGGTCGGACATCACACGAAACCGCTTCAATTTTGCAAAATATGTTGCATATATTTTGATTTTCAGGGAACTATTTATAAGAGAGTGGACAAGAAAGTTGAACTAACGAGATCCACAACCAGAAAAACTAGATCCATTCCAAATCGTTCAAGAAGACCGCACCAAGACCGAAAGTCTCATGCCCGTCCACATCAACAAAAACCAAACCCATATCCGAAGCAAACCAATCCACTTTGTTCACATCAAAGTAGCAAAAATCCCCATTTCCTTCACATCCATCAAAAGTAGCAAAATCCCCTTTCTTTCACAGCAAGAGCAATAATAACAAAAAATCCCCTTTTCCTTCACGTAGATCAAGAGAACAGCTTAGACATACCACATAGCATCCTTGATATTCTCATTGAGTGGCTTGAGAATGGTCTGATCTTCATCTTGGAGGCTCCGACCAGCACCAGATTGCCGAGTTGCAGGAGCGCTCAGATTGTGTTCGTGGCAACGACCACGCTGAGATGCCAAATGGGCATAGTAGACAGGCGGAACTATTATTCGTATTAGCAACAGGGCCATTGTCAATAGAAGTAGATGGATACTTACTCAAGGACACAGCAGTTGTTGACCTAATATATGTGTAACACATGTTGTTACAGATGGCCTGGAAATCGTCAACTGGAATACCCGTATCATCCATAATTACATAGTAATGTGTTGCGCGGGCTGTTCCTTGGATTGCTTTGTGGGAATTGAGGTCTGAAGGCCGTTGTTAGTAATATTCATATCATAATCCCAATTAAAAGACTTACAAAAGTCATATTCCGCAGGATCAGTAATGTCCCTCTCGATGATCGTCCCTGGTTTACAATTCCCGTTCTTGTCTCCGTCGTTCCTGTTGCCAGGGAAAAATCGGTGATGATGTCGCTTTGAGCAAACTGTTACAGTGAATTTAGGTTGCCAGGCCGCGTTAAGACCGTTGCAAACTTTCTTCATCAAAGTAACTTCCTCTTGCAACACATGGTGATATTGTTGCTCGGAGACACCGTCTCTAAAGTAAAAGATACGGTTTGGAAGAGCACCTGCGTTCTTCTTGAAGTTGTAAATCAACGTAGTCAAGAAGTTTTTCATGTTGTCTGGGGAGATCATTTCTTCGCGAATTCCGTTTGTACCGCAAATTCCGCTGTAGCGTGTCCCGTGCACTATTAAAGATGTTTAGTGAGCAGGAGTCCCGGAGAGACAGGTATCCAGTAAACGAGAGAGAAACTTACAATCTACGCTACCAACCATCGAGGCAAAGGACGGTTTGTTCATGCCAGGTGCAGCATGAGAAACATCGGCACCGATCATCATATTATGGCCACGCCCGTGAAGTGGATTATTTGCGGGGGCCAAATAGCAGGTTGTGCCGCCGATCTTTGCATTAAGCTTCATGCAAACGTTCGAGAGATATTGAGGCTGGCACCTCATAACGTGCTGAAGAAGTGCGCCTGAGAGATGAATGTTAGCTTTGTAACTCAAAGTACTGAAAATAGAAAGCTAACTTACCTTGGGAGACGACACCCAACTCAGTTTCGCAGAACTGCTTGATCTCGTTATATGGCACAGCCTGCTTGTAACCAACAATGAAGAAAAGGATTTGAGGTCTCATCTTCGCTTGGTTACCAACTGCACGCCAAAAGTCCTTGATGGACGATCCGATGTTGGGAGGTTGGGCATATTGAACGAGTGGATTCGGATTTTCCACAACACCCCCATGCCCAGTATATGATTGCATCAAGGATCTCATGTACTTCTTAGCAGCTTCAAGAGGACATTGTTGTTGATTGGCAAAAATGAGCAAGCCAAAGCTCCTCAAGGTGGAGGTTTTGGCAAACTTCTTGCCCTGGAGATTCCACTGGCCCTGTTCGGTCATGGCACCAGGAATAATTTTATCTCGGCCAGCGCCTGCGAAGTGCAGTTCCGGCGATGGCAGAACTCTGGCTTTGATCTTGAAAATTGTCAGTATTTGATTGTTCGTGAGAAAACAATGTCAAGTAATTACCTTCATCATTGTTGGCTGAATCTTCATACCATATTGCTGCAAAACAGGATCAGCAGCCCATCTGCAAGCATCAACATTGGTGGTAATGGCCCTGCGACGATCATCCGGACGCTAAGTAATGTCAGTTATGTGTCTCAAGGCTCACGTCTGATAGAAGATGCTTCTTACAGTAGCAGTGAACTTGATCATAGCAGCAGTTGCCCTGTCATCGAGTTTGAAGAGATAACGGTTATCCTGCAAATAGGTCAGTGAAGATCATCTATATGAATCACAAAGAGTACTTACGCCATCAACGTAGCAAAGCTCGAGTGGGACATCACCTCCACGCTTAGTTTTCACGCATGGGAGGTTGGGGAAAGTCAGTCTCAGCTTGTAGTTTTGGAGGAAATACTCTGAAACAGAGACTTTAATCTCTTTAGTAGTACCATCAGGTTGAGCAACTTTTCGAGTAAAAAAAGTATTAACAGCTGGTGAGTCAGTAAACCCATCAACCATGTATCTCTTCTGGTCCTTATCAACTTTGGATGGCGCAGAATGCCTAGTGAAAAATGCAATCTTGCGGAACTTGCGAAGGTCGTTCTTTAGTCTCCTGTCGCCCCTTGACAACCCCTGGGTCAAAAAGGAAGCAAATTGGGCCTGAGATCCCTCTATAGAACGGAAGGAGCGTCAGTAAATAGGTTCCAAATACATCAAGCAAAAGATCTTACGTTGACCAAGGAACTTCTGCATAAGCTCCAACAAGGACCCAGCTGGCCAGAAAACAGCAGTCGCAACATCCACATTGACAGTCAACTTGTTCTGACCACCACGAACAGACATAAACAACCCCTTTTTTACAACCAAGCCGCCGTCGAGTGGGTGAGTTTCGCATTGCTGTCTAAAGAAGCTGCGTTTGAGACAAACATTCGAAGCATCCAAACGGAGTGATTGCGAGAGAAGATGGTTCATGAAGTTTAGACCTTCCTGAACATCGCTTGTGGCCTGTGTCTTTCCTTGGATCCATTGTTGAACTGGTTCCAGAACAATCTGGGTTGTCCTCTTAATCAGAACACGGACGAGATCGGGCTTCCTTTTGCCAAACTCAATGGCAAGATCAACTTGAATATTCAATTCATTGCCAAAGGGTAATGGCTTGTAGCTCCAAGCGAGCTTGTTGCCTTTACTGGGAATGTTAGTCAACGAACAAACAAAACACCTCTATTGCTTAGCCTCGGTGATGAGATCTTACCGTCAAAGAGAACAGAACGCCAATTGGCCTCACCGCCCATAGCAGTTTTGACCTGGTTGGTATGCCAGACTTTCTTGATCAGGGCTCGCTTCGTCGTGACATCTCCGATTTGAACCTACAAACAAGCAAACCCATTAACATTAAGACTTAGACAAATAATGCTGCACATGTATTGAACTCACATCATACTGAATCACTGTCTTCGTGGGAAAGTTCGTGACCTCGTAAGAGTTTGCATAAACCTCGGTCGGACGGCCTCTGGTGCCATAGCTAGGTCTTTTGACGAAGTTAACAAGTGCCTGTGTACTTAAGTTAGCAAACATAAACTTTAGTTTGCTCCGTTTGAAGCCATACCAGTTTCCCAGCTTTGTCGACGAGTTCACTGATTGATGGGTCTGAGACCATTTTTGGAGGCATCTTGACTGAATGGTTCAATAGCATTAGCATTAAGACTACACAGGAGAGCTTCTGGCTACACTACACAGTTGAGGAATGACAGACTAACCTGTAAGTTTGGTTTAACGAGCTGAGGTTTGAGGCTTTGGTTGACAAGAGGGTGATTTGAGACCTTTGGTTGATGCGAGTGACGAAAGAAATGCGTGGTGGGAAGAGGAGAGAAAGAAGGGGAAAGGAGTGGGGAGACGTAGAAAGGTATAAATAAGAGGTGTGTGTGTGTCTATCGCTTCATTTGTGGACAGTGGAACGTGTTGCGGGGCGGGCTTGGCTTGTCGTTTGCTATGTGTATGCATGTGCCCGTGCCCTAAACCGGTTTCATCCAAACGGGAGGGATCCGCATGCAATCCGCAGGCCAACAGATATGACTAACAGAGTTCTTGAATAGCAGTAGTTTGGTGATAATACGGCACAATGGAAACGAAACAGATCCAAGGACCCAATGACAAACACCATATCTAGACCCGATCCGAATTTGAACCGAGAAAATTGCATTCTTCCGGCTCTCCAAAGATGCCTCCCACTCCCTGGCACACACTCTACAGCAGAATCCTGTCGGTGGGTGGATCTACAAGCATTATTCCACCACTACTCTCTGGTCACACTCCATTGGAGGCCTGAAGCTCTTGCTCTTTTGACTCGGAGTTGTGTCTTCGTCAAACAAAAGCAAACCCCACGCCGGTAAGTTGGTATCATCGATATTGCTTGCATGCCTCTAACTAATATATTTGCGCATGCTCTCAACAGACCCAATTACCCTACACAAACCCGTTTCACAAACTGCACTCGATACCACTTGGTACAAGCCAAGTCGTTGCACGTTGAAAGTTTCCGTCTTTGTTTCGTTCATCATGCATCTTCCGGTAGTGGGAGGCCTAGCGCTGACAGGGGCAGAAGCGGAGCGGGGTGCTTTAGGTTACACCAGGTGATCTGTAAGGCGACAGGTGACATCGGCATGGACATGGGGATAGTTGCAAGGCCATCCAATAGTGGGGCATTCCACGCGTTCGCGACGCGAATGGACTAATTTAATTGGATTAAGTATATAGACTTAGATCTACAATGCATAATATTTGCCCTTGCAATTGCGTGTTATGTCAGGGTAACTCCAATTTTTTATGTATCCTGGATGTTGGGCATGCCGAGTAACTTAGTACATGTAGGTAGTTTGTTTATTTAGTGTTTTAACTTGCACAGAAGGTTTATTTATCCCTGAAGTAAACACCAAAAGAGATAACTTTCAACTTTATCATCACTGTCCAGAGCTTAAGCTTTGAATGTGTGTGTGAAATGCGCATGCTGCATGCATGTGCATGACACAAAAACTTAACCTTGCCCCACACCACATCCATTAAACGGATTTTGAGTACCTAGGGTTGGGTTACGGATACATCGGACCCCAGGCTAATATTCTGCCGTTTGGATATTCGTGGACAAAGAGTGCCTCTAGCCCCCGTTCTCATGAAGTCTGGTCTTTGCAATGCGGGCCTTTTCAAGCCCTCCCTGCTTTTCTAGGTTATGTCTTTAATATACCCAACCACCTGATGCGCGAATAGTTGTAAACCCCCTCAAGCTCCCAGATCTACATGCAAAGTGGATCAAAAAACAGGGTCCTTATCACATATTCCTTTTTTTTTTCCCCGACACCCTCATGCACATTTGCCGAGGTTAAGTAACTCAGAGAGTGCCTACTATGAGTGGCCAGATATACTCCCCATATGAAATACCTCACGAGTTGTTTACCTACCAATGACACCAATGATTCACCTTTGCAATACGGTTCTGGAGGCTACTAATCCGTCATATATCTCACCCCTAGCCGAATAGGTGTCTAGAAGAACAAGTGGGGTATAATATAGTTCTTTGTTCATTCTGATGATGTAATTATAGGAGGTTGTTATATAGCTAATATGAGTAGTAGTTGTGCTTCAGACTTACCCTGAACCACCCCCCTTGTAAGCCGTAAGATAATGAAAAATACTCAAAACGCACAAATAAAGAGCAACGCAGGTGTCAAACAAAGAATGAAATCTATTCATGTTCAGGGACAAATGGCAGTTACACGGTAAAAGGATTAAAGGATTTGCTCGGATAGTAGTACGAAATAAATTTGAGCGAAATGCCGAAAGCCAGATTCTTTTCTTTATCTAGACATTATACATGAGCCGTTTCATTTACCATCCTGATTGTGTGCCACCACAGTAAAAGCCAAAGAAAGCCAAAGACAGGAATACAAGAATAAGTAGTACTGTACACACACTCTAAGCCCAAGCCAAAGAACAATTGCTTAATTCTACACCCCGCTCAACCACCCCATCTTTCATCACATAGGGTATCCCTGAGGTCCCGCATACCTCGAACCCCCAAGATGCTGTTGTGGCAGCTGTACATCCCTTAGTAAACTCACAATTGCCTCGGGCTTAAACCTCACTGCATTATAGCTCTGTGCACCAGGAATTATGCCTAATAAAAACATCACCGCATCCGGAATAACGCTAACAGGCTGACTCACTGCACCAGCCATCCTGCCCCCATCCCCCCTTTGGCCATCATCGCCTCCGCCCCGCTGAGATCTTAGCCGCTGCTTTTGCTGGTCTAACCTGCGCCCAGCAGCGCCCTTAAGGGGGGAGTCACCGCGGTGGACTTTCTTCGCTGGCCTGTAATCACGGCCGTGACCTCCAGAGTTTGCATTTTCAGTATCGGAGGCTTCTAAATCGGTGGCGGAACGTTTAGGTGAAGGGGGTACTTCGTTTCGCCTTTGGGCAGATAGGGAGGCTGAGGCAGATGTGGTAGATGATTGGGTGGAGGTTGTTTCTTGCTGTTGCTGTGGGATTGTTGAAGGTGGAAGGGGGAGGGGTATGCCCTTTGGTCGGAGTTGTTGGTTGATGGAGATGATTGGTTGGTAGAGGGATGGGTTGATTGTATTGTAAGAATAACGTGTTGTAAACCGATTTAAATAGGGATCTTAAAATCACAGTTAGCCTCACCCATGTATAGCGGTTGGTTGTGTAGAATCTTACCATTAGGATACAATTCTCCCATTCGTTTTTCCAGTTTGTAGATTTGCCCAAGATCCCCATACTGACTTTCATAGTCATAAAAGAAATGCCATACTCTCTTAGATTTGTGAGCGGGGACTCTTCCTACAAATGTCTCAAACACAGCCCTCGCGTTTGTAATATCATTAATAGCAATCAAATGTTTCAGATACTCCAATGCAAATTCCTCATCCTCGGGGAATAGCCTCATGCCCCTTTCGAAAATCCTCGTTGCCGCTGGGTCTTTGTAGCAGTGATACTCGATTAGGGCAGATGCAACGTAAACGTCACTTGTGATCTTCCCTTTCTTCCTTGCATCGGCAAACACTTGCCTTGAACCACCGATATTTGTTGCAGGGTCACCAACCTTCCCATGTCCTTCAATCCGGCGCATAGCACGCATGAGGTTAATCCAAACAGCAGATATAGTTTTCGACATGACTTGAATCTGCGCTTTTGCACCATCCTTGATGTACTGCGTTTGGGCCTCTTTTTGTGCGCGGTTGGCAACCGCATCGACATCCTCATCATCGTCTTCATCCTCATCATCTCCATAGTCATCTTCACCTCCAGCGTTTGATCTCCGTCTACCGGCTCTGTTTGCATTAAAGGAAGTAGGGTTCGACTCCTCAATCCTAGCCAGCTCATCCTTCTCCCGCTGTTGGATCTTCGCTACCTGTGCATAAAGATTATTAAGAAGCTCTTCATATGGTTTTCGCACAGCTTGTCCCCGCCTCCTAACACCTTCCATCCCTGTCCCATCTTCAGCGGGCATAGTAGCCTCCAACCTCTCTGCATACCTGAAGCACAACAGACAGCTTTCCGGATTGGCTGTAATACCCTGCTTCAGAAACTCCGTTCCTTGATCATCCATGTCGTTCGCAAAACAATATTCAGCTGCTTCAAACCAAATCTCAGGACAGAACCGCATGGCCATCAAAGCTTGCTTGTAGACATAAATGATTCTATTTCTCAGAGTAGCTTGATCATCTTTGGCAAGTACAAGAGGATCATTCTTCTCAAAGAGGATCCACCTCTTCCATAGTTCAACCTGCTTCTGATATTCTTCATAGCCTTCACAGCCGGGAAGTGGTGGGAGCCGCGGAATTGTCATGCGTACTAGCCCAGCTGTTATATTGTTAAGCTCAATGTACGATGAGCGAGCTGTCATGAACAATGGTGACTTCTCCTGAAGGAATTTTCGACCCTACAATTGCACAGTATCAGCGCATATTCACATTGATACATAATACACAAACTGTACAGCTACGAACCGTAATTTTATTCAAGCCCATCTCAAAGCCATCATACTCTCTCCACAGCTGTTCAACGCCTTGAACGGGTATACAGATTGCTCTCTGGTATACCTTTCGGAGCAAGTCCATTTTCTGCTGGTCCTGCCATCCACTGCCGCCTATGTTTCCTGGTGAGCTTTTTACGAATTGAACGTATTCTTGCCAAATTTGTCCGGCATCTCTATCAAGCCCCACATTGTTCAGAACGAATTCATATGCCTGAGATACAATAGCCCGGGCCCGCCCTCCTGTGTCAGTGGTGAGATTCTGTCGACGCCGAATATAGTTTAGATAGAGAGACCATAAATCCACATTTAGGACGGGAATAAGACACCGTGAGAAGATCTGCTCGACACGGATAAACTCATTGTTGGACAGCTCCATCTTGACATACGCAACCCATTGTTCGGCCTATGAGATTGTGTGTTAGCAACGTGTCATCACAAGACAGCTCGTACTTCATAGAATCCTCTTTTACAATGTTAAACTGTGAAATAGTCAAAGCATAAAGAAATTTTCAATTCTTACACAAGCCGGAAACACGAAGGAAAACCTCTCAAATACAGCCCTGGCCTCATCAAACTTGCCCTTCTTCTGATGCTCTGAAATCAGGCTGAACCAGGCGTCTATGTCCCCCCTTGGGTCTTCTGCTATCCTGTCCTCGAGTTGTCCAACCTTATCCTGTGGCAGTCGTTTCCGTTTATGTGATGGAGCAGCAGTAGGAGGAGCAGCGGACGTTGCAGGAGCGTTCACACCAGCACCAGCGTTTGAAATAGAGGGAACAGTAACATTGGATGATGAACTAGATATTACGCCCATTGAAGGCTGAGACTGCTCTTGCGGGACACCAGCAACGCTATTTGATTGCTGAATCTCATCTGTGACAGACATCGGAGTGGCATTTTGGATAGATGTTTGAGTAGAAATATCTTCAGGAATGACAAGAGCAATCGGGGGAATGGGAGCAGCAGTGTTATTTGAAGGGGTAACAGAAACAGGCGGAGTAACAGATACAGGATGGATGTTGGGGAAAGTTTGTGCCATTGCAGCGGGCATGGGAGCAGCAGAAGGAGTAGGAGGAGCAGCAGTAGACATGGCGCTATTAATACCAGTCTCATCACTAATCACGCCAGCGGGACCAGGCTCATCATCTTCCTCGTCATATGAGAAGGGCGCAGCTGTGTGACGCTGTGAGGACGCCGTCGATGGTGGAGATGGAGAGGATGTGGTACTTGTACTCTGTTGGGTGGCGTCTGGTTTCACCACCGGGGTGGCAGAACCTGAACTTGTAGAAGCAAACGAAGAAGCAGTAATAGCAGAACCAACATTTGCAGACGCACCAGCATCAGGAAGAGGAGTAACTTTTTGGTCTTCTGTATCTCCAATAAGCGCAGCATCATGACCACTACTCAGATCCACCCCATCTCCGCTCCCGCTACCGACGCTGCTGTCGTCCTGTACAGCCGCTTCACTGGCTGGTGCATCAGCCTCATCTAATTCCTGCAAGGCCTTCATCGAGTTGAGGAAAGCCTGCTCAGCGTCCATCTCGTTCTGCGCAACGAAAGAAACACGTCGTTCCTCCATTACCGGTCGGCTTGGAAAGTTTACTCTCCGGAAGGTCTAGGTTTCGTCCGTAACACAGGGGCTGCGATCGGAAGTGTCTATTAGAAGGCGTTTGGTTAGAATATATATGATAAGTTGGCGGAAAATGACGCGAGCGGTTGACCAGGCGACAGCGGGGATTGACGCTGGGGAGGACCTACCCAAGGTTAGGTATATGTCGATTGAGCTGAAACCGTGTATAGAATGAGTTATTCCAAGGGGCAGGGGCAGTATTTGAGTGGAAGGCCGAGTAGAAATGGAGCAGGAAGAAGAGAAAATTCTAGGGCAAGGCCCGGCAGTGAGGTGGTTCGGCAATGATATGCGCAATCATGAACCTAGAACACAAAGATTGACAAAGATGTTGGGAAAAGAACAAGTGCCAAGGTCGCTGAATAAGCGCGGACAAATTGGGTAGTTGGGAGACCAATGAGAGGCGAGTTGGTTTCGTCCAGTTCGAACACAAGGCTCAAGTGTCATTATTGAAACTCTCTGCGGGCTTCTGAAAATGATGTATATCAGATATTCTTCTTTTATTCCAGTAGAATCTCGTAATACAGATGCAAGACATTATAGCCAGGTCATTTCCATGCTTATGAGCCTCCTCAGCCTTGTCTTTCTTAGTCAGACGTGTACCAGAGTGGAGAACATGATTCAAACTTTTGTGTATACTCCACTGGCCCCCTGCCCTGCGACTACTCTCTGCTCAACTTCCGCCTTTCTGCCATCTCCCAGTGTCGTCTTCTGTTGTGGTGTGACCTGTAGCCTGTCTGTAGGCACTATCTGCTGCTCTTCTGTGGCAGCCGCTTCTACCTGGGGCCTTTCTGTCGGGGCATCCAATCGTGGAATGTATGAAGGCACATTAATATTATTTCTCCTTCCGTTGCCCAACTGGAAGAACTCGTTGTTACCCCACCAAAGAACATCCCGGCCACTGAATGCTTCGTGATGGTCAGTTGTTTTTGTGTTGGTTTTTGTGTCTATAACAGCTGCAAAGTGATGTTCTCCAGCAGCAATGTAAGCGGCCCGGATGGGCTTGATTTGGTTCGTAGCGTCATCATCTTCATGTCCAAGTCAGACAGTGTTGACCATCTCAGAAGGAGGCATATGCTTACATTCAACCAATCCACTTAAAGCCTTGATTTTCGTAGGCTTTCCTTGCACATGGGTCCATTTTCCATTCCCTAGTTCGCCCCATAGTCCTTTCCCACTGGCCCATACATCCGCGGTGACCTTTTGATCCTGCTGTTGAGCTGCATCGACCATGTAGAAACTGTTCATCCCTCCGGCTGCTATTTGGTAACAGGTTGCGGTAATAGGGCTGGGATAGAAGCTCTGGAGCAGCAACTCAGCAGGGGAATCTCTAGTGGGCTGGTCAGGAAGGTAGTCAAATCCCAACTGCCCATATGAGTTATCACCGAACGTCCAAACTCCACCATTGTAGTCCAAAAGAACTGAGTGGTAATTTCCGGTGGCAATTTGATTAATCTTGAGGTAACCCGCTGTGACTACACGGAGGGGCGAATCATACGGTCTGTCTTTGGGACGAGTTGCCCATGTCAGGCCGGGAACGCCTAATTGGCCCTTGTCAGGATAGTTGTGAGAAGCGGCGGCCGCATAAACATGCCCAGCGGAAGTGAGGATGAGGAGGTGGTCGCGGCCAGCAGATATGTCGGATATCCTACGTAGTATCAGCTTGAGCACCATATTGCGTCTCAGAAAGGTGAAGTAAGTACTTGTCGAAATATTCCAAGGGTACTGTTAAGGTCTTGTAACTGATTGGGGCTTTGCTCTTTACAAAGGGAATCCAACTAGGCTCATCTGGCTTTGGCCCTTCTTGTTGGTCCACCTTACTTATGGGGAGAGAGTATAATGTTCCATCCTTAGACAGAGCAAAAATCCTGTCTGCACTGGCTTCGATTCTCTGTATGTCCTTTCCAGCCAGCACTACTTCTGGTTCTTTGATGCCTTTGCCGTAGCCAATGCCCCATTCATAAACGTTGCCTTTCTCGTCCACAGCCACTATGATAGTGATCTTAGACCATATATTCAATACAACAGGATGAACAGTGTAGAACATACGACCCACGCCATTTCCCAACTTTAGGTCACGAAGTAAGATGTTATTGAAAGGGGGTATCCGTCGAGGAGCACGGATGTAATCTTCATTTGAATCTGGAGCCACCACACGTCGCCTAATAATCAACAATTAGCTTTGATATATATGGGATGATATAAATCTAGTCAATCCCATACTTATTGTTTCCCCAAGTATAAACTCCAGGGTGTTTCCAGCTGTCTAAAACCTGGAAACATCAGCATAAGCAATCCCGAGGCCGCTGGTATATACCATACCTGGATATGCTGGGAATATAGAGCGGGCGGGAGTCTGTCAACTGGACTCTCAGCATGCAGCTCTGGGGCTGTAATTGTCTGATATGCAAGAATAGCCCCCGAGAAACCCAATACTGCCGCCAATGTTCGCCCCTTTTGATTTTTCAATGGCATAGCAGCCGAGGATAGGTTCTGGCGAAGTCGGGGGTTCGGATTCACATTGCGACTACTCGAGCGCACGGCGTTCCGGAAGATTGTCTGAGTGGCTGGCCTGAACGGAAACATGGTGAAGTAGAATAATAGTAGCCGGACCTTTTGTACAAATCAGTAGGGGTTCCAGCGTCCAATTGGCTCGCTATGCGGCCCCAAAGATTAGGAACTGGTCGTCAGGGCTTTTTGATTTTTTTGCTTTATTGAGGGATCGACCAACGGTTTTTGTTGCTTGGTGACATCAGGACATAAGGTCCTACGCCAGAAACAGCATGGTGCCCGCTGAGAGCTGCAGCTGGCCCCACGATTTTGGCCCAGGGATTCCGACACACATCTGGGGTTGCTCGACCGGAGACAGAGATCTGAGGAGCGGAGAATTACAGGCCGCCTGAGCCTGAGCCTACGGCCCCTTCATCTGGAATCGACAATTCTTTGCGACCCAGTCACATACAGCTAATATCCGCCATCTTGCTTCCGGTACCATGTTCGAAGACCACTGGTACGAGCATTCGACGCCGCTGCCCCAGGCTACCCTGAACCTCCGGCGGTCAGAGTCGACAAAACGGCAGTCCTTTGAATCGCCCCGCAGCTCACGGGTACTATTCCTTCAAAGTGGAAGAAGGCGGACAGGGCCAGACCAAAGCTGACAGCTATGAGTTTAGGAATTAGTCCGCGAAAAGCCGAAGCCACCGAAGCGTAAAATCCCAGAGCTTCCGAAACCCACAATACTCCGCCGCGCAAGCTCCTATAGCAACTTTACGGAGCTTCGGGATGAAGAGCTCACTTTGGTTGGAGGGGTCGGCATACCGCTATCCCGGGATAACCCCGAAGGCCACCCAAGAGCAGAAGTACCGCCTCGACCAAAGTCCCGAAATGATATGGAGGATGGGCAGGGAAGCCACAGGAGATCTGGCCGGATGGGAGCAAAGCACTCACGGGGGCTTACCAAAGAATTGGACCTCATGCAATGGTACGACGACATGGAGGATGAGCTACAAGATGCAAGTAATGATGAGTACAGGTGTGTGCATATCGCTCCCAGGCCTCCTGTGCCTGCGTCTAATGAAAGCTCAGGTTGTTCCTCACAACCATTCAGTCACAGCTATGGACCTGCCAGCGCCTGCTTGAGACTACTGATGATACATTACTCCTCCTCTCATCCTTGAAGAACTCCTTCGTCGCCGTGGAAAATCAGACATCAGCATTTCAGACGCAATGCGAGGATCTTGTTACTGAGGAACAGCGGCTTGAGAAGTTGTCCCAGCAGATTGGCCAAGGGCTTGCACCTTTTGCAGAGCTGGAGAATATGATAACGAAGCTTAATAGACCCGGGACTGATTTTGTCAAGACGAGGAGCTTCTCAGACATGCTGAAGACTCTGGACTGGTGCTTGGGAGATCTGGGTAAATATGTATGTTTTGTACATTTCTGTCATGCCTCATGAGCTAATCTCACCTTTTAAACCAGTCTCACTTCAAGGATACCCCCATTTACCTTCCCAAATTTCGAAGATGCATGACCGTATCAATGACTCTGATACGCAACTTTCTGGTCAATTCACTACGAGAAACTTCGGCAGACGTATCTAAACGAATGGCAGCGCAAAATCTGACCGAGACCACGCAGTCGGCACTCCTCTATGCTAGGTTTCGCGTGAATGCTCCTGAGCTACGGGATCTTGTTGGCGAGATTGAAAAGAGGTGCCCTGGGCATGAAGAGTTAGTTCACCCTGCCGCTCACTAGTGGCCTGGTGCAATTCTGATTAATTACACACAGATATATATCCCTCCTCAACGACTGCTACAATGCATTTTTTGCAACACGACGGCCCTTGATTACACCGCTGACGACCAAAAAGATGGTCACCATATCCGCCGCTAGTACGAATACGAATGATCTAGTTGCATTTGCGAGGTCCAGTATCAGTGACATGAGAAGCATATGTAACGACGAATTTGAGCTATTTTATGCATACTTTAGCACAGGAGAACGAGAGGTCTAGTATGTACTTGCTCAAGTCTTTTAGTTATAGTGGTGCTAATGGGTCTCAAGCACGTTTTTGGAGTCCATATGCAAGCCCCTCTATGACCGCCTACGGGCTAAAATTGCCGCGGAGACGCAATTGGTGAAGCTTTGTGAGCTTTGCACACTACTGCAAACTCGATATCTGCGGGATCAAGAGGATCGTAAGTCAATTAACTTGACCTTTTCAAATGATGCGTCTGACATGTAAATAGCCGACTACGATCCGTACGATAGGTCTCAGCTAGATATTGGCCGCTTAATACAGACTATTCTCCTCGAAACACAAACTCGACTCGTTGCTGGTGCACAAGGGGTCCTGAAAACGGCTATCGAACAATATGTACCAACTACGGAAGACTTGGATTACTCGGCAAAAGTGGCGAACCAGCCCAAGACGAAGGGTATAGCTGCCCCAGTGGTCATCGAAACTGATGAAACCCTGGGTACTGCTGGGGGTTTTGATACAGACGCGGTTTTCCAGGGCTGGTATCCAACAATGCGGAAAGCTATATGGCTGTTGTCTAGAATTTACAGGCTCGTCAATGTGTGTCTAGGTGCTCCAACTTCCGTATTAAGAGTAATATATTAACTGCGTGCTCAGCCTACAGTCTTTGGCGATATAGCCCACAAAGTTGTTCATAGCTGCACTCTGTCCCTCATCAAGGCCTCGAAACAACTCAATAAACAGAAAACACCTATCGATGGACACCTGTTCCTCATCAAGCATCTGCTAATACTAAAAGAGCAAATTGTGGCTTTCGATATCGAATACCTACCGCCTGATCAAGATAGGGCAACTGCCGAGGTACAGGAGACCCTAACTGGAACATTCTGGGATGTCTACCAGCAGGGAGGTCTATTAACTAGAGATGGCATTTTGAAGTTGGTGAGTGTTGGCGCAGGCTGG
>Ga0307511_10002202_pt1 | contig 20444 bp, 22 predicted proteins | sample 13_EM_MG_FD_200266 | JGI IMG/M metagenome (GOLD analysis project Ga0307511, IMG submission 200266) | Populus trichocarpa ectomycorrhiza microbial communities from riparian zone in the Pacific Northwest, United States - 13_EM | ecosystem: Host-associated > Plants > Roots > Unclassified | place...
CCTAGTATCTTTATCGTATTACTCAGTATAATACTATACCGGGGAGTCTGTGGGTTATCAATATTAATATCAATAGAAATATATACAGGTTGAGTTCTGGCCACACACCCAAAGTCATCCCGACTGTTGAGTATATAATTTCTTAGTGCGCTACAGCCCTGTCAATTGCAAATTCTAGTTAGGATTATCACGGTTACGAGACCCAGGATTAACATTCTTCTTTAGTAAATCATTTCCCCCCGGCTAAAGCAAGCACTGGCAGTCGGCTCAAAGGTGGCTATTTGATGCGCCTGCAAAGGCAACAATTCCGAATAAGAACCCGCCTCACACCATATACGATACAAGTCGTGTACCTCGTTAGTTTAATTAGTTGGGCTGTTAATTATCGTACCCTGGCCCAGCTCGTTCCGCCCCAGCTTGAGACTACAGCCCTGGCCCCTCTCGTTACCACGGTTTATCGGTTTATCTGACTAGGTATTATGATGCGGTGATAATAACCAGACGGAGTGCCTGGGTGTGCTGTCTACGCTGGTAGTATATCGTACATGCTGCGGTCCACCCTAAGGAACTGGCATGACAAAGTTAATTTGGTACGATATAAGTGCTGAGGAATACATTTGTGAGTCTTGTGATTCATATCAAGCTTGCAAAGTCACGAGACAGAGTAACATGGGATGTCGTACAACCAGAGCAACTTTTCCCTCCGCCAGGGATAAGGCTGCCAGGGTCGGGTGTCGTGCTTGTGCTCTAAAAGCTGTGCAGTGCAGGAGAATATCCCCACATTTTTTTCCCCTTGACGACGTGCCCCTCAAGGTGTTTAGGCGGCGAGTGCATAACCCATGTGAAGAGCCCGAGGATAATAGAAATCAACTGTTCTCGTTCCGAAACCAACAGTCATCGTATCCCTTCCAACTCGGTCATCGCAAGTTCTTGCATCCTACCCCTACGGTGTACTGGCGACTTGCGAGCTTGATAACCTTGAGCTTCCCAGCCGTATTACACTCCGTACTGATCATCGCGTCCTTTTGCATAGATTATAGCCACATCCCACTAGCAGCCGATAAGATCTCAGTCCGTCAAATCGGGAGGTAGATGCTTTGTGCCCTCAACCATTGTCTTTTGCTATAGCTTCTCTACTCAAACTGTGTCTGCATTTGGATCTGACCGGCAAGAACAGCTCTACAGTCGATAGCACCGTCGCTCGCACTTTGGCTACCCTTACTCAACTTTGTTGGTGTATGTCCCATAGCTTTTATCGAAGCAAGAATCTCATTGAAAGTGGTGTTTCCTGAGCTTCCCAGATCGACCATTTCCATCTCGAAAACCGAGCTTCTGCAGACACCTGGGGCGTGATAGAAGTTACCAAGATTCATTAATGCCGGCCTGGTCTTCACGACTCGTCCCAGCATCCTACGGGCCCACGCACTCAAATTTTGCACATTCGCATTCGCATTCGAATTCAGTGGCGGGGACGGGAGTAGGAGGTGCTGGCTCCTCTTCGGCGTACCCACCCCTCGGAGATCAGGTGCCCCATTCCCGGTCATATTCCCACCAGGTCACATCTAGCGCTGGAAATTCGGCCAGCACGAGTGGGAACGAGGGCAGAAACCTTGGGGTGAAAGGGAGGATATCCAATGGAGCATTAGGGGGTGCTAAATCCCCTTCTGCTGATGTTGGTTTAGTTAGTCTATCCATTTTGCGAGGCCTATTGTTTGGTTGAGATTCTAACTATAGTAGACAACGGGACAATGCATGTGCTGTGATTCCACGGTTAGGTGGCCTAAGAATCTTTTCGTCTTCAGGTGCATGATATGCAGGACTATCAATGATCTGAAGTCGCTAGAAGGAGGAAAACCACCAAGTGCGATAGCCCCATCGTGCCTGGAGACGAGCCATATTGACGTTGGTCATAGCAGTGTCGCAAATTTCGACTGAGGAAACCAGAGCATTAATTGATAGCTGTGTCTCCGGTTTCCTAGAGCAGCGAAGATACTTGAAATTACTGGACCCAGCAGATTACAATTCCAACCTTACCGAAGCAGAGAATACCCCTTCGAAAACTGGGTCATTAAATCTTTCAATAGGGCAACCTCCACCAGGTAGTCTTTCTGACAAGAATACCTCGTCCTCATCTGGAATACCTTCTTCTCATCAAAGTCTCAGAAGTGGATTATTGGACGAGGAGAAGCAATCATTCAACAATCCACTACCTTTCCTATCTGATGAACATGGACGCCGAGAGCACAGTGAGTCCCTCCGGATGCAACAACAAGCCTCAAGCAAGCCCATTGTACCAGGGAATGCGGAGCTCCCATCTATTCTCAAAGAGCATTCAGATATCTCGGAAGGCCCAGATCCAAATGATGCATCTGAGCGAGGGAAACGCCACAGAGAACTAGCTGAGAATATGTTTAAACCTCTTGAGGATTATATTACAGCTTGCTTCACTTCTTGGGGATGCCTTAATGGTTCTTTCATTCCAGCATCCATACAAGAATCAAGGGCTACACAAGGCTCGGGCTCAACTGAGATGCCAGGCCCCCAGGAGGAGAGAAGAAAGACAAAGACCCTAGTAGAGGGAGAATATGAGAAATCACTTCTTCTCAGCAAAGGCAGGAGAAAGGAGCGGGAGAAGCAACGTGATAAAGAGGAGAAGGGAATTGTTACTCTCAAGACTCCGGCTATTGATTGGGATAGGGTGAGGGAATGGTATGAATTGGTTATCGATGCTGGATCCAATATCGTGGAGTTGAGTAAGGGGGGGCATATAAAGGAAGCCTCCCATAATAAGGAGGATAGCCAGACAATAGCTGAGAAGATGAAAGAGAAGGAAGAGGCTGTTGATATCCCACCTGACTCAGAGGAAGAAGAATGGGATCTGGCTGAAGCGGTGGAGGAAGCAAGATTACAAGTTGTCAAGGTACTCGTGACAGCCACGGAAAGCATCTTGAAGCGACCGGGGAGGCCACTTAAGGATCCGGGGGATATCCGATTTCTATTAATTATACTGGAGAATCCTTTATTATACCCATCTTATTCTAGACCAAGACCTTCCATGAAATTATCTCGAAAACAGGAGAAGAGCAGTTCACCAGGAAGGCAGGCACAGGTAAGGTCTCATACATCGGCCTACAGTTCAGGACCAGGTCAACACCCTGCTATCAAAAGAATAATTGGACTCATCTCGATCCTGCCTAACATTGTACACCACTATCTCGTATCATGGTTTTCTCGACTGCCAGAGCCTCATTTCAGGAGGATTGTTGAATTAGGGGGAAGCTTCGTCACCTACAGACTTAACAGGCAGAGTGGGCGGAAGAAGCCACTTGGGGGAGTTGGAGGTGGGTCCATAGGGGGAAAACGAGGGAAAGGGGTGGTATACAACGATGACTGGCAGATACGTGCTGTGGCTAGATTTATGGCGTTGTTGTTCTCTGCGAATAACAGTACACGGTCTTCAAAGGCTTCCCAGTTCGAAAGGGAAGGCCTAATCAACAACCCGGCAGAAATCGCGCGACGGCAGGCACAAGCTAGAGGGCAGATAATTCTGACAAGTGATTTCTATAATATGCTCCTCGATTATGCAGATCTCATTGCGGATTTTGATAGTTGGGAAAATAGGACGGGGAAGTTCTGTTTTTGTCAATACCCTTTTTTGTTTTCTATGGGAGCAAAGATTCATATATTAGAATATGATGCCAGGAGACAGATGGAAGCGAAAGCAAGAGATGCATTCTTCTCGAGTTTAACAAATAGGCGAGCAGTGAACCAGTACTTGGTGCTGAAGGTTAGAAGGGATTGTCTGGTTGAGGACAGTCTGAAGGGAATTAGTGAAGGTGTTGGTGGGATGGGGGATATCAAGAAGGGGCTGAGGATTGAATTCGTTGGAGAGGATGGAGTTGATGCGGGAGGTTTAAGAAAGGAGTGGTTCCTCTTGTTGGTACGGGATGTGTTTGACCCCAATTATGGTATGTTCCATGGACTACTCTTCTCGCCTCTTGTGATCTAACTCTAATTACGTAATCAGGTCTATTTATTTACGATGACGACTCTCGATATTGCTACTTCAACTCCAATTCGTTCGAATCTTCAGAGGAATTCTTCCTAATTGGTGTGGTTTTCGGGTTAGCTATATACAACTCAACTATTCTAGATGTTGCACTTCCCCCAGTTGTCTTCAAGAAACTATTACAGCCCAGTGGCGCAGCGAATGCTCTTTTCTCGGCCGCTACGCTACGGCCGCCTCAGAAATACACTCTCAGTGATCTTGCTGTATTTCGCCCTTCCTTGGCTCGTGGTCTCCGCCAGCTTTTGGAATTCGAAGGGGATGTCGAGGAAGTCTTTTGCAGGAACTTTTCCATTGAGGTTGATCGCTTTGGTCAACTTTCTACGGTGGCTCTGATTCCCGGAGGCGAAAATATTCCGGTTACGAATGGTAATAGAAGGGATTTTGTTGATAAATACATTGCGTATCTACTGGATACCTCTGTGGCTAAGCAGTTTGAGCCATTCAAACGCGGGTTTTATACCGTCTGTGGGGGGAACGCACTTTCCCTATTCCGGCCAGAGGAAATTGAGCTCCTTGTCCGTGGATCAGACGAGGCGCTGGATATCTCTGCATTGAGGGCAGTAGCCATTTACGAAGGATGGGATGTCCCCATAGGCGAGAACAAGGATACCTCGCTAGCGGAGAATAATCCTGTAGTTAAGTGGTTCTGGAGCTTCTTTGAGAGAATTACACCAAAGGAGCAGAGACTCTTGTTGATATTCATCACGGGGAGTGATAGGATTCCTGCCATGGGAGCAACGAATCTGGTGATCAAGTTGGTGTGTTTGGGAGGGGATTGTGAAAGGTTTCCAGTTGCAAGGACGTGCTTTAATGCGTTATGTTTGTATAGGTATAAGAGGAGGGAGAAGCTGGAGAAGATGTTGTGGAGGGCGGTGGAGGAGAGCGAAGGGTTTGGGCTAAAGTAGGGAAGGCCTGTGAAGGAGAGGCGAGGGGATAATCGTTATGAAACAAGAAGAATGGTGTGGCATTTCTGCGTTATGCGGGTAGACATTGTCGATTTTTATTGGATTGTTCATGGTGTTTATTGTTGGGGTTTGGTTTCGTTTACCATTCCTCAAAAGGGGGGCTGATATTGATGGTTTGTTTAATATTCAACCACTGCATTAAGCAAACGGCAACAACGGGCGCTTTTCTTTGTCTATTTTTTTGAACATTTCAATCTAATTGTTACCCTGAATAGTCCTGATGACTAAGTAACGAAGACCAGATTGGGATAAGCCCTGTATCCTAAACTCCCCTCGTTTTCTAGTTCCAACTTCAACTGTGCTTATTTATACCCATATTTCAACCCTCTATTCGAACTACCGATAGACCTACACATGGCAAAAGCACGGCAGCGATGGTGTTGTGGTCAAGTTGCGTCGCGTAGTGCAACTAGCTGAGGAGAGTGCTTCAGCTGGTAGGGTGACCTCACTGATTTTGATGGGGGACGAGCTTGGGCTGATGCGTGGTATAAATGCGTATTCTCGCGTAGGTTTTGTCGGCGTTGCTTCGCAGTTGATTCTGTACGCAAACTTCAAAAACTAAAAGAAATAAAAGGAAATAATCCAGAAACACCTGTTATTGGCTGTAAACAAGTAGTTCGAAAGAAGTAAATACCCCCGCTATTCATATGTGCTTATCTGAATCTTATTGGAGCGCTAAGCATAATTATGAGTCTGGGCACTCGTCCGACTAGTCTAGTTGGCACCGTCTAACATGTTTATACAGCTTTAAAACACCGAGAAACAGACAAAACATTGATGATCCGCGTATATCTATCCCAAACTGCGACCGCTGTGATAAGCGATTCTCGTGGTAAAACATATCGGCTGTCTGGTCCACCTTCGCCACTCATTTGATGCTAACCAAACCCTCAACTACCTCTTCAGTTATAAATCGTTGCCTGATATCAACATGCCTGGTGCGGTTGTTTGCAGTGTACCTCTCTAGCAAGGGCATCGCATTTATATTGTCTCCTTTCAACGCGGTCGATATTGGTAATTCTATCTTCCACTCCGCCAAATATATTCTTTAGCCTCTTGTAACCTCTATTGCCACAACATTTTCCGTATCGATCATCCTTCCCCTCCCACTCACCTCAAGCTATCCTCCATAGCCTGACTATTGAACCCCCTCCCCAATAAAAAAAATTTTAAAACGGTAAAAGCACTAGAGCATTGGTACTACCGTCTGTAGCGAGGTATCGGATCTGGGACTCTTGTGGAGGATCTTCCCTGTTATTTTACCTATGCCGGTTAAGTGTAGGATTTTTGCATGTAATTCGAGGAGTATGGTAGTGCATAATTGTCATTGTAAAAGGTGAGACAGTTGGTTGGTCTTCAAATAGTAAACATTCTTAGTGGCCTAAATACCGAGTACTTTAGTGCACCACACACGGTATGCTCCGGTTCCAGCGAGAGAAGACAGAGTTACCGAAGGCCTTGTGTAACCCAGTACAAAGAGTTATTCCATTGCGAGTATCATTGATCGCCGTAGAGGCGATTTAGAGCCTACAGAGAATTCTGGAAAAATATCGGTACAGAGACTCCCAAATGCCCAAAGCATTAAATACCTGCTGGAATGTTAGTGAATGGTAACTCAAGGGCAATGAGAGTGTTAAATAGGACCTTACTATGATCTTCGCCAATTGACGCAAGGCAGAATAGTATAAGATGTGTGGCCTCCGAATAATCACTAGCTAGTGTTACTCTTTCACTCCTTGGTAGCTGGTCATACAATCTTGTGACCACACACCGGCTTGCATCTCTATGTAGTTATGCCTCCTTGAACTGCTTCCGTGTGGACAGAGAAGAGGATTCGTGCAAGCTTGTCAACACGGTCAGTCCTCCCATAGCAAGACAACAAAGTTATTGAAGGATGTTTTCCCATGCTAAGTGAATTTTATTAGTATCATATGAGGACAATTGGTGAAGGACTTACCTAGTACTAAGATAGCTGATGACAGATGTTTCCCAATAATGGTTATGTTGCTATCACACCCCAAGATTTCATTATATCCCCATCTCTCGGGGGTGCATTTGACAGTGAATAAGACCAGACTTCTCCCAAGTTGCACCACCTCTGGAGCTTATTTAGATATGCATAACTTCTCATCACAAATACTATATACATACATACTGCGTAACTCTACCCCCCAATATCGCTGCTGCTTCGAGAGGCTCGTATCTTTACCGAGAGCTTCTGGCACCATTCAATTCATATTGTGAACCTTATATCCCCATGAAGGGTTCTCGCTAGGTTTACCATCGGCATATGGGTGGAGCTTCTATAAAAGAAGCTGGGGAATCGGTCTGTATTAAACAAACCGTAAAGCTAGGTTTTGTATATACCATCTCCGTATAATATACGACTATAGGGTCAAGTAAGCGGTCTATCAGGTAATGTAGGATATTTTGGAACTTTGCTAGTTTGTTTACCTCCACCCCCAAGTGCCCATATAATAAACATTCGCAATGGTAGCCTTATAGTTGCCTCTCTTCAGTAACGGCACCTGTACTATGTGCGGTGGGGTGGGGGGTGGGGGGTGGGGGTGGGGTGCTGTATCAAAGACTTTAGAGCTAGGGAGATCAGCAGTGGTAATCAAGCGCACCCTCCAACATCGATGCCCTTTCCTCATCGATGTATGTAGACTGCATTAGCGTTCAGAAGTCGAGTGAGCAGAAGATATGATAAAAGGGATTTTGTACCCTATTTCACCCATCTAGGTAAACACACGTTGTTGCCGGCGTGGCGCACAGTGAGCTGAGTTGGGCTGAAGGGAAGAGAAAGCTCTATATGCCCGTATAGCCATGTGCGGAGCACACCGCTCAAACTAAGAATGAGCTGCGGCTCCTCCTTACTGAAAGGGGCAATAATTTTGTGGTAGAGTGCTTGTTGGTTTCCCAATAGTAGTAGGCTATAAAGTTGTATGAGTTGACCTCGAAGAGTAAAGGATGTATCTCATCAGCATCCTCTGCGCATTAGCCTGCTGGTTATCTAACATATGCCCAAGCTTAACTCAGTTCCGAAACCCCAGCCCTGACTAAGTGAACATTGACTCTATGCTGGTAGTCTAAACCACAGCCCTAGTGAATTTGATCGAGAAGACCCTGAATACTCCGGTTAAGGGCAAAATCCTCAAGGACACTAGGCTCCTCCGGACTTAGTATCAGGTAATTGATGCGAGACACAGGGAAAGATAGATATACAGGGAAGTAATTTGTGCCCTGTCGGTTGATAAGGGTGTGATTCTTTGAGGTTGAGATGGAATGATATATGTTCATGCAACATAGCCTTGGGTATACGGAGTATACATATGTACATATGTCCCTGCTCGGCCTCAAGAACTGTGTGAATACCCTTAAAGATGCAGTGGTGCGATATTATATAACCATGTTCTCCAGTCTTACTGTAGATATTCTAGGTAGTTAATTAACTTGATAATTAACTAACCCACCTGTATGTTGATATATATTTATATATGAATGGTCCGATTCTCTCCAGAAGGCACCAGACTAGCGTAAGCCGCGGTTATCAAGATAATTGAAACTAATGCTCAGGGAAACAATGCGGCTCGATAAACGGCCATCCTTAAACCAGCTATGGCGCCGGGTCCTTCAGATTTTATTGGAAGCCGGTAGCTAGGTAGTCCTACAGGGTGATGCCGCTGAATTCTCGCCAAGTACCGATATAGAATGTGATTCTAGGGTACTCCGGTCTGCCGGTGTTCGACCAAATCTTTATGCTGACGAATCCTGATCAAGTGCTCTGTGCCATTTCAAACCCCCACCACAAGATCACGCCCAAATTTCGTGATTTCGTGAAACAAGTAATCGGCAGCCGCCCTTCCCAACCCAGACACAGAGGCAGGAACGCACACCCTACACCTTTGGCCCCTTAATAGGTAGCCAAGCAGCATCCGGCCGGAAAGCACCAGCCCTCGGCAGCCTACCGTACCTCTCTTTAAATCCCGCAGTGCCGTGTACCAACATCCGGCACCTTCCTGGGCATGTGTCAACGTTCAGACTCCCTATCCTGCTCTTGGCAGGGCTTTTTCTACGTCCTATTGAAGATCTACATGATGATCAGCAAACAGGGTCCTGGTGTGTTGAAACGAGTCAAGAAAAAAAGTGATATGCTACCTGCAGATGTTTACCCGTAGATTGGCCTATGATTGACATATCTTCACCTGAAATGGTAGTGATAGTCCGGTGTTTGTGCACTATGAGCCTCGGAAATATCAAATATCATGTGGATAGAGCTCATGCATCCATGTGGGGTACTGCAGCACTTTCCAGACGTTCGGCAGCTAGGTTCCGGAGCTTGGGCCTCCTTCAACCGGCCAGGCCCCCAAATCTTGTTCGCATGAAGCATGCCCCATGGTTTCTCCAACTAGAGAGCGGGGTGGCGGGGAAGAGGTTTTTTTGCCAGCTTCTCGTCTTGGAGAAATGTAAGATGATGTAGCCAGCGGTACGTAGTATATGAGTGAGCTATATCAACTGAGAAACGAAAAAATCGAATAAGTAGGTATTTGATTATCACTTTCAGACTCTTGAGCGTTTCGAAAACCGAAATTGTATACTCATTTTGAGTGTATGAAGTGTAGGTCAAGATACAGCTCACACAGTTGATGCGGCCTAGCCTGGGATAGGGCATCAAGCTCGAGGTGCTGTAGTAGAATACTTGGGGCTGTAGGGATCTCTCATTCAATCGGAATGATTAGGACCAACAAGATGCAGGGTAGAGATGTAGTGTTTCTGCAGCTTAGTGCATGCTCGGTATGCATGATATTGCCGTATCGCTCATAGTAGCCTTGCCAGCCAGCCCGGTGTAGCTCGCTCACAGGAATCCCAGAGTAGCTTCATGGTTTGTTGCATCTATAAGCTTTAGTAGTGATAAAGTTTTAGAAGCTATAAGCTACAATCTATAGTGCCCTGTTCCTGAACTTGAAACGAAAGACGTATATAAACACGGTGATCTACCCGGCCTTCGATTAATTCCGAATCCATCCAATCCCCTCAGAACACCATCCCGAATATTTCGCTATATCCTTGATCTACCATTATCATAAACCTTCGCCTATCTAGCAATACATATCCAAAAAATGGCTTCTGGACTTCCCAAAACGATGAAGGCTCTCAAGTAAGAAGGGCTTCTGGAGCTCCCATCGCAGTGGCCCATAGAACTAATTCGAGTTAGGTACTCTGAGCCGAAGAAGTGGACAATTGTGAAGGACGAGCCACTCCCCACACTCCGTGATAATGATGTGCTGGTAAGTTGGCCAATTCTAGTCAGTTGACTCGAGTACTTTGCTGACATAGTTGTCGATGATAGGTGAAAGTTAAAGCTTGTGGTGTTTGCGGGACCGTTAGTTACCTGTAACAGCCCAGCTTCATTGGCTGGAAGCGATGTTAACACAAATGCGAACCATAGGACCTCCACATTCATGATGGAGAATTCATTGCAAAGGTTAGTTGGACTTCTGGAAGGGTCCACGTTTTCCCAGATTTCAGGGACCATAAGCTATGGTCATCAATTTTTGGAATTTCGCTTACGCCACCAATAGTTTCCCTTAATTCCTGGCCACGAGACAGTTGGCGTTATCGCCGCACTCGGAAAAGACGTGAAAGGCTTCCAACTCGGAGACCGGGTTGCTGCAGATAATTCTGAATTGTGCAATGAATGTTTCTACTGTCGTCGGGGTGAGCTGTTGCTGTGCGAGAAATTCGAGGCACATGGTGTTACTAGTACGTCACAGTTCGATACGTCTATGGTACCCAACTAATAATGAGATACATCTGAATAGTGAATGGAGGGTTCGCTGAGTACTGCGCGTACCCCGCTGGGAAAGTGTTCAAGATCCACAACCTCACAGATGTTGATGCCACGTTGCTCGAACCAGCTGCTTGTGCAGCACATGGGCTGGAGAAGATTGCACCCAAGTTTGGTTCCTCTGTGCTAATGTTTGGCGCTGGGCCTACTGGTATGCATGACTATAATGCCACTCACACAACAGAGCTAATGCGTGTGTATTAGGATTGTGCCTTGCCCAGCTTCTGCGCCAGAATGGTGCTAGCCATGTCGTCATTGCTGCTCCTGGAGGGCTCAAGATGGCTTTGGCAAAGAAGCTAGACGCTGCTGATGAGTATGTTGAGCTTTCCCGGACAGACCCTCAAGCACAGTTCAGCAAATTGAAAGCGGACAACCCCTACGGGTTCGATATTGTCGTCGAAGCTACTGGGTCGGCAAAAATCTTGGAGGACTCTATCCACTATGTCCGCCGGGGTGGGAAGTTGGTAGTATATGGTGTCTACTCTGACGAATCACGTGTGACATGGCCACCAAGCAAGATTTGTATGCTCCACCCCCCATGATGGGGCGCTAGAGCAAATTGTTGACATTTCAATCTAGTTGGTGACGAAATTACCATCCTCGGGTCTTTCTCTGAGACTTACATGTTCCCCGCTACAATTGGATACCTTGATAAGGGCAAGGTTAAGGTTGACGGCATAGTGAATAAGACGTTCCAGTTGGAGCAATGGGGAGAATGCCTGGAAAGTATGAAAAACAAGACTGCTATAAAGGCAGCTATCGTTTTTGATTAATTTTTTCCTTTTCTCCCCTCTTTGCATCGTGGCTTTGGATTGTTGATAAGCACCTCAAATTTTGGATTGGTTGGTCTCGCGCGGTATCACAGTCGCCTGGAGGGACGTCATGGAGTTTGGAAAAATGACTTTATGAATGTGGGGGAGTTTATCCCCTTGCCACCCGCATAGATAAAATAAACCTATATTTTGTAGGTCTAGATCTTGCATATCATAGTCGAGCTTTCGAAATCTGTGCAAAAAAGAACCAGACTACAAAAAAGCATCCCTTCCCCTAGCCTGGTTGCATTCTATCCACGCCGAAGTGGGTATTGCATCAGACTCCGACTCCAACCTATCCTCGATAGCTGCGATAAGTTGCGACTAGTTGCGATATGCCCAACTGACGTATTGCCGAATTTGTTCTTAGCCTGCCTAATAGCGTATCGTGAGTCATGTGATTCTAATTATCTCTTGGCAGTATCTCTATGGGTTACAAGCTCATAGCTTGACACCTCGAGGTCTCAGCCATACATCGATAGTCTCGTGTCAACAGCACAACACTCATGACCACTGTTGGGTCTTCAGCGGCAGTTGCCTTGCCGCCTATCCCAGTTGAACTGACAATACGATTTGCAACTGCTCTACCGGACCTAACAATTTTCCTCCCAGATGCAGCCACAACTACAATTTCGTCTTTAAAGAGACAAATCCGGACCCTCAGGCGTGATGATACCGCAAAAAGGAAGCTGAAGCTCATTTATGGGGGAAAGGTGCTAAATACAGGAGATGGGAGAACGTTGGCGGGACAGATGAGACTTACAAGGCCGGTTGCCCCTCCTACACCTGCAGGGAAAGGCAAGGGAAAGGCAGTGGAGACCGATCTAGACGACGGTACGCCTAGGGATGTAAGAAGAAGTGCAGAGACAAGGAAGGCTTATATACATTGTGCCGTGGGAGATGAGGCTACCGAGGAGGAGCTTAGTCTCGAAGATCAAGAAGGCAAAGTGAGTACCTAACACTATCCCAGGGGCTCCCTAGGTCACGGCCTAATACTCTTGAGTCTAGGCCCCTACTACTGCAGCAACTGCAAATGAACAGCATGCCCGCTCGACCCTTCCCCAGCCGCTTGGCTTCGACCGCCTGCTGTCTGCTGGTTTCACAGAAGCAGATATTGCCCAACTGCGTGCTCAGTTCAATAGGATCCACAACATCAGCCCGGACTCCCCACCAGAAATGTCTCGTATCTTAGAGGAGAGGTGGATAGATGAAGCGGCTGGTACTGGAGTCGGTGAGCTCGCGGATGGATCTCCAGCGGGGACATACGAGGATATGTTTATTGGAGTAGCTATTGGGTTTTTCTGGCCGGTTGCAGTCTTAGCGTTGCGGGAAGAAGGTATATTTACAAAACGAAGGGGAATGGCAATAGTGGCGGGATTATTGGTAAATTTGTTAGCGGCAGTATTGAGATTTAGTTCATGATGCTCCTCTGCCCATGGTCAGGATGACCAGCACAGGAGGCCCACCTGCATAGCTCTGAATCGAGGAGTGGTGGAACTTGCAATGGAGATTTTCCTATTAGACGAACTCTTACGAAAGGGGCAATTCGAGCAATTCATGTACATCACTAGCTTCTTTGTACACAACAGATATACCTGTGGAAGTGAGCAGGGTACCCAACCACGGTGGAAAGGAGGTATCTCCAGCATCCATACCATCGGGAGAATGCAATATTCCACTATACCGGAAACCGCTAGGGGAATGATACCATGATGCTACGCGGCTGTCGCGCGTCTCACCCAGTCCTCACGTGCAGATCCCCTGGCATATACCTGAAGAGCGGATGTATTTCCGGTCCTCTTGAGACATTTCACGAATATTACTAGCCTCGTACCCAGCCCAGTTCGTTAGAGTAACTTCACCGCCAGGATAATAAACTTGATCTTCTAGCGCCAGGTGGCTTGCTCCGGTAGAACATTGGTGTCAAAGCGAGTGACAGGGCATAGATACCCCTGCTTAGTATAACGCCTGGACACGAAATACGTACCAAATGTCGCCATTTTACCCTCACTACTGGCGAAAACTCCTGGTCTGATTGCATCCGAGAAGACTGTAGAGCACATACCCTCGGGCTCTGCATCATGCTCTGAGCACACAAATCTTATTCTCCGACATGAAATGCGAAACGTCTCAGGGCAGAATGAAAACCTAACTCCTTCTGCTGGCCGATGGTGTGGAAGGTATCACCTGACATGACTCCAGTGCACAGACTACACAGGCTTCTACTGGAGTATTTGCTTTCCGTCCAATATAACTGGAGGGGACAACATGACCCCTACTTTCAGCCACAGATATTCAAAGGTCGCTTATGCCTATATTTCCACGAATCGACTGAAATGAAAGGATGGGCATCATAAAGGGTGTTCTCAACGTTTACACGGCTACGAAGCACCCAATGTCAATGGACTGAATCACAACCGAGCCGTACGTGTCCTGGACGCAGGTATCCTAGTTGAGCGAGTCTCCGGATTGCTCTAGAAGGCGGCCAACGCCCAACGATAAATACCGGATACATCCGGGTGGAGGCAGTGCTTATCGATGTGGAGGAGGCGAGGGTGCTACATTACACCTCGAAACCCACGATCCTACTCTAGGTACCCGGTTGTAAATTCAGATTCACCACATACATGTACTTATTGTGTGATCAGATGGAGTTCCTCGACGTTGGGTCTTGATAAGGTAAGTCCTGTGTATAGAACGAGTGAATATCCAGACTGGCATTGTGAGTGAGCCGCGCTTTGACTTCTCGAATCACTAGATCACCTAGATGTCTCGGTTTTATTTATATATATATATTTTTTTTATTCACCCCCACCCCCTAAAAATCTGTCGTAACCTCGCCGGACACGTGCGTGACATGGGCCTTTCAGCAACCACCCGGCTCACCGGACTGCCAATTGAATGGAAAGAGAAGGTACATAAATATTACGAAGACCATTGATTTGTGTGGACCTGAGCGTCGTGATTGGCAGGCTGACCACCACTGCTCGTACTGCCTAAGTATATGTACCTATGTAGATGTCGTCTGGATTGGGAAATGTGGTAGAACACTTGCTCATCTTGAAGCCAAGACATGTTGACGCAACAGGTGCCAGCAGTTTCAGGCACCGACTATCATCTCGCCCAAGAAAACATGTATGAAGTTTCAACTTGCAATTGCAAAGGTACTGAAGTATCCACCCGTGACTAGTCGGGCTGCTTCAGGTATGGGAGCAGAAGGGCGAACCATGCGCACATCCGCTGGTACCTAGGCAGTTGGAATTCAGATGATGGCTAGTGTATCTAAGCGAGCCGAAATACTCAGACACCAGCCCCTTGCGTCGTTCAACACACGCAAGAATTATGATCAGCTTTTATATACCCCCCTGACTAATGATGATGATGTCCTCCTTGTCCTCCTGCCTTGAATAAGTACGGTACCCTGATATCTTGGGGTGGCCGGAGTGGAGCAGAAAAAGCGGTTGAACCGGCTGTTATCGTGCTTCATTAGTGCGCACAGGGGCGCGAGGAGAGACAACAATAACACGGCAGCTTGCCTCCTGCCCATGCCTTGTTTGCTTTGGGAAATGTACCGTTCTGCATATTTTACCTACCTGAGTGCGAATAGGCGAGGCCGAGAGCAAGGGCACTTTCCTGTGTCGCGGGCTCGTCCGGTCGGTCTTGGGCCAGGGGATGGCTGCTCGTGAGGTTCACCTTAACTTGGGACGGCATGGAGCGCAATACCCCGTCCCTCCCGTATACGTACCGGTACCCCCAACTTCTCACGCCTGTGCACACACCGTTCTCGTCATTTTGCGCCGGTAATCTGGAACGTTTGGTACTGGAGGATCTTATGTGCAGCCTCAGGCTATTGGCAATTTCTCGAACCCGCCCCGCTTCCCCTTCCCCCACGTTCTCCACCATTCGGGTATAGCAGGCATTCGTAAGGGGGCACAATCGGGAGAGGCATGACATCCGCCTAGCTTGTCATGGGGGCGTCTCCGGGGAGTGGATCGAGAGGTCTGGAAGGCAGGCTGCCCCGTGCCTGCTGTTTGCTGGCTGGATAACATCTGACTTGCTAGCTGTCTTTGAACACGTTGGGATGGCCGAATCCCGGTGCTAGTTACACCCATACATCCACGTCTTCCCCTCCCTCACTCCCCCGATCCCCAGGCCCCAGGCTTTCTCCGTTTCCTCTCGAGGGTGCATGCTGATGGGCTCGCTGTCCTTTCCTTCGAACAATGCTATGGCCGTCTCCCTTTCTCACACCAGGCGCACTTTTGCTTTTTCGAGAGCGAATTGCATTACTCCGCTTTGTCCACAAGAAGAAGAAGAAAGCTCCACTAACTACTGCTGACGCTACAGCTGTCTGCCTAGTGATGGACTGGGGTGTACAGTACTGTAGGGTGGTAGGGAGATAAAGCTGTTTCCCATACATAAGGGCCCAGCTCTCTCTCGTCATACCCCATGGATGTTGCCAGACACACCTGCCAGGTTCCTAATATCATATTCACTCCCGCCTTCAATTCACAACCAGCTATCCACATTGCACATGATGGCACCAAAATCATCTCGAAGTTCACCACTCCACCTACACCGCTCTGTTGGTCCTACACGGCTGTCTCCACACTGGTTTTTCCCTGATGGTGACCTTTTACTGCGATGCAACTCTACACTCTACCTCGTGCACTCGACAGTTCTATCATCCGCAAGTGGAGTATTCCGGGATGCGCTCCGAAGGCCAGCTCCGACACCCAATATGCCCTCGATGGGAGCGCCTATTATGGGAGCTGAAAAGTGCAGAACTCACTCAAAGAGTAGTGTGAAAGTAGTGCTCAATCAACAGCCAGGATTATCGCTATCAGCACAACTATGGCTCCGCCAGAACCAAAGGCGTCAGGCAATGGGAAAGCCAGTGGACCGCTGGGGAAGTGGGAAGGCGGCAAGAGCTCCCAAGGTGCTGGTTATTGAAGATAGAGAAATTAATGTGGATTATCTATTGTATTTTTTGTATTCAAGACCGTACGTTCTATGGCTATCTCATATCGAACGAGACCTCACTGAAGGGCGGCAAAACAGAGAAACGCCCATTACAAAAGAATTATTACCACATATTCTGTCCCTCGGGATAAGATACCAGATATCCGCCTTCACTTCCGCTTCGCTCTCACTCCTCAAGACTAATGCCACGATACATCCATTCTTCGTCATCAAGACACTACATCCTTTTATTCCGCCTCCAGGCTCAAACTTTACCAGCCCAACCAACATAGCGCATGCCACGACAGTAATAGCATCGATTTACAACATGGCGATAACGGCCTTACTCGATGACTTCCCGAGATGTCATGGTCCGGATTCAAGAGTGAGAGAGGAGTATAAGGCAAGTGTGCCTCTGGTGGTGCAGCAAAAATGCATCGAGAGGTGGAATAGATATGTTTGGGACATGAGCTTTCTCAACCTTGGGGAGATGTTTTCCCCTTATGGATCCTTGGGCATGAAATTCGAATACGAGCACGACGAGTCCTGTGCGCCATCATCGCATACCCAATGCCTGGAAAGTACACGGCGATTGTTGCTCACACAGTGGTTAGTCTGGTGGCAACGGGAAACCATCCAGAAAGGCAGACTCGTCCCGAAACCTAGCCAGTTGAGGGTATTCCTGGAGACTATAGAAGCAACACTAGAGGACTTGGGAGCAGAAGGGGAGGGAAGGTGTGGCGATGGAGTAATGAAGGGGGTTATGAAAATGTTTGAAAGGGTTGTTGGCCCTGGCATCTGGGAGGACGGGGAGGAGGGCTTTCAAGGCCTGAGGATTGACGAGGACGCGGTAGATGCATAATGCATATAATTACATTACGAAAGCCGCGACTATTATCTTAACTATAATACCCTTTTGCTATTTTTGTACTACTTGTTATTAGCATGGTGTCCGGAATGGGGTTTTGGGGCTTTCTTGCACGCAGCACGTTCATACACATATAAGGAGAGCCAAAACGTAGATACAAAACATGGGATGAACAGGTCTATGCATTTTGATTCACATTTTGGGGGTACTTTGGGGGCTTTCTTTCTGGTTGGAGATGATCCACCTGGGGTGGTTGTTTTCTTTTTTTTCCCAGCATTTTCCTTTTTTGATGCATGGATGCTTTTTTGTACTCGTTTGCCATCCACGAAACGAAGCATGTAAACACGACGATTTGAGTCGGAACAGTTAGCCTAATCTGCTGCATGAAGCCTTTTCCAGACGGCCAGGCTGCTCCCTTCTTCCTCTCTTGTGACCTGATCAGACTTATAACACACATGCATAATGCATTGGAAGTTCATGTACTCTTCTCTAGTCTCAGGCTGCATGCATCCCTGGGGATCATGGGCTGCAGGTGTCTAACAGGTTCGAGTTTAACGTGAGGGTAGAGTGTATAATGTGATATATGGATTCTCCCAACTTGTGAGCAAGCATATTGGAGTACAGTATCGGGAGACTTCCCATGAGGAGCCAGTAAGAACTGTCATGGGGGCAGGTACTGGTAGGAAGTGCAAAGGTGTAGGTACTCCCCGTCATTTCATTTAACCCGGGCACTCCTTTTTCCCTTCCACCTCCTCGCCACCGCCCTAGGCTACTTAGTCTAACTACATATATGCGAACACTGACTTAGAAAAAAAAAACTCCTTCCACCTTTCTCCGGGGATACGAGCCAGAGAACTATACTGCATTCATCACACGGGCTTGATCTGGAACTGGAACACAAGAGACATCGCCGCCGTGCAGAATCAAGGCAAAGTTGGAACGGACCCTTGTGCCTCTGACCGGTATGGCTCTTTGGACTACACTCTGCTCCAATAAATGCCGTGCAAACCATACCCGATTGCTTCTGTGGAATGTTGTTCCATACTTATATATGAACTTGGTTGAGCGGGTTTTGGTGGTTGGGCCCACTGCAAGGCAGGGTGGACATACTCAGTCTACAAGGCTCTGAGACACCCAATTACCATGCTTGAGAAAAGATGTGCGTATATTGGTGGCTAGTCTGAGGAGTAAAGACCAAGTGAGGCAGGTCGCTCAGGATAATTACTTTGAAAAGGCTGGCGTGTACGGCGAGGTGAGGTTCGAGCGGACCGGTTACCTTGATGATTTATGTAGGCATCTGAACCAGGACGCCTCGGCAGTCCCCGATTCTGCTGGGCTTTATTGTGCCGTCTGCTTCCACAGTCTGGGGAGCTGCTGCGAACGGTTTGTCTTGGAGAAGGTTTTCGTTATAAATTAGGCTCGATCTTGAAACCTAACGCCCCCGGCATACTGCAGCAACACCCCCTGCTTGCGATCGGTTCGTTGGAGACATCTTCCCGTGGCTACGAGTCTTCATGACTGCTCATGGCTGCATGTACAGGGTCTTGGAGCAACAAAATCGGCGGGATCTTGTGCAACTCTTCTGCTCTTGGCTGTGGTCCGGATTGGGCGCTGATCAGTGGCAAAGACAACACACATCTCCTTGTTCCCGGTACACAGCGAATCTTCAGGCAACAAACACCTGCTGGAATGCTGAATGCTCCCTATGTTCGAATTGGACGATAGATTTTGTCTCACATGCACAATGACGATGTTTGTCTCGTTGCGTCGTTCCCATTCGAGCAACGTTTTAAGACTTGGCCAGATGCTACTTAGGCAGAAACACACAGCACTGAAGACAGAACCCGCCAATTGCAGCCGGACTAGGAAACAAAAAAACTATCTCTAATGGAAGGACAGTTGATTGGTTTAAATTCGAATTCTAAAGACGAGTTCTATATGATCGCCTGACCGGACCCGCACCAACCTTACCCTGCAGCTGAGCAGGTATTTGGAGGCAGGTTCTGTGGCACGAGGTACTTGGGAGGTACCCCACTCCCTGTAATGAACTCATTATGGGCACTGACTGCTTAGGTGTGGGAAGTCAAACAAATCTGTGAATGTGGAACATATCCAGTACTTGTTTGTACTAGTATGACCTCGCAACATCAGCAGGTGGTGCGCGCATTGTTGCAACACATCTCTTACGTGGTGGACACTTACCACGCTTTTTTGATTATGATCCCAACTCCGTTGCCGATAACCAAAAGGAAGGACGACACCGTGTTGGGGGCAGTGCTTATTAGTGGATGAAAGATTTATAAAAAGCATAAAACTCAACTTGCCTGCCCCTTGGCTGACATGAATCACGGTTGATATTCGTGGTGGTGTGTGGGTTGGGTTTTCTCCACGAGAGACCATTGGTTGTTCAGTCTCTATTCTCCTCCCCCACGAAATGCTTCGTATCTTCCTGGAAGTGTGACACGCAGTGGGGTTGGGTGCCTGAGAGGGGACGGCTCCACCTATCCTTCTACGGGCGATCGATTGCTTTACACTTGGCATTGGCCCCGGTGAAGGAAAGATCTAAATTTCCTGCGTGGGATGTAACCCTCGGCTCATATATGGCATGGGGAGGAGATTAGCAATATCTGGTGGGTGACAGCGCGGGAGTAGCCGGGTATACAGTATGGTCCGAGCTCAGACATCCCGCTGGGCACGAGATTGGCGAATGTTGGGATTTCGTGATCCTTACTAATACCTTGGCTTGATGCTCGTGGTCCGCGCATCAAGGTCTTAGGAATATCATTTGCCTATAGATCGACAGCCGTTGATTGGGCAGTCTCACGTCGCTAATGCTGGATCATTTTTTTTTTTTTTTTTTTTGGAGTCTATACGCCTAATCAACCAAAGGTTATGCGGCGCCCCCGTTCCCTCCCCTTTTAAG
>Ga0307511_10002204_pt1 | contig 20436 bp, 22 predicted proteins | sample 13_EM_MG_FD_200266 | JGI IMG/M metagenome (GOLD analysis project Ga0307511, IMG submission 200266) | Populus trichocarpa ectomycorrhiza microbial communities from riparian zone in the Pacific Northwest, United States - 13_EM | ecosystem: Host-associated > Plants > Roots > Unclassified | place...
AGAAACTCCAAAAGTCTCTCCAAGACTATATCTATAAGATCAAAAACCCTACCCAAAATATCCAATTATCTTCTGATTCTTTCTCAAATTCAAAGAACTGGATATTAAGAGGCTGCAAACACCCTAGAACACTATCCTTTGCCATAGCTGGTAACCAGAATAAGAGTCGTGATGAAGAAGACGAGGAGAAGGGTGGCGCGGCAACACTCTCTGATGTGGATCGCTTCCTTTTCGAGAATTTTAGGTCACTTTATATCAATGATGACGATGGGAATTTTCAAAAGGAAAGTGATCGTAGATCTAGAGGAGGTGACCAAGCTCCGAGCATGAACGAGATTTTAATTGATTCACCTAGGTATATTGATCAACCACTGGACCTGTGTGGCTCCCATCGATTCTTTGTGGAGCGGGGCTCATCATCCGGCTCACTTGTGGAAGAGGCACGGTCCAGCCTAACTGCCACCTCCGAGAACATGGGTTCAAGTTCAAGTTCAAGTTCAACCTCAGTCTCAACCACCAGTACCCTCAATGACGACTCTGCCACAGTTGCTTCAAATGATCCAAAGCAGGTTAGGCTACCAGATGACTGCATCGCAGTGCTAACCTACTCTCCGAGTCCCTACGATGATTTTCGGCGGTCCATGCAAGAAATGGTGGAAGAAAAATTGCAGAATAACGGTAAGGTTGATTGGGATTTCATGGAAGAGCTTTTGCTATGTTACTTGAACTTGAATGAGAAAACGTCCCACAAGTTCATACTCAGTGCTTTCGTGGACCTCATTGTTGGTTTGCGCAAGAATCCGGACAAAGTTCCTGTCAGATCACGCCATTCTCGAATTGCAAGATCAGGGGGGAGGAGGAAATTGGAAAATGTAACGTAAGATTTTGGTTATATCTGTCGGTTTAAGAAGGAATTATATATTGAAAGGGTGGTTAGAGAAATTGAGTCTTTAATCAGACTGTTCTTGGCCTTATTCACCTTAATTAGACCTCACATGCAACATATATTCTATAGCCATATATACTTTATTTATTTATGAATGAATATATATATATATATATATATGACCAATTACAACTTGATTTGATTTTAAATTTGTGTTCTTCTAGTTTTTGGTGAGATTTGTGGATGTTTAAAATGGTATTGTCTGCTGCATGTTCCCCGCTTGAATCCTAGCGAGCTAGGAATTATATATGGAAATCAAGGAAGAAGGAATTAATTAGTTTATTATCCAACCCTATAATCATGCAATCACTTTTGTATGTGCACATGCATGCACATATAGGAACGACGAGATGCTGGCTCAATATGAGGAGTGCGCCTTGGCCAATTAATTAATTTCACATGCATGCCCTAAATCAGTGCTTTGAATTGGGAGGCTTGAATTGGTGATGGGTTTTCAGAGGGTCTCCGGTTTGGCCTTGATTAATCATTACTGGTATTTTGTTTTCTATGGAATCGCCTATTTAATGGCATGGATTTATCAAGAATAAATAAATAAAATTTTGTTTAAAACCTAATTCCACATCTGCCCGGAATCAGAGGGCTAATTTTTTTTTTTTTTTAAGACAATGGAATTGATCCCAAAAGCTTCTGATGAATCACCACCACCATACAACAGTAAATAGCTGGACACCTTTATTGGCTCCAATAACTCAACGGGACCGGATTCTTTGGCAACATAATTACCGGGAAGCAACGGTGGAGGTTTGTTAAGTTTCTGGTCAAAACTCCACTGCAAAGCACATACACTCGTCTCTGATAAAGCTGGTTGGAAGGGTTTCTTGACTCCATACACGCAGCATTCCAGCCTAAAAAAAAATCTCAAAACTTCAAACTTTTCTGCCTGGATAATAATCAATTCGAATTTAGAAAGAAAAAAAAAACAGTTAATCTTTAATATTTGTATTATTTAATCCAACACAAACTGTGAAGGTTAAAGTCAAATAATATGGATATTAAAATTAAAAACCTAATAAATAAATATCACAGGTCAGATCAAGTAACAGGTCAGGATGTTTAAATCTGCTCAACCCGAGCAAACCTATATGGCACACTAAATAAGTGTATCCGTAGAAATTCCTCTTTATTTTTTTCTCACTCACCCGCACAGCCACAGCCTCTAAGATATAGTTCACTTTTTTTATCTCTCATTTTATCTTGTTTTTTTGTCCCCATTATCTTTGTCTATTTTATCTCGAGACGGTTATTAAAAGTAAACTTACATTCCACTGCACATCGGAAAGAATGAAACACTTGACAGTTTGATTGTAAATCACAAGGAATACCTAACCATCGAAATATAAACTTACAAAATTCAACCGTGCTCTGAATTGCTTGCCACAACGTTATTGTGGAATTAGGCAACTCTCTCCAAACTGCTTATGCTGCATCATATAAAGTGAAATAGAAATTCAACTCTCCTTGAACATATATCAGGCAAGAATTAAAGAATAAACTAAATCTCTATTGTTACACTACTCTAGTTTCATTGAGAGACCTCTAGAAATTTCCCACCTGTTAACTAGTCCTGCATGTAGGATATTAATACATCTATAACTGGCAACAAACCATAGCTGAGTGGGATTATTCCTTCTCCTTTCATGTTAATCACACTCCATACATGGAGTAGAATTAACGCATACACATTTGAAGTGATATTTAACCATTTGTAGTGCGTTTAGAGTGGAATTGACTAAGTGAAAGGAAAAAACACCGTCAGATGTTAAAAATGATAAGAAAAGGCAGTGCATTACGCATCTATACTTGCCATAAAAACAATAAAACCAAATCATATATTTACTAAAAGACTAATGGGCAATTAAATATGAAACCAAGCGGAGTCCCTTATTCTGAATGATTATGTAACGTGCTGAAAGAGTAGAATTACTTACTCTGATTGCCGAGTGTATCGTCATTTCCTTCAAGATAATGCTCGTACAAAGAGTGGTACTTTGCGGGAACAAAATCCTTGAATCTGTTAATAATTGACAAAAGGAGAGTTGCATTCAGATATTTTTCAGAAATTAAAAAAACATGTGATTAGAAGAAAAGGAATATCTAGCAGCATTTGTAAATTGTTAGTCAGGCAGAATGGTGATAACAAAAAAGAAAGAAACAGAATATCAATAGCTCTCATCAAACCTTTCCAGTTAACAGAATTAGAAATCAGAACAATCTACTAAGCTGAGCAACATGCGTAAATGATGCAAAACAGGGTAGGAGTTTATTTATTTCCTATCAAAATCCTATGAACCAAGACACATTAAACTTTATTCCTGAAGAACATTTACTTGGTAACTTATTCAACCAATAAACTGTCAACAGCGGGCACATTTACATGGACTTGCTGGAGAAAAGACAATTTATGCATCAAATCCACAAAATGAAGTAAACTCGATAATGGGAAACTGACAGGTATAAGATCCATGTGTATGACAGACTCATGATATGATCTGTTCATTCTATTTGACCGTAAGAGAATCATTTCCCTGGATAAATACAGAAGTAAACAAAGATTATAAATTTTGGTTCCTTTCTGAATAACCTAAAATGCAAGCTACTGTTGGAACAAGTAAGTAGAATTTAGACCCTAGTGAAAACGGATGCTACAGCTACTTACTAGGTACATATTAGCACAGTCGCATTATAACATACATAGCACTGAGTCATAATACGACAAAGATTATACTAGAGAAGGTGCATGATATCAACCATGATCAGACATAACATCTCAGTGGCTAATATTTCCAGTGGTGGATAATTGAAGAGATAACTTTCCTGTCTTGTGATAAGGAATACAATGGATACCATAATTGATTGTCCAACTTAATTCCTTGCAAACTGAAGAAACTAAGACGTGCTTCTAATGAAAATTTTAGAATATAGGAAGGACTTAATTGTTGTTTTATATGTTGTCAAGGAAAATAAGAAGAATAAGAATAACAAGAACAAGAGATCTTAGAGGAGCCTAAGTTCAATATTATTTGACTGAAAGCGCTTGTAAATCTGAAATTCATGATAAGATATGTACAGGCAGGTATAAAAATAAATTTCTGATGGAAACACAAGAAGTTAATCAACCAAATTTTATCTGTAGCTTCATGCACAGTTCCATCTGCAAGCACAATGATCTAAAATGTCATGCAACTAGCAATATCTCAGAACTGCAGGGTTAATATAACAGGTGCAGCCACTTTGATATATGCAAGAAATTAGGAAAACGATAAAAATCCAATTGGGCTACAGGTACTAACAATTGACAAAGTTAGTTCTTCCCATGCAGTAACAATAGTCTTATAACAAGATCTGCACAGCATGAAATAGAAAGATATATCTCAAAACAATCAAGACATGCAGCCTAAGAGCATGCTGCCTTAGCTTAGCTGGTGAAGTCACTTGACATCACACCAAGCAACCTGGGATTTCATCCCACTCACATCCGAGAGGGGGGAGTTTACCCTCAAATTGAGTAGTCCAGCGCACAATAGGCCTCCAACAAAGTTTGTGTGTGTGTGTGTGTGTGTGTGTTTAGTGAGAGAGAGAGAGAAAGAGAGAGCTTTCAATTCAAAATTTAGATCTACAGGCATATGTAGAAACTCTTACAAATGGTATAGATTGTCAGTAAGATAGGGGCTGGCATTATTTAAAGCCATATTAATTATAGAATTCTAATTGTATGCTAATTATATAGTTGTATATATGGTTTCCATATTTAGCTAGGTTGGAGTTGGAAATAATTAGGGATGTATTATGTTATTTGGTTCTATATAATGGAAGGAACTCCTATTAAGAGGCATTCAGACAAAACTCATTGTTTCTATCATGGTATCAGAGCCTAAACATTCAAATTAGGGCTGTCTCATCCTATAGTTACTGTCAAAAGGGTTAGAATTGTTGAGTGTCTGCTAGGAGGGTGGTTTGGGATCATTCCATTGATCTTTTTGGCTGTCGGCAAATTTTGTAGCCCCTTTTAGTTGTCAGTGTAATCTTAGGTGTTATTGCTCGAATCTAATGTCAAAGTGGATTGGACTTTTCAGGTTGTCATTTACAAGGTTTGAACTTAATTCTATACAGTTGATTTGTTGTTGTTTTGGTGATTTGGGCTTGCTGAGTTGTTGTTTAACTACTAGACTTTGGACTTGTTATTTTTTGGTATCATGACCACTAGTGATTCATAGTCCTTGGGGGTGATATTCACGGGTAAGGATTATTCTGCCTGGGAGTTCCAATTTCATTTATTTGTTACGGGGAAAGATTTACAGGGCCACATAGTAGAAGTGATCCGACTCCTACTAGGGATTCAAAGTTGGCTTAGTGAAAGATCAAAGATGCTAGAATCATGACCTGGATGTTAGCCACTATTGGCATTCTGGTTGTTCTACATATGAGGACTACTAAGAATGTGGGAATATCTGAAAAAAGTCTATAGCCATAACAACATGGTTCGATGATTTCAATTGGAGTATGAAATTGCAAATTATACTCATGAAGATCTCTCCATACAGGAGCATTTTACTAGATTTCAGATCTTATAGGAAGAATTTGCTAATATAATTTATGCAAAGATACCTGATGGTTCTCTCGCTGCAATTAAGGAGGTTCATGAACAGAGCAAAAGAGATCAGTTTTAAATAAAATTGCAACCGAGTTTGAGGTTGCTCCATCTAATTTGATGAATCGCGATCCCTTTTCTTCTTTAAATATGTGCTTTGGGGAGTTACTTTGTGAAGAGCAACGTCTTGCTATACAGGCTACCTTCCAGCAAGACAAATTACCCACTAAAGTCATTGATTATGCTACTCACGTTAAAGGGAAAGATAAAGATATGCAAAAAGTTTAATGTTATAGCTACAAGGAATATGGGCATATTGCTACTCGTCGTGTGAAGAAATATTGTAATTATTGCAAGAAACCAAGACATATTATCAGAGACTACCCTACTCGTCCTCGTCCTCGGAATCATCAGGCTACAGTTAGTTCTTCATCTTCTACTACTAGTGATTCATCTATCCTTACTTCTGAGATGGTCAAGCAGATGATTATTTCTGTTTTTTCAACCTTGGACTTCAAGGTAAAAATTTCATATCATTAAAATATTGGCTTGTTGATTATGGTGCATCTAATCATATAATTAGTTTTGTTGACACTATTCACAATATTTGGTCATAATCAGGATCATTATAAATTACAATTGCTAATGGTAGTCAGTTACTTATTCATGATGTTAGAGATAACAATTCCTATGTTAAAGATGTATTTGTATCTCTTGAACTTTTCACTAGTTTTATATCAATAGGCCAGTTGGTTGATGATGATTATGATGTTTTGTTTTCTTGTTATGATTGTCTTGTGCAGGATTAAGGTGTCCGAGAAGATACTCGCGAAGGGGCCTAAAGTTGGGCGATTGTTTTTTCTGCATTTTTCCATTCCTCCAATTATTTTTATGGCTTGTACTACTGTAAATCATAAAAGTAAAATATAGCACAAACATTTGGGTCATCCTAAACCTGTTGTCTTATCTCATTTAATAAACTCTAGTTTGTTAGGCAATAAAGATCAATCTTCCTCCTATATTTTTTTTTTATTGTTCCACATGCAAATTAGGTAAGAGTAAGTCTTTTTCCTTTCCTTCTCATAGTACTCGTGCTGAAAAACATTTTGATTTGATTCATAGTGATGCGTGGGGTATTTCTCCAATTATATCTCATGCGCATTATAAATATTTTGTTACATTCATCGACGATTACAACAAATATACCGGGATTTATTTTCTTCATTCTAAATGTGAGGTATTTTCTATCTTTCAACGATATGTTGCTTATGTTGAAACTCAATTTTCTTCGGGTATTAAAGTTTTAAAGGTTTGATTCGAGTGGGGAATATGTCTCGTGGAATTTCATGATTTTCTTAACCAAAAAGGCATTGTCTCTTAGCGTTATTGTCTCTATACACCTCAACAAAGTGGTGTTGTTAAACGTTAAAATTGCCATTTGCTAGATGTTGCTTGTTCATTATTGCTTGAATCTTTTGTAGCCTTGTCCATGGCAATCCATCTAATTAATAGATTACCCTCTAGTGTTTTGAAATTTAAGACTCCTAATTATCATCTTTATCAACAACATCCTCATTATCTTAACATGCATACCTTTAGACGAGTTTATTTTGTTCATTTGTCTTCTCATGAACGCAATAAAATGTTTGCTCAATTTCTTAGATGCGCTTTTATGGGTTATATTATTTTTCACAAAAGTTATGCTTGTTATGATCCATGCTCTTAAAGATTTTGTATATCTCATCGTATTGTTTTCTTTGAAAATCAATATTTCTTTCCCATTCATCTTGCATTTGCACCTGAGATACATGTTCTTCCATACCTTGATGACTTGCCTTCTACTCCTAAATTGTTTAAGCTTGGATTTGTGTATAGACAATGACACCCAACCTTGCCTCTTTTTGAGCCTGAGCCGTCATTTGAGCTTGTTTAGACAATGCCTTTTGTGACTGAGCCGAATTCCGACCCTAGTCCTTATTATTCTACTACTCCTGATCGGTATGGATTTTCTCTTACATTCTTTCATGCTACTTTGTCATCCATTCCGATTCCTACATGTTATTTTGAGGCAGTTAAGCATGAATGTTGACGCGAGGCAATGGTAGACGAGCTTCACGCTCTTAAAAATAATTATATCTAGGATGTTGTTCCTTGCCCAGCAACTGTTTAAAGTTATTGATTGTAAATGGGTTTACTCGATCAGACTTCATTTTGATGGGACTTTGGATCGATATAAAGCGTGGTTGGTTGCTCTTGGTAACAAACAGGAATATAAGGTGGACTATGAGGAGATTTTTGCTCTGATCAGTAAGATGACTACAAAATGGATTGTTATTTCGATTGCTGCTTCATAAGGTTGCCCGCTTCATCATATTGATGTCAAATACATCTTTCTCCATGGTCATCTTAAAGAGGAAGTTTACATGACACTACCTCCTAATCTGATCTTCAACTCTTCCTCGAATGTCTGTAAGTTGAAGCGCTCATTATATGGACTGAAACAAGCTCCTTAAACTTGGTTTGACAAATTTCACACCACCTTGCTTCAGTTTTCTTTTCAGCAAAGCAAGTATGTCTCTTGTTTCTTTGCAAGACCTCTACGGGTGTTGTTCTTCTCCTTGTCTATGTTGATGATATTATTATTATTGTGATGGATTCCGTCTTGATTACCCATTTCAAGCAGCATCTTCAGGCCTCGTTTCATATGAAGGATCTTGGTCTACTTGCGTACTTCTTGGGGTTAGAGGTTCACATCAATCCCTCTAGTATATTCCTGAATCAATATAATATATGCGGGATTTGATTACTTTGACATGTCTTTAGGATACCTCCTCTGTGAATACTCCTTTTGAGGTTAACGTGAAATATCATCGTGAGGAAGGCAACCTCATTGATCCTACCGTGTTTCGTCAACTAATTGGGACCTAAATTATTTAACAATCACACAACATGGTATCTCTTTAACGGTTTTGTAGGTTAGCCGGTTTATACAATCTCTACATGATCTACATTTAGTTGTTGTTCGTCGTATCATTTGATATCTCAGAGGCTCACCTAGTCATGGGTTGTTCTTTCCTGTCAATACTCCTTTTTCACCTTATTGTATGTAATGATGCTGATTGGGTTGAATGTCTCGATACTCGTCTCATATTTCTTGGCGACTCCTTGATCTCTTAGAAGAGTTAGAAGCAGGCACGCGTGTCCAAATTCTCTACAGAATCCGAATATCATGCCATGTTTGCTGCTTGTTCTGAAATTATTTGGCTATGTGGTCTACTAGTTGAGCTTGGCTTCTCTAAGCTCAACCCCATTGCTCTTCGAGGAGACAACACGAGTGTCATTCAAATTGTGACCAATCTTGTTATTCATGAGTCGTACAAAGCATATTGAAATGGACTGCCATTCTAGTCGGGAAGCTGTGGATACTCGGATTATCACTCTTCCGCATGTTTCCATTGATCTTCAGCTTCCTGACATATTTACCAAGGCTATAACCCGACAGCGCCATCAATTTCTGGTTGGCAAATTGATGCTTCTTGATTGACCAGCATCAATTTGAGGGGGGGTTTCAATAGATATGGGATGGCATTATTTAAAACCATGTTAATTATAGGATTCTAATTGTATGCTAATTATACAGTTGTATATGTGGTTTCCATATTTAGCTAGGTTAGAGCTAGAAATCAGCCTTGTAATTAGAGATGTATTATGCTATTTGGTTCTATGTAATGGAAGGAACTCTATTGAGAGGCATTTAGACAAAACTCATTGTTTTTGTCATAGATGGTGGTTTATACCTTTTAAGAAGAGGAAATCTCTCTGGTCCAGAAAATAATCTCACGATAGACTGTAAAACGTGGCCTATCTTCATTGCTTTGGACTTAAGTGCCTTCATAAACTCCACAAATTCTTTATATTCTGCGGCGTTAAGTTTCTCTTTAACCTGTAGGGAAAAAAAGTTGGTAAGCCATAACAAAAGGAGTTTGAAGACAATTTGTTAAAAGGAAAACGTAAATAAAAATAAAATGTTTGTCAGAAAGTTTGTTTTATATTTTTCCTATTTCTAAAATTTAAAAAAAAAAAAAAGATGCAGCAGAAATAGTCTGAAAACTCAAAAGCATGGTACAGGAGAACTCATTCTTATGGGGAAAATTCATCCCTGCAGAAAATTTTTGACATGTTTCAAAAATACAAGAAATTGTATTATATTCAATCACCACCACCTACCCTTCTATCCACCAGCTTTTTTTCTCTTTTTCTTTTACAAACTAATTGAAAATGAAATACACTCTTGAGGCACCTGAAATACCCATCTTTCCTTTCCACCAAAATAATAATTAAGGCTTAGCTTAGAAAAGATGGCTGTAACTTTAAAAAGTGAAAAAAAAATAACTAAAAGAAAAAAGCTTAAATAATTAAAGCTTAGCTTAGAAAAGATGGCTATAACTTAAAAAAGTTAAACAGAATTACTAAAAGAAAAAAGCTTAAACATATCAACGCTAAAGGTAATAGCAGGAGCACAGAGCTTTTCTGAGGCCAAGAGAATATGAGCAACATATAAATCTGGAGTAAAGAAAGCAGAGTTATCACTTGGTTAAACATGATCCACTGGAATAACATGATAGAACAGGAATAAAAATCCAAGCACAGCTTAAGATGTTATGATCCAAGCTTATTTTATTTTCTTTTCTTTTTTTTTTTTTTTTTTTTTTTGCCTGTTCCATGGGAGGTTATAATCCTTATAGTACATTAAACACCTAAACAGTGAGTCCAGCAGGACTCGATCCATGGAAAGCCCAATGAGTGGGCAAGGTACACACCATCCAGCTACAAGCCTGTGGTGTGTGTTCTATCTTTGGCAGCTTTTATTTCAGTTAGAAACTGAGCAGGTATTAGTCACCATTCCAGGGAGTACTTGAAAAGGAAAAATGCCAAATTCAGGCTTAGTTAGGTTTCATGGTTGAAATCATTTCACCTGAATGAGAAACGCTGATCCTCTTGTTTGCTCATCATCGCGAGGCACAGAAGTAGACTGAACATCTTTGTTTTTTTGAGTGAGAATCTCAGCATCCTTATGTGTGATTGCATGATCTTTAATTGGCAATGTTGAGCTAACTTGAGCATTTTGCCTGCCTTTATTTGCAGAAATCAGTGGATTCTCTAGTTTTACCAAACTAGAAAGGGAAAGGGGGGCAATTGATTGTGACCTTTCAGCACTGGATGCATGCTCATGGGTATTTCCAATCTGACCAGTTGAATACTCTGCATGAAAAACTTTTCGCTTCTTTGCAGAACATGGCACCAGCTCCTTTCTGCTTTGACTTTCATCCATTAAAGATTTACTAGTCAAATCAATCATCTCAGCATTTTGATGTTGTATATTTATCCTCCCAGGAATTAACAATTTTTTCTCATTATAGATTTCACTGCGCGAATGATTTAATTTGAAATCCTGACTTTCCTTGAAGGGAGAGAGAGAAGAGCGATTGGCAGGAAAAATGTTCTCTGATAGGCTTGAATCCTTGCCTCTTTTAGCTTCAAGTAAAGAAGATAATGATTTTGAAGAGCAACCCTGATCCGGTGTCCTCTGTAGACATGCATGAGCAAGAAAAAATTCTTAAGAGAACAACACTCAAAAGATGTAAAAACATGTGTGGTCACATTATCCTGGATGTACCATAGAAAGAAAACTGTCCAGGTAAAATTTGTCCAAAGGCTGTGTGTTCTTTTCTTCTTTGATATTTTCTGCAGGAGAAACACAACCAAAAGTTGCAAAATCAATTGGTTAACTTGAGGAAAAAGAAAATGCAATAAAGGAGCTAATTCACTATATATAAAGAGATGTCTTCCTCAAACTACTAGTATTTTTTTGAGGAGCAGTGTCATTCGTGCTAACCATAATAAGGATGAGTCATCCCTTATTATGAGAAGGGAGGTACAAGAGCAATCCCTAGGGCCAGATAGACTGCCAAATATTTTCTAGCAAACAGAATAGGTAACCCCAAACAACAACCATGAAATTCATGACATTGAGAAACTAGAAGATACTTTACCAGTGTCTTCCCTTGGTATTGACCTAAGCTTTGCAGCATCACGACTTCCTCCATCTCGGAAAAAACGACTCAATGTAAAAACCACATCCCCAAATTTAGAGTGACACTGAAAACATAGAAGACAGTACTTATAACAGCTGTCAATGAAAAGGGTTATTTCACTGACAAAAGAAGAAAGCTATGGAGATTGGAGACCAAAAGGGTTGTTCCAAAACCTGCAATACATACCTTGATGTGAGGCTGTATCCAAAGTGATATTTGGGTCTGGCGATTACGATGTTCAAACCTGCCCATGATTCAAAAGTTGAGTCAATCCCACAAAAATCTAAAGTTTATAACGATGTGCTCAAAGAAAATTTCAGAGAAAAACGCATTTGGAGAGCCTTAAATTTTACCATAGAATCCTAGAGTTTAAATCCAGCTGCGCACAGGAAAATTTTGAAAATGATTCATTCACACACAAACAGTTGTAACAAGTGTAATCAAAATCCACGTGAAGGTCAGATGAGTGTGCATTTCAGTGAAGACAACCAATAATAAGTATAAGAAAGAACCTTTCATCACAAAAAATAATTGCTCCATAATCATAGCGATGACGGATTACACGTCCAACAGCCTGATTTACAGCCCGTGATGCCTGTTGACCATACCACTCTTCTCCACTTAGAACCTGCAACTTCAGCATCTAACTCAATTCACAAAATTGTACACATTTTTTGAGATATAATTGACAACCATAATGTGATGTTGGACATTACCTTACATCCATCTCTTTGTGAGTGTGTCTGTCCATCCAAGTATTCACGCTTCAAACGAACCTGACCAGCATAATATAACATGTGACATGAGCTAGAATTACAGATAATCATGTGCCATACAAGGAAATACTGCAGTGTTATAAGGATACATGTTGCCTCTTTCTAGGCAATACACAGTAGCTGTCATACATTGAGCATACAAGGAAATCAAATAGTTTATTTTTTTTTGGGAAACAAATTTTCAGAAACGTGCTCCAGACTTTTCTCCAGTTTTCATGCAGTCTCTCAGAAAATAAACTGTGACTACATCACAATCTCAAACAACTGTAAATATCAACATAAACCTGATTGATTGTGATACCGAGACCAAGATGAAAGTAGAAAACTCATTATTATCAACATTTGGAGTTAAGAAATCCAAACTCTCATTTTCTGGTAAAAATAAATGCAACTACAAGAATGTTGTAAATGTGAATCTTCAATTTCCCTATGCTAAGAACATATAAAACAATAGGAAGCACAGTAACTAAATTTAAGTCAATGATGGCAAAACCAACCAAATATATAAGTTGCATTAATCTAATTTGTCTGGCCATCAATAGATCATTTAATTGTGAACCACTAACAATTGTAACTTTGTCTCGAGTGATGCTTCAAGAATCAATTAATTCTTTCAGAACTAACAAACATAATTTTTTTAAGAACAGCAACTGAAAAGGTCAAATAGATTAAGCAACTAAGGTTAAGTAAAAACCCAAGAAAAAGCAGGGTAATAGACAAAACCTTAGGATCGGTCCTCATGGCAAATGGCATGCCAGTGATGACAACGGCTCTTCCAGCATGATCAGCAAAATCTAATCCTTCACTCACCTGAGAACCTACTAACAATCAAATATGACAAACAGGTGCAACTCTATAAAAAAAAAATAGCATGCATACATGAAGTAAAAAGCAAAGCACGCAGAAAAGGTTATCAAGCAACCAAACAGCTTATTTTATACAAGTGGAGGTACATATATGCCGGATATGTCAATTTCAGAACTGAAAAATATATTGGGAAAGAGAGAGATCACACAACAGAACATCAACGTATGTGTACTGTTATGTCCCGCGTACATATGGATGATGCGCTATTAAAGTATTGGATGCATCTTAAAATGATTATATTGTTCTGGATAGTTTCAAAGACCTAAGCCATGGAATAAAAAAAATCAAAGCAAGTTTATTCCCCTCTTCACAAGCCAGCATGACATACAGAAACTTACTTGGGTAAGAACATCAAAGAAGAGTTGTTCACAAGTCTGAATGAAGGCATACCTTGCCACGACAAACAGCAAAAAATACTGCACCAGAAGTTGAGGTGTCCTTCAACTTAGCCAAATAGTCCTAGCCAATATATGTAGACAATCACGATATGAATCCAAAAGAACATCCTAGTTGCTGATAGTAAATACAACAAATATGCAATCATGTTGACCTAACTTGTAGGTTGCGTTAGTTACCTCAATTGCAAGAGGAAACAGTGAGGATTGTCTAGGTTCTACAACAGGTTTCTTATGCTTGCAGATTCTTTCCCATATTGTTGTTGAATTTGCCTGACTCTGCAGCAACATAGAATATTTACAGAGATAAAGCTAACATATGTGCTATACAAACTGCTGTATTTGTATATGATGCCTTACCATATTCTTCCAGCAACTAATGCATTGATCCAGAAGGTAGTAAGATGGAAAGAATACAAGCAGTCCATCAGGTACTATTCGGGCAAAATTGACTGGAAAATAAAATTCACGAAACTCATCATCAGTGGACAATGATACAGATGGAAAAAACGGTTTGGTTGATAAATTGTGTTACATACCAATAGCATTTCCAAGCTCCTGTTTGTATTCTAGAGAATCACGGGTTCTATAAGATGAGTTCAATGAGCGACCTGATGGACCAGCTGGTACAACACCAGCCCATATCTGATTTGAGGATATGACATGAGGGTTTTCCAGCCGAATGGGAAAATCTCTGAGGTGGAACCAAATTCTCTAGTCAGCATCTTTTTAAAGTCACTTAAGTTTTTTACAAGATACAATCTACAAAAAGAGACTCACAGTTTCAACTCTTGTGCAAAAGAATCCAAGGGAGATAATGTTCCGGATGTCAAAATAATAGAGCGAACACCCATGCGAGAGAACTCTTGCATGGCGATTCCGGGATTAAAACACCACCAACTGAGCGTTCTAGATGGCTTACCTGCACAATCAAAATAATGGAATATTGAATATACATACATACATACATACATACATTTATATATATATATATATATATATATATATATATATATATATAAACTCACACAATTATCCTTGTAGCAGGAAGTCGTGTGTTCAATAAAAATAATCAACTCATATCCTACAATTGTGTATCTCTACCAGAAATCACAGGAAAAACATGAGTTATGCAATCAATCTTGAAATATAACATAAGTTAGAAAGCCTTTAAAACCACAAAAATCTTTAAATTGAGTTGCACATTGTGTATCTCTACAAGAAATCACAGGAAATGAATAAGCCATAATGCTTGGCGACCAAATATAGTGGAATTATTTCTTTTGTGCCAAGTTTGATGGAAAATCTGGTATCTTTCAGGTAATTATTATCTACAGGAATAAATAAATAAATAAATAAGGATGGGAGGAATCACTTTTTGGCCCAACCTCTCTGTTCTTTCTCTACAGTATAAAAACTAAAATCCTTTTTTATGCATGTCAGTAATTTATCAAATATGATTGTAATCTTTTGTGATACTTCCCCTTTGTTATTGAAGTATACATGAAATCACCTGCAAATTACATTAACTGATAACCCAGTAAGTGGAACCAGAGACCCATGATGAGCTTTCCAACAACATTGTTTATAAAGTTCAGCTACCACCAACCCATTGTCTATACTACATTATAAAGCCTAAAACTGCCAGGCCCCTCCAATATGTTCCAACAATGACACTAAGCCACTCTATTTCAAGATAATTCTAGATTCAGTAAGATATGCTCCAAACCTAAACTACATGGCAGAATTGCTCAGTATCAAAGGCAGGACAGTAATACTTTTCAACAAGACAAATTTCTTACATGAATTCCCAAGAGTTAGTTTTTATACAAAACATTAAACATCATGCAAGTATGGAATGTGTTATTTAACTTGGGCATTGCAAGTTTAAGCTGATAAATCAGTAAGTCAAAAGAGATTTTGCAAGTGAGAACATAAAGAATAGTGGAACACTATGAAATTTTGGCCCAAACATCAGAGCATGATTTTTCCCTGAATACCTTTCAAGACATCTGCAGCATTTGCCTCACCTTCCTGCACATGAACCTAAAAGGAACATAGAAAAGTTTCAATGAAAATAAAAAAACAGAAATAACAGCAAATGAAAAGGGAAACGAGATTGGCAATAAAACTCCCATCCAAGTCCTACACAATTCTATGACCAAATCATAAAATTAAAGCTTACTCGATAGAAATTCGCATGGGAGTTGTTCTTTTCTCTAAAAATTATTTGAAGGAAATCACTAATGCTTTCCAGCCTGCAACCAGTGCCTTTTGACTTGTCCTGCTTATCTTCTTCAAGGAGAACAGCAGCATCTTTGATTATATCAATGATCTTAGTTGCAGTGTCGTGTGTAACATTAAGATCAGCAAGAAGCTCATAAATGTAAGGTCCAGGTTTGGTGAATCCCAATTCTTTGGATTCAATGGGCACTTCAGCAATCCGCTTCTCAAGCTTCAAAAGAAGTGCTGCAACAGTTGAAAATTAGCTCCCAAGAAGTACGGCCATATCAATTACAAGCATAGCAACAAAATTGTAAGAAGAATAGCAGGAAGTATATCTGAACATGCAATCCTAAACAGCATATAGTGAGATAATATAGGCATGGATCAAGTTGAGTTGAGGAAGAACCAATGCGTACATATAAGAATAGCAAGTGCATATTGACAGAACTAAGCAATCAGAGACCAGAATACCTCTGAGAATAGCAAAATTATCTGGATTCCATGATTTGTCATTTGATTCTTCCCTCCTTGTCACAGAAAGGTCAATACAAGATTTTGCTTCAGAAATGCAAGCTGTGAGAAGCCAAGAAGGCAAGTCAAAAGAGGCTGCATCTGCACATAAGCTTTCCTGCAGCATATTTTTTAATATAAGAGTTTAAACTCATATAACATCAAATGCAGATGACTGTCAGCAAGAAAAATTTGTTTTCTGAAATGATAACATTAAGAAACCAGCATATATGGTTTCACAAATTTACAAGAAAATTCTAATTTCCTGGCAAAGAAAACACCAATTGTTTCTGCTTACCAGGTTATGAGCTTCATCAAATATCAGTATACTGTTGTCCCAATCAATGGCAAGAGATTTTCGATTTCCACGATCAATAAGGTAGTTATAAGGTGCAAACAAAATATCAACAACCTTGTGGAGCTCCCTTGATATGTAGTAAGGGCATCTACAAGTATTAACAGACAGAATAATCACAAAACCATCAATGGCTACGACCTTTTAATATTTTTTTATTTGTTTTTGTAAAAGAGGATATTAAACCTACGGTCCAAATGTTCTTCCAATATTAACCAAATCCTCTATGTCGACAGGCTCATCTCCAAGATGGGGATTGCATTTCACATAATCTAGAATGTAAGAACAGACACATATAGACGTCAGATTTTGTTGAGATTATAACTGTATGGAAAAATAAACTTTGAGCTCCACTGTTCAACCTCTTTATCGTATGTGATCTGCAAATGCAATCTGAAAGTGTCGGTGACATCTTAAACATTCAATAAAATATTTACTATGCTAAATTCGACCACAGTCATCACCATAGAACTTTATCCATCAAATTGTTTTTTGAAAAAAAAAACTTCTAATTAATTATCATCCATGAATTCACCAAATATTCACGGCATTTGAAGGACTAAGCCTCTGAGTGCATGCAAGAAGTAGAGAGAGAAAAAGAAGGGTAGAAATGTAGAAGCATTTAATGTCGAATTGATGCCCAAGTCTCAGGAATAAGAAAATTAAATTTAACTTCATTCAGTGAGAAAATTTGAGGAAAGGCCAACTAACACTATGAAGAGAAGGGGAGGAAAACCGGAGCTAAATCAAGGATAAAAGAGAGCATCTTATACTTTACATAACAAGTCTCTCTATTGCAAATTACATGAATAGGATAGTATTTTACATTTAGCTAGTTGTCAGGCAAAACAAAATCAATGTTAGTATGAATGAACTGTTGCAACATAGTTTAGAATCAATGACACTTAAAGAGCTATTCGGAAATAGAGTGATACTTCAATTTCATGAAAAAATGGAGTATAAAAAAAGAAGAAAACTGGAACTTCATGTTCATATGCAACATTTCTCCATCTACAAAACAGGAAAACTAGTTTTTCATTTTTCAAATTTGTATTGAATTAGGAAAACACTTAATTTACAAGTTTTCCATCATTTTCCAAATAAAGAAAGACCTAAACAATTCTTTTATGTACAAAAAGATTAAAATTATTTGTTTTTACATTTTCATATTTAGTTAGTGTCATATTTAATTTTTATCATAAATCAAATATAAAGATGTTATTTAAGCTAACAATTTAACTTTTTATGATAATTTTTTATTTTAATTAAATAAATTCTACAATTAGATTATCATGAATACAAAATATTAAGATGACTTATAAATTATGGTTTTGTTTTTCTATGAAAAATAGTTGTAAATTGTAACTTGAGATATTTCTTATTTTTTGATGGAAACATTTGTCTTCGTTCTCAACAAATGAACATGTTTTCCAGTTTTCCAGTGGAAAAGGAAAGCTGGTTTTGATGGAAACATTCATCTTCGTTCTCAACAAATGAACACGTTTTCGAATTTTCCAGTGGAAAAGGAAAACTGGAAAATGAAAAGAAAACTGAAAATAAAAAAGAAAAATAGTTTCCTATTAATATAAATAGACCCTTACTCTCCTCCCTGCACAACCAGAAACTTTTATCCATTAATTTGTAATCCAAACTAAGTTTGGGATATAACAGCATAAGTTATTGAGAGCCCAAAATCTTGATTGTGCAATGTTCATCTAGATGGAAAGTCGTGTCTTTCAAGCATTTTGTGGCTACATTACCATAATAGAACAATTGTAGATGGATTCAAGCACAACAGAAATGCACAAAGTATAATACCTGCAACACGGGAATAATGGGTGCATTGACGCTTTCCCCGTGTTTTGCAAATAAGATGGCATGCATTATTCTGTACTTTTCCACGTAGTAAGCTGACTTCCTCGTGAATGCATAACTGCTCCCGAGATCCTAATATTACCATTTTAGGCCTGCATATTCTTTAAATTTTAGCAAATTGAAATTCTAACTGAACCCAATAATCAGACTGATCCGTTGAACTTGTCCTAATAAAAAGACTACTAGTACTACTAACACCACATCTATTGCAAAGAAGCCCAACACCCTTGATATCATTCAAAAAGAATATGTGAATAACTAACAACAATCCTCGATATAAAGACATTGGCTTCCACCATATGACACAAATACAGCTGACAGTAATAGACAAAAGCAACACATCAAGAACCGAATTCAATTCCATCCACTGTTAATAATTTTGACAGCAAAAGAAATCAAACCAGAAAATGAACTCCAACCTGTAGCTGCTCCTCTTCAACTCCTGAATCACTTGCCGAAGTTGGCTGTGCGTGCGTGAAGCATACACTATAGTCGGAAGATTGCGATCCTCAGATTGTGATGATGGCACAATATCCAATTTACCACCCGCAATCCGACCATTCCTTTCAATCTTACCAGTCGAAAATCCACCTAAACTCTTCCTCCAAGCCAATGTGGCACAAAGAAGGCATAGAGTTTTCCCGGTTCCCGTTGGACTCTCCAAAAGGGCATTACATTTCTGCCATATTTTTAACAAACAGCATAAATTTGTGACTTTTAACACTGACAAATTAACTAAATAAGTAAATTAAAGGCAGATTTTTCGATAATAGGACACAAAAGGATTAAAACTTGCAAGAATTGTATTTCAGATTGAAAAATGAAACAGCTGTCAAGCATAGCTATTGAAATTAATTAATTTCTCTAATTAGTTGATTTTTGTCGTGACGGAGCATTATCAGAAGCTAAGAATGGTGATGAGTGGAAAGTTTAAGGAAGCAATGAAACGGCAGCGTTCTATATTTGAGGACTTACGTTTTGGAGGGACTGTATGACTTTTTCCATGTAAACGAGCTGACAATCGTAAGCCTCGAACGGGAAATCAACGTCGATTCCCCTTATCTTGTAGGTCGGCATTTTCCTTTTCCAGGGTCTGGTTGGTTTCTCGGAAAGTTGTTGATGGTCTCCTGATTCTCTTCCCCGTTAATGAGATGGTAAGAGAATGAAAACCCTAGTAAGAAAGCGAGAGATTTTCCCGCCACTCCGCTTGTCATTAACCGTTGTCGTTTCATTATTTATTCCTTTTCGTCTTCAGTTTTCTTTTAATTGAAATACCAAGTAAAAAATGTATACAAACCGTTTGTTTTTATATTTAAAAAATATAAAGTTTTTTTTTTAAATTATTTTTTTGTGTTCTTAGATGATTTTGATATCTTAATATTAAAAATAATTTTTAAAAAATAAAAAATATATATTATTTTAATATATTTTAAAAAACATTTTAAAAAACAACTGATATTATATTTCTAAGCATTCTTTTAATTAGATGGTCATGGAGGATTTTATCAGATCGCATATGATTTGCTTCCTTCCAAAAACTTTAACACATCCTCTTTTGTTAATATTATTATTATTAATTATTAACAAGACACAAAAAGGGTCTGGTTAAATAAACAATCTTATTGTAACTATGAACATATAATTTGAGCAATTGACGCCCATGATCGAGCCTATACTTGCTAACCTGTCGGATAAGAGGAATTTTTAAAATTGAATATTGGATCATTGAATGATACTATTTAGCTTATGAGATTTATCCTAATTGGTCATCATTTGTTAAAA
>Ga0307511_10002205_pt1 | contig 20436 bp, 26 predicted proteins | sample 13_EM_MG_FD_200266 | JGI IMG/M metagenome (GOLD analysis project Ga0307511, IMG submission 200266) | Populus trichocarpa ectomycorrhiza microbial communities from riparian zone in the Pacific Northwest, United States - 13_EM | ecosystem: Host-associated > Plants > Roots > Unclassified | place...
TCGAGAGTGGAGATCCATTCTGAGATTCTAGAATCTGTGAGTGATAAAGAATGCCACTCACGTACATGGTGGCAGATTGCTGTGCTTCCCAGCGATGTCTTGCAGTCCACGCATATGAAAATGCTAAAGTACGGCTGGAAAATCAAATTCAGACCAATATCAAGCATATTAAGGTTTCGGTGTAGCGAATTTGACGTTTCTTGAGCTGCAACCTATGGGGACGAGGTTGAGGTAGGAGTGCGATTGCTGCATGCTAGTGGCTGGGCAGAAGTCATCATGATGAAATAGTTAATGAATACGTGCTCAATCTGTATTTCCTGAGAGGATTTAAACGTTAAGAACCGCCGAAATCTATGGTGAGTTTTTTTCAGTCGTTTCTGTGCGTTGAGAGGCCCTTTGTAGGGGTGAAAAAATGCTAGAGTACTTTGAGCCAAAAAGGTATTTCTGCAACTGAAGTTTAGCCTACGGTGAGAGCAGACTGACTGCAGTAGTTCAATATTACGGGTTGTCTAGTGCCTCCCTTATAAGCTCTGATTAGGTAGTTTGTATCACTTCCACAGTTGATAAGTCCTCTCCATAGAACATAAGTAGCCCGGCTAGCTGTTGGCGGGCTGCGGCATTTCGCACCCCCAAGTCGTATGGGATTTGCAGCACAATTTGAAACCATCTCCAAGATCACGTACTCCTTACCGACTGAACTTATCACTAAAGAGTGTGTTGACTTATGCCTTACGAATGCACCACCTGTGGTCGCGTCAGCCAGACTAAGGGCAAGCACAAGGCACACCGCCGAACCCATCATTCCGGGACCCAGCTTACGTTCAAGGACGGCGCAAAGGTGATCTGTTTTTTAGACAATGCCGGTGGAGTGGTGCTGATTTGGAGGTTGGCAGCTTGTCATTCACGTGGACACTACAAAAAACAATTTCTGTTGCCCATGTTGGCTGTATGGGAATGTGAACCCGAATTTGGAACGGAAGCATGCCACAAAGCATAGATTTGGTAAGAAAAGGATTATTAAGAACAGGAGCGGTAATATGGAGGCGTTGGCTGGGGTGGAGTTGAGTGCACATTCAGCATAAGATACAGGTGGGTTATATATATCTTGAAATCTTCTACCAAGCTCGTAGGGAGGCGGTTTAGAGGTAAGTATAGGAACCAGCTAACGAGTTTAATAGAAGGGCTAGTTAGTGACGTTAGTGACGAAACCTCGAGGGCGGCCCCAAAGGAGGACGGAAACTCAATTACGCACCAGCTTCATGGGGATAGTGTGTTTGGGCTGGAGAACTGCAGCCAGGTACCTGTCGACCGTGTCGGAGCTATCCCCCTGGTAGCTGAAACTGAACTGTCTATTATCATAGACCGGCATCCACAAGGTGGACAGATTCTCAGGAGGTCACGGTTACACCAGATTATGAACCGTGGGTGCCTGGATAGGGTTCGTACTTGATAACATGAGCAACTTAGATGGATGTAGGATGGCTGCATGTTGCAGTGTAAATGCCGGAATTTGTGAACAGATTGCGGTATATTTGTATTTTGATATAGCTTGCAATGTGGGTAGACATGGACAGTCTATTGGTATCACGGACCAAACGTGGAATTTTAGAATTAGCTAATGATAGAGGTGAATGCTGAAAATTTTAAATTTGCAGAATAATATTCTATTTATGAATCCGCACGTGTGGCTAATTCTTCTTTTCGGCAGCTCAGGAGCAGAGTTCTAAAGCCCTATAAAAGCCATGCAAAAAGTATTAACCCAGTGTTGAGTCCTATACCTCATTCCCCAAAATGACCATCTTTCGTGTAGCTGGTTTGGGATCCCGAGCTAATGAGGCGGGAACAGAATCAATGTAAAGAATATATGTGTTAGTCCAGTATATGGGACCCCCTTTTGAAGGTTCCGCTACAAAACGACTAGCGGAAAAACATGGGTGCAACCGTATACCCTCTAACGCAATAAGGAGCTGTGAAGGACCCGACCCTTACTTGCGACCTCATCATGATTGTAGATTTATTACGCTACGATAACTTTATGGTAAGCTTCACAGAGTCCTGTCCGCAGCGGATTACATAACCCGTAATCAGGAGTAAATCACTAACTCCAACAAAGGAAATACATAACTTGGCGCGGCGCCTGTGACTCCAACTAGGGCTTTCCTCCAAAGAGACAACACAAGGCCCGAGTACTAACCACTCGGCCAAGGGGGCACACCCCATCAAATGCTTAGATAGACACTGGAGGCCACTATCTCCATGTTTTCAGGTTTACTGCCAGTGGAACGCCCTCATAGCCAGCTCCATTGGCCTGACTAAGCTATCTATTCCTAAATATGCTATTGCAACATACAAATGCTTATCTGATGAGAGTGAGGGATTGAGGGGGGCTGCCATAATCCCCCCATAAAAACATAGCTATCGCGCCTATGTCAGCAACTATATCCGCAGCGGGTATATCGAATAGGTGTTAGGGCAATTGGGGGGAATGTTTAGATTTGCCGAAACCACATACAAAGTGATGCAGGCTTTGTGTAGACCATGTACCTTTAGGCTGGTTACTCATTATAATTACCCTTCTAGATGACTACGGGCAATAGAGTACCTAGAGATGACTTTGGAGGTGCTATCCTAGGTGGTCCGGAGCTATGTGGTGCTAGAGGGATTGTCAGGTGAGAGTAAGTCATGGGAGGATCATGTATGAATGGATGGGGTGAAATGATCATCTGCTGGCTACGATGATAATTGTGGAAGTTAGTTAAGGACTACGTGTCTTTAGCCTATGTCCTACTTTTCATACAAGTAAAAGAGTAGAGAATATTCCCTATGGGACTATAATATTAGATAAAGGCCTGATACAGGTGTCATAGAGAAAAAAGAAAGATTCCGTCTGCGACCAATCAATTGAACCCGGCAAGCAATCGTGTAAAATAATGAAGATATGTGGAACGTTCCGTCAACACATACTTGTCATACAGGTAGAGAAAATCAGCCAATGTTCCTAGTAGAACTACATCAATTGAAGTTGGGAAAACAATCCTGTGAAAGAACGAAATCTTAGAAAGGAAATGATGAAGATATCTCGAATGTTGAAAGGACTGTCAACCAATACTTTGAGGCCTAGATGTAGGTTAGGCCTCAATCACTTGATCAAGGTTATAGACAGTGCAATCGATAGCCCATCCCATGCAAGCAGGGACCCACTTGTATATGACCGGTCGCACAACAAGATTTCGGAACTCGAGGTCTCCACATGGTAGGAATAGAGTGGAATCGAGCGAGGCAAGAACTGCGGATGTGAACGTTGGAATTCGCGAGACAACCAACAGGAGTGGGAGCAATGTGTCTTTACCTGAACAAGGAATTGTCTGAAGGTTCCTCATTAGAGGGTTGCACAAGGCCCACGGAAAATAACAGATATAGCATGCAGTTCCAGGAGTCAACAAATCACCGTCCTCCCAGTGGCCCTTCTACTGCAGGAAGTCTTGGAAGGTAAGAATTGGCCAGCATTCTAACTGGTTTGTGCAAGTTCCGAAATCACCACATTGTTCTGCAGGGCACCCCATTACAGAGCATACAAGGCAGTGATTTCCTGGTGCCAAAAGGAATTGCAACACATTTTGCAAATATTCCGCTTGATCTAATGTAAGCCTGGGAGATTTGCAGATTTGGAATAGAATTCGTTGCCCTAATGGATGATAGATAAGGTCGGTGCGAGCCTCAACTGCCTGCGAGAGATTTTTAGCCCCCATTACACAAATATTTGGGTGCGGTGCCGTACCTCGACAGCTGTATTGGCCAGGGATTAGTTCCCATATACACTGGACCTCTCAACTGCTGTTGGCTGCATCAGAACCAGCCTCGGTGCTTTGACCATGCTCTATTTGCCAGAAACCCTACGCTGCAATAGTGGCTGCTGAGGCTCTGTACGTGCTGTGAGTAGCTGTGGTGGTAGAGTGGAACTTTGCATGTACGCTACCTTGACTCTGGATTACTGAGTGGTCCACGACCTCTTCAATAAGGCGCCTGGGTCCGTTGGGTGAGAGCACAGGGCGATGACTTTTGGCACCGCCTGTGGCTTCGGCAATGGTGTTTTTTTGGGATGAGATGACATGGTACTGAGGCTGTTCAAATTCTTCAGTCGGTGAGTTGGATGAAGAAAACTGGGCAGGACGATGAATTTGGGCACCGCCTGTAACGTCCTCAATAGTACGTTTTTGGGGTAAGGAGATGACAGAACGCTGAATCGGTAGATTGTGGTCAATGGGTCTGGTTGCAGCTGTAGAATTATCTGGACCAGAATGGGAGCTGTGTTCCAAATTCTGTGGCGGTGGGCGATTTCTGGGTTCTTCGTCCCCGCAATTGCAATTTTGGTATATTTAGAGTTTTCCTTTACGTGGCATGCCTGTGCAGTCATGGTTGACATTAGCTTAAATCCCACGCTCCCATCTTGGTATTAACTATGGGTATAGAGACAACAGGCATTAAGTTTAAATTATGCTTACATATGTGAATGCTGTTGCCTTCCACGGTAGTATTAATGGTCTTATAGCCAATCAGCATGGTCGGACCCCCAGATGCTGACAGCTTCTCCACTGTCAATGTAACTTTTATTGCAGGCAACATTGTATGACTGAGGGGTTGCTGATATATGTGCACGTCGATACTTTGATTTGATGGATGATGAAAATTCAGGTTAATTCCTGGAAGATGAAGGGGGGAGAATGGAAGCAGGATGGGGAGCGTTGTTCGATGTAGGGTATCAGTTTCATAATGGAGGAGGTAGGGTAGTCTGGTTGGCGAGGGATGGAGGCTGGAAGAACACCATTTCGGGAAGGCAATGTTCCCCTTCAATTGACGCTAGACGAGTCCTTCTGCTAAACTAAGGAAGTGCAGTTAACCCGCGTGGTAAGCTAGTCTGGATGGCACAAGTCACTGTAGTTCTAAGCATAGCGGTAGAACGTGCAGAGGTATGCTTATAACGAATATATGGATATACCGCGAGAACGCTATATAACTAAATGACAAAATAGACAATCGAGACAACAAATACATATAAAGACTCATGTGAGAACTCAGTGATCCTCTGCTGGGTATGTTTGGCTTTGTCTTGACGTATATATGTTCTGACCCATTCAGCAATACGGCCCATTGGTCAATGGGACGCTATTCTCAATGTTGTGATCCCCATCATCAACATTCTCAGAAGCAGGGTTAATGAATGTTGAATCCAATTGACTACAGAGGAGGGTTGGCCTGGGCGAGCAAACCAGATACACGCATAGACCTCATCTTTGAGTTCGTTGGGTTCAACAGAAGGTTGCGGAAGTTGATAAGGACCATGGAGCTTGAGTTGACTGGTAGAGGAGCAATTTTCAAGTGATGTAGATGTGACTCTCCTCCAAAATTCAACCCCCACCAAAGTGTATGCATTTTATTTATACTGCTATACGGATCCTCTTCTACATGTTGTTTGGCATATTGAATAATATACTGCATCATTCTTTTTGGGTAATGTGCCTTCCCAGTTCGAATGATCCCCTGGTGCAGCAATTGGAACTTCGATGCTGTGAAAGGGGGTACCTATCATATATGGACCCTAAGTAATAGATCATCTGCCTCCCGCTCAACAACAGCACATTCATGTACACTGAAGTTGCCAATACCAAAGTGACTCTTCCTGCTGCTTCTGTTATCTTATTTTGAAATCATTATTCTCATGCTCATGGGTTCCGATAACTGATAAATCATATATCTATCCGCTTACATCTCAGCCGATTAATATCAGAGTCAGACCAAGCTTTACGATGGATCTTTCCTTGCCATTTTCACCTTCATTAGAACACATGCAAGCAGTAATCCGACTATTGTTTTGCTTAACTCCTGGCTGTTCTTCTATCGCCAGTGTGGTGATGGGTGCCTTCCGGTAGTAAAGCCTTGTCGCGTCAATGTTAGAGATATTACAGTGATGATAATCAGCCAGCGTAGCTGAAGTTGCCCAATTGTTGCTGTATCTTCCTCTCCAAATTCAACTGAGGCAGCTTCCCCATGTAGAGTATGTTGCTTAATCTGGTGTCGAGCTTTCCATTGAGTCAATTATCTTTCAGAAAATTTTGGAACCTCCATATCCCTATATATGCCAATTCTAGCCCAAAATTGTCTCTTATAAACGTAGACCAGTAATTGATACTTTCCGGTTCTGCATTAGATGTTGCTACCCAAAGTATGCAACATCAATATCAGAGAACTTCTAGCTTAGTAAATGGAAGGAGCTTTTGCGTCTAAAGGACATCTGCTTCAGAGTGACCTTGAGCCAGCTTAAGATTAATAATTGAGGCGATTTAAGACTGACTGAGACTAAGTCCACTAGTAAATAGTACGTCATATTGTTTTACGATTGCCAGTTGCATAGTCTCGAATTTCTTGTCACTTGCTTTCAGTTGAGTGCTGGTGTGTACCTCTGATGCTTGCTGATCTACTGCCATATCATATGACTTGAGTAGATCTATGTGGGTGCTAACCAGACTATCCATGTGGAGGTATTGCTTTGTTATGTTTAAATTCGAATGTATCACTGTTGATGACCCCGCTCGGTGATTTCTTATCGATAGTTATCGCTGCTAGCGCCCATCCGTTGTAGATGTATGTACTAAGCCAAAAAAGGTATGTTTGGGTAAACTTTTGACCGAATATATGCTGTATTGGAAGTTTCCATAACTATGATCAGCTATACGAATTCCGTATCGAATATCCCTAGAAGATGTTTCTATAGGACATATATCTAAATTGGGTATAGTATGGGCAGCGTTTAAGCCAACCCCGCGTTCGGTACTGTATAAGATTGGAATTGACGAGCTTTATAGACAAACAGGAGTTTGTAACATGTTATTTACCGCTTTCGAAACATTCAAAAACAAGTAGTTCCAAATCCACACAAGCAACAGTGGCACCAGCCCAACACAAACAACTATAAGAAATAAACTTATGCATACTTCACCTAACTACTCACACTATTCTTCCTAACGATCATGGTGTTCGTGATTGCTGCCATCATCCTCATCGCTGCCATCATCCTCATCGCTCCCATCATCCCCTTCATTACTGTTATTAGAGTAATCAGCCATCCAGCTACAGCCGCCTGCTTCGCAACCTAGAATCCCAACTTCCCGGAGCTCACTTCCTAGAATCTTTCCGTAAATCTCCTCCGCCCTAGAAAGCAGGTCAGCTAGTCCAGCACAGATGCGCTTAGCAGGAGGGCTGAGGAGATGTCCTCTGTTTCGAGTAAGGTCCGCAAAACTGTAAGCATCGATCTCTTGATCAGGCTATCCCTGAGTGTAGAACATTGTCTTTCTCTTCATAGTGGTCCTGGGAATTATTGTCTTGCCAGTCGAGGCTATTAATGGTGAGGGGATAGGGCTGGTATTCACCGCCGTAGGTGCCTTGGGAATTATTTTCTTACCAGTCGAGACTGTCGGTGGTGGTGCTGATGTTGGAGTGGGTTGGTCGGTATTGACCGCCGTGAAGTTTATTCTAGCAGAACCAGGCGCTGTATGGGGGAAAAGGTTAGCTTTCTAATGACCAAGAAGGTATTTGTATGAGGGAGGCTATGTCGTTTCGTTGGTGAGCATCTTCGGCGGCAGGTTTTTTGTTTTGTCTTGCCTTGTCTTCGGGTGGATCTAATTGGACTCCCTCCTCTTCGACCCCCATCATTATCCCTCCCACTTACCATCCCGACACCATTTCCCCTCCTCCTTACCCCCCTGGCTCCGCTATCCCTTATGGCGTCTACTCTGGTGTCTTTGTTCTTGCTGCGTCGTTCTTCCACATGATTTTCCCTATCCCTTACCTCCCCGACACTGATATCCCCTATTGTCTCTTCTCCGGTGTGTTCAAGCCCAGTCCTTCGGTCTTCAACTTCATTTCCTCTCTCCTTTAGCTCCCCAACATCCCTACTCCTTATTGCTTGGTCTGGGGTGCCTTGATCCCCACTCCATCGGAAGCCAACATCATTTCCCCTCTCCCTTACCCCCCCGACACCGCTATCCCCTATTGTCTCTTCTCCCATGTCTTCAAGCTCAGTTCCCCATTTTTCAACTTAATTTCCTCTCTCCGCTACTCCAGCAACATCATTATCCCTTATCGTTTGGTCTTCGGTGCCTTGATCCTCACTACATTGGACTCCATCATTTCCCGTCTTCCTTACCCCCCCGACATCGCTGTCCCTTATTTCTTGTGCATCCCCCTCTGGGGTTTCTTGGACGCCATTTGAAATACATTGTGGATTTCTGGGACCGTCATTCTCTGGCCTTCCCTCACTGTTCTCGTTGTCATGCCTTATCACTTTTCTGGCGACCTAGTTATCGCTTTTTTCTCCTACGGAACGATTATCCGCCCGTTCAACCCTCCCGACACCACCTTTGCCCCCAGCGTGGTTCCCCTCTCTCCCGCCCCCAGCATGACTGACCGCCTCACTAGCGCTCCCTACAGCATTATGCATGGTTCTTTATACCCTATCGCCGAGATCCTGGTCCACCATACTAAATACTCGAGGTATGTCTTTCATCTCCAGTTTTATGCCGCGAGCTCGAAGGGCCCTTCCACCCTGCTTATATTTAGAAAACAGGAAAGATGTTGGAGTGATAACTTACCAAATGTGCACGCTCCCCAACGACCTGACTTACTATCACAACCGCTCTTTCGAGGTCCAACTTCTGCGAGAGTTTTTTTAGTGTACCGAACATATGCTTCGCTCGTGAAGGGGTGAGGGAGCTGAAGGCCTCCCTCCAGTCCTCACCCCACACCAAACTAATCTTCCCATCGTAGGTATCAATAATCGATTCTGTTATGTTGTATGTTTTGCAGTATTGGCTGATAATTGCAAGGTGTTCCTTAAACCTTTCGTCTGCTGTGCCTATTAGGGTGTCATTGTCTTGAGAGTCTGCGAGTTCGCCTAGTCCAGCTGCCACTGCCAAGAAGGGTTTTGAGGACTGTAGGCAGTGGTCAGGGCCTGTTGTTAACTTTTGCATTAGGGTTCTGGCCACGTACCTTTTGGGCAAACGTGGATCCTTCCTCTATAAAGTCACTCAGACTACGAGGCCCCAATGCAAGCTTCATCGCTCTTCTCATCACATGGAAGCCTGATACTTCCCATACTCGGTCTAGACTCGTCCATTCACTTTCTGAGCTACCTGGTCTCCCCATGGTTGAAGGGCTATCAAGAGACTGCAAGGTCGATGAGTGGAACAGAAAGAGAGCAGTAAAGGTGTAAATGGATGACTAGCCGCCCTCTCCCGTACTCTTCTTGATCCAGCTACTACCTCCCAATTCAGTAACTCTTCAAGCACTGCCAGTCTAATCGGATGCAGCAACTCTCCAGATGTGTAGAGTATCCCATAACTTACGCCAGTTTTACCCAATTGGGTAACTCACCATTGGATAACCGAAATCGGGTGGGGTATGCAATAGTCGCAGAGGTTACTCCACGTGGGTAGGACTAGGGAGAACTGGTTGATCGGTTGGTCTATGACAAACTATTCTAGTGGTCGATGTGAAGTACTATTGTGTATTTTATCTAATCAATGCATACTCGCAGTCATTCTATCTGGTGTATGGCAAGACCGAGTACAGATGACTCTCGTTACAAGCCAAGATATTCTTATAGCTAGAAAAATATGTAACTTGGTAGGAAGGCCTGCGGAATGGCACAACAAATACTAGATATATATCCAAAGTAACATAGAGAGCTTAGGAAAAGGCAGAGGATGCTCCGGAAGGGGCCCAAAAATCAGGTGTCCTGCGCTGGACAGGGTGACGCCCCCGCTCCATCTCAAAAATCTCGAGTCTTTATCGGCCAAAGTTGCAAGCTTGCGTACATCTTGTAGCACAGTGGTATTGGCCAAGGGGTCACCTTGAAGTGAGAATAGCAGCAAGCCTTCAATATATGATAAAGCTTGACGGGCTTTAACTAAGGGAGGAGTTGGTGGAGCTTCGGCTTGTGATTCATTGCTTTTACAGGCACCATAGGGTAGGGTATTATATTTGTCATTGATACTGCTTATGTTTCGTGTGTTGTATGTGGGTTTGTAGGTTCGAATTCTCCCCCGCTCAAAGATTTTCTAACAGGCCGGTGTCTTAAGGAAGTCTCCCGTGCTTAGTCAAACACAGACTAGTTCCGAATTGGCATTGGGAGTGCAGGATAGGGGTGCACTAGCCCGTTGATTGGGTGTACCAAACCTAGGCACGGGGCCGCCACATAGACTTAGGAACCAGACTAAGACTTAGGCTGATTATGTAGTCTGGTTGGCACATCTACGAGACCTTGTGCCAACCAGACTACTGATTATGTATGGATTCCAAAGGTAAAACAAAATAGTTGGAGTATTGGACTTCCTTTGCCAGCTAGGCAGAGTTATTTCTTATTGATAAGACGCTAGTTGTGGTTTAGCACTTCTCTTGTTATCGTACACCACGCTAGTAGTGGGAAGCCGTAGCTGAGTCATCTGTGGGATTCCAGAACTGAGTCAGCCATGCGATTCCGGAGCTGAGTCAGCCATGGGATCTCCTATTGAAATGAAGGATAGGGCTAGCCAACTATTCTGGTCGGCAACCGGACTAAGCCCACGCGCCAGAGCATTTCCTGTTCATTACAGGAGCATGTTCACGTGATGCTCATTGTGTGTGTTGTCGATCTTGGGATACTTTCTTCTTTCTTCTTGTTGTTCTCTTTCAGATGAGAATATAGCTTAGGCTGACTATTGATCTCTAGATTCCCGAAGCTTCAGGAGATTTTACTCCCTAGAGTGAACTCTACAAATTCTACCTTTGCAAATGTGATATTGGGATATATATTTCAGTTATGAAAACTTTAGCAGTTGCGAGCCTATGTATTGTTGAACTTTATGTGTAGAAGGACGTTTCTAGTCAACTGAACTAGTTCTGAGCCCTGGTATTACGAGAGATGGAGGGTTAATGTTAATACAGGGGTTATACATTAAAAGAGAATTACATGCAAATGGGTAATATTCATATAAGATTCAGGAACTTGGGAATAAATATCTGAACACGGTTGCACCACTACCCCCAGAATGGTTCGAGCCGATTGCGTAGGGAGCTGGGTCTAACACAAGATATTTGAGAACTTTTTTTTTTTTTTTTTTTTGGAGTCTATACACCTGATCAGCCTAAGGCTATGCAGCGCCCACCCATACCAGGTTCGGTACACCCACGGCTACACAATGGTCCAGCCTTCCAAACCAAAGGAAATACTCGTCTTCCACCGCCACACCCTCTACCGGTCAATCCCCAAGTAAAGATAAGCCTCCGCTACCATGCCTCTACCACGCCCCTACCGGCCCTACAACCCTGGCCTGGGTCGCGAATTAGTCAGCCTCCAGAGAAAACGAACCAAGGATCGGCGCTGGAGGCGCGGCAGGCGATTTCGTGACCCAGGCCAGGAAATCGGCTATCGCACCTGTGGAATTAGTCAGATCAGCGCAGGTCAATTTTAGAGAAAAAAGTCTCCATTAAATCAACTGTGTAAAATCCTTCTGGATCCTTCTCCTTCCTAGCCCACCTCGCTCTATCGTCCATATCCTCCCACGTCCACCATCTCAGTCCTATATCCTCTCCATGCGTACAGACCAAGGCTACGTGCTTGCGTGTCGCTGCGTAGCTACCACACTTCCGGCATTCAGGGTCGTCAGACTTCCGAATCTTGTGTCGCAATACTTGTAGGTTGCCTTTTCCAGTGCGACATTGGACATACATAGACATTTGAGAATGCCTGGGTTAGAGAAAATGGGTTATGAGATCTCGTGGTAAAGCCGCGGTTTTTGAAAGTGGTAAGCTAAATTTTGCCCATGGTGCTAGCCTTAACCCCTCTATTAGCACAGACCCGCACTCGGCACTATGGTAGTATTAGCTAACTCTATAATATGGTATTGGCATTCCTAGGCCTGCCAAGCAGCAACAATTAAAGCTACATCCCTGGTGCGGGGTTATTAAATATGCCAACAGAGAACAATTCAAACAAGCTTCGGAAACTCCACAGGTAATAGGGGTAGTTGGGGTTCTTTGTTTTTATTTTACATATTTATTACTTATGTACGCCATTCGATACCTGAGGTGGTGGCCGCCTGGCAGTTTCATGACATAACTACCCCGTCCTTCCGATTTCCAGTTGTCCTAACATGTGGTTTTCACTTTAATGCTTTCTATATTAGGAATTAATTGTTTTAGTCCCCATTGTGTGTCGGACAGCGTCACAATTACTGTGTTTCTCTTTTATTAGTGTATTGGTTTGCCTACATACATACTTGTCGGCTCATCATGTATTTAACTACAACTATTTCTACTATTACTAGAAGAATCTAGGACGTTTCCTTATTACTGTTCCCCACGCAGTAGACGCAAGTCCCCCACCTTGTCTCTCTCTGTGCTCATTCCCAAAATATCGTTGCACACGCTTTGATAACGGTCATGACTTGCTAACTAATCTTCCATATCGCGTGGCCTTTAGATCCCCAGAGGGGGTTGGTATAGTACTTGTACAGGATTGTGCATGTTTGCACGGCGCTTCTCTTTTATCATGTGCAAGTGCATGTGCATGTTCAAAATTATGAGATAAAGTCATTTATTCATAATGAAACCTATATAGTACATCGATGTCCCACTAGCTCTCCAACCACCATTCAAATCCCAGTTCCACAAGCCGTAGGAAAATGATGCTGCTATAGGGTGATTTAATTTGTATAACGCAGCCAGGGGTGTACGTCGCAACCATAGCGTAATTGTCACGAGAATTCGGTATGGAGCCGCTATAGGAATATCGTGTTTTGGTTTGGCTTTTGATAGTGGGTGTTCTTGTGGAGTTTCGGCTGTCAGATTTTCTGTTTTCCCTTCCGTAGTGGTTGCTTGTAACCAAAGCGTTCTTGGTGCTGTTTGTACTCTACAAACAGCTTCCTTATAGGGAAGTACTTATGGGTGTTGACATACTCAATTAAGTTATTGCACAGGCCGTTTAGTTATCTACCTACAATTTGTTTATAGCATTAACTGCCTGAAAGGTTAAGTAAATGAACTGTACTATATGACCTATTCCAGAAAAACTTAAGTATGTTTCTTATATATTTGCCCTGGACAGAATAACTGAGAGCGGGTAGTACAGCAGCAAGATTCACTACGCTAAAAGCAAATCCCTCGAAACCCACGACGACTGATTCGGACTGTTCCTGCAAGCTTCGGTATGTATTCTTAATTTGTATTGCAGTTGCGAGTATGAGATCTAACTTGAGAACAGCTCTGTTGGGGACTTCAGGAGCGAGTTTTACCAAGTTGCTAAATCCTACGAGAGCAAACAATGGAGATAATTTTGGCGATACCAATATTAGTCCTATCAAAGCAAACACTACTGAGGATTCAAACTGCCCTACAAACGATAGACAGGAAAGGAATAAACATAATAAGCATGATATACCTGAAGCGAGAAGTGGAGTACGCGAGAAGCTTGCAATTGATCTAGACAACAGCCGTGGCCGAGCGGCTAATCCCACAGAAGAAATAGATGGACCGGATAAGGAAATGGACAGGCGCTTGGCACAGTATGATGAGTTATTTTTCAAATATGGGGGTCAAGCATTGCAGAAAAATGAATCCACTGCAGTTCAACAAATTTCGATCAAAAGTCAAAAGTCAAACCTAGGATGCATGGATTGTCACGTTACTCGACCATGAAGCTTCAGAGTAAACCGTTGTGTAAAAATATCCACTTGTTATTTGGGTTTTCCATTCAACATAGACGAATTCTACCTAGCGAAAAGTGGGATTGATATTGCAAAACGGATTTGCAGTAAGCATTAAACCCAGTATATTAAGTTTACAACAAGTAACATATACACAATAGGAGTAGGCAGCTTAGTATCAGGTCATGGGTGGGTGGAAATGATTGATAGGGTAGATATCATGAAAATAAATATAAGAACTGATTGAACAAGCATGCTTTTTGCATATGTATTAAGACTGAAAACAACTAGAGAATATTCTTATTTCTATCTCTAAATGGAGACGGTTTGGGTCTTCATATTACATCATTATATTTGATTGTAGTTATACGTACTAAAATAAGTAGTTTTAGAGATCTTAACAGCTTACAAATATGTTAGTGGCTCATAAAATAATGTTAATCACTACTTACTACTCATACGCTCTGGTCTTCACATATAATCATATTATTGTAAATCCTCTGCTCTTGCGGTATAGGTCTACTGGAGTTAGATCGGAGCACCCGAGGTGCGGGTGTGGAGAGATACAGAATGCGGCACACCTGTTGTCCTCGGGATGAGTCAGGGGCCAAAAGAGAGGATGGGAGGAGATCTGGGAAGACAAGGTTTTTTACGGAAGAGGAACGAGATTTTTGAGGGACCAGGAGAAGGGGGGGGAGGCGGGAGAAGAAACAGGAAGATGAGAAGCGGAGAGGTGGGAGGAGAGGAACAGAGGAAGAACATGTACCTAGTTATATAGTTGAGAGGGGCTGGCATGGTCTAGAGGCAGGCCAATCCCGCCGAGTCACCCCTCGGGGATGCATGTCCTCGTCATATACCATAGTATGAATATGAGTAATGATTCACCAAAAAAAAAAAAAAAGTCTACTGGAGTTACCAGGAAATCTCAATAATGAAAGATGGTTAGCTCAGTTGCTCCGATGCCATGACATCAGTTATGTGTTAGGGGCGGGCCGGTGACCATGGGCATATTGTCGGAACGTAGGGAATTAAGAGAATTAGATCGAGGAATATTATGATCACTAAACCTAAACCTAAGTGAGTGCACGTACAGGTATGAGTTGAACTTAGAACATTCCTCGAAGAGACAACAACTCTATATAGGATATGTATATATATATACGAATGCGGAGTGAGCATCAGGTCTCCCACCATTGCTCGGTAGTAATCCACCTGCCTGCACCGTATTCGTAACATTTAGTATACATAGATTTTATTTTCATTCTATGGATAGCTAAACCTCCATATTAGACTAGGGTCAGGGTCAAGAGATTCAATACTTTTAGACTGGTTACATATTTATATTTTGCGGAAATGTCTCGAGACTTCTCGTCTCGTGCCTAGGCCTAGTACTAGCCAACTACTTGCAAAATCTTTTTCTTCATGCCTACTATGAGATCTTGTGAAAATGCATGCCAATATTATTGTAAATTAAGGAACAGAACTTCAACATTTGTATACCTGGCCATGGGGGAGGTTAAGGCGAACTCAGTGAGAACGCGCGAGCTGGCTTGTGGTTTATATAGAAGGTTCGGTGTACAGATGTGCTACAGATTTAGAGTTATCGATATAAGTAAAAGATATCGGTGTGTACACTAGATATACTATAAGAACTCGCGGACAAGGCTGCTTTGTTTTTTTACAGTATGGCGGTTTTGCCAAAGTCTAAAAAGCTTGAGCTTTTATCATATATTTTAGGCCTTGAGCTCGGTTGGCTCATGCCTAAGCGTACCAAGAATATTAATGTCTGTATCCTCACTGCCATCCAGTGCTAGTTTAATGCCTCATTTTTGAAAAGAGTGGATAATAAGTGCTCTATAATTCTGGTAGATAGCCTCCCAAGCTTCAACGCACTGTGTGAGCAAAACCCTGGGCTCAGAAGCTGTAAACCATCCTAGATACTAATAGTTAGTAAGTATCGCTATAGAGAGAAACTGAAGGATCATACCTTCTATCATTTAGTTAGATTGGAATAATAATGCTTTGTATCCCCTTCTTTGACTCGGTCTTTAAATGGTTTATTGATATAGATATCAAGACGTTGTACTAAAATTGTCTAACAACTTGGAACCATAGCTATAGTCATATGAACAGACTTAAAGACAGACTTTATGTGTTTTTTTTTGTCCTCTGTACACATCAAGTATAAGGATCCATGGTTCCATATTATTGGGAATTAAAACCTTGTGTTCAGGGCTAGAAGCCTTTCTGGAGACTCTACTTTAATATTTCCTTTCTTATCCGTAATTTGTATTCATAGTAAACTGGCTCAGAGCTTTTTGCCAGTCTTATTAGAGGTTAGTTACTTATAGATTATTAGTTTCTTATCTGCTAGTTCTTCTGGTAGGCTGCGTAAGTAATATGTAGAGCAGTAGACTACAGAGGCTTGTAGTTCTAGTCCGGTGCTGCATCATGGTCAATTGATTAGCGACTTACGTATATAGACATAGAGTTTTTTGAACCGCATAGAGCCTGCACTAGACAAGGTATAACTATTCAGAAGTTGTTCTCATCAGCTAGGAAGTAACGTAATAAATACTTGTACTATAGCTTGTAGTGTTGCCATACTGATGTCAAAACTGGTGAGCATTAGAACTGGAGAAGATCAGAACTGTGGATATAATGATATAGAAATTACACCTTTTCAAAGTTGGGAATGACACATATGTTGAAGAATCCTCAGACTTGACTGTCTTTTGTTTATAATAGTTGCGCTGAGATTAGAGCACAAGGGCAGGCTCAAGTTCACTCAGCTCGTACCCAGTTATAAACATTTGGGTACTTACATTCCTTGCTATAAGCATGCTAGGTATTGTACCTGCATCAGCAAAAAATTATTTGCCTCCTGATGCCACAGCCGGCGTCGTGACTTTACCTATTCCTCAGGTGCGTCGTGTCATCAGGAGATTTTAGGCCAATTCTGACGCATCCTGACACAATCTTCTTCATGTGTTCTACCATGATGCCGGCAGCCAGTATTTTTTGCATACCTGGACCACATCGAGTCATTATCTAGCTACAAAGTCGTATTAGCATGATTACATTTGGGTTAATAACATATATGCAGTAACACCATAGGTTATTCTCGTAATGCGGAGATTCCGTTTTGCATGCAATTCCTAGATAATTAACTCTATACATAATTCTAGGTTCATGCAATAACCTTAAAACAGCAAAATCTAGCGCTACCCAAACTGCGTCCTAAACACCAAAGCATAGATACCGAATCCCATAGTTCCAAGTTCTGCCGGCAATACCTGGCTCGGACATAATTAGCGGTGCCTACAACAGTGGTGGGCCTGCAATGAATACCTCGGGTGGTTGTCGCTGGCGCTGGCTAGGACGCTCACGCTGGCTAGGTCGCTTGCGCTGCTACCGCTAGGTATGGGGCTGCCCCTGGAGAAGTGCCTGGGACTCCATTGAACAATTAATATTTATTATACGTGCGGATGACAGGTGGGCACTTACCTAGAGCTGCTGCCTGCTACGAACCGCTATTGCTTGCTCCAGGTGAAGTGGGAGATCACTGGCTCTGGTGAAGTGCCTGGGACTCCGTAGAACAATAAATATTTGTTATGCGTGCTGATACCAGGTGCGTGCTTACCTAGACCTGCTTCTTGCTATGAACCGCCATTGCTCTGGTGAAGTGCCTGCGACTCTGCTGAACAATTAATACTTGTAATACCTGTGGATGCCAGGTGGACACTCACCTAAATCGGCCTACCAAGCGCCCATGGGTTTCAAGCTGCCCACCTGTTGGTAAGTCCCTGCCTCTGGTGCGGTCGATGGCTGTAGTGAACTCACTGGCATTTATCGTAGGTGTACTTGCCTCCGGCTTAAGAGAAACATGCATTGCCTGTAGGTTGTGGGTGATCATCGTACTATCCTCAGTCCCTGAGTTGGGTGCCGGTAGCATAGTGTGACCCGTAAGACATGATCGACACCCGTTGCTAGCCTCTCACGGCTAGAACTCCTAGCAATGGGCATCATATACTAATAAGCATATGATAGGACCAATCAAGCAGTTAGGCAAGAAGAGTACTACCTCATACATAGTAGCAGCATGCCAGGGCCTATATATTATAGGGCTCGTGCCTATATACCGCACAGACAGTATATACTAGATGATTTGAGTGAGGACTATGATACCTCCTAGATAAACAAACTAAGTTAGTTTGTTCATCTAGTGTTCTCAATGGGCCGGCCATTTTTCAGGCCGCCTACAACCTGCCCTGGGGACCCAGGTCCTAGCAAGGCCAGAAACTGCTTGTGGCAGCACCGGTCAAGGTGATCGCGGCCTGGACCCCCTGGACGCCCTAGACCACTTAAATGTCCTGAACGGCCTGAATTTGCCCATTTATGTTATAAGCGAAGATGCGTTCATTTTCAACAAGTTTATCTCAATAACGCCAGATCCAGCTACCTGGTGGAGTAGTTTGCAGTGACCTAATAGAGCCCAATGGGAGGGAAGGACCAAAATCAAATGAAGGAATTGTCAGGGTAGAGTCCAAGTCTATGCTAGTAGGGGCTTCGGGGATTCTTGGACTATCAACTGAGTAGAAACTTTTTTGATGTAATTGTTATGGTGGCGAGCTGGCCTTGGTTACCTAGTCCGCCGGCTCGCTGAGAATACTGCGCTGGCAGCAGAGTGACTTTATTGCTGCTGTTTCCAACCCTTTGTCCATCCTCTTGACATAGGTCACACTAATCAAGTTGATGTCGTCAATGAATAACAGTGGCCACTAGTTCATTGCTAGTTCTTAGGTTCTTTGATTTTTTTTTTGGTAAATCTGTACTCGTATTTATCCTATATAGATATGACGAGGGAGGGTATGCCCGAATGAGGACCTGGTTGCATTATCCAAACCCTGGGCCGTTCCCTACCCTGTATGTCTGTACAAAACAAGATATCCCCTCTAGAAGCGTCCACACTAAAAAGAAAAAAGGAAAAGACATCTGCTCTCGGTATATATACACAAACCCCCCCATCACGGCCGGAATCCAATCGTCCAGCGCCTTACTCGGTGTGTCACCATGTGTAACATTGTCGATATGGAAAAAAAACCCCTCGGTGTGTAGTGTGTATGACGTCCATTTCCTTCAAATCCCGCGGTCCTGCCTCAGGTGACCAAAGAGATTCACCGATACCAACTTTGACAGAACGAGGGCTTGGTCAGATCTCAATAACCAGAGCTGGTACGGAGCCACGGACGGCACCATGAGAAAACCCTCGCCGTCCACACAATGAACATCTCCTCAGATCTTAGGAGAACAACCATCGCAACCCTTTCCCCCTCGTCTGAAGCTTTTTCATCTCTTCTTCCTCACACTTCTTCCTCTTTTCTCACGAAAAGACTCCCTCGACAAGCTTTGGTCCACGAGTTCACCCACCCCGAGCAGGCACCCACACCTTACCAACCCAGCGAATAGCGGATTTCGTAATTCCCACACCACTCTCCCGCCAATCGACGCTCACCCCAACTAACCATGCCGCCTAAAGGAAAGAGAAAGAACAACCCCGGAAAGGACGACTGGACCTGCCCTCCACTAAAGACCCGCATTCTGGTCAACGACTACCTCGAGCCACTGGTGATTACAGCGACACCACCACGGTCGTACATGTGCACCTGGTGCTACAGCCCCACCCACAAGCAAGACCAGTGCCCCAATGCACACAGGCCACCGCCACCAACACCGCCACCATCAGGCCCACCCGCACCACAGGAACCACAAAGCTCTGCCCCACCAAAAACCACCCCCTACTCCCCCGGCGATACTCCCGCCCCTCCTCACTCATGCACTGGATCACGCAACTACGACGATGAGGAGGAGGAGTCCGACCTGATTCAAGCGGCTCTTGGAATAATTGCTCAAAAGCTTCTAGACACCACCGACGACACCTAGAGGTCTCCTGGGCTATCTCACGAATCCTACTCTTCCTGGATCTCAAGCTTTTACATCACCGCATCTGCAAAGAAACGAGGGACCATGATGTCTCCCAACAGCTAGCTTTCAGGCAGCGGGACGTGTACAAGGCCAGAACCGCCGAGCTGGAAACCAAAACCCAGCTGCAGGCAGAATTCGTCCAGCGACAGGCTAAGGAGATACGAAATCAGGAGAACCTTCTGCCAGAAGCAACCATACGCCTACCCACATCGAGTACCGGAACCCAAACGGCACCCCTACCACCACCCCTCATCACTTCGACCAATTCCGTCTCAACCCAGACGGCACCCTAACCCCTGCCAAACACCGCCTCAACCCAGGCTGCACCTACACCCCTATCCAACGCCATCGCGACTCAAACACAGAAGTTAGCACCACCAGCAATAAATAGTGTGTTCACCCAGACCGCACCTCAACCCCTCGCTTCGTCGGCCTCATCGTCATCCGTACGCACCTGCGTAGAGGCGGTTAGCCAGACGCAACCCCCTGTCCAAAAAGGGAAGAAGGCAAACGCTGAACGATAACCCACACTACGAAAAGGCAAAAAGAAGGAGGAACACTCGTCATCCTCCTCCCCCAAGGGCAAGAAATCCCCCGCCCCACCCCCACTACCCCCACCCGCGCGAAAACAACCCACAAGGAAGGCTATCATCGTACGCGCTCTCCCCACCAAGTACAAAGTAGGGGAGCTACGAGGGTGGATCAAGGAAAACAA
>Ga0307511_10002207_pt1 | contig 20432 bp, 14 predicted proteins | sample 13_EM_MG_FD_200266 | JGI IMG/M metagenome (GOLD analysis project Ga0307511, IMG submission 200266) | Populus trichocarpa ectomycorrhiza microbial communities from riparian zone in the Pacific Northwest, United States - 13_EM | ecosystem: Host-associated > Plants > Roots > Unclassified | place...
GGCCGGCGCGATCATCGCCACGAACACCGCGGCGGCCGCCGTCACCACTGCGGGCGCGACGGCTCTGCTCGTTCTCACGTGAGCCTCCCCAAATCTACGTTTGAAATCGTCCGATCCTCTGCCGCCGCGCGGCGGCGCGGCTACTTCCGATCGACAGGGCCGGCCGCGGACTCAGCGCTGCGGCGACGACACCGCCAGCCTGGCGGGAGCGACTGCTCACCTACCAGGTCATCGTGTGCTCACTTTGATGCTCGCCTCAGCCAATTGACGGACCGATGGGCGGCCGTCAAACCGACGAGGACTCAGGCCGAGTGTCGGCGCTGTTCGACATCACCTCCGCCACCTGGGAGATCGCGGAAGATCGCCGACGAGACCAGCCTGTACGGCAAGTACCTGCTGCGTTGCCCCGACCCCCGCTGTCTCGGCCGAGGACATCGTGGTGGGCTACAAGCAACTCCGGGAGGTTGAACGCGGCTGGCGCGACATGAAGACCACTCTGCGCCTGCGGCCGGTCTACCATCGTCTCGAAGACCGCATCCGAGCACACGTGATCCTCTGCTGGCTGGCCCTGTTGCTGATCCGGATCGCCGAAACCACCATCAGCGACGCCTGGAACCGGTTATGCGAGGAACTCCAAGAACTTCACGTCGGCGCCTTCCGGGGCCCGCTGGCATCTTCCGCCAGCGCACCATCCTGGGCAAGCTGGGCATCGACCCACCCAAGAAGATCATCGAGCTCGATCCCGGCGACCTCCCGACCAGCAACAACACCATTGTCTGGACACACGCACGCACCACTGCGATCAAGCCCTAAATCCGTGTCTGGGCGACCATCAGCTGCGGAACCGGGGAAAACCGCGACCGGTGGAAGACGCCGCGTCACGCCCGCTTTGTCGCCCGCATCAGGTTGTGGCACAGCGCGCGCAGCAGGGTGCCGAGGCCGGTGAGCGAGTTGGGGTGCGCCAACATCGTGGTGACCCGGGCCAGCCGTTTGTTGGTCACCGCGTCGGTCATGGACGCCTTGAACAATTGGCCGCCGAACCACTTGATGAGCCGATAGCCGGGGGGATACGGGCCGTCGACGTGCGGCAGATCCAGATCGGCGACAGTGGAGATCTGCCACGCGGCGTCCACCACCACACGGACGAGGTCGAAGTAGGCCATCGCCGGCCGGTCCAGCGACGGCCCGGACCGCAGGTACTGCGACAGGCAGGACGCGTGCAGCATCGCGGAGGTCATGCCCTGCCCGTAGACGGGATTGAACGATGCGACGGCGTCGCCTGCGGCGACCAGGCCCGCCGGGAAGCGGGTGAGCTTGTGGAAGTCACGCCGCCTGCTGTCGGCCTGGTGGTAAGTGACGACGTCGCCGAGCATGGTGGCCCGTTCGACGATGTCGCCGAACACCTCTGGGAAGTCTTTGCGGCAGCGGGTGATGTAGTCGTGGGGGTCGCGGCTGGGCCGGTCGTCGCCATAGCCGGCGATCAGCATGATCCAGCGGTTTCCTTCGACGAGGTTGAAGCCGCCGATGCGGGCGATACGACCGATCCTGGCGTCGGGGGCGGTCAGCGACACGACGCTCCACAGGTCGCTGATCTGCTCGTCGTAGACGAACATCGCGGTCGCATAGTTCAGCTTGATCGGCATGCGCCGCATCGGCGGACGTTGCCAGCCGTTGTCCTCCAACCAGTCGCCGAGCTTGCTGGACCGGCCGGTGGCGTCGACCACGAGGTCCGCCTGTTCGACGATGGTCTCGGTGGCGCCGGTCGGCACGTAGCGCGCACCGGTCACCCGGTCACCGTCAAAAACCAGGCCGTCGGCTCGGCCAGTAACCAGCGTGATGTTCTCCACGGCGAGCGTCCGGCGGCGCACCAACGACTCCAGGAACGGTCGGGTGCTGATCAGCACGGGCGTCTCCCGCTTCATCGGCGGTGCCACCCGCAGCTCGCCGTTCATGAAGAACCTCTCGCGAGAGCCCTCCGCAGGTGGCACGACCGCACCGGCCGCGATCGCCTCGGCGGAGAAGCCGGGGAACCAGCGTTCCAGCTGTACCGCGCCCGCCGGCAGCAGCGCGTGGACCTGCGTGCCCTGCGGCACGCCCGGCCGGGGCTCGGTGCTGGTGTCGGAGTCGTCCCGTTCGATCAGGATGACCCGCTCGGCGTGGTCGCTGAGCACCCGCGCGGCCAGCAGGCCGGCCATACTCGCGCCGAGCACGACGGCACGTTTCATCAAAACCGGGGCCGAACTCGGCGGTTCCGGTGTGCTGATCTCGGTGAATACCCTCTCTGGTGAAACGGCCACGGCAATACTCCTCGGGTGTGCCAGCAAACGGGGCGTGGGACGATTACGCCAGGTCGTCAGTCTAGGCGGCCCTGACCCCACGATCGCATTGTCGACCGCCGCACTATGGCGGGGATCGTAGCCAAGTGAACGCCGTATGCCATCAAGATATGCAACCCGCAACCTGCTGCTACCCGGCGGCGAAAATCCTGACAGCGGTGCACTTTTGACCGCCATTGCCCGGAAACCTTAACGACATCGAACGGAATCTCCCGCCGGCTTGACGGGTCGCACGTCCGGAGACGATAAATGCTTCGTGACCGGAATCAAGCGCAGGCACGTCGATACCAACAGCATCAGGATGCACATTACGAAAGCCGGTGAAGGGCCGCTCGTGCTGTTCCTACACTATGGGATTGATTCTGACCTCACCCGCCCAACTGGGACCGAGACTCTGCATACTCAGGACATGAATTCTCGCCGGAACGAGAGTGGAGCATCCTTGTCTGACAGCCGGACGGCCGTTGGCTGATCTCCGGGGTCACCGACAACGGCCGCACCGCGAGCTGAAGGCGGCCAGCAGGAGTTCGACCTGATCCAGAAATGACCACTCGCCATCCGGTGACGCCTTGAGTGGACACTCGCAACGACCTGGTCAGATCACCGGCTGCTTGTTTGGATAGTCGGAGAGCATCCCTTTCCAGGCTCGGGTCTGCTCGTCGGCCAATGCCTCGAGCCGTCCCGCCTCCAGCGCGTCGAGCGCCTCGGCCACGAAAACCTCGGGCGCTATCTTGGGACCCTCCACGCCGATCGTCATATCAGTGTCGACGAACGCGGAGTGCACGCCGACTACCTGGGTGCCCTGAAGGGCCAACTCGTCACGCGCGGAGTTGGTCATCGACCACGCCGCCGCCTTCGAGGCGCTGTAGGAACCCCAGGGCGCGTAGCTGAGGAAGGACAGGATGGACAGCGCGTTGACGATGGCCCCGCCGCCGTTGCGGCCCAGGACCGGCGCGAAGGCTCTCATCACGGCGAGCGGGCCGAAGAAGTTCGTCTCCATCTCCGCACGCACATCCTCCATCGAAGGTGCGCCGAGCAACGGAAGGCGGCTGAAGACACCGGCGTTGTTGATCAAGACGGTCACATCGGCACAGCGTTCGGCCACCGCGGCGACCTGGCCGGGATCGGTGATGTCCAGTTGCACGGGGATGAGGCCAGGCTGGTGGATGGTGGCGGGGTTGCGGGCCGCGCCATAGACCCGGGTGGCACCGCGGTCGATCAACTCGGCGGCGAAGGCCCGGCCGATGCCACGGTTGGCCCCGGTCACCAGAGCCACCGCTCCACGCAGGGAAAACGGTGAGCCCACTTCGTTGGATGTCATGTCGACACTGTCGTGGTCACCGGTGCTCAGGTGCCAGGTCAATCACTGCTCAAGTACCGCTCATCTTCCACCGGAAGCCGAGCGTCCAGGATCGTCCGAGGACGAGAACTGGCCTTCCCGGTCGCTGACACGAGCGCTACCAGATCATCACGAGCAATCTCGTTCCCACCTTCAACCGGTGCGTCTTGCCGAGGCCGACACGGTCCTCTGCGGGTCACCGGTCGGTGCCGCCGTTTTCGGTCGCTCCGTACAACTCCTGGCACCACAGCGCCTCGCACACCTGCTCCACGGCCCGGGTCAGGTGCCTGCGGTATGTGCTGAAAGGACGCCCGAGCCGTTCCGCAGCGGCCTCCTGGGTGGGCACGCCCTGGAAGAACGTCACCGCGACGACGCGGTGCAGGTCGGATCGCGCGTCCTGCGCGAGGGTATCCACCGCCGCCACGAGCAGGTCACGCAGCACCTGGACAGGATCGCCGTCGCGGTCGACGACGAGCCTGCTCGCGGCCAGCGGACTCGCCGCGAGCACGTCGTCCCTCGACCACGACCGCAGGACCTCACGGACGGCGGCGTCGAACTCCTCGCGGGACAGCACGGTCAGCTCGCGCTCCGGCTCGGCGGGGGCGGCCTGCGCGCCGAAGAGTTCCTGCGGCACGCGGCGATCCAGCCAGGCGTCGACCGGGACGGCCCGCCAGTCGTGCGTGAACAGCGTGTAAGACCTGTCCCCGACGACGGGCGTCTGGTCGATCGGCCACTGTTCGAGGTAGTCCATCTGCGGCTTCCAGAACTTCTCGTCGGCGATCACCATGTACGACCACGCGAGCCGCTGCGCCCGCAGCCACTCGGACAGGATCCGCATCGCGATGAGATCGCTGACCGGCGAGGGCCGTTGGTACGCGGTGGGGTACACCATGAACCGGGCCAGGGCCAGGTACTCGCCGGCACGCACCGGCGCCACCGACCTGCTGTGCTCCCAAGCGGCCGCGACCACCGGGTCGATCGCGACCTCGTCCTCCGCCAGCGAGTCCAACCGCAGCCACGCCATGAAACCCACCGGTTCGCCCGACTCCGGCCGCCGGTAGACGACAAAGGCATCGGGTTGCCGGCGCACCCAGAACTCCACGATGTCGGCCGACTCCCCGCCCTCGGCCTCGGCAGCCAGCGCGCGAACGGCGTAGGTGTCCCCGGCGGCGAACGGGGTCTCCTCCACCTCGCCCTCGCCGCGCCACGTGACGAATTCCGGCATCACGCCGCCGTGCCGGTGCAGGAAACTCAGTGCTCGCAGCGCACGCGAGGCCATCACGCCGCGCGCGGTGCGGGCGCGGTCGAGGAGGTGGTTGCGGATTCCGCAGTGCATCGCCTCGTAGCCCTGGGGATCCCGCCACTTCAGGTCCGCGTCGAGCGCATCACGGACCACGTCGTGCGGGAACAAGCCGGCCGACCCCGATTCGACGAACGGCAGTCCGCGCAGCCAGGCGAACAGCTCGGTGGGATCACCTTCCGCGGCCAACACCGCCGCCAGCAGCTCCTCCGTTGTCGTATAGGAGTGCGCGCACACTTCCAGGGCGTGGCGGTGGGCCGCCGACGGCACCGCGCCGATCAGCTCGGACAGCAAGGTCTCGATGACGTCCTGGCCAGGGGTCCACGGCCGCGTTGCGGTGGCATCCGTCGCGGCCACCTCCGCGGCGAGCGACAACGCCAGCGGATGACCGCCAGCGAAGGCCAGCACGGCATCTCGGAGCTGGGCCGGCACGCCGCGCCGATCCAGCAACTCAGTTGCGGCGTCCGGTGGCAGGTTGCGCAGGGAAACCGTGCGCAGGACCTCCGGGCCGCCGAGATCGGCACGCCATTCCGGACCGGGCGCCAGTCGGCTCGCCACGACCACCACGGTGCTGTCCGGAAGTTGCGGGAGGAACTCGCGCCGGAACCAGTCCTCGACCGGCCGGCACCGCTCGAACGTGTCGACGAGCAACGCGGCGCCCGGGGTGTCGAGGGCCTTGGCCGCTTCGGCCGCGAACGCCTCCGGCGAGGGATCCACCGTACGCCCGTCGACCGACACCACGCACCGCCCGGCGTTTCGGGCGTCATCGGCGAATCGGGAAAGCAACGCCGATTTCCCGATTCCGCCCGGACCGTGGACAAAGAGCACCGAGAACGCGTCGACGTCGGAGCCGATGGCCGACCGGAACAGAGCCCGCTCGGCGATCCGGCCGACGAAGGCCCGCTCACGCGCTGACCGAAGGCGTTCCCCCAGGTGGTGGCCGTCCCGGCTGGTACCTTTCTCCATGGCGGCCAACGGTACCGCGTGCATCGGCGCACCGCCCGCTGGGAAACGTGGTGATCAGACCGGCGTGATAACGAAATTTGCCTGATCGACCGCACGGGTGCGCTGCCAGAACTCCCAAGTGGACAGCGGCCAATTCTGCGGTGACCGTCCCGCCATGACCGGTTTCCACGAGCACAGTCCCAGCGGCATGGTCAACGTCATCAACGTGTCGCCCTATTTGATTGATCGGCGCGGCATCCCTGCCACCGCTTGTCCCGCGCAGGCCCTCATGCACCATGTGTTTGACGACCGGCCCCGACACTCCCCTGGGCTGTCTTCATACGACACGTGGTGCATCGCCTCGTCAGCTTCGGCCGCTGCTTTATACGCTCTGTCCTGGTACCCACAGGCGTACCGCCGATCGCGCTGGGTCTGCTGGCCTACCTCACCCCGGTCGCCGCGAAGGCTCACCCACCTGCCAGGAAACCGGCTGGAACATGCGAACGGCCGCGGGCGAGCACGAGCCGGACGCGGCGCAGCGCGGTCAACTCGGTCAGCGGGTCGCCGCCGACGACCAGCAGGTCGGCGTCCAGGCCGGGAGCGAGCCTGCCTGTGCGGGCGGCGATGCCGAGCGCCTGTGCGGAATCCACTGTGGCCAGCTCGATAATCCGACCGGGGGCGAAGCCGAGGTGGCCGAATAGCTCCAGGCTGCCGGCGAAGTCGTCGAAGACCGAACGGGGGATGCCGGCGTCGGTACCGGCGATCAGGCGTACCCCATGGTCGGCGAGCCACCGCCAGCGGCCGAACAGCTCCTCGGCCACCTCCTGCCCGAGCCGGGCGCCGAAGTCACGCCAGTTGGGGCTCATGGCCGGGCACACAGCGATACCCTTGGCGGCCATCTCGGCCGCGACCTCGTCGCGAACATCGAACCTGAACCCGTTGGCCAACCAGCTGCAATGTTCAATGGTGTCCACCCCGGCCGCCACCGCAGACACGATGCCTTCAGTCCCGTGCGCGTGCGCGGCCACCTTCAACCCAGCCCTGCGCGCCTCCTCCACAACGACGCGGACCTCGTCGACTCCGAACTGGGACTGCCACATTGGCGCTCCGCCTGGCGTCAGCGCACCCCCCGTCACCATCACCTTGATGACATCGGCGCCGCGCCGCGCGTTGCGCCGCACCATCTCCCGAATCGCCGGCTCACCGTCGACCTCGCCGCCCAGGAACCAGCAGTGACCGCCCGGCGTGGTCAAGGGCGCCGTCGCCGCGAGGATCCGGGGCCCAGGAAGTGCGCGATCGGCGATCGCGTCGCGCAGCCGCACCACGAGCGCGTCCCGGTCGCCGAGATCCCGCACCGTGGTCACCCCGCAGTCGAGCAGCTGCCGGGCTCGGTCTGCCATGCCCGCCAGCAGTTGCACATCGTCGGCGCCCTGCACGCCGGCTACCGGGTCCGGTCCGGCGTCGAACGCCAGATGAACATGACAATTGATCAACCCTGGCAACAACGTGGCGTCTGGAAACGACACCCTGCGCACGCCCTCAGGGGCGACGGCCTCGATCTCCTCGCGCCGTCCCACCGCGCGGATACTGCTCCCATCGACAAGTACCGCTCCGTCGGGCACACGTTCGCCCGCCACTCCGGTGAGCACCTGCCCAGCCGAAATCAGCAAAACCGTCAAGATGCACTCCCGCATGCCAATGCCCAAAATTGTCGCGGATTTCTCACGCCGCGGTCCGCCGCCCAACAGTCGCGTTGGCCGCATGGGACCAATGCCGGGTAGACGGCGGGGATCTCACCCTCCGTCCCCCACAGATCCGGTCTGCTCATCCGGCTCGTGCCGTTCAGTTGTCAGGTCGGTGTACCGCAGCGGCCAGTGCGCGACCAGGCCGGGTGACCGTTGTCGGGCACCTTTCAGTCACGTCCCCGCCCGATCTTCGCCGCTCTTAGCGAGGTCACGTGATGTGGCGATGACACAGCCAGCCTGGCGGGAGCGACTGCTCACCCGCCAGGCCATCGGGTGCTCACTCGATGCTCACCTCAGCCAATTGACGGACCGGTGGGCGGCCTGCCGCGTGTCGCTGTCTGGTAGTCACGTGCTCGATCGAGGCCACCTGTACTTGCCGCACGCCCGGCCGAAGATCCCGCACGTGGTAGACGGTCGTGGTGGCCGGAGCCAGGAAATCGGGCACACCGTCCACGGATTGGCCAGGCAGGATGACCGGCACGAACCGATTGAGCGCGTGTTGGTCGGCGTAGAAGGCGTCCCGGATCAGCCGGGCCTCCCACTGCACCCCCCGCCCCACCGCCGGCCCGCTGTGTCCCTGCGCGCAGGCGCGATAGGCCGGCGAGGCCACGATGAGGATGTGATCGGCCTCGCGGATCTCATCGGCCATCCACAGAGACCAGTCCTGCCGCTGTCCCGCCGCGACCAGGTCCACGTGGGCGTCGACGCCCTGGGTCCGCAAGAACAGCCACAACTGCCGCACCAGATCGCCGTGCGCCTCCGAGGCCGGCTCGTGGGCGTAGGAGATGAACACACGCGGCGGCCGTGACACCTCGTCGCTGCTCGACCGGTCCTCCACCTGTTCCGTCCCGCCTGTGCCGTGCGTGGTCATCATGTGTGCCGGCACAGCACGCGATAATCTACGAAGGAGGATCTGAGGCGGGCGGGGCAACCGACCTCAGTGATGGTAGCCCGTTACGACTCGCCGACATGAGGATGTCGGTAGCAGCGTTCGCTACGGGGCGCGCGCCGCGGGAGTGGGCTCGACGTGCACGGGGTGCGAGAGCACCGCCTGCTGCAGGTATCCGAGCTCATTCCAGTCCGAGGCGTCCGGTTGCGTGTTGCCACGATCGTCGGTGGCACGCACCTGAAGGACGTGTTCGCCGGGGTCCGGAGTCCAGGTGAACTGCCAGCGCACCCACGCTCCAGGCGCCTCCGGGGAGTCCAGTCCCGCACGCCTCCAGGGACCGTCGTCGACGCGGTACTCGACTGCGGTGACCGCATTCTCTCCGGCGAACGCCCGACCTCGGATCATCTGCGGTTCCGGCCGCAGCCGCGCCGGCCACGGCAGCTCCACCAGAGTGGCAACCGGCAGGGTGGTGATTGCCACGCCGCGTGCCGGCTCCTCGGCGGGAAAGCCGGGACCAATCAGCACATAGTCCTCGGTGTTCCACGGCACATGGAGGTGGTCCTCGGAAACCTCGATCCGAGCGAGCCACTTGATGCTGGCCGCCCCGAGCCAGCCCGACACCACCACGCGGGCCGGGAACCCGTGATCAGCCGGGAGAAACTCGCCGTTCATGGCCAACGCGACCAGGGTGTCGTCGGCGGTCGCCTTGACCAACGGCATCGGCCGGCGGGACCGGATCTCGTCGAGCGATTCGGGCATGATCTCGCGCGCACCCGAGGTGAGACCGGCAGGTCGGAGCAGGTCACGAAGTCGGACGCCGGTCCACTCGGCCGTGCCGATCGCGCCGCGTCCCCACGGCGTGCCGGCGAACCTGTGCCCGAATTCGTTTCCTAGCAGTACCCGGCGATTGCCCGCACACTCCACTGTCCGAATCATGGACACCAGCGGAAACCGGTTCCACAGCTCGTCATAGCTGTAGGTGATCGGTTCGCGCACGCCGTTGCCCTCGATGCGAAGCGTCCAGTTCACCGCGTCCACCTGGGGAGTGGCCGCGTGGCTGCGGATGAAGAACCGGTCGTTCGGTGTCAGATGGCCCAGGATCCGATCTGGCCGGGTGCCGTAGTCCAACCCCGTGCCGGTGTCCTCCATCAGCTCCGGCGGCGTGGGTTTGATGACCTTCCGGTCGATCGGCTGCTGCCTGCCTTCCGCCCCCGTCCGGCTGGTTATCGACTGATCATCCTGAGTGGGTTGGCGGTGCATGCGCTCCTCAGCTCCTGCCGGCCGGTAAGGCTGGCTCTACCAGAGCGATCCCTTCGCCGCCGCCCGTGTGGTAGCCACGCATGGCCTCACGGCCGCGGCCTGTCTGCTTCGCATGGCGAGTTGACCGTGCAGGTGGCGGCACCCCTTACTCGACGGCGCGAGCGGATCTGCTCCCCTACCGTGCTAGTGCCGGAGTCGCCAGACCGAGGCCACGGGCGACGCGCGTGCCGAGGTCGGGGTCGACCTTGTTCCAGTAGTCGTTGACCGCACGCTCCTGGATGAAGCGCTCCACGTCCTGGCTGAGGTGCCAGACGATGTTGCCGGCCAGATGGTCCCGATCGGTTGACGACATCACGTGGCGGTAGAGCTTGCCGGGTTGGATGAAATCGTCGTCGTCCTTGTGCGCCACATAGGCCGTACGCATGATCTCGGCGGCCTCCACGAACCAGCTCGGATCCCGGTAGCGCTGGGGGTCGGCACGCGGGCCGCCGTAGCTGTTCGGCGCGTAGACCGGCTGGTCACCGTTGTGGCGGTAACGCATCGGGCCGTCCTTGTTGTAGTTGCGCACCTCCTTGGCCGGCCGGTTGACCGGCAGTTGGTCATAGTTCGGGCCGGTGCGGTAGCGGTTGGAGTCGCCGTAGGCCAACATCCGTCCCAGTACCATCCGGTCCGGGCTGGGCCCGATGCCCGGGACCATGTTCGACACCTCGAACCCGGCCTGCACGATCTGGGCGAAGAAGTTCTCGGGGTTGCGGTCAAGCACCACGCGACCGATCGGGATCGTCGGATAGTCCTTGTGCGGCCAGACCTTGGTGATGTCGAACGGGTTGAAGCGGCAGTCCGCCGCGTCCTCGTACGGCATGATCTGCATCTCGAGGCGCCAGGACGGATTGTGCTCGCGGGCGATCGCCTCCCACAGGTCACGCCGGTGGTAGTCGAGGTCCTCGGCGCGCATGGCCCTGGCCTCGGCGTCGGTCATGTTCTGGACGCCCTGCTCGGTCTTGAAGTGGTACTTGACCCAGAACTTCTCGCCCGCGGCGTTCTCCCACAGGTACGTGCTGCTGCTGTAGCCGTTCATGTGCCGCCAGGAGCGCGGCGTGCCCCGGTCGCTCATCAGGATCGTCACCTGGTGGGCCGACTCGGGCGAGAGTGTCCAGAAGTCCCACTGCATGTTGTTGCTGCGCAGGCCGTTGTGGGGCATGCGCTGCTGTGAGTGGATGAAGTCAGGAAACTTCATGGGGTCGCGTACGAAGAAGACCGGCGTGTTGTTGCCGACGAGGTCGTAGTTGCCCTCTGCGGTGTAGAACTTGAGGGCGAAGCCGCGCACGTCGCGGTCCGTGTCCGGGTAGCCCTCCTCGCCGGCCACCGTCGAGAAGCGGACGAGTATCGGTGTGCGCTTGCCGACCTGGTCGAGGAAGTCGGCCTTGGTCCACTGGGTGACGTCGACGTTCACCTCGAAGTAGCCGAAGGCGCCGCCGCCCTTGACGTGGTACACGCGATCGGGAACCCGCTCGCGGACGAAGTGGGCCAGCTTCTCGTTCAGATAGGCATCCTGCAGCAGCACCGGGCCGGCGGGGCCGACCGTGAGTGCGTACTCATCGCTGGGCATAGGGATACCGGAGTCTGTGGTCGTGTTCGCTGGTTCGTTGCTCATTCCCTTCCCCCTTCCAGAACAGGGGATGCGACTGCTCTGATGCTTGGCGGACCACCTGCGCGGAATTCACGTCACGCAGCACCTGGCGTGGACGGCACCGACCAGTAGCCACCTTCGGCCGCTGCGCACCTTCACCAACCGTGCCCCACGGTAGGACCGGGACGCCAGCGGGACAGTGGCCGGGACGGGCCAAGTCGCGTCACCGGCACATGTGCGCCGGTAACGCGCCCAGGCATCGTGCTCCGGGATACCGCCGCCCGCCGCGCTGTGGGCGGCGACGGTCAGGAGTTCCCGGGTCTGCGGTGGAGCATCCAGGCTTCGGCAGCCAGGCCTGCCCTTCGGACGCAAGGGGTATCTTTCGTCGCGTGGACGTGAAAACCCGAGTGCGGCTCGGAATCGTACAGAAGCGAAGGCCCCCGCTCCTTCATCCCATCAAGTCCAGCTCCGCGAACGAGGAGTTCGTCACTGGTCAGGCTCAAACGGCCAGTACAGTGCCGTGTGTGCCGCGCGACCTCAAGTCGAGGAGAACACGGTGACACAACCTCCACCAACCACACCGGACCGACCGCCCAGAGACGGTCAACCCCCCGGTAAAGCGCTCGATGACGCCGACGGTTCGCGGATCCGTGAGCATCTGGCCAACGAACGTACCTACCTTGCTTGGTTGCGGACCAGTGTCGCACTGATGGCGCTTGGTTTGGCAGCAGCGAAGTTCGGCTCCCACAGCGTGGTCTACGCGTTCAGCGCGGGCGGTGTCCTGATTGGTTCGGCGATCGCCGTGTTCGGATACGCGACCGCCCGCTACCGCGTGGTCAATCGGGAGATTGGCCGTGGGCAGTTCACAACCGGCGGTAGTGTGCATGGACCGATCACGGCGGCGGTTGGGCTTGTGCTCGCGATCATCGTGGCGCTGCTCCTGCTTATCCGGTGACACCTCGGTACTGACGACCATTGCGGCGGATGGCGGCTGCTCACCGCCGCCTACGCCGCCGATGAGTTCGACCTACGCCGGCACCGGGAACACCGCTGCCGCACACTCTGGACGGCGCCGGAGTTCCGACATGCCACTGGCGCTTCGGCTAGCCTCACCCACCGTGCGGCATAGCCCGCAAGTCCGACTCGTGTCCACCAAACCGGGGCAACTCCAATAGCAACTGGTCATCCATGAAGGAGCGGGGCCGGTCAAGTCCTGATTGTGTTGGGCTGCCGTTGTTTTCCGGGCTTCCGGCGTGGTCATCCATGCATCACACGCAGCCAGGGACGTCGCTCGGCGAGCATGAGAACCTCGAAGCGGCGCTCACCGTCCTTGGCGGCGGTGGATAGGTAGCTGCGGATCGCACAAAACTGTGTGGCTCCAGCGAGGGGCGCCCAACAACACTGGGCATCGGCGGGCGCTCCATCCCATGACCGCAACGTTCCCCGGTTGATCGAGCTCACCGACCCCATGATGTACCAGCACACCCGAATCCCAGCACGACCGTGATCACTGCCAGACCACCGGGACTCGTCTCCGGGGTCAGGCCCGCACGACGTCGGAACTGTCTGAGCGTCGCGCCCTGCTGGTCTCCACACTGGTCTCCCGCCGACCGCGACTCCCGTTGACGGAAACGCCTCAGCGTCCGGATATGGCCAATTCAAGACCTGGTGACCCCACCAGTCCGACGCCACGATGGACCCGCACCGGTTCGAAGGTCAACGACGCCCTCCGGCAGGGGGGTGGCTTCGCCGACCACACAACTCGGCGGGGGCGTTTCGGCCCCATTTCGCAGTACCTACCCCTCGGAAACTGGCCGCCAAGCTCGCTGACGTCCAGGCCGACCTGATCCCGCACCGCCGTCAAACCCCGCCCAAGACGTGCCGCACTCGCTGACTCCAACGTGCGCATCATCCCGTGGCCGACCATCATGAGCTGAGAACACAAGACGCCGTGATCACCGAGACACAGCGGAGGCCTCCGATGACAAGGCTCAGCCGCATGTTCCCGTCCATATCGGGTCATGGGCACAAAGTCGCCAATGCGGGGGAATTTCAGGTTGGCGCCGATGTCGTACCCACGCAACGCCCGAACCAAGCCGAATCGATTGTCGCCTTGGTGCTGACGTGACCGCGATCGTCGCGACCGTCGGCCGCGTACTCGCATCGGTCGATCAGGACTACGTCTTTCAGGCGCGGCAGATGCAGGCGCTGTCGTTTGTCGTGCACATCCCCTTGGTGTGCTTCGGGATCGCCTTCCCCGCCATGGTCCTGTTCGTCGAGTGGCGCTACCTGCGGACCGGGGACTCGATTTTCCGGACGCTGGCCCGGCGCTGGTCGAAGGTGATGCTGGCGCTGTTCGCTGTCGGCGTCGTCACCGGGACGATCCTCAGCTTCGAACTGGGGCTGCTGTGGCCCGAGTTCATGGCCCGTTTCGGCAACGTGTTTGGACTGGGGTTCACACTTGAAGGTTTCTCCTTCTTCATCGAGGCGATCTTCATCGCGATCTACGTCTACGGTTGGGACCGCCTGTCGCCACGGCTGCACTTCCTGTCCGGCATTCCTGTCGCGATCGCCGGGGTGACGGGGTCACTGTTCGTGATCTCCGTCAATGCTTGGATGAACCACCCCGGCGGGTTCGGCCTCCAGGACGGCAGCGCGGTCGACGCGCAACCGTGGTCGGCGCTGTTCGGCAACTTCTATCTCTGGCACGAGTTCGTGCACATGTATTTCGCCGGCTACATCGTCGCTGGTTTCCTCGTCGCCGCCACATACGCGTGGGGGTTTTTGCGCGGACGCCGCGGCCGTTACGAGCGGACGGCCCTGATCATCGCGCTGTCTGCCGCGGCGATCGCCGCGCCACTGCAAGTGGTGATCGGTGACTGGGCCGCGCGCGAAGTCGCCACCGCACAACCGACGAAGCTGGCCGCCATCGAAGGGCTCGGCCCGACCACCAGCGGCGCAGCCGAGCACCTCCTGGGCTGGTACAACGGCCACACCGTCGTATACGGTGTCAAGATCCCGCGCCTGTTGTCGCTGCTAGCCTTCCATAACCCCGACGCGACGGTCCAGGGCCTCGACGCGGTGCCCCCTCAAGACCGGCCACCGGTCAACGTCGAGCGCTTCGCCTTCCAGACGATGGTGGGAATCGGGACGCTGCTGGCGCTGCTGGGCGTCGTGTACCTCTACGTTCGCCTGCGCCGTAAACGGCTGCCCACATCACCCTGGTTCTACCGCGCCGTCGTGCTGGCAGGTCCCTTGTCGCTGGTCGCGCTCATCGCCGGTTGGATCACCACCGAGGTCGGGCGCCAGCCCTGGATCGTCTACTGGACCATGCGCACCTCGGACGCGGTGACTGGCGCGAGCGGGATTCCCGTCGGCTACGGCGCTCTCATTCTGGTCTACGTGTGCCTGGCCAGCGGAGTGGTGTGGCTGCTGAGCCGGCTGCGGAGCGCGCCGCTGGAGGTCGACCGCGATGGCTGAGATCCCGATGGTCTTCATCCTGGCGGGTCTTGTCGCCTACACCGTCCTGGCCGGCGCGGACTTCGGCGCCGGCCTCTGGACACTGCTGGCCGGCCCCGGACGAGCCGGCCGCGCGGCAACCCGCGACCATGCACGGCACGCCATGGGGCCCGTCTGGGAGGCCAACCACGTCTGGCTCATCTTCGTCCTCGCGGTGACTTGGACGGCCTACCCGCGCGCCTTCGGTTCGATCACTTCCACATCGGCGGTGCCGTTGTTCATCGCCGCGGTCGGGATCATCCTGCGCGGGGCCTCCTACGCGCTGCGCGGCCAACTCGACGGCACCCGTGGTCAGCGCGTGATCGAGAACCTGTTCGCGCTGTCCTCGGTGCTGACTCCATTCGCGCTGGGCACGGTCGTGGGTGGGATCGCCTCCGGCCGCGTCCCCGTCGGCAATGCCACGGGCAACATCGTCACCAGCTGGCTCAACCCGACCTCGATACTCATAGGTGCGCTGGCCGTCGCTACCAGTGGCTACCTGGCCGCGGTCTACCTCGCCGCCGACGCGCACCGGTTGGACGAGCGGACGCTGGAGCGCGATTTCCGCAACCGCGCACTCAAGGCGGGCCTGTGCGCCGGCGCGCTGGCGCTCGCCGGCCTGTTCGTCGTCCACTACGACGCCCCACCACTGTTCAACGGCCTGACCAGCGACAGCGGCGCCGCGATGGTCGTCGTCTCGGCCGCCGCGGGGCTGATGACCCTACTCCTTGTCTGGCGCAACCACTTCGGCCCGGCCCGCGCGTCGGCAGCCCTCGCCGTCGCGGCGATCCTCGCGGGCTGGGCCCTGGCGCAAAGGCCCCGCTTCCTCCCCGGGCTCACGATCGATCAGGCCGCCGCCGGCCGCTCGACACTGCTCGCCGTCATCATCACCGTCGCAGTAGGCCTGGCTGTGCTGCTTCCCTCGCTGGTTCTGCTGTTCCGCCTTTTCCTCCGGGGCCGCCTCGACCCAGCAGCCACCCCCGACTCGACCGTCCTCGACTCGCCCCACGTCGCTCAGAAAAGAAAAACCCGCCTGCGCGCGTCCTTCGCCGGCGCCACTCTGCTGATCGGTGCGGGCGCGACGATCTTCGCCGACGCCGGCTGGCCCCGCGCCGTCGGCATCGTCTGCCTGTTCGCTTGCGCCATATCCACCTTCGGCCTCACCGCAACGGAACCGGAGGAGCAGATGTGACCCGCAACGGCGAACCTGGTCGCGGTCAGCTCAAGACTGCACCCGGTAGAGCCCCGACACAGCAGCGACGTCGGCTTGATCCAGACCGGATGCCGCCGCCTTTTCGTAAAGCCGCCGCACCACCTCGGCCACCGGCAGTTCCACCTCGGCCGCTTGCGCGATCCCGATGGCCAAGCCAGCGTCCTTGGCGCCGAGCCCGGTGGTCCACCACCCCTCCAGCGAGCCGCTCAGGACCCCCTCAAAACGGTTCTTCAACCCAGGCGCCACCACGGGACTGCTGCCCAAAAGCTCACGCAGCTGCTCGTCGGTAAGACCTCCGGAACGGCCGACGGCAAACGACTCGGACAAGGCTACGATCTCGGACAGCAGCAACAGATTGGTCGCGAGCTTGGCGGCGATGGCCAGCGGCGCGGTGTCGTATCGCCGGACGGTGTTCGACAGCGACGCGAGTAAAGGGCCCAGGCGGTCCACCAGATCACCGTCACCGCCGGCAAGGCACACCGCCTGGCCGGCCTGTAACGCGACCGGGCTGCCAAGTATGGGCAATGCGACGAAGCGCCCGGCGAAGGTCTCGGCGAGCTCGCCGCTGAGCTCGGGCGACACCGTCGAGCTGTCCACGTAGACTGTCTGGTCCGCGATCGACGACCGCAGTTCCCCAAAGGCCACTGCCCTGACGGCGTTGTCGTTGGCCAGCATGGTGATCGCGACATCGACACCGTCGACAGCGTCTGCGACGCTCTGCGCTTCCCAGCCACCCCCAGACACGATCTCGGCCGCCTTGCCCTTCGAACGGTTCCACACCGCCACCCGATGGCCACCCTCAATGAACTTCCCGGCGATCACACGACCCATCCGTCCCATACCCAACACCGCGACATGCATGCTGACCTCCTTTGGATCACCGTGAAACTGGCCTGGTCGCATGCCAGGCCGGGTTCGACCACACCCTCGAGACTGGCCCTCGGGCGCTGGTTCGTTCGTCGTGGAAGCCGGCGCCCCAGCGGGGTTTCCCGTCCGCTGCAGTCCCCCAGACGCACCAGAACCCACAATCCACCGCGTTACGCGGCTGCGGCGCTGGGTGCGATCTCGACGACGAGGTGCTTCATCAGCGGCTGGTCGCTCTGCGGGCTGAAGTCCCCGATCGGGCAGAGAACGTTCAGCTCCGGCATGTACCCCGCTGCGCAGCCGGCCGGGATGTCATAGGCGACGGCGCGGTATCCGTATGCGGTCCGCTTGCTGCCGTCCTTGGCGATGCTGGTGATGTCGACAAGGCTCAGCTCCGCCAGTCCTCGGTCACGCATGTCGGACTGGTTCATAAAGACGACGGTGCGCAGGTTCCGCACCCCACGGTAACGGTCGTTGTTGGAGTAAATGGTGGTGTTGAACTGGTCGTGCGAGCGAATCGTGGCCAGCGTCAGGCGACCACCAGCGGGAATAATGTCCGGGACGGGCGCCACCGAGAACTCGGCGCGGCCGGAGCCGGTCAGAAAGACGTTCTCCCGAGCTGGCTGACTGATCCGGAAGCCCAACTGCCGGCGCACGCGGCGGTTGAAATCCTCGAACCCGTCGATCGTCTTCCCCATCGTGTCGCGGATCTGGTCATAGTCGTCCACATAGGACTGCCAAGGTGTGATGCTCCCCGGCAGGGTCTCCGCCGCCATGCCCGCGATGATCGCCAGCTCTGAGCGCAAGTGCGGCGAGCCTGGTTTCCTCATGCCCACCGACATGTGCACCATCGACATCGAGTCCTCGACGGTGACGCCCTGCTCACCGCCGCGTTGACAGTCCTTTTCGGAGCGGGCCAGGCAGGGCAGGATCAATGCCTGCCTGCCGTGTACCACGTGGCTGCGGTTGAGCTTGGTGCTCACCTGTACGGTGAGGTCACATCGCCGCAGTGCCTCGAAAGTGTGCGTCGTGTCGGGGCTAGCGAGCGCGAAGTTGCCGCCCATGCCGATGAATACCCGGACATCGCCGCGGTGCATCGCCTCGATCGTGCCAACCGTGCCCAAACCCGGCTCTCGCGGCGGGTCGATGCCGCAGACCTGGGCCAGCCGGTCGAGAAACTGATCGTCCGGCCGGTTGTCGATGCCACAGGTGCGGTTGCCCTGGACGTTGCTGTGTCCTCTGATCGGACACGGGCCGGTGCCCTCCCGGCCGATGTTTCCACGCAGCAGCAGGAGGTTGACGATCTCCCTGACCGAGTCGACGCCGTGTTCCTGCTGGGTGACGCCGAGGCACCAGCAGATGATCGCGCGGTACGACCGCAGGTAGACTTCCGCGATCTTGCGGATCGTCGCTTCGTTCACTCCTGACTGCCGCGCCAGCTCGGCCAACGGGACCGCGGCGCACGCTTCGCGGTACGCGTCGAAGTTGGCCGTGTACCGCTCGATGAACTCGCGGTCGATCGCCTTCGGGTCGGTCCGCGCTGCCTCCAGCACGACCTTGGCGACACCACGGAGCAGCGCGAGATCGCCACCGATCCGCGGTTGGACGTTCAAGCTGCTGAGGTCGGTCGCGCGGTTCATCGCCATGGCGGTGAACTCGTGCGGCACGATCGTGCGCGTGGCCGCCGCCTCGACAAGCGGGTTGATATGCACCAGCGCCGCCCCGCGGCGGCGCGCCTTGGCCAGGTACGTGAGCATCCGCGGAGCGTTCGAGCCGGCATTGACGCCGAGGACGAAGATGGCGTCGGCTTCCTCCCAGTCTTTCAGGTCGACAGTGCCCTTGGGGGTCCCGAGCGACGCCATCAGCGCGCGCCCGCTTGCCTCGTGGCACATGTTCGAGCAGTCCGGCAGGTTGTTGGTGCCGTACTCGCGAACCCACAGCTGGTACAGGAAACTGCCCTCGTTGCTAAGTCGCCCGGAAGTGTAGAAGGACGCCTGTTGCGGGCTCCCCAGCCCACGCAACGCACTCCCGACCAGCTCGAAGGCGCCCTGCCAGGAAATCGGGACATAGCGGTCGGTCGGCGCGTCGTACACCATCGGCTCGGTGAGCCGCCCCTGGGCCTCCAGCCCGAAGTCGCTCCAGGAAGCCAGCTCGGTGACGGTATGCGCGGCGAAGAAGTCCCTGTCCACCCGCTTGCGAGTCATCTCCCAGGTGACGTGCTTGATACCGTTCTCGCAGATATCCAGGCGCAGGCCCTTCCTGTCGTCCGGCCAGGCGCAGCCCGGACAGTCGAACCCGCCGTTCTCGTGGTTCATCTTCAACACCGCACGCGGCCCGTCAACCGGTTCCCGCGCCCTCGCGAGCACGCTGGCGACGCTACGCGCCGCGCCCCAGCCGGCGGCGGGATGGTGGTAGTCACGTCGTTCGACATTTCCGTCGGCGACCGGGCCTCGACCCAGCGCCGACGTGCCCGGCACCGCACCGAGCATCCGGTCCACGATGTCCTCGGCGGATTGATCGGAGTTTGACGGCATGATCAGTCTCTACCTCTCCGGAAGAATCCGGCTGCTCGTCAAGCCGGCCGTCGACCAGTGACGGACAGCCGGGGTGACGATCTCCTCAAGCGGCCTGCCTTCCGCGTCGACGCCGAGGATGGAGGCGATCAGTCCGCCCACCGTCATCACGACTGCACTGCGGCACGCTGGTAGCCGGTGAGCAAAGGCTATCTTCCGCTAAGTTATGATCGGGCAGGCAACTGCGGCGAAAAGTGTTCATTGTCCACCTCTGGACTGCCTAGACCAACTAGATCGCCGGGTTCTGCACGGTGGGCCGCGCTGAGCATGGTGTGGGACATCGGCGCACCGATCGGCATGTACTACCTGTTGCGCGGCCTGGGCATGAGCACCTTCCTGGCGCTGCTGCTCGCCGCACTGCTGCCCGGAATCACCTCGATCTACCAGGTCATCCGCTCGGGCAAGCTGGACGGGATCGGCCTGTTCATGGTGTCCATCACCGTGGTGTCCGCGCTGGCCTCGCTGGTCAGCGGCTCGCCGAGGTTCCTGCTGGCCAAGGACGGCCTGGTGACCGCGTTCGCCGGAGCCTGGCTGCTGGGCACCGCACGGGGCCGGCGGCCGGTGGTGTTCTCCTTCGCCCGCGCACTGCTGGAAGGCCGCGTCGGCCCGGGCCGCGAGTCCTGGGATCTGTTGTGGGCGCAGCTGCCCGGCTTCCGCAGGGTCTGGCGGGTCGCCGGCGTGATCTGGGGCGCGGCCACCATCGTCGACGCGGCACTGCGCTTCGTGATGGCCTACACCATGCCGGTGGACCAGGTGCCCGCGCTCAACGGCGCCCAGTGGGGCGTGCTGTTCGTGCTGCTCCAGGTGGTCACCAACATCTACTACCACCGGGCCGGGCTG
>Ga0307511_10002208_pt1 | contig 20431 bp, 19 predicted proteins | sample 13_EM_MG_FD_200266 | JGI IMG/M metagenome (GOLD analysis project Ga0307511, IMG submission 200266) | Populus trichocarpa ectomycorrhiza microbial communities from riparian zone in the Pacific Northwest, United States - 13_EM | ecosystem: Host-associated > Plants > Roots > Unclassified | place...
GCCGGCCACTACCTGTGCCGCAACGACTGGAACCTGTCGACCGACGCGGGCCTGCGCAGCGCGATCCTCAGCTACAACAACTCGACGGACTACCTGAACACGGTCCTGTCGTGGCTGGAGTACTACCGCAAGGGCACCCACTCGGTCCCGGACGGCACGGGCACCCTGCCCTCCGGCCGCAGCGACGACGGCTCCGGAGCCAACCCATCGCCCTCGACCTCGACTCCGGCCACTTCGACGCCGAGCCCGAGTCCGAGTCCGAGCACGCCGGGCGACACCACCAGCCCGAGTCCTTCCGCGCCGGCAACCCCGACGCCCACGCCGACGCCGACGCCGACCCCCACGGACACGGTGTCCAAGCTGGCGGACGCGGGCACGGCGAAGCTCACCGCGACGGCGGGCGACGCGTTCACCAAGAAGATCAGCACTCGCGCCCAGGACGCGGCAGGCAAGGGCGTCGCCAAGGTCAGGATCCGGTTCACGATCGTGGGGACCACGGACGCCACGTTCGCCGGCGGCGAGAAGGTCGCCCAGGCCGTCACCAACGCCTCCGGTGTGGCCGTCGCCCCGGCCCTGCAGGCAGGCGAGACCACCGGTGACTTCACCGTCCGCGCCACGCTCCTCGGCCGTACGATCACCGCTCTCGACTACACGGCGAGCGTCACGCCCCGGGTCGCCGACACCCTCGCCCGCACCAGCACCACCGCGCTGACCTGCACCCCGGGCGGTGAGTTCGCCGACCAGGTCGAGGTGAAGGCCACCTACGGCGGCGCGGTCGCCGGCAAGGTCGCGGCCACCGCGACCCTCATCAAGGCGGCCGACGACGCCACCGAGAACGACAAGGGCCCCTACTTCAAGGACGCCGACGGCAAGACCGTCCGCACCCTCACCGGCCTGGCCACGGACGCCGACGGCCTCCTGAAGCTGCCGAAGCTGTACGCGGACGACACCACCGGCACCTTCCTGCTCCGCATCACCACCACGGGCGGCGCGACCCTCACGGTCGAACTGACCGTGGCCGCGGCGACCGACACCTCCTCGCCCAGCCCGAGCGCCTCGGCCGACCCGAGCCCGTCGGCGTCGCCGAGCGCGTAGTCCCACCGCACGACCCTGCGACTGGGCGCCCCTCCGCTTCGGCGGGCGGGCGCCCTCGTCGTGTCCGCCCTTCGTGCGTGTGCAACGTGTTCTCATCTCGTCCTCGCGTTGCTACGGTGCCCGACCTGGCGACCTGTCAGTTCCTGCCCTGTCCGTCGGGAGGCCCGTCATGCGTGCCCTGATCGCCGCCGCGACCGGACTCGTGCTCGCGTTCGCGCTGATCCTGACCATCACCGCGATGGGCTCACCGATGGGGAAGACCTCCCCGAAACCGCTGCTGACGACGGTGCCCGCGCACCCGTAAACGTTTGCGCAAGCGTTTGACTCCTTGAGGGGGAGGCCGAGATGCGCCGCAAGGCCAGCCTGATCCTGCTCGCCCTCGCCGTGTTCTTCACGGCACTGTCCCCGCTGCTGCGCTGGTACGCCTTCCCGCGCCTGGCCAAGATCCCGGCGAACCAGTACCAGGACATGGTCCTGGAGGCGAAGAACGCCACCCTCCTCGACTACGGGACCATGCAGGCCAAGACGGTCCCGAAGGTCACCATCGTGCAGACCCTCAAGGGCAACGTCGAGGCCGCCAAGAAGATCGACAGGACCGCCGGCCGGGACGTCGTCGTCTGGGACGGCCTGTCCTACGTCCAGGGTCCCGACGGCAAGATGGTCTCCTCGATCCCCGAGCGCTACATCTTCGACGCGCACACCCAGGACCCCGTCCACGCCACGGGCGAGATGGTCGACGGCGACCCGGTGAAGCGGGACGGCATCGAGTTCAAGTGGCCGTTCCTGACCCAGAAACGGGACTACGAGTACTTCGACGCGCAGACCCGAACCACCAACCCCATCCACTACAAGGGCACCCAGAACTTCCGCGGCGTCAAGGTCTACTACTTCGAGCAGACCATCCCCTGGACGAAGGTCCCCTTCCCCAGGACGATGCCGGTCAAGGGCATCACCCCGGAGTCCGTCGCCAAGACGGGCACCACCCGCTGGTACACCACGGTCCGCAAGTTCTGGGTCGAGCCCGTCACCGGAGCACCGGTCTACGGCGAGGAGATCCACAAGGAGGAACTGCGCGGCGGCACCCTCCTGGGCGGCCGGGCCAAGGTGACGGCGTTCGCGGGTGACGTGAAGATGCGCGAGGACTACATCGAGCACACCGTCGCCCTGGTGAAGTCCAACCGCACCCTCGTCCTGCTGATGGTCTCCTACCTCCCCTGGGGCTTCCTGAGCCTCGGCCTCCTCCTGCTGGCCCTCTCCCTCTATCTGGAGGCCCGCAGCAGGCGCCCCGGCGACCCCGCCCCCACCGAGGTCCAGGAACCGGAACCCGTCACCGCCTGAGCCGCGCGTTGGTGAACCGCGTGGCCTCGGCAGTCGCCGGGTCCTCGGGCCACGGATGCTTCGGATACCGCCCCCGCAACTCGGCCCGCACACCCCGGTACCCGTCCTTCCAGAAGGACGCGAGATCGGCGGTCACGGCGGCGGGCCGCCCGGCGGGGGACAGCAGATGCACGAGCACCGGCACCCCCGCGACCTTCGGTGACTCGTGGAGCCCGAACATCTCCTGCAACTTCACGGCCAGCACGGGCTGTTCGGGGTTCCCGTAGTCGATCCGCACCCTGGACCCACTCGGCACGGCAAACCGCTCCGGCGCCAGCTCGTCCAACCGCCCGGCATCCCCCGAGGCCCACGGCAGCAACCGTCGCAGCGCCTGCCCCGCCTCGATCCGCCCCAGATCACTCCGCCGCCGCGCCCGCCCCAACTCCGGCTCCAACCACTCGTCCACGCGCGCGTGCAACGCCTCGTCGGACACGTCGGGCCACGGCGCCCCGACGCTCAGCCGCAGGAACGCGAGCCGCTGCCGCAGCACTTGGGCATCCGCCGACCACCGCAACAACCCGAACCCTTCCTGCCGCAGCCCGTCAACAAGCGCATCCCGTACGGCGACGGGGTCGGCGTCCTTGAGCGGCCGTACCGCCAACTCGACTGCCCCGAGCCGCTCGACCCGCCGTGCTACGACGTCACCGCCGCCCCAGTGGACCTCGTCCGCTTCACTGAGCAGTGCCCCGGCCGCGAACCGGGCGATGTCCTCGTCGACGACTGCCCCGAGCTGCACGCGCGCGTGGCCTTTGCCGATGGGTCGGTCGGCGACGGCGACGGCGATCCAAGGGGCGCCGCGGAGGGGGCTGTCGTCGCGGAGTTCGGCGCGGGTACCGGAGACGAGGAGATAGGAACCACCGTCGGCTTTGGCGACACGTTCGGGGTAGGCGAGGGCGGCGACGAGTCCGACGAGGGCGTCGTCAGTGTTGACGTTCACCTTTGCAAGAGGGGAGTCACGGGTGGCCGGTCGGGAAATTTCTGCCCCCACGGCCCGCAGCCGCCGAACCTCCGCACGCCACCGCCCGGCATAGGCGTCACCCCCACGCCGGGCGCGCCGCAAAGCAGACGCAAGGTCGTCGCCGTACTCCCGCGGAGCCTCCTCACTGAGCAGCGCGACAACCTCGGCACCCGCCGAGCCTGTGTCCAACAGGGCCCGCCCCAGCCGGGGATGCAACCCCAGCCGAGCCAACTGCACACCCCGTGACGTGGCCCGCCCAGAGGGGTCGACCGCACCCACCGCGGCCAGCACACCCCGAGCCGCCGCCATCGCCCCGGAGGGAGGCGCGTCGAGCAACGCCAGCCCCGACGCCCCAGGATCGCCCCAGCACGCCGCCTGGAGCGCGAACGCGGTCAGGTCGGCCACCTTGATCTCCGGCGCCGGGAAACGCGGCAGACGCGCGTCCTCGGCCTCCGCCCAGCACCGGTACACCGCCCCCGGCGCCTCGCGCCCGGCCCGCCCCGCCCGCTGCCGCCCGGCCGCCTGCGAGGCCCGTACCGTCGCGAGCGCGCTCAGACCGCGCGCGTGATCGACCCGCGGCTCCCGCGCCAACCCGGAGTCCACGACCACCCGCACACCGGGAACCGTCAGCGAGGACTCCGCCACGGACGTAGCCAGCACCACCCGCCGCCGTACTCCCGGAGACAGCACCGCGTCCTGTACGGCGGCCGGCGCCCGCCCGTGCACCTGGAGCACCTCGACGTCACCGATGTTCCCCAACTGCCCGGCGACACGGGCGATCTCACCCACGCCGGGGAGGAAACACAGCACGTCGCCGTCCCGCTCGGCCAGCGCCCGCCGCACCACGGACGCCACGTGTGTGAGCAGCGCCGGGTCCACGCGCATCCCGTGCGGCGGCCGTACCGGTCGTACCGGAGGCGTCCACACGACCTCCACCGGGTACGCGACACCCTCCGCCTCGACCACCGGCGCATCGCCCAACAGCCGGGCCCAGCCCAGCGCGTCCGTGGTCGCGGACGCCGCGAGGAGACGCAACTCGGGCCGCAGCGCCTCCCGTACGTCGACGAGGAAGGCCGCCACGGTGTCGGCGTCCAGGTGCCGTTCGTGGCACTCGTCCAGGACCACGGCGTCGACGCCCGTCAACTCCTGGTCCCGCTGCAGGCGTTGGAGCAGTACTCCGGTCGTGACGACCTCCACGCGTGCGTGCCGTCCCACGACCCGCTCACCGCGCACGGTGTAGCCGACGCTCTCCCCGACCTTCTCGCCGAGCAGCCACGCCATCCGCCGGGCCGCCGCCCGCGCCGCGATCCGCCGCGGCTCGGCGACGACCACCCGCCGCGCGGGCACCTCGTTCCCCTTGCCGAGCAGCCCGGCCAGCGCGAGCGGCACCAGCGTCGTCTTGCCGGTACCGGGCGGCGCGACGAGCACCGCGGCACCGCCCGCCTCCAGGGCGGCGTCGAGTCCGGGCAGGGCACTGCGGACGGGCAGCGCGTCGAGGGCGTCGTAGCGGATCACGCCCCCAGTGTCGTACGGCTTACGAAACGGCCCCTACGCGCGCGTGCCCGTGTTCCGTCAGTCCTGCCTGAGGTCGCGTTCGCAGACGTAGATGGCCGTTCCCGGGATCAGGTTGCCGCGCAGGGGCGACCAGCCGCCCCACTCGGCGGTGTTCCAGGACGGCCACTCCGGCTCGACCAGGTCCACCAGGCGCAGGCCCGACGCCACGATGTCGCGGATGCGGTCGCCGAGGGTGCGGTGGTGCTCGACGTAGACCGCGCGGCCGTCGTCGTCCTGCTCGACGTACGGAGTGCGGTCGAAGTAGGAGGCCGAGACGGTGAGTCCCTCGGGGCCCGGCTCGTCGGGGAACGCCCAGCGGATCGGGTGCGTGGCCGAGAAGACGAACCGGCCGCCGGGCCGCAGCACCCGGTGCACCTCGCGCAGCACCAGGGCGGGGTCGGCGACGAACGGCAGCGCCCCGTAGGCCGAGCACGCCAGGTCGAACGATGCGTCCGCGAAGGGCAGCGCGCCCGCGTCGGCGCACACCAGAGGGAACGATCCGCCGATCCGCAGCGCATGCTGGAGCTGGCGGTGCGAGAGGTCCAGGGCCACCGGACGGGCGCCCTGGGCGGCGAGCCAGCGCGAGCACTGGGCAGCGCCGGCGCCGATCTCCAGGACGTCCTTGCCCTTCAGCTCCTCCGGCGGGCCGAGCAGTTCGGCCTCCACCTCGTCGAGGCCCTCGGGGCCCCACACGAACCGGTCGTCGCCGAGGAACGTGCCGTGCTCGACCTGGTAGTCGTCCGCGTTCCGGTCCCACCAGCCGCGGTTGGCGCGGGAACTCTCGGTGACGTCGGCGTCACGTCGGGTGGCTTCCGGTTCGAACGTATCGGGCTCTTGGATGATCGGCTCCCTCGTCGTACTCTTCCGTCACCTTTACGGTGCGGCTGCCCCGGCGGCGTCACTGAAGGGGTGTGTCAGGCCTGCGTGGCCTCGCGGGACACGTTTTGTGCCGGGTATGCGGCGATCCGCCCCGGGTGTGCGCCTTCGCGCATTGACCCTGTCCGGCTGCCCCCGTATGCTACAAGTTGCGCTGCGGGCCTGCGCACCTCAGACGTAGCAGGTTGCGCTCGCATCTGTATGTATGTCCCCTCGGTTTTCGAGGCGCCACCGGACACCTGGTGTTCCGGATCGGCGCTTCCTTGGCTGTCCGGCCTTCTGCAGAGCGAAGCGAAAAAGGCTCTCGGCGTGAGCAGTACCTACGACTTCAATGTCCGTACCGGAGCCCTTTCCCACATGACGAGCAGCACCGAGACCACCGCCACCACCCCGCAGGTAGCGGTCAACGACATCGGTAACGAGGAAGCCTTCCTCGCCGCGATCGACGAGACGATCAAGTACTTCAACGACGGCGACATCGTCGACGGCGTCATCGTGAAGGTCGACCGGGACGAGGTCCTGCTCGACATCGGTTACAAGACCGAAGGTGTCATCCCGAGCCGCGAGCTCTCGATCAAGCACGACGTCGACCCGAACGAGGTCGTCAAGGTCGGCGACGAGATCGAAGCCCTTGTTCTCCAGAAGGAGGACAAGGAAGGCCGCCTGATCCTCTCGAAGAAGCGCGCCCAGTACGAGCGCGCCTGGGGCACCATCGAGAAGATCAAGGAAGAGGACGGCATCGTCACCGGTACCGTCATCGAGGTCGTCAAGGGTGGTCTCATCCTCGACATCGGCCTCCGTGGCTTCCTGCCGGCTTCTCTCGTCGAGATGCGTCGTGTCCGCGACCTCCAGCCCTACGTGGGCAAGGAGCTCGAGGCCAAGATCATCGAGCTGGACAAGAACCGCAACAACGTGGTGCTGTCCCGCCGTGCCTGGCTGGAGCAGACCCAGTCCGAGGTCCGCCAGACCTTCCTCACGACCCTCCAGAAGGGTCAGGTCCGCTCCGGCGTGGTCTCCTCGATCGTCAACTTCGGTGCCTTCGTGGACCTGGGTGGCGTCGACGGTCTGGTTCACGTCTCCGAGCTGTCCTGGAAGCACATCGACCACCCCTCCGAGGTTGTCGAGGTCGGCCAGGAAGTCACCGTCGAGGTCCTCGACGTCGACATGGACCGCGAGCGCGTCTCCCTGTCGCTGAAGGCGACCCAGGAAGACCCGTGGCAGCAGTTCGCCCGCACCCACCAGATCGGCCAGGTCGTGCCCGGCAAGGTCACGAAGCTGGTTCCGTTCGGTGCGTTCGTCCGCGTGGACGAGGGCATCGAGGGTCTGGTGCACATCTCCGAGCTGGCCGAGCGCCACGTGGAGATCCCGGAGCAGGTCGTCCAGGTCAACGACGAGATCTTCGTCAAGGTCATCGACATCGACCTCGAGCGTCGCCGGATCTCGCTGTCCCTGAAGCAGGCCAACGAGTCCTTCGGTGCCGACCCGGCCTCGGTCGAGTTCGACCCGACGCTCTACGGCATGGCCGCGTCGTACGACGACCAGGGCAACTACATCTACCCCGAGGGCTTCGACCCCGAGACCAACGACTGGCTCGAGGGCTACGAGACCCAGCGGGAGGCGTGGGAGCACCAGTACGCCGAGGCGCAGCAGCGCTTCGAGCAGCACCAGGCGCAGGTCATCAAGTCCCGCGAGGCCGACGCCCAGGCGGCGGCCGAGGGTGTCGACACCCCGGGTGCGGCTCCGGCTGCCGCCGGTGGTGGCGGTTCGTACTCCTCCGAGGGTGCGGACACCTCCGGTGCGCTGGCGTCGGACGAGGCGCTCGCTGCCCTGCGTGAGAAGCTGGCCGGCGGCCAGAGCTGATCACCTGAGCAGTAGCTCTTGAACTGAGGGGCCGTACCTTTCGAGGTGCGGCCCCTCAGCCGTGCGCGTGGCCGGTCGTAATGCGGCTGCGGGTGCGTTGTGGCTGGTCGCGCAGTTCCCCGCGCCGCTGTCGGGGTTTCCCTCGACTTTGTAGAAACGTGCGGGATACATCAGTAACTGCTGGGCCGTAACGGGTTGTTGGGAGGCTTCCTCGGTCATTCATGATCGGAGAGGGGAGCCTGACCTTGGCAAGGAACCAGAGCCGACGTGCTTTTCTGCGGAACGTGGGTCTCACCGGTGGCGCGGGCACCATGTTCGCCACCATGGGGGCCCTCGGGCTCGCCCCCACCGCGCAGGCAGCCCAGCGGGAGCAGCCCTTCCGCGCCCTGAGCGCAAGCGACTTCACGCTCACAGGACGCGGTGCGGCCAAGGTCGTCATCGTCGGCGGTGGCATCGCCGGACTGGCCACGGCGTACGAACTGGGCAAGGCCGGCTACGACTGTACGATCCTGGAGGCCAGGGACCGTACCGGAGGTCGCAACTTCACCGTCCGCGGCGGCGACACGACGACCGACCTCTACGGCAACCGGCAGACCGCCCGCTTCGCCGACGGGCACTACATGAACTGCGGTCCCGCGCGGATACCGCAGTGGATGATCACCCTCGACTACTGCCGTGAACTCGGCGTCCCCATCCAGGTGTTCACCAACGTCAACGCGGACGCGTACATATACAACGAGTCCGCCGGGATGACCAAGCCGGAGCGCTATCGCACCGCCAAGGCCGATGTCTACGGCTATGTCTCGGAGTTGCTCGCCAAGGCCACCGACAAGGGCGCCCTGGACAAGGAGTTGACCGCCACCGACCAGGAGCGGCTGGTCGAGTTCCTGAAGGACTGGGGCGAGCTGGGCGACACGCTGAAGTACACGGGCGGTGAAAGGCGCGGGTACACGACCGTACCGGCCGCCGCGGGCACCCCGGGTGTACTGCTCGGCGATGTCCCGAGCGCTTCCGAGGTCCTCGCCAGCGGTGTCGGACGCTACTTCTCCTTCGAATTCGGCTTCGACCAGGCCATGTTGATGTTCCAGCCGGTCGGCGGCATGGACCAGATCCCGAAGGCGCTGACCCGGGCGATCGGCGCCCATCGCATCCGTACCGGAGCAGTCGTCTCGAAAATCACCGACAAGGGGAGTGGTGTTTCGGTCACCTACACCCAGGGCGGCCGTACGAGGGTCGTCGAGGCCGACTACTGCGTCGGCGCCCTGCCGCCCAACATCCTCGCCAAGATCCCGCACAACCTCGGCACCGGCGTCCAGACCGCCCTTGAGGCGATCACCCCGTCGTCCGCCGCGAAGATCGGCCTGGAGTACAAGTCCCGTTGGTGGGAGCTCGATCACCGGATCTACGGCGGCATCACCGAGACCGACCAGGACGTCACCCACATCTGGCACCCTTCGTACGGCTTCCACGGTGAGCGGGGCGTCCTCATCGGGTACTACAACTACGACGACGACGCGGACTCGTACGCGAAGCTCACCCCGAAGGGGCGCGAAGAGCGGGCGGTGGCCGCGGGCGTGAAGATCTACGGCAAGAAGTACCGCAGCGAACTGGCATCGTCCTTCTCCCACCACTGGCGTCAGACGCCCCACCTGGAGGCCGCGTGGCACGACACCCCCGGCGGCCCCGACGACGCCCGCTACAAGCCGCTCAACGAACCCACGGGACGCGTCTACTTCGCCGGCGACTGGCTCAGCTACACCGACGCCTGGCAGCACGGCGCGTTCTCCTCCGCCCGCAAGGCCGTGACCGCACTCCACGCGCGCGTGCTGTCCTCGTGACGTGGGCGCCCTCCTGGTGACGCAGGGAGCGGCGCATGAAAAGCCAGTAAGAGGTGCCTGATCAGGGGCATGGGCGGGAATGCCCATGCCCTGGAGGGCGTTGTGCAGTACGAACACGAGGAGGAGCGGTCACAGTGCTTGATCCGCAGGGTTTGTACGCATGGGAGCCGAAGGGCCTGGCCGTCGTCGACATGGCGCTCGCACAGGAGTCGGCCGGTCTTGTCATGCTCTACCACTTCGACGGATACATCGACGCGGGCGAGACGGGCGACCAGATCGTCGAACGACTGCTCGACTCGCTGCCCCACCAGGTCGTGGCCAGATTCGACCACGACCGGCTCGTGGACTACCGCGCCCGCCGTCCGCTGCTCACCTTCAAGCGCGACCGGTGGACCGACTACGAGGAGCCCACCCTCGACGTACGGCTGGTCCAGGACGCCACCGGAGCGCCCTTCCTGCTGCTCTCCGGCCCCGAGCCGGACGTGGAGTGGGAGCGCTTCGCCCTCGCCGTCCAGCAGATCGTGGAGCGCCTCGGCGTCCGTCTGTCCGTGAACTTCCACGGCATCCCCATGGGCGTCCCGCACACCCGCCCGGTGGGCCTGACCCCGCACGGCAACCGCACCGACCTCGTCCCGGGCCACCGCAGCCCCTTCGACGAGGCACAGGTCCCCGGCAGCGCCGAGGCGCTCGTCGAGTACCGCCTCATGGAGGCCGGACACGACGTTCTGGGCGTCGCCGCGCATGTCCCGCACTACATCGCCCGCTCCCCGTACCCGGACGCGGCCCTGACCGTACTGGAGGGCATCACGGCGGGCACCGGACTGGTCCTCCCCGGCATCGCGCACTCCCTGCGCACCGAGGCCCACCGCACCCAGACCGAGATCGACCGCCAGATCCAGGAGGGCGACGAGGAGCTCGTGGCGCTCGTCCAGGGCCTTGAGCACCAGTACGACGCCGCCGCGGGCGCCGAGAGCCGCGGCAACATGCTCGCCGAGCCGGTCGAGATCCCGTCGGCGGACGAGATCGGGCAGGAGTTCGAGCGCTTCCTGGCGGAGCGCGAGGGCGACAGCTGACCGGCAGTCAGCGGTCGCCGGTTGCCGGCCGGCCTGTCAGTGACAGGCCGTAGGCTTCTGTCCATGCTGAAGGTCGGCCTCACCGGGGGCATCGGTGCCGGTAAGAGTGAAGTGTCGCGGCTGTTGGTCGGGTACGGCGCCGTCCTGATCGACGCCGACCGCATCGCGCGCGAGGTCGTCGCGCCCGGAACTCCCGGGCTCGCGGCGGTCGTCGAGGCCTTCGGCGAGGACGTGCTCGGCGCGGACGGCGGCCTGGACCGGCCGAAGCTGGGCTCCATCGTCTTCGCCGACCCCGAGAAGCTGTCCGTCCTCAACTCGATCGTCCACCCCCTGGTCGGCAGACGCTCCCGCGAGCTCGAAACCGCCGCGGCCGACGACGCCGTAGTCATCCACGACGTCCCCCTCCTCGCCGAGAACGCCCTTGCCGCACTGTACGACCTGGTGATCGTCGTCGACGCGAGCCCCGAGACACAGCTCGACCGGCTGGTGCGGCTGCGTGGCATGACCGAGGAGGACGCACGCGCGCGCATGGCCGCCCAGGCGACGCGCGAGAAACGGCTCGCCATCGCGGACATCGTCATCGACAACGACGTGCCCCTGGAGGCGCTGGAGCGGCGCGTACGGGATATATGGGCCGAACTCGTGCGCAGGGCGCACGCGCCCCAGCAGCCACCCCAGGAATAGCGGGTCTTCCATCGGGCGTTGAAACGTGCGAGCGAGGGAAGGAATTCGCCGTGCCCGAGAACAGCGGAACGACCGGACGTACTCCGGAGACGCATGTCATCGACTTCCGCGCCGCCGAGCATCTGCTCGCAGCGCGGGACCCGCGGGGCGCGGTGAAGCTGCTCGACAACGTCATCGACGCGCACCCCGAGAACACCGCCGCCCGCCTGCTGCGTGCGCGTGCCTTCTTCGCCGCCGCACAACTGCGCCCCGCCGAGCTGGAGTTCACCATCGTCCTGGAGCGAGAGCCGGACAACGCGTTCGCGCACTTCGCGCTCGCCCGCACCTACGAGCGGCAGGGACGCGCCGACCAGGCCAAACGCCACTTCCGGCTGGCCGCCGCGCTCGATCCCCAGCCGCAGTACCTGAAGGCGGCCCGCTTCGACGGGTAGGCCCCCGCGCGCAAGCCGGTCAGGGGCGGCGGTGCTCCGGCGGACGGTACGGCGGGATGTCGGGGCCCGGCTGGTAGTGCGGGCCCTGCCGCATATGTCTGAGGATCATGGTCATGTCGATCGTGACGATCAGCCACAGCACCCCGCAGGCCGCCGCCCAGCCGGGGCGCCCGGCGAGGGCGAACGCCGCCGTGCCGAAGATCGTCCAGACCAGCCCCCACACGCTCAGCCAGAACCGCGCGCGCAGCGGACTCCGCGCGGTCGTCGGCTCACTGCCCGTACGCATCAGGATCACTACTCCTCCTTGAAACGTACTCTTCGGGTCGGACGTTCTCCACAGGTAGGAGACCCGACAGGGAGGGGAAACGCACTGTGCTGCCGGACGCCGAGGAACTGCCCGAGATCCTGCTCGACCTCGCCGTACCCCACGAGGACATCAACGAACTGGTCCGACTGCGCCGCGTGCTGGCGCGCGACACCGACGCGATGCGGCTCCTGGAGGAGTGCGTCGAGGCACTGGTGAAGGACATCGGGGAGCACGGCCACTGGACCCGGCTCACCGAGCTGCTCCTGGCCCGGCTGCCCGAGGCCCCGCCGGAGATCGGCACCTACTTCTCCGTGTACGTGTTCGCCGCCGCGCTGCCCGCCACGCGCGCGTACCACCACGAACGCGGCATCCCCGCCGACGTCTCCCGGCACACCCTCGCCGACCTGGGCCGCAACATCGCGGTGCACCGCAGACGGTTCGGCGGGCCAGGGCTGCCGTTCCCGCAGTGGCTCGTCCCGCACTTCCGCGGTGAGCTGTACCAGCTGGGGCGGCTGCAGTTCGAGCGGGCGCGGCTCGGCGAGCGCACCGCGCAGGCGCTCACGGCGGCCGGGCTGGACGCGGAGCCGGGGACGCCCTGCCTGAACCTGCACATCCCCGACTTCTCCGGGCCGCTCACCCCGGCCGCGTGCGACCGCTCGCTGGAGTTGGCCCGCGCGTTCTTCGCCCGGTACTTCCCCGAGGAACACCACGACGTCGCCACCTGCCACTCCTGGCTGCTCGACCCGCAGCTGAAGCGCTACCTGCCCGCCGACTCCAACATCGTCCGCTTCCAGGAACGGTTCCGGGCGATACGCGAGGACACGGAGCCGGCCGACACCGAGCCCGTCCAGTTCGTCTTCGGCCGTCCCGACCAGGCGGCGGAGAGCCTGCCACGGCGTACCTCTGTGGAGCGGGCCGTCGGGGATCATCTGCGGGCGGGCGGCCACTGGTACCTCGGGCACGGGTGGTTCCCGCTCCGACAGCTGCCTCTCTGACCAACGGTTGCCTCTCCAAAGGGAATTGACTCGTACGGGTGAACCAGTGCGAGTCGGGAACGGGCGTGCGGTCGCGGGCCGTTGGACGGGCATGCGACTCGAAATGCGTGAGGGGTACGAGGGGACAGGACCCGGGGCGATCACCCCGGACGGCTGCGCGGTGGAGCTGTACTCACGGCTGCCCGTGGGAGCGGAGCCGGACATCATCACGTCGGCCGTGCCGACGGGCGCGCGCATCCTGGAGCTGGGCAGCGGGGTGGGACGGGTGACCCATCCCCTTCTGGAGCGCGGGTTCACGGTCACGGCGGTCGACGAGTCCGCCGAGATGCTGGAGCGGGTCCGGGGCGCGCGCACGATATGCAGTCCGATCGAGAACCTGGACCTGGGCGAGACCTTCGACGTCGTGATGCTGGCGTCGTTCCTGGTGCACGCCGGAGACGCCGAGGTACGGCGCGGGCTGCTGCGGACCTGCGTACGGCATGTCGCCGCGGGCGGCTGTGTGCTGATCCAGCGGGAGGGCGAGGACTACCACTCGAACCTGCCGCGCGAGCGAAGGGAGATGGGGGTCCCCCCGGCCGAAGGCTGGGGGAGCGTCGACCCCAGCGGCTTCACCGTGCGGATGGTGTCGGCGGAGCCGGTCGGGGACGGGGTCAACTCGGTGCGCGCGGAGTATGTGTTCCCGGACGCGGTCTGGACCCAGACGTTCCTGTCCCGGCCGTTGACGAAGGACCAGTTCGAGGAGGCGCTCGCGGAGGCGGGACTGAAGGTGGACAGCTATCTGACACCGGACCGGGTGTGGGTGCGGGCGGTGCCGATGGGCTGACGGCCTGATGGACTGACGGACGACTCACGGACGCACGCGGAAATCCCGTACGGCGGCGATGAGTTCCCCAGCAGGGGCCGGTCTACCTCTGCGACAGCAACACGGACCGTTTCCCTCAGGAGAACCCCATGTCCCAGACCATTGCCTCCGCTGCTCCCGTCGCGTCCGCGAGCGCCCGCGGACGCCGTGCCCGGATCGCGCTGCGCGCTCTGCAGGTGCTGCTGGCCCTGTTCTACGGCATCGCGAGTGCGCTGCCCAAGCTGATCGCGCACCCGTCGGCCGTGGAGTCCTTCGACCGGATCGGCTGGGGGAGCGGGGCCATGTACACCATCGGTGCGCTCGAACTGTCCGGGGCCGTAGCGCTGTTGATCCCGCTGCTGCAGTCGGTGGCGGCGACGGCGCTCAGCGCGCTGATGGTGGGCGCCTTCATCGTGCAGATGACCGTGTTCCACGGTCAGAACGCGGCGACACCGCTGATCCTGATCATCCCGCTCGCCCTGATCGCCTGGGCACGGCGGGGGCAGAACGCGGAGTTGCTGAGGCTGCTGCGAGGGCGGGCGTCATGATCTGAGCGCGAGAGGACGGTGGCGTCCGGTGGGGCCAGGGGCCCGGGCCGGATGTCACCGTTGCGTGCCCCGGCGGGTGCTGTGGCGCGCGGGGCCGCGTGCTCCGCGGTGCGGGTCGGGAGCGTCGTCGGGGGAGCCGGCGGCAGGAAGATCGCGCAGGCGTTCCAGCTCGCGGCGGTCGCGCTTGGTGGGGCGGCCGGTGCCGCGGTCGCGGATACCGGCGGGGGCCACGGTCTCGCGGGGCGGGGGCGGCGGGGAGTTGTCCACGAAGCACTCGGCGGCGACGGGAGGGCCGACCCGCTTGCGGATGACGCGCTTCACGACGACGATCCGCTCCCGGCCCTCGTGGCGCAGGCGTACCTCGTCGCCCACGCGGACGGAGTGGGCGGGCTTCACCCGCTCGCCGTTGACACGGACGTGGCCGCCCTTGCAGGCGGCGGCGCCCATGGAGCGGGTCTTGACCAGACGGACGGACCAGATCCAGCTGTCGACGCGGACACTCTCGCCGTTCGAGGGACCGGCGGCCACGGCGGCGGCCACGACATCGCCCTGCGGTTCGGGCGCGGGGCGATGGCCGTCGGTCTCGTCGGTTTCGTCGCTCACGTCGCTCTCGTGCACGCCCTCGGAAGCCATGCCGCGATTTTAGTCCCCGGGGGACAGCGGGCAGTGGCGGTTGCCGCCGCTGCTGGTCTGGGTGATCGGGTGATCGGCGGCTGCCCGGTGCTCGGCGAGGTCCGCACCGGAGCCCGTGCGGTGATCGCCGGAGCCCGTACGGTGAGGGGATGAACCTGTCCGACCTCGATCGCGGGATCACCGGCTGCCGGGCCTGTCCCCGGCTGGTCGCCTGGCGCGAGGAGGTGGCCCGCACCAAACGCGCGGCCTTCGCCGACTGGACGTACTGGGGCCGCCCGGTACCCGGCTTCGGTCCCGCCGACTCGCCCCTGCTGATCATCGGCCTCGCCCCGGCCGCGCACGGTGCGAACCGGACCGGCCGCATGTTCACGGGCGATCGCTCCGGGGACGTACTGTACGAGGCCCTGTACGACGTGGGTCTCGCCTCGCAGCCGACCGCCGTGAGTGCCGACGACGGCCTGGAGCTGTACGGCGTGCGCATCACCTCGCCGGTGCGCTGCGCACCGCCCGCCAACAAGCCCACCCCCGAGGAGCGGGACACCTGCCGCTCCTGGCTCGTCGACGAACTGACGCTGCTGCGGCCGACGTTGAAGGCCGCGATCGTGCTCGGTGGCTTCGGCTGGCAGGCCGCGTTGCCCGCGTTCGCGGCGGCGGGGTGGGCCGTGCCGAGGCCGCGTCCGGTGTTCGGGCACGGGGTGCGGGTGCCGCTCGACGGCCTCGACCTCTTCGGCTGCTTCCACGTCAGCCAGCGCAACACCTTCACCGGAAAGCTCACCCCCGCGATGCTGCGGGACGTGCTGCGCACGGCGGCCGGGTCGGCGGGGCTGCCGGTCGCGCGATAACCGGTGGCAGGCGGGTCGCGGCGGGCGTTACGGTCGCCGGATGGGCCTGTATCCGGAGATCGAACCGTACGACCACGGCATGCTCGACGTCGGAGACGGCAACCTCGTCTACTGGGAGACCTGCGGAAACCCGCACGGCAAGCCGGCGGTCGTGCTGCACGGCGGCCCGGGATCGGGCTGTTCCCCCTATCCTCGGCGCTTCTTCGACCCCGCCGCCTACCGGATCGTGCTGCTCGACCAGCGCGGGTGCGGACGGTCCACCCCGCACGCGAGCGCCTACGACACCGACATGAGCGTGAACACGACGGCTCACCTGATCGCCGATCTGGAGCTGCTGCGACGGCACTTGGGGATCGAACGGTGGCTGGTGCGGGGCGCGTCCTGGGGGTCGGTGCTCGGACTGCGGTACGCGCAGACGCATCCCGAGGCGGTGTCCGAACTGGTGCTGACCTGCGTCGCCACCGGATCCAATCGCGAAGTGGCCTTGCTGACCAGGGGACTTGGGAAACTCTTCCCGGAGGCGTTCGAGCAGTTCGTCGGTGAACTGCCCGCGGGGGAACGCGACGGGAACCTCGCCGCCGCCTTCAACCGGCTCATCGAGTCTCCCGACCGGGCGGTGCGGGAGCGGGCGGCACGTGCGTGGACCGACTGGGAGACGGCGATCATCCCGGCGCCGCCGCGCTCCGAAAAGCGGTACGAGGACCCGGAGTTCCGGATGTGCTTCGCCCGCACCGTCACGCACTACTTCGGCAACGACCACTTTCTCGGCGAGGACAACGACGAGGGTGTCGTGCTCCGGGACGCGCACCTGCTCAAAGGCATCCCCGGCACCCTCGTCCAGGGCAGCCTCGACCTCGGCAACCTTCTCGGTGTCGTCTGGCGGCTTCAACACGCCTGGCCAGAGAGCGAGTTGGTGATCGTGGACGAGGCCGGGCACGACGCGAGCGCGCCCGGTGTCGCGGAGGCGCTGGTGGCGGCGACGGACAAGTACGCCCGCCGCTAGCCGAGTTGGCCGGCTAGCCCAGTTCGTCACCGAAGAGGTGGCGCACCGTGGAGCGGTAGTTCGCCTGGACGTGGCTGAGGGCGTGGGCGCGGGCGCGGTCCGGGTCGCCCGAGGCGATCGCCTCGTACAACTCCTCGTGCTCGGTGAGGAGTTGGGGCCACTCCTCGTTCTGCCGGGTGAGCCAGCGCAGCCGGCCGTCGACCGGTTCCATGACCGAGATCAGCAGGCTGTTGCCGGCCAGCGCCAGGATGCGGTCGTGGAAGCGGGTGTTGACGTCGGTGATCGCCTCGGCGTCGTCGGACCTGGTGGCTTCCGCCGCGCTGTCCAGCAACTCCCGTAGTTCGGCGAGTGCTTGAGGGGTGGCGCGGGACGCGGCGAGCCCGGCCGCATACACCTCCAGTGCCTCGCGCAGCTCGAACAGTTCCTTGACGTCGGTCGGGGTAAGCCGTCGTACGACCGTACGGCGCGCCGACTCGAACAGGACGAAGCCCTCCGCGACCAGGGCCCGGATCGCCTCCCGGACCGGCACCCGCGAGACCCCGAAGCGTTCGGCCAGCTCGCGTTCCACCAGCCGGTCGCCGGGACGGAGGCGACCGGCGATGATGTCCTGCCGCAGGGTGGCCAGGACGCGTTCGCGCACCGCCCCGAGGGGTTCGATCTTCGCTGTCATGGAGCTCATGGGGCCATCTTCGCCGACTCCGGGGGTCTTTTACGGAGCGTTAACAGTGGGGACATCGGTCGGAACGGTTGACGGGAGGACTATGACGGCAGTTTGGTATACCAAACGACATCGACGGCCGTCCTGCTCTCTTCTCCCACCCCTCCTCGCACCTCCGTCCCCTTGCCCTGGAGGCCCCGTGTCCCTCGCCGACCGTGCCGAAGCCACCGGCACACCAGCGTTCGTCCCCGACCCCCGGCTCACCAACGAAGACCTCGCCCCCGCCGACAAGCGCAACTGGAAGGTCTTCGACCTCTTCGCCATGTGGATGTCGGACGTCCACAACCTCGGCAACTACACCTTCGCCGCCGGACTGCTGGTCCTCGGCATGAACGTCTGGCAGGTCTTCACCTCCCTCCTCGTCGGCTTCGTGCTCATCTATGTCGGCATGAACTGGATGGGGAAGATCGGACAGGCGCACGGCGTCCCGTTCCCGGTCGTCAGCCGCATCAGCTTCGGCGTGTGGGGCGCCAACATCCCGGCCCTCATCCGGGCCGTGATCGCCATCATGTGGTACGGCATCCAGACCTACCTGGCCTCCGTCGCCGTCAACGTGATGCTGCTGGCCGCCTGGCCGGGCCTGGAATCCTGGACTCACCACTCCTTCCTGGGACTTGACGCCCTCGGCTGGGTCTCCTTCGTGTCCCTGTGGCTGATCCAGGCGGTGATCATCAGCCAAGGCATGGAGTCGGTGCGGAAGTTCCAGGACTTCTGCGGCCCGGCGATCTGGCTGGTGATGATCGCGCTGGCCATCTGGGTGCTGGCGAAGGCCGGTTGGTCGATCTCGCTGACCTCCACCCCGCACCCGGTCTCGTTCGGCGAGCAGTGGCGCCAGTGGTTCGGCGCGATCGGCCTGATCCTCGCCACCTACGGCACGCTGATGCTCAACTTCTGCGACTTCTCCCGCTTCGCGCCCGACTACAAGACCGTGCGCCGCGGCAACTTCTGGGGTCTGCCCATCAACTCCACCGCGTTCGTGGTCGTTTCGGTGATCGTGACGGCCGGCTCGCTGGAGGTCTGGGGCCAAGCCATCACGGATCCGGCCGAGTTGGTCGCCAAGGTCGGCAACACCTGGGTGATGGTGCTGGGCGCGTTCACGTTCGCCGTCGCCACCATGGGCGTCAACATCGTCGCCAACTTCGTCTCACCGGCGTACGACCTGGCCAACGTCTGGCCGCAGAAGATCACCTTCAAGATCGGCGGCATGATCAGCACGGTCGCCGCACTGGTCGTCACTCCGTGGAACCTCTTCTCGAACCCCACGGTCGTCAACTACTTCCTCGGCGGCCTCGGCGCCTTCCTGGGCCCGCTGTTCGGCGTGATCATGGTCGACTACTACTGGGTGAAGCGCGGCCGTATCGACGTCGACGAACTCTTCGACGCGACCCCCGGCTCCCGCTACTACTACCGCAAGGGCGTCAACCCCAAGGCCCTGTGGGCGTTCCTGCCCTCGGCGGGCGTCGCGGCCGTACTCGCCCTCGTGAAGACATTCAGTGATGTCGCCCCGTACTCCTGGTTCATCGGCACGGCACTCGGCGCCGGCCTGTACCTGCTGATCTGCCGCTCCGAGCGAACTGCCGCCCAGGCTGTGGAGGTCTGACGAGCGTGCGCATCGTCGTCACCAACTGCAACACCACGCAGGAGATGACCGAGGAGATCGTACGAGGTGCCCGGGCCGCCGCAGGCCCGGGCACCACCGTGACCGGACTGACCCCCGCGTGGGGACCGGAGTCGGCGGAGGGCTGGCTCGACAGCTACCTCTCGGCGGCGGCCGTCATGGACCTGCTGCGGACATACGACGGCCCGTCCTACGACGCGGTCGTCATGGCCGGTTTCGGGGAGCACGGTCGGGAAGGCGTCCGGGAGTTGGTGGACGTACCGGTCGTCGACATCACCGAGGCGGCTGCCCATCTGGCCTGCCTGCTGGGCCGCCGCTACGGCGTCGTCACCACGCTGGAACGCTCCTGCGGCCAGATCGAGGACAGCCTGGAGCTGGCGGGGGTGGGCCGCAACTGCGCGGCGGTCGTGGGGACGGGGCTCAGTGTCCTGGACCTGGGCGGTGACGAGGCCCGCACGGAGGCCGCGTTCCTCACTGCGGCGGAACGGGCGTGCGCGGCCGGCGCCGAGGTATTGGTGCTGGGCTGCGCCGGAATGACGGGACTGCAGCGGGCGGTGGGGGAGAAGCTGGGCCTGCCGGTCGTGGACGGGGTCGGCGCGGCGGTGAAGCTGGCGGAGTCCCTGGTCGGACTGGGACTGAGGACGAGCAGGGCGGGGAGTTATGGGAGACCGGTGCCCAAGAGGCGGACCTGGGGTGAAGCGCCCCGATAGGGGCGCGGGGCTTTATCGATTTGCGGCTCCGCCGCGTGGGCGCGACAAGCCACGACGGCGCCGCGCCCGCCAATCGACACATAGCGGCACTCTCGACAGCGCATCCATAGGGGTGATCTCGCAGCGACCTGACGGACGCCTCGGCGACTCGCGAATGCGTGCCCCGCAAACTCCCGGAAGGACAAGTCCCCACCGGCAAGAACGGAGCCTCCCTTGCCCACGCCGGTACAGCGAGCCCTCCTCGCCACGCTCCTCGCAGGACTCTGTGCCGGGGCAACCCGCGACGTACCGGAACCCTTCTGGACCACCCCCGACTCCCGAGCCGCGCGACAGGCGGCCATCTGGCGCGAGGACGGCCGGACGGCCGACGCCGCGCTGATGGACCGCATCGCCGTGAGACCCGAGGCCGAGTGGCTCAACGGACCCGACCCCGGCCCGGTCGTCCGCGCCTGGACCACCGCCGCCGCCCA
>Ga0307511_10002209_pt1 | contig 20422 bp, 18 predicted proteins | sample 13_EM_MG_FD_200266 | JGI IMG/M metagenome (GOLD analysis project Ga0307511, IMG submission 200266) | Populus trichocarpa ectomycorrhiza microbial communities from riparian zone in the Pacific Northwest, United States - 13_EM | ecosystem: Host-associated > Plants > Roots > Unclassified | place...
TTGGATCGAGCGCGTAGTAAAAGAAAATCAATTTTCCTGCGAGATCATCCTGGTGGATGATGGCAGCACAGATAACTCCTGGTCGGTGATCGAATCCCTGCGTCACTCCAATCCCATGATCAAAGGCATTAAATTCCAGCGCAATTACGGCAAATCCGCTGCCCTGAATGAAGGATTCAAGGCGGCTACAGGAGAGGTGGTGATTACCATGGACGCAGATATGCAGGACAGTCCGGATGAGATCCCCGAACTGCGCCGCATGATCCTGGAGAACAATTATGATATGGTGAGCGGATGGAAAAAATTGCGTCACGATCCGATCTCCAAGACCCTCCCTTCCAAACTTTTTAACGGCATCGCCGCCAGGGTCACCAAGATCCCCCTGCACGACTTCAATTGTGGCCTGAAAGCCTATCGTTATAAAGTGGTAAAAAGTATTGAAGTATACGGTGAGATGCATCGCTATATTCCCGTGATCGCAAAATGGTCCGGCTTCAGACGGATCGGTGAAAAAGTAGTGCAGCACCGGGCCCGCAAATATGGGCATACCAAATTCGGCGGACTGGGCCGGGGCTTGAAAGGATTACTGGACCTGGCCTCGATCATGTTCGTAGGAAAGTATGGCAAACGGCCCATGCATTTTTTCGGTCCGCTGGGGGTGATCTGTTTCCTGATAGGCTTTGGACAAAGCTTCTATCTGCTGCTCTCCAAGTTCAACAATATGTCGTCGTTCACGTTGACGAACAAGCCATCCTTCTATCTGGCATTAACTTTCATGGTGTTGGGCAGTCAATTATTCCTTACCGGCTTCATAGCGGAGCTGATCTCCCGCAATTCGTCGGGACGAAATTCCTACCTGGTCGAAGAAAAACTTGGATTAGAAGCTCCATGAAAGGATCTGTCATCATCATCGGACCCGGCCACCCTTTGCGGGGCGGATTAGCTACTTTCGATCAAAGGCTGGCCACCGAATTCATTCAGGAAGGATATGACTGTCCTATCTATTCCTTTTCCCTGCAATACCCCTCTTTCTTATTCCCGGGCACTACCCAATATACCACAGAGCCTGCTCCGGCCGGCCTGAAGATCCTCTCCCGGATCAATTCAGTAAACCCTTTAAACTGGTACAGCGTCGGGGAAGAATTACGGCAGCTCCGCCCGGACCTCATCGTGGTCCGCTACTGGCTGCCTGTCATGGGACCTGCGCTGGGCACCATCCTGCGCAGAGTGCGCCGCAACAGACATACCCGCATCATCGCCATCACCGACAATGTGCTGCCGCATGAACGGCGCCCCGGCGATGTGCCTTTCACCCGTTACTTTCTGAAAAGCTGTGATGCTTTCATCACCATGAGCGAAAAAGTAATGAATGACCTGCGGTTATTCCAAAAGACCCGGCCTGCCCGGCAGGTAGCACATCCTTTATATGATAATTTCGGGGAGCCGATACCTAAACAGGTCGCCCGGGAATACTTACGGTCCCATCTTCCCGCCGCCACGCCCTCACCCGGACCGCCGGCCAACCAGGCCGGACCCGCGCAGAACATTGGCAACACCGACAGGATCATCCTCTTCTTCGGCTTCATCCGGAAATACAAAGGGCTCGATATCTTACTGGAGACCATGGCAGACAAGCGGATCCGGGCTGCCGGCATTAAATTATTGGTAGCCGGTGAGTTTTACGAAGACGCAGCGCCCTACCGGGAACAGATCGAAAGACTGGGCATCGGGGATTTGCTGATCCTGCGAACGGATTTTATCCCGGACAGCGAAGTGAAATATTATCTCTGTGCAGCGGATGCCGTGGTACAACCTTATCGCAATGCCACCCAAAGCGGCGTCACTCCCCTCGCCTATCATTTCGAAAAGCCTATGATCGTATCCAATGTAGGAGGCCTTCCGGCACTGGTGCCCCATGAAAAGGTAGGGTTGGTCGCGGAACCGGAGCCCGGGCCCTTAGCAGATGCCATCCTCCGGTTCTTCCAGTTGGGCGAAGATTATTTTATGGACAATCTGCGCAGGGAAAAAGAAAAATATTCCTGGAGCCGGCTGGTGGACACCATCCTGGAACTAAGCAGGGGAGGCAAATAGAATATACACATTCAGCATCAAGCCGAACGGAATCAAAAAATATGTTCAACTTACAAGAGATAACAAAAGACTGGAGCCTTTTCCTCGACAGAGATGGCGTCATCAATCACGAAAAGGACCAGAGCTATATATTCCATTACGGCGAATTTCGCTTCTATGACGACACAAAGGCGGCATTACAGATACTGACGGAGAAATTTGGTCCTATCGTAATAGTGACAAATCAACGGGGTATCGGAAAAGGGCTCATGACAACGGAAGACCTGCACGGGATCCACACGAAAATGGTGGAAGAGATCGTGCTCGCCGGTGGGCGGATCGATGGCATCTATCATAGTGATTCCCTACTCGACGATCATCCCGACCGTAAGCCCAATCCCGGCATGGCCTTCCGGGCTCAAAAGGACCTCCCGGCCATTGACCTTACCCGATCGGTGATGGTAGGGAATAATATCAGCGATATGGAGTTCGGAAAAAATGCCGGCATGTATACGGTCTTTCTCCGGACGACCAGCCCGGGTCAACCCTTCCCACATCCTTCCATTGATCTGATTTTCAATTCTCTGTACGATTTTGCAAAAGCTTTGCAATTGCCGTAAAATTTTGCGTGAATTTTGGCGTTACGATTTTATCAATTAATTGAATCCGGAAAGAATATGCTTATTCGTCACCATAGAGGTCTTTTTTGCTTCACCATCATCTTCTGCCTGCTGGGCTGGATGACGCAGGCGTCGGCCCAGCGGACCGCCCCGCCGTCTAAACCCGTCTTCAGCACCGCTGAAAAAAGGGATTTGCGCAAACGGGAGGATTCACTTAAGCGTTTTGCAGATTCGATCGTCAATGCAGAAGAGCCGGCAGCCAGACTGCGTTCCGACAGCCAGTTCATCCGTTCATTAGTGAGGGCATTGAAAGTAAAAAACTCTTTTTATTACCCTTTCGACTCCCTGCAGACCATTTCCCGCCTCTATGCACCCGACAGCAGTTTCCGGATCCTTACCTGGCAATATAAAAAAGATGACTACCTCTTTTTACAGGAAGGCGCTATCCAGATGAACCAGCTGGATGGCTCCTTAAAACTATTCCCTTTATTTGATGTATCCATGTTCACCAGCCGGCCCCTGGATTCGGTAAGGAGCCGGAAGAACTGGATCGGCGCTATTTATTACCGTATTATTGAAAAGACCTTTAACGGTATAAAATATTATACCCTGCTGGGATTCGACGATTTCAGTCTCAGCAGCAACAAAAAATGGATGGAGGTGCTCACCTTTTCTCCGCAGGGGGAACCGGCTTTCGGCGGGCCTTATTTCTCTTTCCAGGAAGATTCTGTCCGTAAGCCTAACCAGTATCGTTTCAATATAGAATATAAAAAAGAAGCAGCTACCCGTTTTAATTACGATCCCGAACTGGATATGGTGCTCTTCGATCACCTGGTCCCTGAAGGGGATGAACCTCTGCGAAAAGACAGCTATATTCCCGATGGCGATTTTGAAGGATTTAAGTGGAAGGACGGCTATTGGGTGCACGTCGAGAAAAAGATCTTCGACTTCAAACTGAAGGACGGAGGTTTCCCTATGGAAGAAAAAATGCTGGATGAGAATGGCGGGGCCAACGAGCAAAAGCTGATGGAACAATCCGAGAAGAACGTGGAGACTGGGAAGAACGCTCAAAAGAAGTCCAAGACCAAACCTGCTCCCGCAAAGAAGACAGGGGATCAATGATGCAGCAGCCTGTTCTTCGCCTGGTTATATTCCTCTTCCGATAAAGCGCCTTTTTGCTTCAGCTCAAATAATTTTTCCAGCTCGGCGGCAATAACCGGCGCATTCGCGCCCGCTGGGGCGGCAGCCCCACGGGTATTGTTGATCGCCGCAGCCATCTGCAGGGCCTGGTTGCTGAACTGCAGATCCTTATAAGCCGACTGCGCTGCAGTAATGGTATCCTTCAGCCGTTTGGGGTGATTCACATTGTAATAGTCGGTAGCGCCTACTTCTGCTGCCGTCTGTATCTCCACATGCCCGTAATTAAAGAGGCGGCCGGCCACGGTCTGATCATACGATACATTATTGATCTTGTCAAGCGGGCTCTCTTTTGCATAATGGCTCAGAAGGCCCGTTTCATCGATCACCCGGAAATTAGTGACTACCCAGATATTGACTTTCCAGCTATAATACTTTACCATGAAAAAAAGAATGCCCACCAGGGCGATGATCCACCCCCAATGATGGAGGGATCCGGACATGTATATTTCCAGGCAAAAAGAAACTACCATCCCAGCGAGGGCGAAAAGGAAAGGAACCACGAGCGATGTCCAACTACTGAAGGTGACTAATAGGATTTTTTCTCCTTTTTGAAGAGGGGTGCGCATAGAGATCATTTAGATCGCTAAAGTAGAATTTTAAGCCCCCATTTTCAAATCTTTCCTTCCCGCTCCGGCCGTAAAGCCTTTTACCGGATCAGCCCTCTCCCTACCGCCGGTAGCAGGGCTGCTTCCTGATACTGTCCTGAACAAGAGCGACCCATTTATCCTGGGCGGCAGGTATCAGGCCATGGCGGGTCTCCTGGTCATACTGATCCTGCCATTGGGCTATCTCTTTCTCTTTCTGACGATACAACTGCTCCAGCTCACTCATGTAATTTGCCGTTGTGAAAGGATAGCTTTTTATCACCGTGACCAGTTCGCAGGCTTTGATGGCAGTGATGTCAAAATGCTGCTGCTCATGCAGGAGCGTCTTTTGATTGCGGCTCCCGGTCCTGCACCAGGAACGGGTCTTATCAAAAAAAGGGATGATCGTCACCAGGACTTTTACCTGGCCATATAAGGTCTCCGTCTTGTATTTGAAATCGATGCCGCTATAAGTGATGGCTGCCGCCCGGCTGAGGTCGTCGGACTTACCGATAAAATCATCCAGGATAAGGGGGCGGAGCGAAGACCAGGCAATCCAGTCCGGATCTGTGGTCTCCGCCTTCAAGGCTGCATCCACCTGGATGGAGGGGCCGTTTAGGATAGCCTGCAATTGTTCCCTATTGGCGCCGGACCAGGTATCAAATTGCTGCAGCATATTATCAAGGCCCTTCCGGATCAGTTGTTCGATATAGCGGGAAGCATCCACACCCGCCTGTATTGTATTGTTGCCTTTGTATTCTATTATTTTGTGCCCTCCCCCATAAAAAACGATCGTCATCCTTACCTCAGACTCTGATTTCAGGCCTCCGGTCTGTTCCGCCACTTCCAGTTGTGAAATATGCAGTTCAATGGGAGAAGTATGCTCATCCTGCAGGAGATTGGCTTTCATGAATCCGAAAAGGGCCGCCGCGGCGCCGCCAGGAAGATTCAGGGAAACCTGCTTTTTTGAGAAAACACCTGATCGTACAGAACCGATAGTAGTCGTATCCGGCCGGTCATCTTTTACAGCAGCAATATGATAGTTGAGGGGTTTGCAGGCGAGCCGCTCCTGCCGGAGTTTAATGATCCGGACATCCTGCTGTGCAAAAGAAACGACGGGCATCCCGAAGGAGACCAGGACTAATAGAAGAAAACTGATTTGAAAGCCCGGCCAGGGGTAGCCGTTCAGAAATATCTTTCGCATAAAAATTTAAGCATTGCCCGCTTATTCATCCAGTTTCAATACGGCCAGGAATGCTTCCTGGGGCACTTCCACATTTCCGATCTGACGCATCCGCTTCTTACCTTCCTTCTGCTTTTCCAACAGCTTTCTCTTACGGCTGATATCCCCGCCGTAACACTTGGCGGTAACATCTTTCCGTAATGCGCTGATCGTCTCACGGGCTATTACTTTTGCGCCGATAGCAGCCTGGATGGCGATCTGGAATTGCTGACGGGGCAGCAGCTCCTTTAATTTTTCGCAGAGCCTCCGGCCGAATTCAGCCGCCCGGGCCCGGTGGATCAGGGCGCTGAGGGCATCCACTTTATCCCCGTTCAGGAGAATATCCATTTTGGCTATATCGCTGTCCCGCATGTCTATAGGTGAATAATCAAAAGAAGCATATCCACGGGTCTGGCTCTTCAGCTTATCGTAGAAGTCAAATACGATCTCGGTAAGCGGTATTTCAAAGATCAGCTCCACCCGGGTGGTGGTCAGATAACTTTGATTGATGAGGATACCTCTTTTACCCAGACACAGCGTCATAATATTGCCGATATAATCTGGTTTGGTAATGATCTGGGCACGAATATAAGGTTCTTCGATCCTTTCGATCCGCGTTGGCTCCGGCATCTCGGAAGGATTATTGACCGTGATCACCTCCCCTTTACTGGTATGGGCAATAAAACTCACGTTCGGCACGGTCGTAATGACCGTCTGGTTGAACTCCCTTTCGAGTCTTTCCTGGATGATCTCCATATGCAACATACCCAGGAATCCGCAACGGAAGCCAAAGCCCAGCGCCTGGGAGGTTTCCAGTTCATAGGTCAGACTGGCGTCGTTCAACTGCAGTTTGTCCATGCAGTCCCTTAATTCTTCAAAATCGTCTGTCTCAACAGGGAAGATACCGGCAAAAACCATCGGCTTAACTTCCTGGAACCCCTTGATCATTTCCTGCGTAGGGTTATTCGCCAGGGTGAGCGTATCCCCCACTCTTACTTCCTTGGCATTCTTAATGCCGGTAATGATATATCCTACATCCCCTGCCTTCACTTCACTTTTTGGGGTCAGCGCTAATTTCAACACGCCCACTTCATCTGCCTCATAAGAAAGATCAGTCGATATGAACTTTACCTTATCTCCTTTTTTGATCGTTCCATTCAGGATCCGGTAGTAAACAATGATCCCCCGGAAGGAATTAAAAACGCTGTCGAAGATCAGGGCCTGCAGCGGAGCTGCGGGATCGCCTTTGGGAGCAGGAATTTTTGCTACGATCGCATCGAGGATACCCTGTACACCCATACCGGTCTTGGCGCTGGCCAGCAGAATATCTTCCGGCTTGCAGCCGATCAGCTCGATGATCTGGTCCTTGACCTCATCCACCATCGCCCCGTCCATATCGATCTTGTTGATCACCGGGATGATCTCCAGGTTATTTTCAATAGCCAGGTAGAGATTGGAGATGGTCTGGGCCTGGATACCCTGGGTGGCATCCACCAGGAGCAAAGCCCCTTCACAGGCCGCCAGAGCCCGGCTGACTTCGTAGCTGAAATCCACATGGCCGGGTGTATCGATCAGATTTAGAACGTATTGTTCTCCATTATGGGGATAATTGATCTGGATAGCATGACTTTTTATCGTAATCCCTTTTTCCCTTTCCAGGTCCATATCATCGAGGACCTGCGCCTGCATATCCCGCTCTGAAATGGTATGCGTGATCTCCAGTAACCGGTCAGCTAATGTGCTCTTTCCATGGTCAATGTGCGCGATAATGCAAAAATTTCTGATATTCTTCATTCCTTTCAGTATCCGTGTTTAAAGTGCGGTGCAAAAATAAGCTATTAGCCGCAAGCTTCAAGCTGCAAGCCCTACTTAATTATGCCTAACCCGATCTAAAAGATTTCCCTATAACTGACCTGCAGCCAGGCCCTTGTAGCTCATAGCTAAAAAAAATTACCTATTTTCACCAAAATTCCAGGTATGGCCACCGATCTGAAAGAAATATTTGAGCAGGCGATAGCAGATAGCAAGAGCCTGAGCGATCGCCCCAGCAACGATACCTTATTACAATTGTATTCGCTTTATAAGCAGGCTACCGATGGAGACGCGGCAACAGACCCTCCTTCCAATCCATTCGATTTCGTTGCCAAGGCCAAATATGAGACCTGGGCAGCCCTGAAAGGAAAGACGAAAGAAGCAGCCATGCAGGAATATGCAAACCTGGTAAATAAGTTAAAAGCCTGAGCCTGATGGAGGAGCCGCTAACTTCCGCATCCGCAGGATCATCCACCAATACCTATTTTCCTTCCCTTACCGGCATAAGAGCCGTAGCAGCAAGCATGGTGTTTTTTCACCATTACAATCCTTTTAAAGAATCCCTTTTCGGAAAATTCCTCCATGACAGTGTCGGAGAGTTCCATGTAGGGGTCACTATCTTCTTCGTTTTAAGCGGGTTTCTTATTTGCTATCGCTATCACGACACCGCTTCTTTTAAAAAATATTGGCTATGGAGCTATTTTGTAAACCGGTTCGGCAGGATCTATCCCATGTATTTTATCGTTACCATTTTCGTTTTCCTGCCTTTTGCCTGTCATTGCGTTTTCGCGGACAACGTTAAGCTGTTCCTGCTGAATATCACCTTTCTTCGTGGCCTTTTTGACGAGTATAAATTTACAGGAGCAGCGACGGGATGGAGCCTTACTGTTGAAGAAATGTTCTATTTCCTCTTTCCGCTGATGATCCTTGCCTCCCGAAAAATTAAATTGATTTTTCAACCCTTACTATTCATCGCCGCCGGGCTGCTTCTTTGGATAATTTTCAGAAATATCTCTTTTCATGGGTTCTTCTCAACGCTCCAATTCCTGTTCGAATTCACTTTTTTTGGCCGGTGCGTGGAATTTTATACGGGCATTTTTCTCGCGTTGTATATTAAGCGGCGCCGGGACAGGTTACTCCCGAAAAAGGGATATTACCGGACAGCAGGCGGTCTGTTGTGGATGGCAGCCTGTATCAGTTTCCTGGTCATCAATCGTCAGCATTCCAAAGACCCGGGCGTTTTTTTATTTTATGAAACTCTCCTGAATAATTTCCTGTTACCTCCGGGAATTGCCTTGTTGTTCTATGGATTGATAACGGAACGATCCTTTGTAAGAAAATTATTGGAATCGGGTGTTTTTGTGGTCCTGGGGAAAAGCTCTTATGTGTTTTACCTGATACATAATGGTCCCTTATTCGCCTTTCTTTACTTTAATCTTTATCAAAAACTGGAACTGGTCTTTATTTTAATGCAGGGGATCGCCCTTCTTTTATTTATACTGGTGGAACGGCCTTTGAATACAATCATACGCCGGAAATTCCTGCACAGATATCCATCGGGGGTTTTGAAGATATCTTAGCGCTTCTTAATGGAGAGCCTGATAAACGATACGATATAATCCAGGTCCCTCCTGTGGACTAACAGCACATCTTTGAGGCTGAACCGGAGAAATCTTCTGAATACGAGCATATCATAACTCAGCGATCCTAAAACCGCCACGCTGAAGGCATAAGCTGCTGCAAGGGCATTCCCCTCATGCACGAAAAGAAAAAAGAAGGTGAACGTGCCTGCGAACTGGATACAGGCACTGATGAAATTGTATTTCAGTTGTCCTCTGCCAAAATAATAAGCCGTGAAAAAAGTGGAGGAGCAAACGGCAAATAGTCCAGGCAGAAATCCTATAAATATTCCATACATCCTGTCAAAAGACCTGCCGAAAATAAAGGGGAATAGCCACCATCCGCATACGAGGATGAAAATGCCGGATAGCAGGACCAGGGTATTGGATATGCGCACCAGGAATAAGACCTTCTCTTTCACCCTTTCATTCTCCTCCCCTGCCACCAGGGCGATAAAAGGATAATAGATAACGGAGATCATTACGCTCATGTATTCTACGATCTTATAGGCCTGTATATAATTTCCCTGGTCAGCCGGCGATACCCGGTATGGAAGAAGATAGACACACAGCTTCGATCCTGCAAAAAAGATGAAATTGATGATAAAGGCGGCAAAAGAGTACCGGAGGATCTCCACAGCCTTCACCGGTCCCGAACTGCCCATAATGGATTGTTCCGGACTCCCCCCAATGGACTGTCCCGGTTCCCATCCTGTCCTATGCCTCTTCGATCCCCGTCCGGCGTATAATCGCATGGAAAGGACAAATAAAAATAATCCCTGCAGGAAAGAAAATAAAAAATATACCCGCAGCAAGCTACCCACGACGAGGCTGCCGGAAGAAATCCTGCTGAAGATAAGGCTAAGCACCGCTACGATAAGATTGGCGATAAAAGCTACCATTGTCGGAAGATGGTTTCGGCCATAAACAGTGAACAGAGTGCCTGACAGCGTCGTCAGCAATCCCCCCGCAATATTAAATGCCGAGAATAACAGAAGTTGGAACAGGGACAGCCCCAGCCCCGGATACCGGGAAGGCAGGTAGAACAGCCAGAGCAAAGAAAGACATACCACTAATGCCAGTACGACAATAAAACAAATGATCCGGCCGGCTATTGCCGGTGAAATTTCTTTCCGGGAGAGATAGTAGTTCAGACTGATATCCAGCCCTAGTGTAAAAAAACTGATCCCCAGCGACAGAATATAGACCAGGGAATAGAACTCCGCAGAGATGGCCGATTGAAATGTGCGGGCAAGGATGATATTGATAATAAACGACGTAAGGAACTGGAGGATCTTCCAGTATAAGCTCATATATAAAATTTTCCCAACAGGCATAGGCAGTGTGGAAATATTATACCATATGATGCGTTCGGTTGCTGCACATCAGTCCATACGCGTCAATACAATGCGTGCACTGCTTTGGAAGGTCCTTACCAAGCTGATGCGCTTCCCGGAATTTTTTAAAACCCGGATGGCGGTATATCTGCAGGGGTTCATCCTTAAATATATTCCCGAAGATGACAGGAGGATTGCGCACCGTCTCTCCCCATAAAGTAAATGGAGTGGTGACAGCAAGAAAGTCACAGGGAGCTACGTTCCCATTGCTGTCCACGAAGAAGGTTTCCGTAGACTGGCAACCGCTCAATTTTGGCTTTAGCAAGGGCATGCTGATGGAAAGTCTGTTTTTCTTAGCCCTTCTTACCGCATCGTCGAACAGCTCCTGGGCAGCCGGATTTCCCCCGGGCGCATACAGGGCCAGGGGTGCAAGATCGCTGGTAAAGGACAGGATATTGCTCACGTAGATCTGCCGCACTCCCAGTTCATGTACGAAATCAACATAGTCGGGTAACTCGTGGATATTGTTCCGGTGGGCAACAAAAGTGACAGCCAATTTATCCTTTAAGGCCGATTTACCAAGAAGCCGGATCGTCTCAATGATCTTTTCAAATACCACTTCTGTTTTAAAATCCTCCACAGTCCCCTTCGTATATCCATCCAGGCTGACATTGATCTCGGAGACGGGATACTTTTCCAGTTGTGCGATCTTCTCCGCACTGAGCTCCATCGTATTGGAAAGGAAGGGGAATTGCATCCGGGGATTTATGTCCAGGATGACGTCCATCATCTTGAACAGGTTCTTATTCAGGATGGCTTCGAAAGTAGAGAAATTAAAAAAAGAAGCACGTTCGATCATGGGGCGCAACCGTTCGGCAAATAATACGAATTCGTCGAATTTCATGATCTTGATCACCCCGTCATGGATCTCCGTATGGTAGTCATTGATAAAACAATGTTTGCATTTCAGATTGCAGGCACTTACCGTCTGTATACTGATATAGTAAGGATAGTCAGTGATATACTTTTTCAGCCCCAGCATTATCCTTGCCGTTAGACGGGTTCTGGGTATTTTCCTTACTTTCCTTACTGCAATTTGTATTGCTTTAAGCATCCTATAAAGATAAACAACAATATTTACTTTAATGCACTTATAATTTTGATGAAATCGGCCGCTACCAGGGAGGCTCCGCCTACCAATCCACCGTCTACATCCGGGCAACTGAATAATTCCTTTGCATTACCGCCTTTCACGCTGCCACCGTATAAAATGGGAATGGCTTCCGCAGTGTCCTTGCCGTATTTGGCCACCAGCAGGGATCGGATGTGGGCATGCATTTCCTGGGCCTGTTCGGTGGTGGCCGTCTTACCGGTACCGATCGCCCAGATAGGCTCATAGGCGATGACGATCTTTCGGATCTGGTCTTCGGAAAAATGAAACAGGGATTCCTTTAACTGGGCCTCTACAAAGCCTTCTTCTGCACCTACTTCCCGGATACTCAGGGATTCACCGCAGCAAAAAATGGGAGTGATATTGTACTCAAGGCAGCGTTCTGTCTTATGGGCCAGCGCCTGGTTGAATTCGGAAAAATATTCTCTCCGTTCACTATGCCCCAGCACACAATAGTTGATCTGAATGGATCGCAACATTTCCACGGAGACTTCTCCCGTATAAGCGCCGGATTTTTTATCGGAACAGTTCTGCGCTGCAGCAAAGTAATTTTTTTTGCCTTTTAATTTGCCCGCGGCCATAATCAGGTATGGAAAGGGAACGGCAAAGACTACCTGCTGATCTTCTGTCAGGGCAATATTCTCTTTCAGGATGCCATCCAGCAATTCTTCTCCCTGCTGATACGTAAGGTTCATCTTCCAGTTAGCTGCCGCGATTTGTTTTCTCATTGAGCGATTGATTTTGTTAGCGATTAAATTTATTCAGCAATTGAACTTTGTTCCTTGAAGGATTGATTTTAAGATTTGTCAAAAATATGTTTCAAAGTTTGTATTTCAGCGTCGGTGAGCGATTGATTTTTCAGCTTTTTCCAATTGCCGATGTCCCGCAGGGCTGTTTTAAGCTCATATTTTGTCCCGCCATCCTGCCCCCAGCTAAAATGGGGGATATATTTCGGTGTCAGTCCTTCTCCATAGACATTACAGCAGACACCCACCACCGTACCCGTATTAAAGGAGGTATTGATCGCGGAGCGGGAATAGTCGCCTATCAGAAGTCCGCACTTGAGCCCGGCCCCGATGAACTTGCCGGCGGCAGGGTTCCATACATTCACTTCTCCCGCATTGTTCTTCAGGTTGGAATTGGAAGTACCCGCACCCAGATTGCACCACTCTCCTATCACAGAATCCCCCAGGTAGCCGTCATGGCCCTTATTGGAATATCCGAAGATCACTGAGTTCTTGACCTCTCCTCCTATGGTGCTATAGGGACCGATGGTCGTAGCGCCATAGACCCTTGCCCCCATTTTTACGACGGCCCCTTCGCAGAGAGCAAAAGGGCCCCGGATCGTGGAGCCTTCCATGATCTCCGTATTGCGGCCAATATAAATCGGGCCTGTAGAGGCGTTGAGGATCGAATAGTTGATGATGGCGCCCTCTTCGATAAAAATGGATTCGGGAGAAATAGCCTGTACAGTAGAAGGAATGGGGGCTGATCGTCTTCCTTTGGTAAGGAGTTCGAAATCGTCCCGAAGGGCTGAATCGTTCAACTGGAAAATATGCCAGGGGTGTTGTAGTTGTTGTGCATGGGTGAGGATCCGGGCTATAGCAGCATCGGAGAGGAGGGATCCCTCCGGAGCCATCCCTTGTCCTGAAAGCTGTGCTCCTGAGACTTCCGATTCCGTGGCAGCCAGTTCCTCACGGATGCGTGCTGCCAATGTTGTATCCGGAACGATATTATCCGGAAGTCCCGGCGGCTTTCCCCCGGGAAGGAGGCGTTCCCATTTTTCCCCGATCGTCAGGATACCCATACGGATACCGGTGACCGGGCGGGTACAGGTAAAGGGGAATAGTGCATCTTCCAAAGAAGTTTCTTCCAGGGTGTCCATGGGATAAAACTACGAAAAAATGGGCCATAGGCCCATTGGCTGGAAGCCTACGCAAAAAAAAATCCCTTCCCGGTAAGGGGAAGGGACCATAAAGTTGATGTCGAAGCTAATATTTCTATTTTGCCTGATCTGCATCTGCGGCCGGAGCAACAGGCGTCTTCATGCCGTAACGTTTCTTGAATTTGTCGATTCTTCCGGCCGTATCTACCAGGATATTCTTTCCGGTAAAGAACGGATGGGAAGTATTGGAAATTTCTAATTTGATCAGGGGATATTCATTACCGTCTTCCCACTTGGCTGTTTCTCTTGACTGAGCAGAGGAACGGCTAAGGAAGGAGTATCCATTACTCATATCCTTGAAAATAACGAACCGATAGTTTGTCGGGTGGAGACCTTTTTTCATAATTTTACCTATTTTGGCTGCACGGATTTGGCCGTACATGTTTTAATAAGAGTGCAAAATTAGGTATTTTATTCCAAATCATGCTGGTATTTCCGGGTATTTTATTCCAATTAGCTAATTACGCTGAACCTGCTCCTGTTCGGCGCTGGGTGCCTCAAAATCAACTCCGCATGTTAATATATTGCAGGGCGATTCCCAGGTTGGCCTCGCCGCAAAGCTTGATAACGGCCTGAAGATCATCTATCTTCTTGGCCGTCACCCGGACCAGGTCATCCATGATCGCGGCCTGCACCTTCAATCCGGAATCCTTAATAAGCTTAACGACCTTCTTGGCATCTTCCTGTTTCAGCCCGTTTCTCACCGGCACCTCCATTTTTGTCACCTTCCCGCTGGGATAGGGCTCTTTACTAAGGTCAAAAGCCAGGGGGTCGAGCCCCTGCTTCATCGAGCGGCTGATCAGCACGTCGATGATCTGTTTGACTTTCATATCACTTTCCGCCTCCAGATCGATCTTAGAGTCTTTCTTGTTCAGTTCGATCTTCACAGGAGAGTCCTTGAAGTCAAAGCGGTTGGTAACCTCTTTTTTAGTCACATTCACGGCATTGTCCAATACCTGCGGATCGACTTTGCTGACAATATCAAAGGATGGCATGTGGTAAAAGTTGAAGAACAAATATAGCAACAAGCTGTTAGCTGCAAGCTACAAGTAGCCACTTTTTATTTACGAAAAGCTGGCTCGAAGCTGACAGCTTGTAGCTTGACGCTAATTATTCCCCCCTGTTTTCACCCTGTTCTGCTCATCGCCGGCTCCGCTATTCCTTCTGCCGGATACACCTTTCAGGGGCTTACCGAAGCGATACGTAAAGGTGAGGCTGACCTGCCGGCTATCACGCTTGTTCTGGAAAGTAGCTTCCGTCTGCTGAAAATTGATATACCCTTTGGGCTGCATTGTATAGAAAAGGTCCCGGATGCCCAGCTTAAGGCTGGCCTTGTCGTTTAACAATTTCTTCGATAGAGCAGCCGAAGCCTGCCCCATGGAATAGATAATCACCTGCCCTTCCACACCTTTGGTACGATAAAACCCCGATATTTCTCCAGACCAGCCTTTTGAAAAAGTGAACTGGTTATTGAGGTTCAGTAAAAGGGTGGTCGCTTCCACGTTGACGTTCTCCCCATAGAGCATACCGCTGAACTTATTGTAATTCACATTGGTATAGAGTATAGCCGTCCACCATTTAGCGACAGACGTCTGTGCACTTACAGCGATACCCGCGTTTTGCCGGCTCGCGATATTACCGTTGCGGACAATGGTCGCATGGCCTGATTGTTCAAAAGTTTCCGAGAAGAAATCCTTGGTATAGCTATAATTAAGGGTGGTGGTAAGAAAATTGTTATAGGTATGCGACAGCTCTACGTTATTGGTGAACTGGGGTTGGAGATAAGGATTGCCGGACTGATAGGTATATTGGTCCAGGAAGAAGAGGAAAGGGTTCAGATCCTGGTAAGCGGGCCGGTCGATACGACGGCCATAGTTCAGCGTGAACTGGTTCTTCGTGTTGGCCTGGTAACTTACATACAAAGTGGGGAAAAGGTTGACATAGCTCCTAGTAAAAGAAGAATCCTTGCTGACTATGGATTGCTTATTACCCAGTTGATGGCCGGAATAGTTCGTATTCTCGAACCTTAATCCTGTCTGGATGCTCCATTTCTTATATTGCTTGCTCAGGTTGGCATAAGCCGCATTGATATTCTCCCGGTAAAGGAAACGGTTCGTCTTCGTGGTATCCACTTCGGAAATATTGTTGATCAGGTTGAAGTAATCAGCGGTATTGTCTGTATTGACGTAGCTGACCTTGAGGCCTGTCTCTAATTTGAGGCTTGCCGAAAGAGGCCGGGTATAGTCCGTTTTGGCCGTATAGATGTTGATATCGCCAGGCAGGCTACCGGTAAGGATGGTTTCATTCTTTTTACTCATATCCGGGTAATAAGTGATATTATCGAAATACTGGTCGCTGCCCGATGAATATCTGACATAATCGAGGTCAATGGTCAATTCCCTTCCGGTGGAGTCGAACTGGTGCCTGAAATTCAGGTTGACCGATCCGTTCTTCCAGGTAGTGTTACTAGTGCCGTAAGAATAGACGATCGAATCGATGTTGTTATTCGGGTCTTTCAAAAGAATATTGCTGAAGGACCGGTCCTGCTCCTTATTTCTGAATCCACTCACTACAAATCCGATAGTAGTTTTATTACTGACGGCATAGTCCAATCCAAACTTGACATTCAGCTCCGGGTTGGTGAAATGCATGTTTGTCTGCTGGGTGAAGATCGAATTGATCCTTTTAGCAACGCCTGAATCCAGGTAATTGCGGTTGATAGAAATATCATGGAAACCTTCCCAATGGGAATAACCCGCACTCAGGAAGAAATTGGCCTTTCCATTGCGGTAATTCAGATTGATACTGCCGCCGGGCTTTGGGTAGACGCCTTGGGTATGGGTAAGCGTTACGCTTCCGTTAAAGCCCCTGGTCTTATTCTTTTTTGTCTTGATGTTGATGATCCCTGAGTTACCAGAGGCATCATATTTTGCAGAAGGATTGGTCATAATTTCGATCTGGTCGATCGCGGATGCGGGCAAACTCTTAAGGTAGCTGGCCAGTTGGGAAGCCGATAAATAAGTGGGCTTATTATCGATCATGATGGTCACCCCCTGTCGGCCCTTCAGGCTGATATTATCGTCTTTATCGAGGGTTACCCCGGGGGACCTTTCCAGGACTTCCAAAGCTGTAGAGCCGGCATTGGAGGGAGAAGCGTCTACATTGATCACCGTCCGGTCGGACTTTTGTTCGATAAAGGGCCGCTTACCGATGACAGCCACTTCCCGGAGGGCCTTGGTAGCCGCCTGCAGGACCAGGGGAGGCAGCACAACAGAGGATTGGGTATTTGAAAGTTCGAAGGTCGATGAATAAGTGGTGCTGTGCCCAACCGTGCTGGCCGATACCAGGTATTTACCTTCCCGGATATGGTCTAATTCAAAACGGCCTGTCTTATCGGTAACAGTCGCGGTAGCCTGGGAGGAATCTTTGGCATTCAGCAGGGAAATAGTGGCTGATTCGATGGGTTTCTGGCTCTCGTCGCCTACCTGTCCACTGATCTTACCGACTTTTACCTGTGCAAAACCGGCCAGGGATAGGTTAGCGGCCAAAAATACGGTCAATAAAATCCTTGTTTTCTTCATAATCAGTGTCTTCTTCATGGTCAGTTCTTTTATATGTTTGGTACTAGTGTTTGATCATTACAATACAAAGATTGGTACTTTGCATTACATAGAACAGTGTTTTGTGTTAGATGGCCATTATCATTGATAATTGGCAGGATCTATTCCGATTCTTTGGCACTGGGGGTATAAGACAGGTACGTTTAGTTCATGCAGCTAAATTATTGGTAGCGATATCTGCCTGGAAATTTAATTGACATAAGGACTATTTTCAGGGATATTAAGCATTCGCCCATCAGCCCGCCAGCATATGCCTGCGGCTACCAGGCTGGGTGTCCCGCTCACATAGGACTGCCTGAAGCAAAAATTTGTTACAGCAAAAAAAGGAAGAAGGATAAAAGGAGTTATTGAAGGAGGAAAGGCAGTTGGCTCTAACTGCTGACGCCAGCCGGCTTATTACTCCTTTTCTTCAGAACGATCAGCAGGATCCCCCCTCCAATGACCAGCAAAGCGGAAATGATCTCCGCCTGGGTAGGATGAAATCCGAAAATGCTGTAGGTGGTGTTGACCCGGATCTTCTCCACAAAGAATCGTTCTATTCCATTGAGGATCAGGTAGACAGCAAATAGCGATCCCGGAACTTTTAATTTTTTACGAATGGACCAGAGAACAAAAAAGAGAATCAGGCAGGCAATGGTCTCATAAAAAGGAGTTGGGAAAACAGGAATAGGCAATTGACTGCAATAGCTGCCATCACAACCGGTGATCCGTGCACCTTCATTAATGACATTATGCGGATAGGGATAGGCAAATAGCCAATCAGGCAGAAAAGAAGGAGCTTTTACGCTCAGGTGGCGGACATTATCCAGGCTGCCGAACTGAGGCAGGTAGACCTGTTTGTTTTGTTGCAGGACGTTTTGAAATATTTGTGGGTTGGACAGTGCAGGTTTGCTATCGGCAGTGGTATAATAGGCACTGTTAGGAATACCCCAATCCCCGTCTCCGGAGACCTGGCAACCGATCCGTCCCAGGGCATAGGCCAACATCAGGGCTGGCGCCGCGGAATCGTTCAGGTGCCAGAAGGTGACCCCATTTTTTTTGGCGTAATACCAGATAGCCAGAGCGGCACAAATAAGACCTCCGTAAAAGGTCAGTCCGCTGAAGGAGAAGAGGGATTCTATAGGATTTCTTACAAAATCGTCCCAGGTTTCCAGGCTGTTAAAGATCTTGGCGCCGGCAAAACCGAAGATCGCAGCAAAAATCGTCATATCCCCTACCCTGTCATGGGGCCAGATCCTTATTTTCCTTTCCTCCGGCGCTGGCAGTTTTTGTTTATTCTTTTCCCACCATTTCAAACCCATGAAAAGGAGACCTATCAGGATACCAGCCGGCCAGCTACCTTCCGCAGACATGATAAAATCCTGCGGATTAGCCGTAAGAGAACTATTGGAAACGAATAATCCAATGATCTTGAATCCCAATAAAAACCCAAGGATAAAATTAAGGAACAGTTCCATCGGCCCCGCCGGTTTGCCGACGATGATCACCTCATCCTTTCCAAATAGCAGTCCTTCCCTTTCTTTACGGAGCAATTCCCTGGATAAGACAACGAAGGCTGCACCAAAGGACAGGGCCACAAAAAACCCAAATGAATTAACGAACCGTAAAAACTGCCACCGTTCGCCCGCTCCGAACAGATCCTTGAAAGCGTAATAAAGGTTGGGATACATACTTATAAGATTCAGATTCTAAATAATCTCCCTTACCAGGGCATCTGTCCATCCCTTATCCGCGGGACTGGTATTCACAATCCCCGCAAAAATATGGTCCGGCACAGCGAAGATTTCACAAGAACACAAACCTACATTAAAATGCGCAAAAAAAATATTCTCCCCGAAGTAAAAGAGAATGAGGGGGTTAGATAGTAAAAAGAGGGCCATTTCATAACTCCAAATAAAAAAAATATCCACACACACTAAATTCTGGGGATTGCCGTTCCACAAAAGTGTTCCACGGGGAACACTTTTTCCACGAAATACACGCCAATATTGCATCACATAGATTATTAACAGGTGTGGATATTTTTGAGGAAAAATTGAGTTTTCCACAAAGCCGAACGAGGCGAACCATTCATTTTAGAAGGGAAAAAGAACCGGCTCCAGGTGCTACCGGTTATTCACAATACGAATCTTAGTATCTTGTGCGGGATATCTCCTTGCATTCCTTCCTTAACGTCTCCAATCGTCAATAAATTTGCTTCGCTTAAAAAGAAAGGAATGAAATCAAAATACATTTGCCCGTTTTCAGACTTTGGGTTTAAAAAGATCTTCGGCGAAGAAGCCAGCAAACCGCTGCTGATGGACTTCCTGAACGCCCTTCTACCCCTTCAGGCCCCCATAAAAGAGCTTTCCTTCAGAAATAACGAACAGTTAGGCCGGGTAATAGCAGACCGCCACGCTGTTTACGACATCTATTGCGAAAATGAGCTGGGAGAGAAGTTCATCGTAGAAATGCAAAAAGAAAAACAGGACTTTTTCAAAGAAAGGACGATCTATTATTCCACGTTTCCCATTAGCGAGCAGGCAGCTAAAGGTCCCTGGAACTTTGACCTGAAAGCCGTCTTTTGCATAGGCATTTTAGACTTTAAATTCGATGATTACGAAACGGAGTCTGAAAGAAATGAAGTCATCCACCTGATACAATTGAAGGACCAGCATTGTAAGGTGTTTTATGAAAAATTGACCTATATCTACCTGGAGATACCCAATTTCAATAAAAAAGAAGAAGAGTTGGAGACGCGTTTGGACAAATGGCTCTACTTTATTAAACATTTAGAGGACTTTCAAACGATACCCCGCATCTTTGAAGGTGAAGTGGTATTTGAAAAAGCCTTTGAGAGGGCCGCTTTCGCCAGAATGGATCATTCGGAATGGATGAGTTATGAGTATAGCCTGAAAGGATTCCGGGATTCCATAAATGTGGTAGATTCTGCAGAGAATAGAGGCAGGAGGAAAGGTTGGATGGAAGGGAATATACAAGGTAAAATCGAAGCCAGATTGGAAGCCGAAATGGAAGAAGCCAAAGGCAGGATCGAAACCAGGTTCAAATTGGCTAAAACACTCAAAACCAACGGTATCCCTATCAATGCCATCAGCATGAGCACTGGGATCGCCGCCATAGAACTCCAGGATTTATAAAAGATCCCCCCACAAAAAAACCCCTTCTGCAAACAGAAGGGGCATTACTATGAGCAAAGCTGGAAACCCAGCAAAATACTTCCTA
>Ga0307511_10002210_pt1 | contig 20410 bp, 18 predicted proteins | sample 13_EM_MG_FD_200266 | JGI IMG/M metagenome (GOLD analysis project Ga0307511, IMG submission 200266) | Populus trichocarpa ectomycorrhiza microbial communities from riparian zone in the Pacific Northwest, United States - 13_EM | ecosystem: Host-associated > Plants > Roots > Unclassified | place...
AGTTAGATCCTGTTCTGTCGCAAGAACCATGATCACTCAAGGGCTGCGTCCATGATCAACCAGGGTCGACCCACCCACCCCAGACGTTAAAACTCAAGGTAGACGTCACCGCGCCGATCACTACACTCCCGAGAGCTACCACCGAGACACCAGGGTGCGCGCCGTTCGCAGCACCGAACCCACGAGGTGCGCCGTGCTTGACCACACGAGCTGGGCTCACACCTACATCGACCTCGACACGCCCAACGCCGCGCGGATCTACGACTACCTGCTCGGCGGGGCCACCAACTCGGCCGCCGACCGGGAGCTGGCGCGCGAGGTCATCAAGGCGATGCCCGAGGTGGAGTACCTGGCCCGGGCCAACCGTGCGTTCCTGCGCCGCGCCGTGCGGCACCTGGTCGACCTGGGCGTCCACCAGTTCATCGACATCGGTTCCGGCATCCCGACCGCCGGCAACGTGCACGAGGTGGCCCACGGGCGCGACCCGCGGTGCCGTGTGGTCTACGTCGACCGCGAGCCGACCGCTGTGTTCCACGGTGAACTCTTGTTGCAGGACAACGAGTTCGCCGCCGTAGTGCACGAGGACTTCCGCCGCCCGGGCGCCGTGCTGGCCTCGCCCGAGGTGCAGCACCTGATCGACTTCGACCGGCCGGTCGGCCTGCTGCTGTTCGCGCTGCTGCACCACGTGCCGGACGAGGACGACCCCGCGGAGCTGATGTCGGTGTACCGGGAGGCCCTGCCCGACGGCAGCTATGTGGCGCTCTCGCACTCCACGCACGAGGCCGTCTCCGACCACATCCTCACCGTGTACGACCTGTACGCGGCCAACCGGACTCCGATCACGCTGCGCGGCGAGGCCGACATCGCCCGCCTGATCGACGGTTTCGACCCGCTGGAGCCGGGCATCGTGCATGTGCCACGCTGGCGTCCGGAGTCCCCCGAGGACGCGGACCATCCCGAGGAGGCCGCCATCTACGGCGTGGTCGCGAGGAAGCGCTGACGTGCCGATGTTGGACAGATCGAGCTGGGCGCCCAAGCAGATCGACCTCAACCGGCCCAACGGCGCGCGGATGTACGACTACCTGCTCGGCGGCGGTTGCAACACCGCGGCCGACCGGGAGATGGCCAAACGGCTCGTCGCGCTGCTGCCGCAGGTCAAGGAGACCGTCCGGCTGAACCGGAGCTTTCTGCGCCGGGTGGTGGCCTTCCTGGTCGGCCAGGGCGTCACCCAGTTCCTGGACATCGGCGCCGGCATTCCGTCGGTCGGCAACGTGCACCAGCTGGCGCAGGGCCTCAATCCGGAATGCCGCGTCGTGTACGTGGACAACGACCCGATCGCCGTCGCCTACGCGGAGCCCGTGCTCAAGGACAACAAGCTGGCCGCGGCGGTGCTGGCCGACTTCCGCTCGCCCGAGCAGATCCTGAGGGCGCCCGCGGTCCGGTCGCTGATCGACTTCGACCAGCCGGTGGCCGTGCTGACGCTGCTGATGATGCACTTCGTCCCGGACAGCGCCGACCCGGCGCGGCTGATGGGCCGCTACCGCGACGCGCTGGCCCCCGGCAGCTACGTCGCGGTGTCCCACCCGAGCTTCACCGGCGCGCACGGCGAGCTGCTGGCCGACGCGGAGGCTGTCGGCGAGATCGTGCAGGACACGATGGAGCCGCTCAGCCTGCGCGGGGCCGACGACCTGTTGCGCATCCTGGCCGGCTTCGAGCCGGTCCCGCCCGGTGTCGTGCACCTGCCGCTGTGGCGGCCCGACTCCACCGCCGACGTCGGTTGTCACCCGGAGAGGTCGCTCGTCTACGGAGTGGTGGCAGCGAAGCCGTAGCCGATGCCGAATAGACTTACCGGCCGGGAACCCCGGAGCGAGCGAGGTGGCGATGACCGAGGACGGTCGAAGCGCCGAACTGCGCGAGTTCGCCGAGGGCTGGGCGGCGGCCATCATCGACACCAGCTACGTGCCGATGTCCCGGCGGGAGATCGAGGACTTCCTGCTCGACCTGTCCGGCTCCCTGCTGACCGCGCTGCTCAGCGAGCCGTTCGACCCTGAGCCGGCGATCGAGGTCGGGGCACGCCTGGTCGGCGCCCACTTCACCGCCCCGGAGGCCCTCGGCCGCACGCTACAGCTGCTCGGCACCGGCCTGGTGATGCCGGCCGGGATCTCCGCCGAGGACCGCCGGCTGCTGGACCGGGTGGTGCAGCTGCTGGGCCGGCTCAGCACCGGTTACTCGGAGGCGCTGCGTGAACGCACGTTCGAGGAGCAGGAGGTCATCAAGCAGGCGATGTGGCTGGCCACGGACGTGGCGCAGCGCCGGCTGCAGGACAGCGAGTCGCGCTTTCTCGCCGTGTTCGACTCCGCGCCGATCGGGCTGGCGATCGGCGACTTCGACTCCAACATCCTCGAGTCCAACCAGGCGCTCCAGGAGCTGCTCGGCTATAGCCGTGAGGAACTGAGCACGCTGACCGGCGCGGACATCCTGCACCCGGACGACATCCCCGACACCCTCCAGCGCTACGACCGGCTGTTCCGCGGCGAGTACCCGTCGTTCCGCAGCCGGCAGCGGCTGCTGAAGAAGGACGGCGACGTGCTGTGGGCCAACGTCACCGTGTCCGCGGTGCGGGACTCCACCGGTACGGCGACGTACCAGGTGGCGATGGTCGAGGACGCCACCGAGCTGCACTACGCGAACCAGGCGATGGCCACGCTCGGCATGCAGGACCCGCTGACCGGGCTGCCGACCAGGACCGCGTTCATGGCCCGGCTGGACAGCGTGCTGGGCCGGGCGGACCGGCCGAGCCGGGTCGCGCTGTGCGTGTTCGGCATCGACGGCTTCGCCGCCATCAACGACGGGCTCGGTCCCGAGGTCGGCGACGAGGTGCTGCTCAAGCTGGGCACCAAGCTCCGCTACCACGCCGAGGACAACAAGATGCTGGCCGCCCGGCTCGGCGGCGACGAGTTCGCGCTGCTGATCGAGGAGTCGGAGGGCACCCGGACAGTGACGCCGCTCGTCGAGGAGGCGCTGCGGCTGATCAACGACCCCGTGACGGTGCTCGGGCACCGGCTGTCCGTGCACGCCAGCGCCGGCATCGTGGAGCGCGCCGTGGGCCGGGAGCAGCCGGCGGAGCTGCTGCGGGACGCCACGATGGCGCTGCACTGGGCCAAGGAGGGCGGCAAGGCGCAGTGGGCTCTGTTCGACCGGCAGCGCTGCGACCGCGACCGGGCCCAGCTACAGCTGGCCCTGACCATGCCGGTCGCGTTGGACAACGGTGAGTTCACCGTTGTGTACCAACCGATCCGCGCGCTCGGCGACAACCGGCTGGTGGCCGTCGAGGCGCAGCTGGCGTGGGACCACCCCGAGCACGGGCTGCTGGCGCCGTCCGAGTTCATGGCCCTGGCCGAGCGGACCGGCCTGGTGATGCGGCTTTCCGAGTGGCTGCTGCTGGCGGTGTGCCGGCAGGCGCGCGAGTGGCAGTTGGCGTTCGGCGAGCGGGCCCCGGTCGTGAGCGTGAAGATGCCGCCGCGGCAGGCCCGCGACCCCGACTTCCTGCCGAACGTGTTGCGGGCGCTGGCCGAGAGTGAGCTCGACGGCGCCCTGCTGCGGCTGGAGCTGGAGCCGGAAGCGATCGATTGCGACGGCGATGAGCAGGAAGAGGACATGAGCCTGCTGGCCGAACGCGGCATCACGTTCAGCATCGCCGGACTGAGCGATCACCGGCCGCAGTGCCTGGTGGTGCGGCCACTGACCGTGCTGAAGAGCCGGGATCTGGTGGTGCCGCAGGCCAATGGCGAGCGGGAGACGATCCCGGCGACCGTCGCGTGGAACACCGTCTCGCTAGCGCACCAGATGGGCATGCAGGTGATCGCCGAGAACGTCGGCACCCTGGACGATGTGGCCTGGCTGCGGGAGATCGGCGTGGACGCCGGTCAGGGCGTCGCGCTCGGCGAGCCCGGTGGCCCTGAGGACATCGGGCCCCTGATCACGTCGTGACCGGCGTCAGCCTGCGGGCGGCCGGCGCCAGCTTGCGCAGGCTCAGGCCGAGCGCCAGCATGCCCAGCGTCAACGCGGCCGTGAACACCGTGACGCCGACCCAGCCGTCGCCCGCGAAGACGATCCCGCCGACCGATCCGCCGACGCTGCTGCCGAGGTAGTAGCACAGCTGGTAGGCGGCCGACGCCTGCGCCGGGTGGGTGGCGCGGGCGCTGACCCAGCCGCTGGCGACCGTGTGGCCGGCGAAGAAGCCAGCCGTGACCAGCAGCAGCCCGACCACGACAAGCACGATTTCGTCGGACAGCATCAGGCCGAGCCCGGCGATGCTGACCAGCGCCGTTCCCCACAGCACCTGGCGGCGGCTGTAGCGGTCGACGAGCCGGCCGGCGACCGGAGAGCTGACCGTGCCGGCGAGATAGGCGACGGAGATCAGGCCGACAAGCGCCTGCGACAGGCCGAACGGGGCGGCTGTGAGCCGGAAGCCGAGGTAGTTGTAGATGGTGACGAAGCTGCCCATCAGCAGCATGCCGATCAGGTAGAGCCGGAGCAGGCCGCTGTCGCGGAAGCAGGCGCCCAGCGTGCCCAGCCTGATCGGCTTGGGGCGGAAGTTCGCCGACGCCGGCATCACCGCGCGGAACAACAGCGCGCAGGCCAGCGAGGCGACACCGACCACGCCGACCGCCCAGCGCCAGCCGCCGAGGTCGGTGACGAGACCGGTGATCACGCGGCCGGCCATGCCGCCGATGCTGTTGCCCCCGATGTAGAGGCCGACCGCGAATCCGAGCGACCCTCGGTGCACCTCCTCGGCGAGGTAGGCCATCGCGACCGCGGGCAGGCCGGCGACCGCGATGCCCTGCAACGCCCTGATCACCAGCAGCATCTCGAAGTTCGGGCTGACCGCCACCGCGATCTGCAGCAGCGCGGTGGCGAACAGCGAGGCCGTCATCAGCGGCATTCGGCCCCACCGCTCGGAAAGCAAGCTCAGCGGCACGATGGAGATCGCGAGCGCGCCGGTGGCGACGGAGATCGCCAGGCTGGACCCGGCCGGCGTGAGCCGGAAGTCGTGCGCGAACACCGGAAGCAGCGGCTGCACGCAGTAGAGGACCATGAAGGTGGCCAGGCCGGCGGCGAACAGCGCCAGGTTGATGCGACGGAATCCCTTGCTGCCACGGTGATGTGTCTGATTCTCGGGCGCTCGGGTCACGGTCATGTTCGGGAAGCTAGTTGCCGCTCGTTCATGCGTCCAATACAGGAACCAGCAGGGTTCGATCCATGAATGAATAGGTTGACGGCGATGTGCGCGAACACCGTTGCCGCGACAGCAAGCGGGAACGCGGCCAGGGCGCCCAGATTCGGAAGAGTGCTCGCGATCGTGAGAAAGAACACCGACGACGTGAACGCCCCGACCACGACCGCGCGCAGCGAGATGACCGCTGCCGGACCACCGGCGCTTTCCTGCCGATACGCCGCGAACAATGCGGCGAACAAAGGGAAAGAGGCCAGCAAGCCGATGGTTCTCGATCCCAGCAGGGTCGCGCAGGCGAGCACCAGCGTGGTCATGGCGGTGGCGACGACGATGCGCGCCGGCAGCTCCCACGGCATCGGCAGGACTTCTCGCGGCGTCAGCGCCGGCCAGGCCGCCAGCGTCGCCGCCAAGCCCGTCGGCACCAGGAATTCCAGCGCCGGCAAGGAAAAGTCGTACCGGCTCAGGGTTCGCGCCGCTACTACGTAGCAGCAGAAGGCGACCGCCAGGGCGATCGGCCAGCGGTGGGTGAGCGCCGTGCGGGCGTAGCCGAGGCAGAAGGCGGCGATCGCGAGCTGGCCAGAGAGGGTCGCGATCGCCGCCTGCACGGCGAAGTTCTCACCTTCGCGGAGGGTCAGCAGCGTGAGCGAGGAGGCGGCGGTGAGCGGCAGTCCGACGAGGCGGCCGCCGAACAGCGTCGCCCAGCGGCGTTGCAGAAGGGTGGCGGCGATGATCAGGGTGGGCGTCAGCAGGAGTTTGAGCAGGTCTTGGCCCATGACCTCGACCCTTTCAGCTATCCCGCCGCGTTTGTCGCGGAAATCGCGGCGCTACGGCGGCCGTGACCGAGATTTTCTCAGTATATTGGCCATATGACTTTGGAAGTCGCAGTGGACCCGGTCGACCGGGAGATCCTCGCCGTGCTTCTGCACGACGGCCGGATCACCTACCAGGAGCTGGGCCGCGCCGTCCGGCTGAGCGCCAACGCCGTCGCCGACCGGGTGCGCCGGCTGCGGCGGTCCGGGATCCTGCGCGGCTATCGCGCCGATCTGGACTTCGCCGCCCTCGGCCGGCCGCTGGTGCTGGTCAGCGAGGTGCGGCTGCGGGACGGCGTGTCCGGCGAGGAGTTCGAGCGGGGGCTGCGCGGGTTTCCGCAGATCTTCTCGGCCGCGCACGTCACCGGGGAGTACGACTACCAGCTGCGGATGGCGTGCGCGGACACCGCCGAGTTCGAGGAGCTGATCGAGCGGCTCAAGCGCGAGCACGGGGTCCGGGAGCTGCGCAGCCGGCTCGTGCTGCGGCAGATCCCGCTCGACCCGGCCGGTGTGCTGGAGATCACCTGAGACATTCGAGTGGATTCCCGACTTGACGTCGGGTGTATTGCCCTCCTTCCGGAGGGCGACGCGGGGCCGCCGGTCGGATACGGTGATCACAGTCACATGTCGTTCCGGTCGCACTCAATGTCGAGGAGCTCCGTGGGATACGTCGACTCGTGGACGCAGCGCTATCGCGGCCTGGACCTGGGGCCGTACAGCCTGCTGCTCGCGCGGCTGCTGGTGCGCCGGCGGGCCGTGTACCTCGGCGCCGGTCTGGTCGTCGCGGTGCTCATCCTGCGGGTGGCTCAGTTCCTGCTCGACTCGGACTCCCTGCTCTGGCCGGTGCTGCTGACCGCCCTGGTCGCGTTCGCCGCCGGCATCGCGCTGCTCGTCCAGCGGCACGGTGACGCCCGGGTCGCCGCCATGCAGCGCGAGCACGTCGACCGTCACGAGCCCGTCGACTCCGCCGCCGTCATCGGCCGGCGCACCCGCATCCTGCTCGCCGTCTCCTACGTCGGCGCCGCACTCCTCGGTTTCGCCGGTCTTCTCTCCGGCGGCGACATCGTCCAGTCCGTCGTTTTCCTCGTCGGCGTCGCATTGCTCGCCGCCATCGCCTTCGCCTCGCTGCGCAGCGCCCTGACCCGTGCGCCCATCGCCGTCGACCACGGCTCGCTGCAGGCCGACGACCTGCTCCGCGTCAACGACGCTCGGCACGCCGCCGTCGCCTATCCCGTGCTGCTCGCCCTCGTGACGATGGCCTCGCCCTCTTCAGTGTGGTTGTTAACTGCGTACACGGCCGTTTCGGCTGTGATCTCGGTTTTCGCGATGACCCACGAGCCACTCACCCCCAAGGTGCCGGTGACCCGGTGATCCAGCTCGACACCGCCTCACCCGTTCCGCCGTACGAGCAGGTCAAGTCCCAGTTCGCCCGCCAGATCGCCGACCGCCGGCTGGCCGTCGGCACCCGCCTGCCCACCGTCCGCCAGCTCGCCGCCGACCTCGGCCTCGCCGTGAACACCGTCGCCCGCGCCTACCGCGAGCTCGAGGAAGCCGGCCTCGTCCAGACCCGTGGCCGTGCCGGCACCTTCGTCAGCGCCGCCGGCGAACACAGCCTGCTCCGCGCCCAACAGGCCGCCCACCAGTTCGCCGCCGCCACCGCCAACCTCGGCCTCTCCCCCGACGACCTCCTCCAGATCGTCCGCGCCGCCCTCGCCTCCACCCAGTCGAGCCACACCCACTCGACCTGACCGCCGAAGTCCCCACCGCCGCCGGCCACCCCACCGCCCCCGCAGACCTCAACTCCGCCGAAGACCTCAGGTCCGCCGGCGAGGTCAATTCCGTCGAAAAGCTCGACTTCGACGAAAAGCTCAAGTTCGCCGACGATCTCGACTGCGGCGGCGAGCGCCGGTCGTGCCGGCGCCCTCTCGTCGGCCGACATCCCCAACTCCGTCGCCAACCTCGACTTCGTCGGCGGCCTGTCGCGCATCGACAACATCCGGCTTCGCGGTCGAGCGGGCGGTCGCGCCGAGTTGCTGGTCATCGTCGAACTCGGCGCGACCGCCGGCGGTCACCAGGTGACCGGCACGGAGACGAGACCGCCGCCCAGCTGGTTGACGCGCAACTGGAGGTCCTCGACGGGAACCGCGAGCCGCAGCGTCGGGATTCGGCGGAGCAGTGCTTCGAACACGATCTGGAGTTCGACGCGGGCGAGATTCGCGCCAATGCAGTAGCGCGCGCCGTGTCCGAAGGTGAGGTGTTGGTTGGTCGGCCGTGCGATGTCGAACTGCACGGCGTCGGGGAAGGCGCGTTCGTCGTGATTGGCCGCGCCGGCGGCGAGCAGCACCGCTTCACCGGCGCGGACCTTGGTGCCAGCGATGTCCATGTCCTCGCGGGCGTAGCGGAGCAGGCCGCCACCGCCGGTCACGCTGCGGCGCAGAATCTCCTCGATGGCGGCCGCGGCGAGCTTCTCGTCCTGGAGGAACGCCGCCCGCTGTGACGGGTTGGTCAGGAACAGCACCGTGCCGATGTCGATCCGCACCATCGTGGTCTCGTGGCCGGCGAACAGCAGCCCACCGCTGAGCGCCGCCAGGTCGTCGTCACCGACCCGGTCGCCGTACTCGGCGACCAGGTCGCTGATCAGGTCGCTGATCAGGTCGTCGCCGGGTTCGGTCCGCTTCCGCTGGATGAGGCCCTTCATATAGGTGGTGAGGTTGTCCCATCCGGTGGCTGAGCGGGCGCCGTCGACGGTGTCGCCAAGGGCGTTGGACCAGGCACGAAAGTCGTCCCGGTCTTCGTACGGCACGCCGAGCAGCGCGCAGATGACCAGCACCGGCAGCGGCATGGACAGCCGTTCGTGCAGGTCGACCGGGCCGCCGTCGGCCAGCATGCCGTCGATGACCGTGTCGACGATCTGCTGGATGTGCGGCCGCATCGCCCGCATCCGCCGCGGCGAGAACGCCGGCATGAGCATCGCCCGCATCATCGCGTGATTCTCATCCTCGTTGTCGTCGGCCACCGCGCCGCCGATCAGCACGGAGTTCGACACCCGGGCGGCCTCGTCCGGGTTCGGGTGCGACCGGCCCAGCCGCGGGTCGGCGAACAGCTCGCGGACCTCCTCGTAGCGGGTGACGAGCCACGCTTCGTCGCCGGTCTGCGTGCGCACCCGCACGATCGGCCCCTCGGCCTGGAGCCGCAGCAGCCCAGGCGGCGGGTCGAGCACAGCGGTCTGAGCGAACGGCAGCTGTGGCAAATCGGACATCTGGTTCCCCTCCCCAGGTTTGTATACTTTGAAATATACACACAAGAGTCGACATCAGCGACCTGGTAGGACAGTGCGCGTGACGGAACAGCGCAGCGAACGACTGCCTCGAGCGCAGCGGCGGGAGCAGATCCTGGCCGCGGCGACCACGGCGTTCGCGCGGGCCGGGTTCGCGGCGACGAGCCTCGACGACGTCGCCCGCGAGGCGGGCATCAGCCGGATGATCGTGTACCGGCACTTCGACTCGAAGCGGGACCTCTACGAGCAGGCCCTGGTGCGGATCGGCGACCTCATCCAGGCGGCGACCGAGACCGACGAGATCTCGACGGCGACGCTGGAAGCGTTCATCGCGACGGCAGCGGCCGAGCTGGACGGGTTCCGGTTGCTGTACCGGCACGCCGCCCGCGAGCCCGAGTTCAGCGCGACCGTGGAGATGGTCCGCCGCGGCATGGCCGACGCGACCTACGAGCAGATAGCCGGCCGCATCGCGAACCCGGCGTGGGCGAAGTGGGCCGCCGACAGCATCCCGGTGGTGCTGGTCGAGACGATCATGGCGTGGCTGGACGCCGGCCAGCCGGATCCGGAAACCGTGGCCGACCGAGTCCAGTCGATCATCAGGGGCGTCATCACCGCCGCCGCCCGAGTGCCGGACAGCGAACCGTCAACGGCCGCCGCGCGCGAGTAGGACGAGGCCGCCGCACCGTCACGAACACGCAAGCCGGCGAGCGCCACGGCACGGCTCGCGGAACAGGCTGTGTCCGCCGATCGCGCGGCATCACCGACAGAAAGCGGCGGCCCCGCCTCACGAATGAGACAGGGCCGCCGCGGTTCGGCACAGCTCAGAGGGCGCGCCAGTCGAGGACGCCGTCGGCGAGGGAGTTGATCGTCGCCAGCAGGCCGAGGCGGGCCTTGCGGAGTTCCAGGTCCTCGGCCATCACGAGCACGTCGTCGAAGAACGCGTTGACGGGACCGGTCAGCGGGCCGGCGAGGCCGACGAACTCGGCGAGACCGGTGGTGTCGGCGCCGAACTGGACGGCGACCTTGTCCACGGTCTCATGCAGGGCGATCTCGGCCGGCTCGACCAGCCGCGCCGGGTCGTAGCCGGGCTCGGTGCCGGCTGGCACGATCCGCCGGACGCGCTGGAGCGCGGCGGCGAGTGCGGCGAAGTCGGCGTCGTCGCCGAGCCGCTCCAACTCGGCCAGGGCGGCGTCGGCGTCGGCCGGGGTGTCGGCGAGCGGCAGCACGGCCTGCACGAGCCGGTGCTCGTGGCCGGCGTCCAACAGCTGCTGCTCATACCGGCGGACGCTGAACTCCTGGGCGTCGGCGAGCGCCGACCCCGGCACCTCGACGCCCTGAGCGCTGACGCGCTTGGCCGCGGCGGCCAGGCCGCGGCTCAGGGTGATGGCCTTGAGCTGCGGGAACGCCCGCAGGATGCTGACGACGCCGAGCGTGGCGCGGCGCAGCGCGAACGGGTCGGAGCTGCCGGTCGGGTTGGCGCCGATGGCGAACAGGCCGGCGAGCAGGTCGAGCCGGTCGGCCAGGGCCAGCAGTGCGCCGGGCACGCTGGCCGGCAGCTGGCCGCCCGCGGTCCGCGGCTGCTCCATCTCCGCAAGCGCTTGCGCCACCTCGGCGGGCTCACCGGCACGCAGCGCGTACTCGCGGGCCATGGTACCGGCCAGGCTGGACAGCTCGATCACCATCTGGGTGGCCAGGTCGAACTTGGCGAGCTGACCGGCGCGGTCCAGCGTCGCCCGCTCAGCGGCGTCGAGGCCGACGATGTCGGCCAGGTCGGCGGCGACGCCGGCGATGCGCGCGGCACGGTCGGCTACCGAGCCGAGCCGCTCCTCGAAGGTCAGCTTGGCCAGGCCGGCCTTGTGCTGCTCGGGCGTCTTCTTCTGATCGGCGCGCCAGAAGAACGCGGCGTCCTCGTACCGGGCACGCAGCACCGACTCGTTGCCGGCGCGCACCAGGTCGACGTCGCACGAGCCGTTGGCGACGGTGACGAAGTGCGGCAGCAGCTGGCCGTCCTCGCCGCGGACCGGCAGATAGCGCTGGTGCTTGCGCATCACCGTGGTCAGGATCTGGCTCGGCAGCTCGAGGTACTCGCCGGCGAACGAACCGAGGATCGGGTTCGGCTGCTCGACCAGGTTGGTGACCTCGTCGAGCAGGGCGCCCTCGCCGTCGAAGTCGACGGTGCCGCTGACCTCGGCGACCAGCTCGGTGGTGCGGGCGACGATCTGCTCCCGGCGGACCGCGCCGTCCAGCACGATGTCGTGGCCGGCGAGGAAGTCGGCGTAACCGTTGGCCGAGGCGACCTCGATCTCCGGCTCCGCCGCCGTCCGGTGCACCCGGGTGTAGCGGCTGCTGGCCAGCGAGGACACGGCGATCGGCACGATGGTCTCGCCGAGCAGCGCGACCAGCCAGCGGACCGGCCGGGTGAACGACAGGCCGGCGTCGCGCCAGCGCATGTTCTTGTCGGCCCGCAGCTCGGCGACGATCTGGCTGAGCAGCTCGCTGAGCACCTCGACGGCGCCACGGCCGACATCGGTCTTGACGACGCCGACGTGCTCGACGCCGTCCACGTCGATGCGGAGCAGCTCTTCGGGCGAGATGCCCTGGCCGCGGGCGAAGCCCTGGGCGGCCTTGGTCGGGTTGCCATCGGAGTCGAACGCGGCCGTCGCCCGCGGGCCACGGACCGTGCGCTCGGCGTCGGGCTCGCGGGGCTGCACGTCGTCGACCAGCAACACCAAGCGGCGCGGGGTGGCGTGCACGGTGATGTCGCCGTGGCCGAGCCGGGTGCCGCCGAGCTTCGCCGACAGCGCCTCGCGGACCGCCTCGGCGCTGCGCACGACCTCGGTGTGCGGCAGTTCCTCGACGCCGATCTCGAACAGCAGCGTCGCCGGGACGTCGACGGTGGGCAGTTCGGCCGGCAGCTGGGCGGCGGCCGGCGGCTCGACGACGCCAAGCGGATAACCCATCTCCTTGCGCCGCTCCGCCCACAGCTGCGCGGCCTGCCTGGTCAGGGTGCGCATCTGGCCAAACGCCTTGGCGCGCTCGGTGGTGCTGATCGCGCCCCGGGCGTCCAGGACGTTGAACGCGTGGCTGCACTTGAGCACGTACACATAGGCCGGCACCGGCAGCCGCTCGTCGATCATGCGACGGGCCTCGGTGGCGTACTCGTCGAACAGCCGCTGGTTGACCTGGATGTCGGCGTCGTCGAGGTAGTAGCGGCTCATCTCGTACTCGGACTGGCCGAACACCTCGCCGTAGGAGATGCTCGGCGCATACGCGATGTCCTTGAAGTGGCCGACGCCCTGCAGCGCCATCAGGATGCGCTCGATGCCGTAGGTGATCTCCACCGACACCGGGTCGAGCGTCATGCCGCCGGCCTGCTGGAAGTAGGTGAACTGGGTGATCTCCAGCCCATCCAGCCAGACCTCCCAGCCCAGGCCCCACGCGCCGAGCGCGGGCGAGGCCCAGTTGTCCTCGACGAAGCGGATGTCGTGGGCGTCGATGTCGATGCCCAGCACCTCCAGGCTGCCCAGGTAGAGCTCCTGGGGGTTGCCCGGGTCCGGCTTGAGGATCACCTGGAACTGGGTGTGCGTCTGGAGCCGGTTCGGGTTCTCGCCGTACCGGGCGTCGTCGGGCCGCACGCTCGGCTCGACGTAGCCGACGTGCCACGGCTCCGGGCCGAGCACCCGCAACGCCGTGGCAGGGTTGGCGGTACCGGCCCCGACCTCGGTGTTGAACGGCTGCACGACCATGCAGCCCCGATCGGTCCAGTACTTCTGCAACGCAAGCAACGCGTCCTGCATCGTCAACACGGGGGAACCCTCTTGCCATCGGTCGTGGGCACTGAGCTGGCGAAACACACCGCCACAGACCCTCGATCCTAGGCGAGGACGGCCTGTGGTCACCCCGCGGGGCGACCACAGGCGCCGCGCGAGCCCTCAGCGCAGGCCGGCCAGCAGATCCCGGACCGCCTGCAGGCTGGCCCGCCACACGCCGGTGGCCAGGCTGATCCGGGCGACGCCGAGGGCGCCCAGCTCGCCGATCGTCGGGCTCGTCGGCTTCAGCATGACGTTGACCGGGAAGTCGACCTGGCGGACGAACTCGGCGATCAGCCCCGGATCGGCGAGCATGATCGGGTAGACGCAGTCGGCGCCCGCGTCGCGGTAGCGCCTGGCCCGCTCGACGCCGTCGGCGAAGACCGCGCCCGGGTCCTCGGCGCCGAGGAACACGTCCACCCGGGCGTTGATGACCAGCGGCACGCCGACGGCGTCGGCCGCTTTCCGGACGCGCCCGATGCGTTCCACCTGCCACTCCGCGGCGCGCAGACCGCCGGCGGTGTGGTCGCTGTCCTCGAGATTGATGCCGACCGCGCCGGCCCCGAGCACGGCGGCGACCAGTTCATCGGCCGGGAGGCCGTATCCGGCCTCGACGTCGGCGGTGACCGGAAGGTCGACGGCCTTCGCAATCCGGCGGATGGCGGCGAAGATCTCGTCGACCGGGGCCTTCTCCCCGTCGGGGAAGCCGAGGCTGTTGGCAACCGCGCTGCTCGAGGTGGCGACGACCGGGAATCCGGCCTCGGCGACCAGGCCGGCGGTGGCCGCGTCCCAGACATTCGGCAACACCAGCGGGTTGCCCCGCTGGTGGCGGTCGCGCAGCGTCTTGGCGTGTGCGGCGAGCTCGCTCACTCGGCGCCGTCCAGGACCGGCGGCTGGCTGCGGCTGATCACGCTGATCCGGTTCCACGCGTTGATCGTGGCGATCAGCATCACGATCTGCGCCAGCTCGGCCTGGGTGAACTGCTTCTCGGCCTCGGCCCACGTCTCCTCGCTGACGCCCCCCTCGGCGAGCAGCGTGCCCTCCTCGGTCAGCGCGAGCGCCGCCCGCTCGCGGGCGGTGTAGAAGGAGAGCTCGCGCCACGCCGGCAGCGCGTAGATGCGGCGCTCGTGCTCGCCGTGCTTGCGGCGGGCGTCGGTGGCGTGCATGTCGATGCAGAAGCCGCAGCCGTTGATCTGGGAGGCCCGGATCTTGATCAGTTCGGCGAGGAGCGGGTCGATGCCGTCGTGGGAGGAGTTGCTCACCAGCAGCATGGCGCGGTAGCTGGCGGACGCCTCCTTCGCGACGTTGATGCGGGGCAGGTGCGTCACGTACTCGTCAGAACTCACGGCAACGACGCTAGCCTGGTCCTGGTCCACTCGTATGATCCAGCTTGATGCCGAAATCATGGACCAGCGGCGGGCTTGAGCTGCACCTCGACCTCGAGCCGGGCTTCGGCCGCCGGGTGGCCCTCGAGCGGTCGCTGCGGGAGGCCATCCGGTCCGGCCGGCTGCCTGCGGGTACTCAGCTGCCGTCGTCCCGTGCACTGGCGGCCGACCTCGGGCTGTCCCGCGGCACGGTCGTGCAGGCCTACGAGCAACTGCTCGCTGAGGGGTATCTGACGAGCCGGTCGCGGACGCACACCGAGGTGGCGACCGTGCCGGGGGCAGGAGCTCGTACGCAATCGAGAAGTTCGACGAACTTCTCCGTTCGGTACGACCTGGAGCCCGGCAGCCCCGACGTCAGTCAGTTCCCGCGGTCGATGTGGGCGTCGGCATTGCGGCACGCGGTCACCTCGGCCGCCGACGAAGACCTCCGCTACGGCGATCCACGCGGCCATCCGGCACTGCGCCGCGCGTTGGCCGACTACCTGGGCCGCGTGCGTGGTGTGCGCATCAGTTCACAGGCAATTGTCGTGTGTACTGGGTTCACAAACGGTTTGCGGCTGATCGCCACCGCGCTGCGCGAACGCGGCGGCCGGGCGATGGCGGTCGAGGACTTCGGCCTGCCGTTCCACGTCGACGCGATCGAGCAGACCGGTCTCCGAGCGGAGACCGTCCGGCTCGACGACGACGGTCTCGTTGTCGACGAAATCCCGAAAGCCGACGGAGTTCTGGTGACCGCCTCGCACCAGCTGCCGTGGGGCACACGGCTGCATCCGGCCCGCCGCGGCGCACTGGTCGACTGGGCCCGCGACAACGACGCGATCGTCGTCGAGGACGACTACGACGGCGAGTTCCGATACGACCGTCAACCGATCGGGGCAATTCAGGGCCTGGCCCCGGCACACGTCATCTACGCCGGCACGGCCAGCAAGTCGCTGGCGCCGGCCCTGCGGTTGGCCTGGCTGGCGGTGCCGGACCGGCTGCTCGAGCCGATAGTCAGGGTTCGGCAGCTGTCGGAGCGGGAGTGCCCGATATTCGAGCAGTTGGCGTTCGCGCACCTGATCGAGAGCGGTGGACTCGACCGTCATCTTCGTCGAATGCGCACGCACTACCGGAAGCGGCGCGACTACCTGCTGGCCGCACTGGCCGCGTCCGTGCCGACGGTCCGGCCCATCGGGATCGCCGCCGGCTTGCACGTCGCATTGCTGCTTCCCGACGGAACCCGTGATGCGGACGTCCAGGCCGTTCTCGCCGAACACGGGGTCGGCGCGCATTCACTGACCTCCTACGCACGTCGCCGGTCGGCGCCACCCGGGTTGGTCATCGGCTACGCCACTCCCCCGGGCCACGCGTTCCCGGCCGCCGTACAGGCACTGACCACCGCGCTGGCCACACTGGTCTAGGCGGTGCGCTGGTACGGCAGCGCGGTGGTCAACGCGTGCCGGAACTCCTCGACGATGTCGCTGAACACATGCTCGACGTCCGGATTGATGACCAGCCCGCCGTCGGTGTCGGCCTGGAGGTCCCGCTCCAGAAGGAAGTAGCTCTGGATCACGTGCCTCGGCGCGAGCGACTGCACTACCGGACGCAGTCCGTAGTCGAGGGCGAGCACGTGGGCGAGGCTGCCGCCGGTCGCGAGCGGCAGCACCGTCTTCCCCGACAGGCCGAACTGCGGCAGCAGGTCGAGGAACACCTTCAGCAGCCCGGAGTAGGCGGCCTTGTAAGTAGGTGTGGCGAGCACGACGCCATCGGCGTCGGCCAGGGTCGCGGCGGCGCGGGCGATGTCGGGGTCGGAGGTGTCGGCGGCGAGCAGCGGGCCCGGCGGGAGGTCGCGCAGCCGCACGTGTTCGGTGGCGAGGCCGGCGCCGGCGAGCCGCTCCGCGACGTAATCCGCGACGCGGGCGGTCTTGGAGTTGCGCGACGGACTTCCGGAGATGACAACAACAGCGGGCATGACGGCTCCTGGGCGGCTGGTGGACGGACACGACAGGGCTCGCGGACCGCCGGCCGGTCGGCGAACTGGTGCCCGGTCGGCGAATTACCGCTCTGTCGGCGAAAAACACCGGTCTGGCAGGTGCTTCACGGCCGAACGTCCTTGGTCGAGGTGTCGCGGATCAGCGGCGACACAGCGCGCTGCACACGTGGCAGAAATCCACGTGTGGCCTGGTGCGGAGATCCTCGGACTGCGCCACGCCCTCGACGCTAGGTCAGCCCGGGCACACCGACAAGGTCATCCCATGGGGTGAAAACCGGCCGTTCAGTCGACGGGCAGCAACTTAGTCGACGGTCGGACGGACCGCCCAAGGCGGCGCATCGCCATCGGCACAAATCCGTGCGGCGCCCGCCACCGGACCGGCGCCGGCACCAGCAGCGCCGCCGATCGGACGGCGCGGAGCATCGCGGTGCTCGTGGCCGGCGAGTAGGCACTATGACCGTGCAACTGGATCGCCCAGCTCGGCAGCAGCGAGTACGCGAGGTGGGCGACCGCGGGCTCATAGACCGGCAGGCCGATGCCGAGCGCGCCGGGCAGCGGCGGCTTGTGCAGGAACTCGTAGACGACCTCGGAGTCCTCGCCCCGCCGGAGTTCGCCCCGCATGTCACGCAGGTAAGCAGACATCTGGTCGGTAGAGCCCGGCACCTCGTCCGGGTCGAGGCCGACTAGTGCGGCGGACCGGCGCTGTTCGTCGAAATAGCGGTCGGCCTGCGCCTTCGTCAGCGGGAATCCGGCGCGGCGGACGATCGACAGGAACATCGCCACCTCGGCGCAGTGCACCCAGAGCAGCAGGTCGGGCCGGTCGATGCGGAACGTCCGACCGGTGGCCGGATCCTTGCCGCGCAGGCTGCGATGCACGGCGCGGACTTTCGCCGCGCCGGCGAGCACCTCTTCGCGCGGTGCGTACGTGCTCATCGCGACGAACTTGGCGGTGCGCATCAGCCGGCCGAGCGGATCGGCGCGGAAGTTGGAGTTCTGCACCACGCCGGCCGCCGCGAGCGGGTGCAGCGACTGCAGGAACAGGCTGGCTATGCCGCCGAGCCACATGGCGGGGTCGGCGTGCAGTTGCCAGGTGACCGAGTTCGGGCCGACCAAGCCCGGGTCGGCCCCGTTCGACGGCGCAGCGCTCACCACTGCGAAGCTACGCCGTCCCGGGGCCGACCCGAACCCCCAGCTCAGTGACCGAATGTGAAGGTGTTCATGGCGACGAACGGCGCCGGCTGGCCGCTGCTGAACGTCAGGTACACGTCGTGCACGCCGGTCGTGGCGGCGATGTTCGCCGGAATCGACCGCCAGCTGGTCCAGCCGCCGGTGTTGGCGATGGCGAAGCTGCCGATCGGCGCGTTGGTCACGCTGTCCAACCGAACTTGGACAAGACCGCTGACGCCACCGGCCGCACCGGACGCCGCGGAGGCGACGAACTGAGTGGCCGCCGTGGAGCCGAAGTCGACGCCGGAGTACTTCGCCCATGCGCCGTTGGACAGCTGGCCGAGGTTGATGCCGCCGCTGGCCGCGCTGTACTTGCTCGCCTGGATGGTGGCGTAGGCGTTGCCGATGGAACCGCCGCCACCGCCCGACCCGGTGGTCGTAGTCGTAGTGGTGGTGGTCGGCGTGGTGCCGCCGCCACCGGCCTTTGTGGACACCGAGACGTAGTCGACGAGCATCGGCTGGCCGGAGACCGTTGCGGCGGTGGGTCCGCCGCCGAACGCCGCCGGGAAGGCGCCGCCCATCGCCACGTTCAGGATGATGAAGAAGCCGTGGTGCGTGGCGTTGTTCCAGGTGGTGGCGTCGACCTGGTTGGCGTTGATGGTGAAGAAGTTGTTGCCGTCCAGGTAGTAGCGCAGCTGCTGCGGGTTGGTGCTGTAGTCGAGCTCGACCGCGTAGGTGTGGAAGCCGGTCGTGCAGCCGCCGCAGGCTCGTTCGCCGGAACCGATTCCGGTCGTCTCGTTGCACGGCCCGCCGGGGTCGACGCCACAGTGCAGCGTGGCGAACTCCGAGCTGCGGCCGTTGATGTCCTCCATGATGTCCAGCTCGCCGATGCTCGGCCAGTTGGTCGCGCCGACCGGACGTGCCGCGGCGCCCATCGCCCAGAACGCCGGCCAGTAGCCGAGTCCGTTGGCGGTGTTGACGTTGGGCTGCTGGAGTGACGCCTCGATGCGCATCACACCGCCGGCCGGCGGCTGGAAGTCGGTGCGCTGGGTTTCGATCCGCGCCGACGTCCACGCCCCGGACGCGCTGCGGATCGGCTTGATCATCAGATGCCCGCTGCCGTCCAGGGAGACGTTGGCGGTGCTGTTGGTGTTGGACTCGACCTCTCCGGTGCCCCAGTTACCCGCTCCGCCGGGGTAGCTGGTGCCCAGGTCGAACAGCCAGTTCGAGCCGTTGATCGCCGAGCCGGCGGCACCGGTGAAGTCGTCACTCCAGATGGTGCTGAAGCCGGCGGGCGGCGCCGCGGCCGCCGAGGCGGTCTGGCCGGATATGGCGACGGCCACCACGCACGGGACCAGAGCGGCCAGAGCGCTGGCAGCAGCCAACAATCGTCGACGTGAATGCATCACTGTCGGTGACCTCCTTGTCACGGCAGGGATCACCGGCCGGCCGAGTCAGGGGGCCGACGCGGGTGACTCCTACATGAGAGCGCTCTCACCAACCCAAGTCAAGAAGCTAGGCAGCAGAATCTGTTCAGCTCAGGAAGCCCCTGAGTAGCGACGAAGTGCCCTCCAGGTGCTCGGCCATGGCCCGACGAGCGGCCGGAGCGTCGCCGGCGAGCACGGCGGCCACAAGCGCCGCGTGTTGCCGGTTGGAGTGCTCGATGTTCTTCGGCAGCAACGGGATTCCGTCGAGCAGCTCGTTCAGGCGCATCCGCACGTCGGCGACCGCGGCGGTCAGCGACGGCGATCCGCTCACCTCGGCGATGGCCAGGTGCAGCCGGGAGTCCTTGCGGCGATACTCCCCCAGCTCGGCCCCGTCGCACTCGGCCAGTCGAGACCGCAGGTGAGCACGCTCATCCTCGGTCAACTCACGGAGAGCGGCGAACTCCGCCGCGCCGGTCTCCAGCACGGATCGCAGGGTCAGGGCGTCCTCGAGATCGTCCACGGTGGATACCGGAGTCGGCGCGGCGCCGGGCGGCACCGCGCACACGAAGGTCCCGCCGTACCGGCCACGACGGGACTCGACAAAGCCGGATTCCTGCAAGGCGTGCAGCGCCTCACGCAGCGTCACCCGGCTCACGTTGAGCCGGGCGGCCAGGTCACGCTCGGCGGGCAGCCGCTCGCCCGGTGGCACGACGCCCAGCTTGATCGCCTGCAGCAGCCGTTCCACCGTCTCCTCGAACGCGTTGCCCGTCCTGACCGGACGGAGCAACGCGTCGCCGGCGGCATCCACCTATTCGGGCGTCACATAGGCGCCGGAGATCCCGCCGTCCACCAGGAACTGGGATCCCGTCATGAACGACGAGTCGTCGCTGGCCAGGAAGGCGACCGCAGCGGCGATCTCCTCCGGTTCACCGAACCGGCCCATCGGCACGTGCACCAGCCGACGGGCGGCGCGAGCCGGGTCCTTGGCGAACAACTCCTTGAGCAGCGGCGTGTTCACCGGTCCCGGGCACAGCGCGTTCACCCGGACGCCCTGCCGCGCGAACTGGACACCCAGCTCACGCGTCATCGCCAGCACGCCGCCCTTCGAGGCGGTGTAGGAGATCTGCGAGGTGGCGGCGCCCATCACCGCGACGAACGAGGCCGTGTTGATGATGGATCCCTTGCCCTGGGCCAACATGTGTGGCAGCGCGTACTTGCAGCACAGGTACACGGAGGTCAGGTTGACGTGCTGGACCCGTTGCCACGCCTCGAACTCGGTGGTGAGGATGGAGTCGTCATCAGGTGGCGAGATGCCGGCGTTGTTGAAC
>Ga0307511_10002211_pt1 | contig 20401 bp, 24 predicted proteins | sample 13_EM_MG_FD_200266 | JGI IMG/M metagenome (GOLD analysis project Ga0307511, IMG submission 200266) | Populus trichocarpa ectomycorrhiza microbial communities from riparian zone in the Pacific Northwest, United States - 13_EM | ecosystem: Host-associated > Plants > Roots > Unclassified | place...
CAAGCAATATCACCCACGAGTACAACCTCATCAACGGCTACGCCGGAGAGTTCTCCGCCGAGGACTTGGAGGATTTGCGCGCTCACCCGGAGATCGCTTCGATCGAAGAGGATGGTATCGCCAAAACCTGCTTCGTCACTCAGTCTGTTCTCCGTCCCACTTACTCGGGCAAACCGACCGAATTCTAACCGAATTCCTACAGAACCAACGCCCCCTGGGGTCTCGGTAGGATTTCATCCAAGACGAAGTTGGTCGGCAACGACAACGAGTTGAAGTATACGTACAAGTACGAGAGTAGCGCCGGGAAGGGTGCAAATGTCTACATCATCGGCATGTTCCTTTCCTTCATGATCTGACGCACTCCACTTATCGCATCCAACAGACACTGGCATCTTCATCCAGCACCCCGCCTTTCAAGGACGTGCCTCATGGGGGAAGACCTTTGGCCCATACAAGGACGCGGACGGAAATGGCCATGGGACTCACTGTGCTGGGACCGCTGTTTCCTTCCCGTACGGTGTCGCCAAAGCCTCCCACGTCATCGCTGTGAAGGTTCTAAGCGACGCTGGCAGTGGCGCGTGGTCCGACGTGTAAGCCTTCTTCACCTCTTTCCTGCCACCGATGGCGGCTGATCCACGTCACCGAATCACAGTATCTCCGGGATACTCTGGGTCGCCCAACAGGCGCTGAACACCGGCATACCCTCTGTTGCTTCTATGAGCTTGGCTGGTGGTGCTTTCAACAGCGTCGACAAGGCCGTCAAAGCGGTACGCTCCAAGTGGATGGAACGTGACGGCGACACCACTGACGAGTGATTCCACCTCTAGCTTTACGACTGCGGCGTCACAGTCGTCGTAGCCGCCGGGAACAATAATGCCGACGCAATCAACTACTCTCCTGCCCGCGCTGAGCAAGCAATCACTGTCGGTGCTAGTGATATCCATGATGCAAGGGCCACCTTCTCCAATTTTGGTGCCCCTGTTGATATCTTCGCTCCTGGCGTGAACGTCATTTCCACTTGGAATAACGGGAGTACCAATATGATCTCTGGGACGTCCATGGCTACTCCTCATGTTGCTGGTTTCGCCGCATACCTCCTCGGCATCGACAGCACTTTGACCCCAGACCAAATTCGCAACAGTATCAATACAAAGTCGCTTAAGAACGTTCTCAGCGGTATCCGTGAGTTGTTTCGCTCCACGTTGTATATTTGACCCCGGACGCTGAGGCCAACGCAACCCATAGCTGCCGGCACGGTCAACAAGTTGCTCAATAACCAGATCTAATAACCGCTCTTGGTTTCCCCCTGCGGCATGCTGGAGTACGTAGGATACACAAATCGATTCAATCATTGTAACGGTTCTTCCCCTCCCACCCGTTGTACCAACACTTATTGTCGAACGAATGTAAAACTACGTACCCTCACGACCGCGTTTGTATTTTCCCCCTTGTGAATTAGTATGGAACGAATTCCCAACACAGTGTTTCCCCAATCCCACTTTTGGCGCCCCAGATGACGAATGAAGACGCACGGTCTCGGTGGGCTGTTCACCGTAATCAAATCCGACCCAGGTGTTCAGAATTCCAGCGCGCTTACGACGGACGCCAGTTACAGCAGATTGTATCGTTTCGAAAGACCTTTGTTCGCACGGACTTATTACGACAGCGGCGGTCTGGTCCCCGAATAGATACCAGAACGCCCCCACAAAACCACGAATAGGTCTTCGCCGTACTTCATGTAGGGATGGGGTACGGATTTTCCAGACATATCTCGTTTGGCCCAACTCGGGTGTGATCAACCGCCGATCGAAGACAGAGATACGGTGCAGACCTGGGTTGTGGAGTCCCACGAAAGAAGGGTGGGGAGAAGGTGATCAGACGGGATAACGGGGCACAGAATACGGGACGGAGGGACAAAGAAGAACTGCATCCGAAATTCTGGATCAAGGACAATGCACCCTTGGAAAAATCTACGAGTCACAGGAAGTGGAAAGATACAACAATGACGACGGCACAGGAAGAGGCACCAGAACCCTGAGTAGACGAGTCAACGATCCACCAACGGCAAGATCCACGACTTCCTAAGCATCCCACTCTGGTCCTCGGCTATACGTTCCAATCCGGCCTTGGCGACGAGCTAAAGATGCGCAGAGGGAGGAGAAGGCGGGGGTGGGTTTGTGAATGCGGGGTGCCACGTGCCTAGTGCCATCACTAGAGAACGATTGACGTTAGACGAACTGCAGACGTAAAAAAGGCATCGATCGAACCCACCCGGACGGACCAGGTTCTCTAGATACCGTTTACCAACCCCGTATACGACAGAGTTGTCTCCTTCGCCTTCGCGGTCCTGAGATGTTTGTATGACGTCGTTGATAACCGTTGTGAAGGCTTGATCACCGAGTACGTCACGGCGATCGTAGAGTTCGAGGATAAGGTACCCAGCGACTCTGGCGTGTACCAAGTCTTGATTCCTCCCATCTTGGACGGCCAGAGCTTCGGCCTTCAGCACCTTCTCGTAAGCGGCAACAGCGTTTGGTCGCTCGTGTAATCCAGATCCCTGGAACTGCGGGGACTCGAGAGGGGGGAGGGGAGTTCCAGAAGGCATCGTTTACTGCTCAGATCGGGTCGGTAAGATTATTGAGTATGCAGCGACCTCCTACTAACGCAGAGTGTACGGAAGTCGAATATCGAGGCGACCGAGTTTCAGAGAGGACGGGCGGGGAGATTAGAGGAAAGAAACGACGAGGTGAGGAAGACAATCGGAGACCGTCGTCCAGATATATGTTGGCCGGAACCCCAAGGTTTTTCAAGCTCCCCCCAAGTGACGACAGTCTTGAGTGGATGTGAAGGCAATGACGTACGTTTGGTTCGAATTCCAACGCGGCATGTCCTTCTCCATTAAGCTGGCGAGGCACAAGTGAATGTTTGCGCGTCTACGGTGCAATCGGAGAATGGATCGAATTCAGTCCATCTGGCCGGTCCGGATGGGTTAGGCCCCGTTGTCGCCGCGTGGCGGGGCTGTCGGGAAAACCGATTCAGATACATATGCAAGACATTAAATTCTTCACTACTAAACTGTGGCAAAATTTGACAAGATACAAGATACCCTCCGGTCGTGGAGAAATGCGAAGAATAGATAGGTGACGGTGAAGCAACACGAGTAACACCCCTCACGAGCCCCTCTGCGAACTACAGCTTGGCGTCCTTAGGCATAGCCTTGATGGCTTGTCGAACGCCAAGATCGGCTAGGACATCCTCGCTTCCACCCAACAGCGAGTCGAAGGTGACGGTCCTGTAGTACTGTGATAATGGTCAGCCCCCGCGCGAATGTCGCGGATCTAACCGGAAAGACTTACGTGTTCAATCTCAGCACCCATACCTGATTGAGTAATGCCACGTCCGCCAAAGATCTGGACGGCATCCTGGGCGGTTTGCTGAGCGGACCTCGTCGAGTAGGACTTCAGCAAGGCGATCTGGCCAGCAAGCTTGCTAGCTTGTTGCTTATATGACTACAGAACCCCATGGAATAAACCTTCTCGTTTACGCTCAGATAGTCGGGGAAGGAACAGACCATATTGCACATCTGGTAAGTGATGTTCTCCAACCAGGCCTGGATAGCCTCGGCCCTCGAGATCATACCGGCGATCTTCGCGCGGACGACTGGCTGGTTCGCCAGGGGCTTTCCGAAAGCCTTACGCTGGTTAATCCACTTGAGACAACTCTCGACGATGCGTCGCTGTGAACGGGCAGAACTACAGCACATGACCCATCGCTCGTGGTTAAAGTTGCTGCCGCGTTTTGAGGTTAGAATCACGTAGTGCAAATGGAGATCAAAGCCAAGGCTCACGAGAGGATAACAAAAATCCCTCCACCCTCAGGCCCGAGAGTATTTTCAACGGGCACTTTCACGTCGTCAAAGGTGACATAAGCAGTACCGGCGGATGGAGAGTAGCTGGTCTTGATCGGCTTGGTCTCTACGCCTTCACCTCGTGGAATCAGGATGACAGTGAAGCCATCCTCAGTCTTGCAACCAGTAGAGAAGCTACGAGTAGGGCATCAATATCGTTACGAGATTGAGCCGGATTTTACAGCAACACTCACTAGTCGGCGTACATGCCGCCGGTAATCCATTTCTTCGTCCCGTTAACGATCCAGTGCTTCCCGTCTTCGGTCTTCGTGGCGGTGGTCTGGAGACCGAACACGTCCGACCCAGCGTGAGCCTCGGAAATGGCGAGGCAGATGAATTTCTCCCCAGTAAATACTTCGGGAAGCACTTTCTTCTTAAGTTCCTCGGAACCGAAGTTCATAACAGGGGGGAGACCAATGACCAGACCGCCCAGAATACCTGTAGAATACCGTTCAGTCAAGAGAAGGGAGAGACCTCAGAGAGAATGCTAACCGTCACCGTAACCACGGTCGCCACAACGTACAATCTCCTGAGAGGTGACGAGCTCGTGGAAGGGGTCAAACTAGGCGTTTTTCACGTTAGCTCGCCAAGTATGGTACGACGGAAAGCAGCAATGTACCTCTTCTGGAGCAATGAGACCGTTCATGAGTTTCAGACCCTTCAAGTGCTTGCCTGGACCCAGGGCCATTGCAAACAAGTTAAGTTCGCTGTTTACAATGGACATCAATTAACGTAGCACACGGGGAAATGTCGGGTGTACATACGCCATCTTCTTGTATACCTCTGGGCTAGGCCTCTTTCCACGAGGGCCGTTCAGGGCAGCGTCTGGAGCAATAACATCGTCAAAGAATTGACGCAAGACCTTCTGGTACTTCCGGTGGGACTGGAAGAGATGAAAGCGATTGAGTTCAACACCTCCGATGGCAAGTTACACTCTCGGCATACCTCCTTGAAGTAGGGGCTATGGTATCCAGGGGTGAGCCACGTTGGCTCAGCGTAAGGAACGAGCGAGGCCGCGCCGGGGCCTGGTGGAACGATCAAAGGTTCTTCGTCCTGGATGGTGCCGATCACTAGTCGCTTGTACTGGGGACGTTCGAGAACTTCTTGCTTATGAAGACCGTAGAAAGCCTCAGTTGCGTCCTGTCCGGCTGTGCGGGGTCGACGTGTCAGGGGTCGCCAAAACGTGGGGGTCGGCGAATGATACGTACCGACGTCAGAGTTGAGTAGAACGCTGACACCACCGGGGTGCATATCCTTGAACTTGGTCAAGTCATAGACCTTGCTGTCAATAACGATCCACTACCGAGTCGTTGTGAGTAAGTTTTCTTGCAGAACCCAACCGATCTCGGAGCATACATACCAGGTCGCCGGCTTTGTTGTGCTGTGGCAAGATAGAACGGTTTTGGGTGAACGTTGTCGCGAGGACGGCGAGAAAAAAGGACTCACAGACTCAACGTCCTGGCGGGTGAAGACTTTGGTAGACATGGTGGATGGCGGTGGAGAAGATGTAGGCCACGAGCGCCGGAACACAGTGTTGAGCCCGGATGAGATCAAGGGAAGGAACGGACATGTGATTCTCTGCGCACCTATCCCGGGGAAAGGATTTCGCATATCCCGCCGTTCCGCTTTAGCGATCTGATGACATCACGTGCCTGTTTAGCTTTAGCAACTTGCAACTGGGCTTCGACTCCTAAGGCGCATACAGGAGAGCACAGAAATGAGTAGTCTTACTCTCCCCTCTCCCCGCCCTTGTGCGTCGTAATGGCTCTCTTCACCACTCACTACCACCGTAACTACGTCTGGATTCCTCCCTTCACCGCCTTCATATGGCTCAGCACTCTCACCGCGATGCTCATTACCTGGGCCGCGACGGGAAAACCTCACTACGTCAGCATGGAAGGATCCATCCCCTATATCTCTGACATCGGGGCGGACATCCTGAAACCTCTCTTCATTGTCGGATGTTCAATTACTGGGGTCGGGTTTTTCTTGTGTCTAGTTATCGAACGCTGGTTAAGGCATGGCAGAAGGCGAGTTATTCTGGGTCTCTGCTACGTACAGACTATGTAACGCCAGGTCGTAGGCTTGTCCCCGCGATGCGCATACGTGAACGGGTGTACGCTGCCCTCGCGATTCTCGGCTCATTCATCGGAGGTGCCGGACTCATCTGCCTCTCCATCTTCGACACAAAACGTTACACAGTGCTCCACCGTGTCTTCCTTCTCGTTTTCATATTGGGAGTAGCTATCAGTGCGATCTTCACGGTCATCGAGGTTTGCTCTGTAGCATCAACCCCTACCACCGATCCTAATCCATGTTGCCCACCGCAGTACAAATGGCTTTCCAGAGACTATGCAGAAGTCCGGAAACTTCGACAGGTGTACGTCGTGAAAGGTGTCATCGCCACCACCCTCATCGTGCTCGCGGTCGCCTTCACCATTGCGATGTACACCGACCCGGACGTGGGAGGTTAGTCGGGTAAATTGGGATCGCCCTATTCTCGTTGACTCATCCGTCTACCTTCCAGCTGTGTTCGAATGGATTATCGCCTTTGGGTACTCCTTCTATCTGCTCACGTTCTGGTATGACCTCCGTCTATCCAAGGGGGTGAACAAGGGAGACCTTACCTCAGAAAAGCTATCGGCCCTTCGGGGTGGGAGGCATTCGACCTTGGCGCCTGTATGAGCGCTACGCGGAGACTTGTTGTATCACCAGGAAATTACTTATGTAAAACAACCAACCATGCGTCTCGTAGCTCTTCGCTTCTTCTCTCCTTCTCAGTTTCGATCCGAACCATAGTATGATTGGGCTCGAATGGAAAGACAAACGAGAAAATGGAGGGAGTGGGTCACCGAGCTCCGCCTGACATGAGGTCCCTCTCCAACTGGGCAAGGAAGTCGTCTGCAGGGTCACAGGCGACAGCTTTGACAGGCTCCGGTTTAGCAGGTCGGTCAGCTTCTTGGGCCACAGTCTTACTCTCCGTCGTCTCGAAGACGAGCGGACTGCCAATCTTCTTCCTCCGTTTCGCATCCACCAGCTTCCTCCTCTCTTCCAAATCCCTCTTACGCTTCTCCAAAGCCGCACTCTTCCCAGTCTCGGCGTTCATTCCTTCCACCTCCCCCGGTCGCAAGTCGACTGCACCGAGCTCGGCTCGAGTCTTCCCAGTTTCTTCTCGGGCATTCCTCAGTTCTTCCATTTGCCGCCGTCGGATTTCCTCGTCGGCCGAGAATTGATAGAACCCTGCGCCCTTCGCTCGAACTTCCTTTGACGCGTCGTAGTGGATGTTGAGCGGGTTGTTCTCTTCGGCAAACTCTTTTTCGATATCGGCGACACGAGCGGCGTCAGGTTCGTATACAGGGAAGTGGTTTACAGGGTTATCTGTCGTGAACAGTGATGGGTTAGCTTAACATCGAATGAAAAGGTGGCGAAGCGGCGCACATATTACATCGGGGCTGTGAAAACGAGTAGGATTAGCGACTTGAATGGACAGAAAAAACGCGGTCGTCACATACTCGTCTGGATCCTCAGGAAGGAGGTGCGGTGGTATTTGGGACTCGGGACCCGCTGCGAGTTTCCCGTCATCGTCATAGAAGAAGATAACCTTCTCGCCCTGTATAAAAGCAAGTAAGACAACTTGACTGCGAGTCTATTCAACTGCGACTTACACCCAAGAGCTTTGGAACCTTGGACCGACGCATAGGTTTCGACCTCCCGAGCTCGTCAATGAAGTCGATGAGTATGTCATCCTGGAAGAAAGAAAGTCAGCACCCGAACCACTCTCCCAGGAGAGGCACAAGACCGTACCTCATTCGCTTCCGTGGGCCGTGTTGGTACCGTCAAGCTTTCGTCCATGTCCTCCTCTTCAGATGATTGGTCGTCCACCGACTTTCGATCGAACTGCCGGAAAGAGGTTGATCAGCGGACACACAAGTAGATTCATTCTCCCAGACGAACGTCGACAAGCAATGTCCCGTACTGCTTTCCTGATAACCCGGCGTCCATCCCTTTGTCAAGTTTCTCGTATATTCTTGACTTTCGTTCCAGAATCGCGTACGAGGTTTCGATCTTCGGTCGTTCAATGGCTTCGAGCTCGATATCCCTCGCGGCCCGTGCGTCGACGCCTTTATTAGGTCGGCTCCATACAGTCGACTTCTACCCATTTGACCAAAAACACACATAAGCATGGCGCTCCCAGAACGATGAGAGGGGTGTGACGGAGCTGAACCACTCACCTTACCAGGTTTCCTTCCAGCAGTGGTATGCTTCTTCCCCGCAGCCTTGTTCTCGGTGATCTCCTTCTCCTTAGAGGCGATCTCAGCCTTCAGGTCGAGGAAAGAGCTTGCACCGACTCCCGCAGCCTTCGCTTTGTTGGTCGTGGATCTGGGTGCCATTCAAGCGCCACCACGCGAGGGACATGTTACCCAATTAGGAAGTCGCGTCGGAGCTGCTCGGCCGAATCACGGATCCGGAAGAATGAAAGAACGTTCGCGATCGCTCCCAGGCTTTCTATCCGCCTCGTTCCCATGCTCCCATGTTCCCATGACGGATCTTGGTTTCTTCGCGGGAGGGCTAGAAACTACTCGAAGGTCCCAGATCGTCCTCTGACTTTCCTCTCCACTGGTTCCGTCATGGGCTGACAGGTCCACGATGGGTATATAAACCCTGCCTCCTCTCGCTAATGCTCTGTCCTCACCACTCAACGCCTGAGTCACAACAGCCCTACTCCACCACAACCACTCTACTCTACTCGACTTACTACCACCACCATGTCGATTTCTCGCTGGCCCTTCATTGACCTCGACCGCTTCCTCGATGAAGCGATTCGCAGTCAAAACGCTTCGCTCACTCCCTTCGAGGAGCAACAGAACCCTCGTCTCTTGAAACCAAGGTACGCATGCTACGCCTCAACCGCCCAATCCCCCGCCACTCACACTTTTGTTTAGGATGAACCTTCACGAGGATCAGGAGGGGAGCGTCGTCACGGCTACGTTCGAGCTCCCTGGCCTCAGCAAGGACAATGTCAAGATTGACGTACAGAACGGGAACCTCACCGTCTCAGGAAGTGTATCCGACTCTTCTGAGAGGGAGGAGCACCCATACGTCATTCGGGAGAGGAGGTCTGGAAGGTTCTCCAGGACTATCAAGTTGCCCGAAGGCACTGAGGTGAGTTTACCGTTCCCCCGCGCATCGAGGTTGGATTTTGTGCTGACGGGTGGTGTTCTAGCCTAAGGATGTCAAGGCGTCCATGGAACACGGCGTCTTGACGGTCACCTTCCCCAGGAGCTCCCCTGACATGGAGCCTCATCGCATCGCGATCGATTAAGATCCAGGCATGCCGAATTCCGAGGCTCATAACATTTTAACCTCCAGGCTTTGTATTTGTTTTGTTGAACGGAGATTTTTCATTTTTCGTTCGTTGTAGCTCCTCGGTTTATCCTAACCTGACTGAGGATTTACCTGAATATTTCTGCGCGCTAGCCTTCGGTAGTCCGGAGTTGGAACCCATCGCGCGGGTGTAGTTACAACAGCTTTCTGTAAAATAGTCCAGAAGTTCAAACGTTCAAATGTCACCCTCACTGCTCTCAATCGATCCACCACCGACGGTCCGTCTAAATGCGTAACGGTGCTTTTATGGGATCAAGACAGGACCTGCCCCTCTCGGCCGCGCTGTGGTCGACCTGACGTTGGTGGGTAATTGGGGCCCAGCGAACCCGGATTCGACGATCCGGGGTTCGAGAGCGCTCTCCACCGTGTGGAGTTAGGTAGAACTCGCCCGGGCGCCTGTGTCGACCAGCCTCCTTTCCTCATCTCGGGCTTTAGACCCTTCCCGACCTCAAAGCTCCCAACACTCGAACACGACCTCATCTCTGGGTTGCAGAAGCGTCGGTGGGTCAAATGCCCTTCCGGCGTCGGGCCGCTTACAAACCGAAGCATTCGACAAGGTATGGCCAATCCTTCAGCGCAGGGCTTCCGCACCTCTCCACCGCACGCAAAGGCGTGTGCCCGGTGCTCGCTACGGATGTTTTCTGGTGAGGATTATAGTAGGCGATGCGACCAGTATTGTTTTGATGGTTTCTTGTCCAGCTTTCAGGTTACGGGGGCTGGCGCTGCTTCTGTCTTCTCTCTATTAGGGCGTAGCCAACTTCGCGCAGGTTTAATTCGCCACCTGTCAGTACTAACCAGTAACGCAATGGGCCACCGCTGTCCCCCGGTGTACCGGCTTGGACATCCGGAGATTGCCAATGTATTCTTCTCTTCGTTGATGCGCGTTCCGTTTCCTCGGTTCATGTAATGGGGCTTGAAGCGTGAGGCCTGACTTGCCCAGTCGTGACCCATATTGTCAACTGGACCCCAACGAGGATGAAAATTGTGATTTATCATAGCGGACGCTGCTCCACTACGTCGGAGGTCCACCGGACACCCCAACTACGCATGGAGTTTTTGTTTCGTATTGGTTCGTCTGTCTCCGCTCTCAAGCCACTCCGATCCCGTCTCCGGTCGAGGCCGCCTAAATGCAAATGCTGATACCTTCAGCCAATGAATCGCGCCCGGCCCCCCCCCCCCCTTTGGAGCACAGAACGTACCATCTATCACGATTGCATATTATCTGCATCTACCATTCTGTTAGTTGTCTCCCGCTTTATGAACGACGTCCCCAATTTCAAGTTCTTCATCACTGGATGGCCTGAAACGCGAGCTCGCTCCGGGTTTTGTTTTGGGTCACTCATCTCCATCATGAAAGTTCTCGAGCTTTCTGGGGTCTGGCCTGAAGTGCCCAGTGAACGATGATATCGAGCTCTTCTTCCAAACACAGTTAGCGGAATATGCTAAAAAGCAATGGGAGTGGGACTTGATGGAAGATCGAGGAACTCTCCGTGGTCAAGCTGGGGCATTTTGTAAACCAGTGACGGTAGATTGTATCTTTTTCGACCTCTAGACAACTCCCTACCAACGAAGACGTTCGAAGTTTGGGAAGTCCAAACGGCCGCAGAAGTCACTCATTGACAAAATTCAGCTAATATCAGGTTCTTGCCAGCAGGGCGGTGGTGGACCGTAGGTGTGCCTCGGTCGACAGCTCGTATCTACGCATCCAAGGGCTGTGATCTATTATGACTAGTCATGTCGAAGGAATGTTACCAACAAATGGATACCATCCAAGCACTTCCAGGTGCGCATGCGAGTTCAACCACTTCCGATCGCAACACATACAAATATCGTATGTTTGGGGGTAAAATTGAAAACCTCTCCCGTGGAAGCGCACGGGCGGATCACCCTGCTGGTGTTTCTCCGAACCCCCCTAAATCATAAGCACCAAATAAGCACTACCTCCGAATAATCTGCGGTCAAGGTGTTACGATATCAAACCTCCAGCACGCGGAACGCGACACGACAAGGACCTGCCAACACTTCTCCAATGACGACACGATATCCATGGGGGCAGATAGTTCAGGGAGGGAATAACACGCGTTCACCATATCTAACCACGAGTAAGGCCTCCGGCAATGATACGACAGGAAATGTTGGGAAACCTACGGGCGTGCTTCAGCATTGCTATCGAGTATTGGGGTTCCTGGGGTACCGAAACGATCTCGTTGCCTCGCATAGAGAGCTCCGAGGGACTAGAGTGCGAAATATGTCTTCCCAAAAATCTAACACAGTGCACGCTTCTCAGTAGATACGTTGTGCCTTGCCTTCATTTCTCCTTGTCTCGTGCTGCTACCAGGGTTGTTTACAATTGATATTCATCCTTTCGAAAGAAAAGTGATCATCAGGTTTGGCGAGCAAGGTTTCAGTTGGCGTCAAGCCGGCATTTTTCCCCTCTTAGAATTACATAAAAATCTCCGAGCACTCTCAGTCTCTCCTGATGGCGGCGGGGATTAGCCGTTCATTCCGTCCCGACACTGACGGTCCTCTTCTCTATGAGGTAACTGGCTCAACTGTTTCGCCCGCCTCCACCCAAGGTCCATTCTTGACCCTATAAAGGCCCTTGGTTCGAGAGGTGCGGTTAATTATCCTGTCACTCTCGCTTCACCAACCCTCCCTCACCATGATCCCTCCAGGTTTCATCGCCGTTCTTTTCTTCTCTTCCTTCGTTGCTGCCAGCGTTTTACCCCGAGCCCCCCTCGACAGGTAAGGTGTAGTTCGGTCCGCCCATCCTCATACTGTGTTCAACATCGCTTGTTTCAAGGTGCGGCACTGTTATCTCCGCGGAGAGCATCGCCAAGGCGGAGGACCGCTTTGCGAACCTTCGAGCCTCGAATAAGCTTTCCGCCGCCAGGGATGTCACCATTCCTGTTGTGTGTAAGAGAGCATTCTTCCCCTCTCAGAGAATTCGCACCTGACGCTCTAAATCCACGTAGTCCACGTCATCTCCCAGAATGATACCTTGGAGGATGGCAACGTCCCTGATGCTCAGATTTATGCTCAGATGGACGTCTTGAACGCCGATTATGCACCGAGCGGCATCTCTTTTGAGTTCTTCGACATCACAAGGACTAAGAACAGTACCTGGTTCAACGACATTGCTTCCGGCTCGTAAGTCGCGATTTAGCTTTCGTGACATTTGGCTCATCAATGTATTGTCTAGGCCCGCAGAGGCTGATGCCAAGACTGCCCTGCGTGTAGGAGGTCCTGAAACCTTGAACGTTTACACTGTCGGGTGAGGACGGCCAGCTCCACACCTTTCCATCGTTAACACCCAATATCAGCTTTACTGGTGATCTATTCGGACTACTCGGATTCGCCACCTTCCCAGATCGGTATGCTGATGCTCCAAAGCTGGATGGTGTCGCCGTTTTGTACTCTTCGCTCCCCAATGGCACCACTGTCCCGTACAACCTTGGAAGGACCCTTACTCACGAAGTTGGGTAAGTTACATCGCGCAGCTCCCAGTGTATTTGTGGAGCTAACGCCTAGTTAGTCACTGGCTAGGACTCTATCACACCTTCCAAGGCGGGTGCAATGCGGGTGATCTCGTTGATGATACTTCCCCTGAGGCTGGGCCCGCTTTCGGTTGCCCAGTCGGCCGTGACACGTGTACAGGCGATTCCCTCCCTGACCCGTAAGTGACAAATATCCGTGTGTGAATTTGGTGGTCTGACTTGGGATCTTTAACCAGCATCACAAATTTCATGGATTACAGTGATGATTCGTAAGTTTGCTCTGTCATCGAGTGATGGCTCGGTTGCTCATCTGCGTCCCCCTTTAGCTGTATGACTGAATTCACTCCTGGGCAAACCACTCGTTTCCTTGACCAAATTGCCGTGTACCGCGGGTTGTAAATTCGATCCGTTACGCTTGAGCCAGTGTATACCCTCCGTAAATTATAACCTCCCAAAATTCATTTTCGTTGAGCGAACTTCCGTAAGCCCCGAGGGGTACGTGGAGTCCACAATCCCTCCGTCGGTCCGTAAACGTCGCAAATCCAAAAATTGACAATGCTCCCGTTCAAAAATCCGCACGTGACGGTCACGTCCGACACCCACCCCTTCACCCACCAATGATAATGAGCTCGCACCGATAATCCGATAATCGCGCCGCGTCACCAAGGCGGATGTAGACTGATACAAAGGTGTTAACTCCGGTCCCAGCGAGGGTGAGTCGTGTCTGTTGCAACTAGGAAGCGTATGGGATCCAAGCTGGTCACCGAGAACACTTGTACCCCTCCGAGATCCGATTGACCATCGTTCTCTGGAATTACCCCGAACCCTCGTCGATGCGAAGGTTGAAATGAAACGGGAGTTGAACGGTGTGAGTGGGTCTCCGCCCGATGTTTGGAATTTATGGATTGATGGTTCCCACCTCCACATCCGCCCAACTCTGCTCCACCCTGTAGCTCGGGGCAGGGAGGACATCAAAGGGAGGGTGATGTGGGAAGTGAGCCAAGCGGAGTGGATTAAGTTGAGGTTTTCCGCGAAACAGCGTCTATCCTGTTGCTGGTCCTGTGTACCCAAAGTTTGTCTCGTGAACGGGTATTTCTCAATTGAAAACCGGAGAACGGGCGGGGCACGGTTATGTCAGAGGTGCGCGGATTTGTGCTACCAGGAAAATTTGAGCGACACAGGCTCGTAACGAAATTGCAGCGCACCCAAGGTCTAAGTGAGTAGGAGCGAAAACTAGAGATGTGTATCGGGTCCATCACCCGTCCTAGGACGCTTGGCACCTTCGTGTCCATCATCTTCCTGACGGGGGGCGTTGGCAGCTTCACTGAGATCAAACCCGGTGACGACACCTTCAACAACCGTCCAGCCCACCGCTGTCGTCAACTCTTCCTCCGGATCCGTGCCCTCCCTCTCGGAGCGCTCCATGATCCCTTGGACCGTCGATATGAGCTCTGAAGTCAAGAACTCAGAGGCGATGTTCTGAGCATGTTGAGAGGGTTGTTCGTGGATGTTCTGTTGATCGTTTCGGGGTTGATCGGGGTTGGAGATCGATCGCAAATATGCAGCAACGGCGGGAAAGTCTTCTTCCAGATGCTCGATTGGCTTTGTTTTTCATTTTTTGATCAGACACCGCGGGATCGTCAAATATGGTATGTCCGGGGAAAGGTGTGAGCAGAAGGCTTACCGATATGCCCTCAGAGTTTCGCATGCCGACGGTTGCGCCGTGATGGATCAACCACTCGGCAGTTCCGACGTTCTCGACAGTATAGAGCGGCGTATCTCCGTCCTCGTCGGTTATATTTACGTCCCCTCCTGGAGTCGGATCCCATCGTGGTCAGAGGCGTGGGTGTGGGGAACCAGACGGCCGAGCGGTGAAAGGCACCTTGAGACACCAGATACTCGAGAACTTCGATGTGGCTGTAGGAAGCGGCGGCGTGCCTAGTAATGTGAGATTTACATCAGGGGGATTCGGAGATCATAATCAGCCAAGACCCGCTCTTACATCGGTGTGTACGTGAATGGGTCGGGGGCATTTGGGGATAAGGCTAGACCGGAAGATAAGGAACGTGAAAACGTATATAAGCCGAGAAATTCTCGCGACCTTGCTGTTCAATCAATTCCTTCACAACAGTCAAGGGTTAGATTGATCGCTCAATTGGGAAAAAAAAACGATGGAGGGACCACGGGACTAGCCTTGACTCGGTCCAGATCGCCGTCTCCTGCCGCGACCCAGATGTTTTTCTGCTGACGGGCCATCCTGGATGAGAGATGTGGTCGATTGGAGATGATGGGGGGACGATCGAGAGGGTTGAAGGTTTGGGTTTAGTACACACGTGGGCAGATATTTGGGGAGACGGGGAGATCTGATTGATGGATACCAGGGCGCGGATGGTGGAACGAGGAGGGTTATTCCCCGTCCGTCGCCCTTCCGAGGTTTAGCTTTCAGTATCTCGGTGCGCACGGACCGCATGAGTTTGGCGTTCTCACCCCCTGGGCTTTTGTTCCGGCGTGCTGGGTCCAATTCTCGACTTTCGACCCGGATCCCCCTCTCCCCCGTGTACTTAGGACCGTAAATAAAGTAGACCGTGCAAGTTTCAGTCGATTGTTGTTTTCCTCGTCACGTCCGCGCAGAACAAGAAAGAAAAATCGATTTTTGTTTGTGGTAGAGTGTTCCGGCCAATCGATTGATGGGGGAACTGATCGGCAGATGCCATATTAGGGACAGTGTGTGACACAGTCTCTGTCGTCCGTTCACCTTCACCACTGAACACCCCTCCCCCCTTCCCCCCCTTCCTCCGTCCTCGGCTCGTCTTGCTGACCGTTCTGACGGTAGGCACGCCTCTTCGTTGACGACCGCGGTTTTCGCTCCACGTAACGACCGCACACCCCGACCCTCCTCGCCCACCCCCGGCGATCGCCCAACTGGCCGAATTCAAAACCCCAACCCTCCTCTTTTTCTCTTTCCCTGCGCTCTCCCAAACACCCTCCCCTCGATCTTGGCGCCTTGACCGGCCACCGTCTTCGCGACTTGGACCGCTGTTCCCGTGACTCTTTGTAACCAGTCCTTTTTTGGTCATCCCAAACTCGACCTCGCTCATCCACCATCTTTCTTCCTCCACAGTCGCGAACGAGCCTCTCCCGTCCGGCACCCTCAACAACATGCCCCGGAACTCCGAATCTACACGCCCCGGCTCTCCAGCGCCTCCAAGCTCTCGCGTTGGGTCAAACTCAACACCCCCCTTCGACCCGAATCTTACTAATACCGCCGCTACAAACGTGTCCCAGCCCGTCGATCGTCAAACCAATGCGTTACCAAAACTTGGCGAGACTCGGTGTTGTAAGTCCCTTTCCCTGTTTCCGTACGATCGTTCAATCGATTCAATCGATCGTTCGTTTGATCAATGTCGCCAATTCTCCGTCCTTGACTTCTTTCCCCCTATAGACTGGGCACTCTTGTCCGCGGACCTCAACTTTTTGTACCTCGACCCGGTGCTGCAAAGCCACCTTGCTGAACAGGCCGAACTCCTCATTGGCAAAACCCTCATAAATTTCGTCCACCCTGATGAGCAAAAGTCCGCCAAACAGGACTTAGGAAGCGTATTGGAAAGTAGGACTCTCCATGGAAGCGTGACGCGGTGGGTTTTTGCTCTTCCGAATTCGCCCCTATTTTCGTCCTCGGCGCTACGTAATCGGTCGCTGACTCCACTTTTTTTTCTCAGGGTGCGATTTTCACGCCTTTCCCGCGTCCGTCGGGAACTCGGTTTCCGTGGTACTCCCGCAACGTTCCCCGATGTTGAAAAAATCGCCCTGGATCAAAATTATATGGCTGTGGACATCGTTATCAACTGGGCTGCCGAAGGGCTCGTCCTGTGCTTCATCCATGCCGTCGTTGATATCAACCCCGCTGATGACAACAACGAGAAGCACAAGTCAGGGTGGACGAATTGGTGTGGAACGCCGGTGATGGACTCAAACCAGGCCCAGTTGTTGTACCAACGGCTGGGTGAACACGTTCCAAATCCCGGAAGCATGAGACGTGTGTTCCAGATCCTCCTGAATCGTTCCGAACGCCCATTGTGGATGAGCTGGCCACCGGACGGTTCGTCTGATGGGCCCACCTCACGTGATTTTGCCAAGTTGGCAGAGGAAGTTCAGATCGACAATACTACCCACGGAAGCGATGCCAAGACGAGCTGTACCAGGCGTTACAAGGCTCTGCAGCCTATCTATATGGGCCCCGAAGGGCATAAGCAAGTCGAGAGTATCTTCATTCCCTACGGTTTGTCTCGACTTCTCCGCATCTCTTGGGCATATCCTCACCCATTCTCAAGGCGCTATCATCTTCGCTTGTCACAAAGTTGACTCGTACCCTCGTGACCCACAGGCCAACGGCCATCCCGTCGGATACGCTTCACACTACCTACCACACTCACAACCGATCTACGACCCGAACAATCACTATGAATTACCCCCAGTGTCTGGTGGCCCACCTTACAACTACGTTCAGATGGGTTCTGGGCCACACCCCGCCGGCGCTTTCCACCCCAACCAGCAATGGCCCGAAGGCGCGAATGGACAGTACGGACACGAATGGCCCTCTTCCTCCGTCGCCCCCTCGACGAGTAATGTTCGCTCAGGGATGTACCCCTCCGATCATCCGAACCAACACACGTGGTCTTCCCAGCCCCCATCATACAACCTCGATCCTTCTCACCCGAGTCACCCGCGATCAATCACGCCATATAACAACTACTCACAAGCGGGCGGGGAAGGGCACGGAAGTGATGGTGGTTCGGCGAGCGATGTTCCGCCTCCAAGATCTGGTCAGAGGCGGGGTTCGGCCCGGGACCAGTATGGAACTGGTGGAAGGAGCACTGGCAAACCACCCGTCGGCATTCAGAAGTGCTCCAGTTGTAAGGTGACCCAAAGTCCTGAGTGGAGGAAGGGTCCAAGTGGAAAAAAGGATCTATGCAATGCGTAAGTCTTCCGGCGTTACCTTTCAGGCTGCCTTTCTCATCTTTCTCATTCAGGTGTGGATTGCGATATGCTCGCTCTCGGGCGAAAAAAGAGGGCGGTTCCGGAACGAAGAGGCGGAAAGATAAGGCCTTTCCTACGGGAATGAAGCAGGAAGGTGGCACCCCTCCACCGCCACCCGGCCGCGGAATGCACCCGTCTTCTCATGTCCCTTCTCTCCGGCGCGCCACGTTCAACGAGCCGTTCACTGGTACCCCACCTGAGGCCGGAAGCAGTTATGAACATCCCCAGACCGGTCCGTCGCCATCTCCATCCCCTCCATCGCGTGGTCCGGGGGGTTTTGGACACTACTCATCCCGTCAGAATGGCTCCCCGGCCGAGATTCGGGCTAACCAGTTCAGCTATCCTATACCCCCTCCCACAAACCACCCAGGACAACTGTCCCCCCGCTCGAGTGGACCTTCCTCCGTTCCTCGTCTCGCTTCTACGAACTACCCGGGCCAGAACAGCAACGGTGGAAACAGGGTGGCCAGCACGTCGTCCAATTCTTCGAGTGTCAGCGCGACTCATGCGTCTTCGTTCGAGAGGGACTCTGCCGGAGGCAGAGCGAGGGACCGAGCAAAGAGGGATAACGAAGCCGGTTCACCACCTCACATGCCTCCTGCCTCGATGCCATCACCAGGCGATTGGTCGAAGCGATCTTCCTCATACTTGAATTAAGCGATTACGCCCAAGGTGGAGGGATCGCGGTGTTGAGAGTGCGCCGAAAAGAGAGGGCGCACTCCGCGTGTGTAACGTTTGCAAGAAGCCATGTCTGACTCTTTTCCCGCGATTCGTTCTTGTCTGCCCATTTACTGAACGGGACGTTGTCTTCACCCATCCCCAACGCTGTTGTTTCGGGTTTCCTCTCTCTTGTTCCGTGCCATTTCTCTCGAATTGACGTGTTTTTCTATCACGTTTGGCCGGGTCGTGACCGGTGGCTTCCCTCTCGTCACCATACGCCTCTTCAAATGCGTCATGATATTCCCCCACCCGTCTCGCTCGTCTCCTCCAAGCCTCCCGTCACCGGACCTTCCATACATTCTCGTCATGTTTCCCCATGTTCTCCTCTACCAGTTTTCACTGTTGTCCGCTCCGTTCCTTTTCCCCATTCCTCGCTTCCGTCTCAATTTGCGCACTTTACCGTTTTTTTTTTGTACCCCTCTCTTCCCTCCCCACCTTCTCTGTTGAGGGTGTGTTCGGTGTTTCTTACACGGACCCACCACCCCCAATTGTTTGATTGGCACGATTTACGGGTCATATGCGTGTATAATAACAGTGATACGTGATAGTGGTATTTTATGTTCTCTTCTCCCCACTCTCCGAGGATGGTTGTCCTCAAAGCAGACGCGATCGAGCCTTACGACCGTTTCTGGACTGGGGATGGATTTACCTCGAGAGATCGATCGAACAGGGACAGAAAGAATCAGGAGGGGAAGGTACTGATCGCGTGAGGTTCGGTGAGGTCACCACGTAAGATTAAGGGAGCGTTTGACTGTTATGGTCGTCCGGCGCCAAATTATCTGCAATAGAAAAGTTCGATCACGCGGGAAATAGATCCTCCGTCCACATCCTTCGTTTGTCCCGGCTGTCTGACCACCGTGTGTTCAATCCACCCGGCCCCTTCTCCAAGACTGCGTGAGCTACTTCCTGAGAGTTGGAGCCCTATTCCCCTTGTTATCTGATGCGACCTTGGTCGGGGGCGGGTAGCCACCTAAACGCAGAATCCGTGCTCTTTCGTTTTGAGGCGGGTAGGCGGGAGGCCGTTTGAAGATATCCACTCTGTCAGAAATACCAAACTCTGGTGAGGGCGTCAGCAAGGTATCGAGGCGCAGTCCAGAAGGTGGCTTATATCTACCTCCTCCCATGTGGCTGGTCGAAAACTGACCAAGGAATTTGAGCGACAACCGGGCGACCAGCCACCCGCACACCATCCTAGGCGAAGCCTAGAGGTCTTTCAAGGAAGATGTAGAGACACCTGGGCCATGTGGAGCGCGATTTCCGTCCTCGGAACCCTTCTGCGCCGCTTGGGGGGGTGTTCGGCCTTACGGATTGTAACCCATCCGGTGACTATCGCCCATCCCCAACCCTGGATGTCATCATAGCTGTCGTCGAAGGGTACCATCAACCAAGGTTTACCGATCGTTCCCTGAGGGGATCCTCACCGCGTCGATGACACTCGAACGATCGAGCCCCGGGGTGACACCAATGGACGGTGAATTCACGTGGGCCAGGTTGCGGTTCAACTTGGCTGAGTATTGAGTGAGGCAGCCGCAGCTCCGTGACTACAAATGCACGCTCTCGTATTCATGGCCAGACGCAGTGGGCGGGGTCCTCCGACGATACTTCATAGCGGGTATGGCGTCATGGACAACCACCTACCCAGTGATAAAGGCAAAGAGAAGTGCACGTTGGGGTATTAAGTGTTTTGGTGTGCTACTGATGTGGCTGAAGGGAGAAGGGGTATTGGTCGTTGATCCAACTAGAGAAGCGCCGACTCCGTCGGCAGGAACCTTGCTTGTAGAAGGATTGGTATTTTCTGAAGAGAATTTTTTCTACAGTACGGCAGATGCCTACAGACCAAATATTTAGAGCCCAC
>Ga0307511_10002212_pt1 | contig 20397 bp, 19 predicted proteins | sample 13_EM_MG_FD_200266 | JGI IMG/M metagenome (GOLD analysis project Ga0307511, IMG submission 200266) | Populus trichocarpa ectomycorrhiza microbial communities from riparian zone in the Pacific Northwest, United States - 13_EM | ecosystem: Host-associated > Plants > Roots > Unclassified | place...
CACCCCTCCCCAACTCCCCCCCTTTTCCCTCGCCAACAGTGCAAAATACATTGCCAGCACCCCAAGATACGCAGCGAGTGCTTTATACCTAATAACACCAACCTCACCACCCTTCTCTGCCTGCGCTGCAAGAACAGGGTATATCCTCTGCAGCTCAAGAAACTCTGCCGACAGTGGTTCAAATTCTGGATTTCTAGTCTTAAGTAATGATAACCGTTCTTCTGGAGATAGGTCTTCAGAGATCTCCGTTGGGAGGGTTTCAGTTGTTGTAGTAAGCTTCGTTGTAGTTGTAGTAGTAGTTGTTTTTGTGGAGGGAGCACCAGTACCCCATTCTTCAAGATCAAGCATGAAATCCGTAGTGTCCATCGCAGCAAGCTGTTTCTTTTGAATCCTCCTCGCTTCGGCTCCTTCGTCGAGCGCATCTTGTTCTGTCTCAATCTCATCTTCGTTGCCACCGTAGTATGCGGATTTACTCGTTCCCCAGCCTTCAATATCCTCTTCCTCATCCACTTCCTCGTCATCGCCATCCGATAACCCTGCATTTCCTCTTCGCCTACCAATATTCTCCCCCTCCCCCTCCCCCTCCCCCTCCCCCCCCCCATCTTCATCCGAGGTTGCATATTGTTCTAGATCCTCCTCACCGTCATCGTCATCCTCATCACTCCCCAGCCCCCAGACCTCTTCAACCTCAGATTCTTCACCGCCCTCCCTGCCTTTTCCATCCCTACCACCCTTTCTTCCCGCCCCAGTACTACCGTCAAGTAAAACTTTATCCCTCTGTAGATGGAACTCGTCAACCTCGTCCGCAACATCTTCATACGAATCTACCATCCATCAGCAACTGCACGCGAATACTTCTCGATAAAAGGAGGCATACTTATAGCAGCGATCTTTGAGTCTGCAGGGTCCCATTCTTTGGGTGGTGGTGGTGCGCGGGGTTTACTCCGGATGCTGTCGCGGTCGTGAGCGTTGGCGTGGGTAGATTTGTATCCCCGGCCCATGATTGTGATTGCTGTTGGGGGTTTATTTCTCTTCCTAAGCCTGCTACTCGTTTGTCCGGTTGTATCTCAAGAGATTGAGGTTTTTCCTGAGTTAATGTTAGGATGAATCGTCAATGCCCTACCGTTCAAGAGAGCAACTGTAAATATATTTTTGCTCTAGTGGATAAGTAAAATAAGCGAAACTTGCAAATCTTGGCGTGCGGGTAAAAAGTATGTGGCCCATGCTACTGTTACCCTCAACTCCACCGACGGCCTAAGTACTCAAGTGCTGAAGTAGATACTCAGTACCGCGCCCACATAAGCTAATGAGACAAACAAAGCATATTGACTTCATTCACGGTGTGCTATGCAAATAAACGAGATTATGACCTGAATTGAATATGGATTATATGAATCTCCACAGGTATTTACTCGGCCCCAGATATAGCAATCACAATTTCCCCCACATGTATATAAATCCTCATTAAACTAGTGCGTTTTGCTCTTGAGCATGCTTGATGGAAGCAATCTCGACTGTTAATCCGCAAAGAAGTCAATACTCCCCGCCATAGAGAGTAACTCCTGCAGTTTAGCTCTCATGGACTGGTCTCCTCCATCCTCTTCAGTGTCCTCCCCAAAATCCCAAGTGAGAAACCCTCTTGCGATTTTTTCCTTTTTTGCACCAATTTGTATAAGCTAATATCATCACGGGAAGCCACAAAGCCCAATTATTAGTAAGGCTTACACACCGCTTGCTCAAGCTCCATCTTCTCACTGCCTGATAATTTCAAACACGCTAATGTGAGGTCCTCTCCTCTCGCGGCGAGCAGAATAAATTCTTCGGCGCGTGAGACGATTGCAGGGTCAATGCTAAAACTAGGTCAGTAAGTCACAAAATGCGTCAGGCTGAGGGCCTCCCACCCATTTAACGCTGCACAGCTGCCATGATGTGAACCTACGGTGAGTAATTCTGTGTTTTAAGTGGGACCTGAACAGTGCTCACCATGTCCCAAAGCTCGAAGTTGTCCGCCCAGCTTCCAACTTGTAAAGGTAAGTAATCTGATCCGATACATATTCTGCCGAATAATCCAAGAGTATTTTCATTTGTGCAAAAAAGAGATTCGGGTGTTGGGTAAGGTAACCACTCTCAAAGATCTCTGTTCATGGTCAGCCATAGCACGACCACCACTCAATCGGCAAATATTAACCATGGAAATGTGTCGCTGCCACCACTTTCGGCCTCTCCACACCTCTATCCAAGAGGTGTTCAAAGACGCCACAAGCGAGCCCTGCTCCATCTTCAGTGCTGTTAGATGTCGTCATTAAAAAAGTTTTGGGGCAAGACCGCCAACCATTGACATCTGTTCCTTTCCCGAATTCATCAATGATTAATAGACTACGTCTTGTTGCTAGGCGGAGTGACAACGCTATTTGCTGAAGATCGATCACGAATGCACTTTCAATCTAATTCAGCCAATCAGCACACCCACACGATAAATACTCATGTACCAAGCTACTGGGAGTGAAAATTACTCTTGATGCGGACTCTCTTGTTTGGATGCGAGTGAGTATCTTGTCCGTTAGTCCAATAGTTGCAAGAACAGCAGGGACGAAACTATTGCACGTCAGCCTCTAAGAACTTATCATGCATAATGACCCTCATATACCTCCCAATATGTGCCATATAGACAATCACCGCTACCTAATACACGTCAGTAAACAACCCCCCTTAGTTTCAGATACGTACTCAGACCTGTTTCAGATAAACAGATTTTCCAGAATAGTTAGGCCCCGTGAGTAGAAGCATGCTGGGACTGTTGTCGTTTCCATGGCTGCTATTACCCTCAGGTGATTCTACTACCCCACTCTCCCCTGCCCCTCCATGAATCATGGTGTCGTTTTCTATGAATACCGAGACGCACTGCTCTTGTAATGGATGTCTTGATTGCCTCTCAATGAGAAGTGTGATCTCCATCTTAGCAAGTGTGGCCACTTACCGGCCCTTTGTAATATCGATAATGTTCTCCTCAGTCATAAGTGGACGACAATAGTTGTACTTGGCAGCTCCATCGGCTAAGGAAAGGAGGCTACGGAGGTGAGTAATTGGGCTCTATCATCTTCACAGGTGAGGTGACCCACCAGTCCAACTCTGACAGCACATGCGAACTTGCGATAAGCACATCCTCATGCCTGAGTACTTCCACCTGTAGCTCATAGACCAGTTCAATTTCCCTCTCTACAAAAGTTTAGCATCAAAAGTTGGTTCCTATATCGGGGGGGTACGCACCGCAAATGATATTATACATGTCTCCAAGGTCCTCATCCATCTCTCTCATTTGTAGATTTTTATAGTAAAAATTCGTCATGGTGGAAAACCGAAATTCCCATCCATCACCAACATAATTAGATTCCCCAGTCTGTGGGTCGGCCGGGATTACTATCAAATACCCTATCTGTGGAAGATATACCACGTTCAATGGCACATACTCAGGCAAGCCGGCCAGCATCTGCTTGGCTACGTCATCGAGTAAGCTACCTAAACCACTGTATGTCTGTTTCAAATTATCAAGTGTCTCATCAATGTTCCGTTTGACGACCACTCTGCCCTGATTTCTACTGTCTTCGAAGTCAATCTGTTGATAAAGTTAGTTCTATTGCATAAAATTTATTCAAGCAATTTACCGTGTTGTCAATCAGCACTCTAACGTTGTGGAGCCGAGCAATGTCAATCGTCTCGTGGGCCTATATCAAAGAATGTGAGACTGCGGTAAACAGCGGTCAATGGTTGATCCTATCACCTTAATCAAAATTTCCAAATGTGTGTTGTCATCGAGCTCGTGAATGAGGGATCTGATCTTCAGACAATGGCACGAAAACTAGTTCCTTCATCAGCACCATCAAATGGGCATGTTCGTACTCATGTAACAGACTTGATATATAGAAGCCCAGTCAGAAACATTAGCCTTTCCCTTCCTCAGGACCGCAAGCACTTTAGGAATGTTCTTGATCTTCGTTAAACTCTTTCTGATTGCCGCGGCTACATGCTCATTTTGCGAACGTAGGAAGCATGCCACGGCATTGTGCCTCTGCTGTAGAAGTGGCAAAGACAAACTAGGACGCAGAAACCATTGTTTGAGCATTAAATAGCCCGTTTTTGTTCTTGTTGAATTGAGGATCCCTACATGAGTAGGTGAGCTGGGAGCTTGTATTATAAGCTGGTATTAAATCCTGGCTTACCAAAAAGAGAAAGCCCTTCTTTCCCACGACCTCCTTTGCCCTGCATATGAAAGTTCGGATGTCCTTCATCTTCGAAGATTTGAAGTGAGCAGATTGTGTCTCTGTTGATGAACCTGAGCAATTTTAGTTGGTAAGTTGATATTAAAGGCACTTGAGTTCCTTATACTTACATTGTATCCTTCAGAGAAAACATCTCCACGACCGCAACACTAGAACCAGTAGCTCGTGGGTCCCCAGGGAGATATACGGCCGCCTTCTTCCGCTGTAGGTAAGCCATAATTGACCCAGAACACCCAACTGAGACCTTGTTGCTGATGTTGACCCATGCTGCTAGACGGACCAGGTTTTCTTGTCTCTTCTGCTCGCCATCCATTTCAAGTCCTAGAACCCCCAAGTCCTCCTGGACGGCAAGTGGAATTATGCAGCCGTTTCCAATCTTCAAGGAAGCCAATTTGTATTTTGCAGCTTCATATCCAAACTCAACTCCAGGGCGGATAGATATGCGGTATGGTGTGGTTTGTTCATCTTCTAAGAGCTATTTAGCAGATGTTTGCATGATGTACTACAGGAATGACTGCTCACCAGATCCTTTGATGGAATCATCCAAACTATCATCCATTCTCGATGCATATAATAAAACAGTAGGATTGATTTGGGTAAGGACTGATAATGAGTATTTAGTGAGGCAACATAAACTCTGCCAGGAACTTTCATACGTGTAGATATGAACTCCGGGTCTGGGAAGACAATATCCTCCATCAAGCTCAGTTTTTGTTCAGCTTCCGTATAAACAGAGCAACCGAGGTATCGGCCCCGCCTGTCAATAGCACATATTATGTCTTCATCCTCTTCTTCAATATCATCGTTCTTATCATTGTCTCCTCGTTCACTTGAAGGTGGCCCGACTTCGCCTGAACCCCTTTGACCGTCTACTTCGCGAGATGGCGTCGCAGACAACCTGGGGGCCCCGTGGCTAGAACGAGATGCCATAGCTTGTGGCTGTGGCTGTAGAGCCTGGTAGGATAGAGAACCGAATAGTTGAATTTCTAGAGGCCCAGGTAGCTTTGAACCTATGGAAAAGAGTTATGCACCATGTTCGAATATTCTACATGTAACTTGAACTCTCACATGCCGAATAATTTGTACAGTACAGGTAGCGGTAGAGTTGTTGCCTGGTTAATAGTTGGCCGTGGTGGACTGCCGAATTAGGAAAATCAGACCCCTGTGTTGCTGCCTTCTTGCAATTGCGACGTTATCGTTGAGCCTCCTGGAACGAATTGAATTCACAACGCCCGAGACTAGCCCCACGCGTCCTTCTCTCACACCGTCATTGTGCTTTCACAGCCAGCATAGATAACACATCAGGCTGGAAAACTAGACACTTCTGCTACGATCCCACGCCAGTCTGCAGATGTAGCTCCCATCTTTGTCTCGTCTTTGCAGAGATCAAGTTGATCCACCATTTGCCTCTTCTCTGCATTTTCACGTCATTGATCCACTTTACACGCTATCACCACAAGAAATGGGCCAGCTTCCCATAACACGCTAGCAAGTGAGCAGCCGGAGGTGCTAGGCATCGGCGTTCCGGCTTTCATACGCAAGTATTTCTTTCTTGAACCCGCCAACACTTGGAGCCTTCCCTCGTTTCCCCTAAGGTTAGAGTCTTCCCACCCTCTCCCACACATGCCGAACGCTGAGAACGCGACGGTTTATCCCTGAACAGCCGGTGAGCCGGTGCTGGTTCTAATCGACGTGTGGTTTCCTTGATGGAGAAAGTTATTTGTTCCACTTTTCCTTCCAATGTATCCTATCGAATTATATCAATTACTTGTCCTCACTCATGTATTCTGGCTGTGTTGTTGCTACCCTTTGGTTAAGGGGCGTCGTTCGTTCGCTGTGGGTTCGATTTGTCTTTACGGAGGGAACTGGTTATTACGCTCATGCGCCTCCTAACTCCACTGCCTATATAAGCCCGCCTTCCTCCCACGTCTTCCTTCGTCAAACTCTTCCCAACTCTTTCCCTCGCTCTCTCCCATTCACACGCTCCACCCAATCCCCGCCCTGCACCCTTCTAGCCGAAATTTCCGCGGGAGAGCGAGGATACTTGAGAAAATGGATGAACTTGACGCGGAGATTCTCGCTCTAGCTGGAGCAGAGACTAAGCCAGACACTTTATCTCCACCCGCCACTACAAACGGGAGAAAACGATCAGAGCCACCAACCTCAGCATCGCCTACACGGACAAAGAAATCTAGGCCGGCACCAGCGAAGAAGAGCTCAAAGAAGAAAAGCCGACGAGATGACAGTGAACAGGAAGAGGACGAGTAAGTCCCCCTCAGGCTGCCGAACCCCAAACTTCTGCTTTGCTGGGAATCATATCACTAACAGCGTTTTCGCAATACAGATCTGAACTTTCTGACGCCCCTGAATCTGAGCTCTCGGAAGAGGAGGAAGAAGAACGTCCAGCAGTTACACGCACCACAAATAATCGTTATGCCTCCTCTTCAGAAGAATCCGATGATGACGGGATCTTTGAGCTATATCCCTATGAAGGAACTTACAAAGATGCTGCTGACAAGGCTAAACTGATGGCTATGCCAGAGATCGAGCGAGAAGCTCGCTTAGCAGACCGTGCTACAGAGATTGAGCGTGCACAGCAAGACCGACATCTACGAACGCTTCTACGCTCACAGTCACGAGCAGCTGCTGGTAATGGAGCAGGAAATACTAGCGGAGGAGAATCTGCTGGAGGTGGTATCACTCGAAGATCGACCCGTACCCAGACGATGCCACAAGCGAAGAAACTTGATTCGAAGAAAGGCAAGTTGGATGAGATGAAGAGAGCACGTGAAGAGAGGAGTACCAGAAAAGACAAGCCAAGTTCAACAGGAGACGATGATGAGAGAGGTAGAAAGAGGAGTACTACCTCCGATGGTGATGATGATGATGGTCGGGTGGAATACGCCAATGATCTGTACGAGGTGAAGAAGGAGGAGCGGGAAATTGATGTGCAGGATGTCAATAAGGCGAGGATAGGGCGAACAGGCTTTGAAAAGCTGTGTGATTATCCTGGCTTCGAGGAGGCGGTCATAGGTATTGCCCCACCTCTTCCCTTTATCTCTAATACTGGTGATTTCATACTTCATGAATGTGGCGTGAGATTAACCTAGGCTTTGGTCCAACAGACTGTTTTGTCAGGGTATCGCTATTCGATAGAGATACGGGGAAAAATTCCTACAGAGTCGCTCAGATTAAGGGAGTTGTCCAAGGCAAACTCTACTCCCTCCTCGATGGTCGCCGCCGAACAGATAAGCACCTCCAACTTGTACAAGGAAAAGCTGAACGCACGTTCCCCATGGACCTCATGTCTGATGGAGCTATCACCGAAGCGGAATTCAGCCGTTTCAAAGCTCAACTCGATGTTGACTCCATGTCCCTCCCTGCTCTATCCCTTTTGAAGCGAAAATCTAATGACCTCCGCAACCTTGACTCTCGAGGTTTCACTGAGGAAGAACTTTCTGCTATGATTGCGAAGCGCAATAAGGACAAAGTCGATACTGTCGGCCTCCATCTTAAACGTGAAAGACTTAAAGCCGCACGAGAAGAAGCCGACCGTGCAGGCAACCAGGATGAAAAATGGAGGATCGACAAGGAAATTGAACATATCGCTGACATGCAACGGAAAGCTCTACGTACAGCGTCTGCTATGGATGATGGACAGTCCAAGTTGGCGAAACATAATGCTGCTGCAAGACAGCGGAATAGGGAGGAGATTAGGAAGGCGGAGCTCGAGGAGCGAAGGAGAGCTAGGGAGGCAGCGAAGGGGGACAATAAGCCTGGTAGTGAATTTTATAACCCGTTTATGAGGGTCAAGACTAGGGCAAAGGTTGTCCATGAGGATCCTAGTAGCATGAAGCAGAGCAGCCAAGAGGAGGAGATGAAGAAGGCGACAGATGCGGTGGCGAATACTACACTTACCGGGGATGTAGAGGGTGGAACTGTTCCCCTTAGCCAGAAGGGGGGAAAGAAGCAAGGGATTGATGATGTTATTGCGAGTATGGACTTTGGGATTGATCTTGAAATTTAGGAATGCAAAGGCTGATGGTTTGGGTTACTTTTTGTTTTTTTTTCCTTCTCCTCGAGGGCTTTGTGTGAGGGGTTTAAGGGATTAGGGGTGTTTGTGCTACATCGAGCTGGTGATTTGATCGTGTTTCTCTGCGGTGTTTTCTACGTTGATTTACTAGGGTGAGATGAGAGAATGATGATGAGATGGGCCTGCAACTAGAGTTATCCTGCAGTTTGTTGAATGGGATGGAGTGGCCAGAAGTGGGTTACAAAACAGTCGCAAGGGTCTACTTCGTTATACATTTCATACTTATCACCTTCTTGTACACACTTTTGTACCTAGATGTTATACTATCAGGCTAGCAAGCAGATTGAGAACTTGAAATATGTTCATTGACATGTTCACTGGGCAAAACGCCTCTTTCGGCAAACGAAATTGTTACCCGTCTCATAAAAGCAAGAATATATTCGTCTGTTCTACACTGTATTCTCCACATGTATGGTCGAGTCATGTATTGCAGAACATTCCCAGTTCGAGCTTGAACCATCCTAATCTCAACATCTCCTTGCCCCAGTAAATCCCTTATGTGGGTGTAGGAGATATTCAATCTCACGCATACCCCATTACCCCACCCCCTCATATCTTCCGTCAGATTCAAGCCGAGTAAATTATCAAATGAGTGTGGTTAGGAGCGATGGATCTTTCTCGAAACTCCAAGTAAATTCGAATAGAACAAAAAAAAAACGTTGCACAAGGTAAACCCACTTGTGATAATAAAGAAACAAAGGAAAAGAAGTTAAAGAACATAAATCCAACCCAATCAATCCATTCCTATCCAAACACACCATGATGCTGCCAATGATGAATGATAAAACTTAACGACTACGACTCTGAGCGTACACTGCTCTTTCTTATAGATTGTGCCTAAGCACGGCTGCCAGTGGAGCCGTTGGTAGAGCTACCAAACTCCTCATCATCACTGGCCTCCCAGACCTCGTAGTCCTCATCATCAGAGATGAAGTTTTCCAATTCATCATCAAGCTCGTCAACGCTATAGACTTCACTGATAACGTCATCCTCACCTTGGTCGGCAGTCACGTCCTCCTCCTCGATAGTAGCGGTAGAAGCGGCTGAAGAGGGAACTTCTTCGTGGGTAACTTCAACAGGTGCCTCCGCAATGTTGACGGAGGAGTTGCTTGGGCTCTCCTTCTCGAGGGTGGGGAAGATCATCTGTGAAGTATGAGACTTGATAAGATCGGCTACGTCATCCTCAATCTTAGATTCATCCTCCTTAACTTCCTCGTTGACTTCCTCCTTGATCTCTTCCTTTGGCTGTTCAACGGCCTTTGGCTCTTCCACCTCGAGTTGCTTCACTTCCTCGGCCTTCACCTCAATGTCACACCACAATTGAGGCCCAAACCTTACACCATCAGCAGTAAAAAGACCCCAGTAGCTGATGACACGACGACTTAGGCGACGAGTAGGAGCAGGCGCCACAAGCTTCACGGAAAAGTCAACAGATGTACCTGTCTTCACCTTGGCTTCCGTCACAGTAATTTCCGATCCAGACATGTTATCCCCACCAGTGAACTTGATGGTGCATCCTGCTGGCCATGTGACATAACCGCTGTTGATGAGAGTCCATGTCTGGGTGAATTCTGCACCAGGTTGATACAAGGCACCATCTGCAACCGCTTCCTTGACATAGTCGGCAATGATCAATACATCACCACGCTCGCTGATGATTTGCTCCTCCTCTTCGATGGGCTCTTGCTCGACAACTTCAGATACCTTCTCTTCATTCTTCTCCTCAATCTTCTCGGTAATCTCTTCGCTAATATCCTCTTCCGCAATCGGAGCAGGCACGACAGGGGCAACCTCCCTCTGTGACTGAGCCTCAGTAACAGTCTGAACAGAGGTAGATGCATTGCTCACGACGGAGGATGCGACCGATGGTGCCCTATCACCCAACGGAGCCGAGGACTCACTGTCAAGAGTCTGGACGGTAACATTGCGGACAGGGGTTCTAAGCTTGATGAGAGGATGTGTCGGATTATGCTTGTTCGAAGGGGAAGCTTCACAACTAGCGCAAAGATCAAAGTCGTGACACACTGCACACTTAAACCTATCACCGACAATCCAAGAGCAGTATCCCTTAGTAGCACAGTGTGGGCCATCACAATAGACACCGTAATGTTGGAGATGATTAGAAACTGATACCGACTCCGCCAAAGGCCCATAAATTGGAGCAAAGCGATGTCCAGAATGTGTTTCCGGCGCAGAGGCGTAACACTTGGAGCAGTAATCCCAATCAGGGCAGTTGAAGCATTTATGTCGGACTCCGTAAATTTGCTGTCACACTGTTAGCTTTGTACCTTCATCAATGATAGTGGGGTATATATGCACCTTATCGCAACCGTCACAGATGGCATAATGCCTAAAGTTCTTACCGGGACCGAGTAAGGTTTTGGCAAGAGGTGTGAGAACCGTCTCCTCTGTTGCTGGTACAAATGAATGGCTAGGATCATGACCGTGACTTTGCTTCACGTGGCATTCAAGACACAAATCGTAGTCGGCACAGACTGTGCACTCAACGAACTGATTATCGCCGAAATCTAACGAGACAAATTAGTATAAGAAAATAAAATGCCTCTCGCCCGACTTACCTTCGCAGCAGCAGTTGCATGTACGGCCTGAGACATCCTGTGGCTCCACAGCCTTCTCCTCCACCCTTTGATTGAGGGTCTCGGACTTCTTTGCAACAATAGCTGTAGTGCTGGCGATAAGCTCCCTGCTGGAGATGACCTCCCCTTTGACTATTGTTCTCTTGATCATCCAGTGTTCTGCGTTGTTACAGTGCTTTCCTTCTTCAACACAACGCTCGCAGAGGTCAAAGTCACCGCTGTCGCAGACACCACAATGATAATGAACACTGTCGACGTTAACGTTACAGATGTTACAGTACACTGCGTATACCTGGTTTACGACTTCCCTCATTTTTGGCTTCGCCGGGACAGCTTCGACGGCCGGTGCTGAGGCGACAGAAAGGTTTGCCACTGATTGGGCAAGAACATGACGCTTTTCGATTTCCTTCTCAACCTCCTCTCCGATAGTTGTCCGAAGCTTTGAGCGACCTTCCTCACCCTCGAGGTAAGCAACAACAGCTTCCGAAACCTTCTCAAAGGGCACTGAGGCAGGAGCTGTGGATTCAGTTGGAGCTGTAGATGGATTCGACAGGTTTGTGGCTGATGCATATGGTGGCAATAAAGTTTCTGTGGAATTATTTGAATTGAAAGGTTCCGGTACGGGCGCTATAAGGGCTAATGAGTCAACAACCACCCGATCCGAACAGCACGCACGGTAATGTAGAACTGAAACTTTATGAAGCAAGTGAAGGAAGAATTTTCATGTACATACCGTCTGGTGTTGGGTGCGTGACTTTGATCCTCAACTTCAGCTTCGCTTTGGCAGCACGGTACAGCTGCTTGTATACAGCTGGCTTATTGGAGTCAAGCACAATGTAGGAAGCAGCACTATCGGACCATCTCTCGAAGACCACTTCTTCATCGTCAGGGATAGCAAGCAACTCCTTGAGCTATGTTTTGTTAAATAAGTCAGTTTTGTAATTTTCGCAGCAGCTCAGGCAAGAGACAAAAGATAGGGAGCTCACCTTGCCAGGAAGCGTGTTGGCTCCACAGTCCTTGAGATAAATCTTGAAACGGCGGATGGAGCCACCGTAGAGAAGCTTGGTGGTGATCAATGTAGTTGGTGGAACGTTATTTGCAGCCATGTTGGGTGATGACGAACTACTGGAAAGCCTCGAGAGAGATGAACACGACCGTATAGCAAAGGCAAACAGATTCTTTTAGTGCCTTCAACTGTAGGCAGTATCGTGTTGATGGTGGGCGGTCTCGAAGCTTCGTGTGAGCAGCAGACCGTTTGTGTGGAGATGTGGGGAGCTGCGAGTTGAAGAAGGAAAGAAGACAAGGGCGGGTCAATGATGCTTTTGAGGGAGGGTACTTCTGCTTAGTACTCTACACTTCGATGCACGGATGCTTAGCTGGGCTAACTATGGTGGGTTGGTTAGTGAGCAAGGTTTGTTCGGTGTGGGCGTTGCGCTTACCCAACCGTCGGCCCAAACACGGAGGCTGAACTGTAGGCTACCCGGTCATGTTCGCAACTGGCCAATCGAGGCTGCGTCTCGCCTCGATTAAGCTAACCGATTGCTCGCTGGCGTTGGCAGGCAGCAGCACCAAGGAAACTTAGTCTGGTTGCGAAACTTGGGAGATACGAGAGCAACGCCAGTGCGAAAGCTTGCACCACAATGACGACGATAGGTAAGTGTTAGCATATCGCCGGCTTTCGCGGAAGCCAAAGTAAATCAGACAGCATACGACTACAGTGAACAGATCTAGAAAGTACTATAAAACGGCTTGTCTTTACATAGCTGGCTTTACTGGATATAGTGGGCTGATTGTAGATTTATTACGCTACGATAACTGCTGTCTGTCCATTGGCTATTGGTCGGATTAAAAATCCATGTTGGGACACATCTCGCTACTTCTTGAGCTTGGTCATGATCACGCCCCAGGAGAAGTGCTTGAGTCACAAGGGGGTGTCGCCGCTGTGTTTCGCCTTCTGAGTACGTATGCTCGATTGCCTCCCGTTACAACAGATGGAAACAACCTCAGCCTGGGGTTCTATTGGTGTATATCCATAAGCTTGCTCATCCGGAGTGGGGGAGCGAATTACAAAAATTACGGCCGGCAGGTGCCCATACCGAACCTAAAGGACTTGCTTTAAGGATTGTGAATGAGAGATGAGTGCATGAAAGGGAATTTGCCATTGTCATATGCTTCGAGTTTAGTGGCGTAGTAGGTGGACACATTTCATGAGGTCACATTCAGAAGCAGACTCAAAGTGTTGAGAGTGTGCTAGGTAAGTTGTAAGATCTACATGTACGCACGCCTACGGCAAGCAGAGCGTCTAATCCTGCTGCTTCGGAGCTTCAGCCATCGAGCTATCGGATTGTCCGGCGCTTTTGGGATTGCAAACTACATTTCGGAGCTCGTAATAGTGGTTGAGCAGCGCGCCATGCATTTTCTCCACAACTCCGCGCATGTGCCAAGCATTCCCCGATGTTACGCGAACTTTCGTTTGCGTTCTTGGTAATAAGAATCATGTACATGTAGGTTGTAACTGGATGATAGCAATGGAAACCAAAATAAAGAATTATGTCTCAGAGGGAATATTTGGACACTAGATATTCTGGTGGTGAAAGTACAGTACATGGCCATTCGCCATATGTAGTATCATACATATGTACCATATCGCTATAGTATACAGTATATGCACATTATAAGTTGTTGATATCGATGTACAAGCTGTGCTGCAAGTTGTCAATGTTGTTAACATATCACTGCTAAACAGGTATCCCAGGGTGTGACTGATCTGTGCCGTAGCAAGAATCGTTGCTGCAAAGGCGAGTCATTTTCGAGGATTGCAATTGATAAACCTTCCTAAAGAGGGTCGGATAGAGACTAATTGACCAACTACGTAGTTAGAGTACATAGGTCTAATAAATCGTGGTATCAGAGATCCATGCAGCGTTACTTACTTGTAGCCGTCTCATTCCGGGTTGGGCCTGAAGCATAATACAAAAGAGGTGACAGGTATCGTTATGATTGTAGATTTATTACGCTACGACTCTGTTGGATTCATAGGCTGGTAGACAGCTGGCCAGGACTTTTGTGTGACAGACCAAGGTGGGAGCGGGTTAATTGTGGTGATGCAGTGCTGCCCTCCAGAGTTCTTTGTATATAACGGGTTCTAGTTTGTCTCAGCGGACCAAAAAATTCGAGTTTGTGAACTTGTCCCCAAGTGGCTCCATATAAAAGGCAGGATATTATTATCAAGAACAAAATCTCAGAGATCCTCTAAAAAAGAAACGTAAAAAGTGGTTTGTTCGTAACCAAAGACAGTAAGGTAGCACCAACTACAGTAGCATTACTCAATAGTGAGCAGTGTTCTAGCGAGCAGTTCGGAAGGCTCTAATCAAGCATCGAACGTGTTACAGCCCAACATTCTCACCCAATCACTTCCAGAACGGAGATTTATACGGGGCAAGGGAAAAAGAAAACAGCCCCAATCTAAATCATCGCCATCTACCTAAGCCCTTACCTCCGGGAGAAACCCCGACAACTTGTTTTCGGCCCGCTCATCGATCTAACTTCACTAGACTGTATCACCGATAGATCCTGGGACTGAATATACTATACACGTCACTGCTCTTCCAATATAACGTTTCCGCAAACAAATAACAACAAATAACTTTCCTTGAGGCAAAAGGCCGATTTAATTAACTAGTTAAGGACTTGCAGATGGCTACTGTTCACCGTCGGAGAAGAGATCTCATTGCGTCGAGACGTCCGGTGGCGGAGGAGGGGGAGGAAGGTGGGGAGGATTGCAATCATGAGCTGGACGACTCGCTGTCCGACGATTCGGGGCTGAGTGAAGACGAGGAAGAAGAGGATGAGGAGGAAGATGAGGATGAGGATCTAAGTGAGGACGATGAAGAAGAGGGGAAATCTGCCGTTGTGGAAGAAGCTGTAACAAGTGTGGGGCAAATCACCATCGAACGTCGTCCCACGGGGGGTGTGGCGTCTGGGAAAACGGATGGAACAGCCCAAAGAGCAGCACATCCGCCAGCATCTCAGACAAATGGATCATCGAGACCATCCCTGAGGGCTTCTGGACCAGGAACGACGGACACGGACTTCATGTTAAAGGGACTAAAAATTGACGACCAGGTGGCAGCGGAGGAGGTTGTGGGCCCTGACGATGAAGGGGCCGTGCCAGAGAGGATACCATCAACCGAGCCTGCACCAATCAAACCCGTGGTTCTGGCCAGACCACCGAAAAAGACACAGCAACAGTCAGTTCGACATGAGACTCTATTCGAACGGCGAAGACGGGAACATGAGGAGTATAAGAAGAAAAGGGATGCTGATCCAGCATTTGTTCCAAATCGGGGCGCCTTCTTCATGCACGACCACAGGCACCAGGGAGGTGGGAGCAATGGCTTCAAGCCGTTTGGGAGAGGGGGTCGTGGGGGTAGGGGGGCCATGTTTGGGAGAGGCATGCCCTTTGGAAGGTACGGCATCTGGATCCATACTGAATTCTACTCCCTTGGCTTCCAAACTAACATATATAATTACAGAGATATATTACCAGAACCTGTCGAAACCACCTGGAAACATGATGGCTTCGAGGAGCTATTGGCTGCTGAACGGCCCAAAGTCGACCCTCAACCACCTGTCCGTCCACAACCCCCGCCCCGACAAGAACCCCTACGTAGGGCTGCACCAACAAACGAGAGGCCTACCATCCAGATTATTGTCAATCTACCAGGGATGAAGTTCCCCATCACCTTCAGTGAAGTTCCACATAGGACTCACCTCCGGCTGCCCTATCACAGGCCGCCCCTTCGGAGAGACAAGCCTGTGAGGATATCAATCCCAGATCAGCCTATCAAGTACATCTATCCACACCATAATCGGTCATTTGTGTTCATACCAAGGGCGATGAGACCTGGTGGGTCTGGGTTCATAGGAGGGGGGATTCCTCCGGCGGTGAGGAGAGGTGGGTTGCATCGTGGCCCGACTAGGAGCATTTATGCGGGATCTATTGCAACTCAATCGGCAGCGATGTCTAGGAGGTCATCGTTCCAGCCAGATACCACCACTCAGCCAGCATCCCCAGCACAAGCCCTATCCACAGATTCACTTCCGCCTCCACCTCCGGAAAATCAGGAGAATCAGGAGCTCTCAACCACTACGGAACAACACGAGTCTACACAGAAGCTTCCTAAGAAGCCGGTTGTCAAGCTCCCACCATCCACCGAACCTCTGCCAAAGAAACTTATCGATCCAACCAACCATGCTCCTTCATCTCCTGCGAACAAACCCGCGGCACCAGTTACTGTAAAACCGCCACCATCCTACCCCACCCCTGTCCCACCAATCCATGACGCCCGCGGAACTCCAATCATTCCTATGCATCAACCAAGACCACAAAAGACCGTGAGTGTCGCAGATATAGAGACCCCCGTATCGAGCATGCATTACGCTACCAATTCATACCTGCCTCCACACCCACACGGTTACCCCGACATCAACAACGGGTCGGCCACACCTACCAACGGCTACCCAAACAACATCTATACTCACTCTCGCCACCCATCCTACCAATCCCAACCTCCCACCACAGGCACTCCCCTTTCGCAGCTTCCGGACAGGGCCGTCCACGCTCAGCCTTTCCAACCCAATTGCAATTCGGTACCCTACGCCCCAACGCACTACTACCCCTCCCCACAAGCTCCAGAACATGTTCACCCCGCCCACGCACATCCTCACCATGCTACGCATACAGCAATGTATCATCAACCCCCACCGGCGTATACTGCTTCTCCACAGTATGTAGCTAGCCCGTTACCGAATGGGACTCCGACGGCGTATCATAGTGCACCGGCCCAACAGCCGCAGCAGACGATTGCCCAGGAAAGCGGAGGGACGGTGTATTTCTACGATCCAAGTACATATTATGCAGCATATGTAGCTGCGCAGGGGGCGTATGGGGCGCCGTTGACGCCGGCACCGGAACAGGGGATGGGGGTGCCGAGTGGAGGAACGGTTTATTACTATCCTCCACAAGGGACAGTGTATTATCAGTAATCTGTGCGATTGGGGGAAGTAATGTGGCAATTTCTTTTAGTTACAAAAAAAACTTTTCCCTTATTTCATGTTTGCGGTTTTTATTTCATCTGGCACTATTTCATACTGTCTGATGCCCCTTGCTAAGCTGCACTTCAGTTTTTTTTAGCTATTTTTGTACCCTCTGATTCGTGTAATAGGAGTGCAGGGTGGTTAATTTTACTCATTTTTGTCTTCTCTTTCTCATCTTGACACCTACAACTCGGATAGCATGCGAGTTCTTCTTTGCATTTATCTCTTTTTCTTTCACTGTTACCTTTTGCTACCTTCTCTTTTATATTTCATTTCATTCCGGTTGGTTGATGAATTTTCCTAAAGTTATTTTCATTATCTGTCATGAACACGAAAAATTCACGAAAAATTCACGAAAAATTCACGAAAATTTCTTTCTGGTGGTTACTGATCTGATTGAATAAATGACTGATCTGACATAACGGAATGGGCATGCTACATGGAGGGGAAGCATGCGATGGGGTGGGCTTATGGGCTTATTTGGCGGGGTTTTTGTTTTCGGTTGCGTTTAGGTGGCGGTCTTAGTTTACTCTTGTGGAGGGAGAGCGGGGGGTGGGGTGAAATTGGATTGGATAAATACTAAGTATTAGCTAGTAGAAAGTCGCCGTTGGGCCCAGGCGAGGAGACTTGTGTGTTTGTCCAGGTATATCAAGTTAGTATACGGTGGACTTGCACACAGGTATTGATGTGATCTACATTGGCTCTCGTGCGTGTTAATGATTTGGGTTTTCATAGTGTGAAGTTAGAAGTTAGATGGGGGCTTTGACTCCCAGTTCAGGGTAACAGTTCTTCTCAAAGACATACTTCAATGCTAAAATCATCTACAAGTCTCATTTTCTCACTTTGTCTTGTCTCTATGACTCTACAAACTTTTACTCTTCCACACCCTCCCCCCTATTACACCAAGCACATATTTTTAACCCTTCAAAGTGCAAAGTATCATGGAAGAGTAGAAACAATATATTGCGTTACTCAAAAAGACAACACCGGGAACGGGAAGACACACACAACCCATCCATCAGAACAACGTATGTATGTGTGTGTGTGTGTAGCATAAACGGGGGAGAAAGGAAAAAGGAAAAACCGCGCCGTCCAAATAATAATAAACAATAGAAGAAAACGACAGCAAAAAAGAACAGAAAAATCAACCCAGAACGTAAGGGAGATGGTAACGATGCCGAATGCCCTAATAAAGAGAAGGAATGGATAAAGTAGGCCAAAGAATCCAAACGAAAGAAGCTTATCTATACATCGCCTTTCATGGTTTTGTTCATCCGCCCCATAATCATTTCATTCGCTCGTTCAAACATTTGTCATCATGCCATTTCCATTGCCAGCCAAAGATCCGTCCATGTGCACGCCCCTCGCAGCCCCATCCCATACAACATACTTTCCGCAATCATCCTCGTCAATCACTGCACCCCGTGAGCAGTAAACCCCAACCCCCCCACATGGTTTTTTCAAGAACTGGTCAATTGCCGAGGTCATCACTGGATTAATGGATTCATGAAGGGCAATCAATCAATTAGATATTTAGTAGACCTTCTTCTTCTCATCAACAGAGAATTGGCCTGGGCCCATGTTGACCAAGAGGACGAGACCGCCACTATTATGCAATATTAGTCACAAGCTTAGCGGATAGCAGACACCGGGAAAGGAGCAATTGGGGAACTTACACAATCGACAGGATTTGGAAGAAGTCGTACTTGGCAAAGTCCCTGTGTGGGTGGGATGGGTGAAGCTGAATCACCTCAAGTTAGTACTGCTATCTAAAATGCCTCGGGGATTTGGGATAACTCACAGTCCAGAAGTTATTGATCAACACATTAAAGATACTCAAGATAACCACCAACAAAGTTGCGCTCCATTTTGCTTTGAACCCCACCACAACCATCACACAAGCCACCAATCCCAGCAAACTAACCAAAACCCTGCTGACACTCCACTCCCCGGAGAAGACAAATCCAATAAACAAGAAAATCAACAAAACCCTCCCCGCAAGCTGGAAGTACATTTTCCTGTCCTTCTCATCCATCTGGGGAAGTCCCGCAAATGCGAACCTCTTCCTGCCCCACGAATCGGAAAGAACCATCAATAGACCACCCATGACGGAGAGGTTGCGGAGGAAGAAATTAAGGTCAAATATGAGTCCGTATCCGAGGGCTTGGGTAACCACGACAGCTATGAGCCCACCAACAGCGTGGTCGGAGTATTTGCGGATGATGACGAGGGTGGAGCAGGAAAGCATGGCTACGACATTGAAGAAGAGGAAGAGGTGGGTGATGCCAGACGGGACTGAGTTTTAGGAGGCACTGGTTAGCTATCTTCACCCCAAAATCTCGTACATCTTGCGCCAGGAAGGGAGGGTAATGTACTCTTTCGGTAGTCGTGGAGGTACATGAGCTGGTCACTCCATTGGCTCATGATGCGGACAGCATCTTCAAGGAAAGTCACCACGATCAGAAATCTTCCAATGGCTGGTAGGTATCTATTAGTTGTCCCCGAGAACTCAAGTTAGCGACCATCATCTCCCGAATTCACCAGTTTAGCTCCAAAGGAGCTATATTTCGTAACTTCGACTTCTCGTTGCAGTGGCATAATGTCCACTTCGTAGAACAGATATGGCAAGCGGGTAAAACTTACGGCTTGACGGGCTCCGCATAGGTATCTAGAATATCTTCAATTTTATCTGTATGTTGCCTGATGGCATCGAGAGGAGAAGGGTCCGAGCTTGCCGCCGAATGCGAAGGACCTCCAAACATCCTCTGGTCCGGCCCCAAATGGTAATTCGCTGTACCACGGATCTGTGACATTTGAGTAGCGGTGTATGTGTGGTTTTTGAAGTGGGCTGTTCTGTTTCTATTGGGGATTTTGTTTCTCGAAACCTGTGATTTTTATGCAGAGAGGGAGAAGTGGGGTGGACGTTGGAATTCAACTTTTTGGCTCCTCACACAATATATGCTATTTTGGGAGGTTGTTGCGGGCGAAACAGGCTGGACGGGGATGTACGATGCTGAAATTCGGCGGCGGAAAATATTAAAAGTTGTTGTTTAGTTGTCCTCTAAATCCTGTTGGAGGGGTTTCGTTGGTGTTGGGAGGTGTGACTTTAGCGCAGCTATAGGAATGGGGGATGAATGTATGCCAATTTGTGGAACCCGCAGCAGCACACAGCAAGGAGTGCTGGGAAGAAGGACGAGAGGACTATGGAGCCTTTGACACGGGCAGCGCAGCTGGTGCCTTTCTGGCGTGCAATAGGCGGGCGTTCGGTAACAAGTATGTGCGTGGGAATTCAGGCGTCTAAATATGGAGGGACAAGGGGGGGGGGGGTAAG
>Ga0307511_10002213_pt1 | contig 20390 bp, 14 predicted proteins | sample 13_EM_MG_FD_200266 | JGI IMG/M metagenome (GOLD analysis project Ga0307511, IMG submission 200266) | Populus trichocarpa ectomycorrhiza microbial communities from riparian zone in the Pacific Northwest, United States - 13_EM | ecosystem: Host-associated > Plants > Roots > Unclassified | place...
ACAATAATGAATCTGAATATACTGTTACGTACTGGGCTTTGGCGCCAAAACCGGTGCAGGCGGCGGGGGGGGGTAGAACAGGCGGAACATCATATATAAAAGCATTCGAACAGATTGTCGGATGCCCCCACGTACCATATATTTCACTTCCGGCGGCTGGTAGAGGGGATTGGAATGATGCTGCAAACTTAAATCAGTTTACAACAAACAGTAGCATTGTATGCTTTAGTCATCGATAAATAGGATCTTATCCTAGTATATTTACTGTCCATCCACTTTTCTACATATACTTATATGAATTAATTACATTTCTCTTGAATTTTTTTATTTATAAGAAAATAATAATCAATTGCTTATAGAAAAAATTAAAAATGTACAAGATTGGTTGCCGCATGATGCGCGTCTTGTTCCGTTTTATGAAGGCTTAATAGCTTTTGTTAAGATGAATGTCCCAAGTAATGAAGAAATAGAAAAAAATAAATATTCAACAAAAACTATTCATGATCCTTTAACAGGCGATATATATTTCAATTCATGGGAAATGGCTCTTATCGACACGAAGCTCTTCCAAAGACTACGAAAAATTAAACAAGTGGGACTAGCTTATTTAGTTTTTCCTTCTCTCAATCATTCTCGTTTTGAACATAGTTTAGGCGTTCTTGGAAGGCTAAATCAGATGTTAGGCATACTTATTCAGAATACCAATCGGATGGATCCTAAGAATAAAGTGGAAGACAAGATTAATGATTATTTGATCCAAATTAGAATTGCAGCTTTAATGCATGATATTGGTCATTGTATATTCAGTCACGTTAGTGAAAGAGTTATAGCCCAATTAGAAGGCAATCAGATTTATCCCAGTGCAGAAACTATAGTTGATATTTTTACTGATCACTTTAAAAGTCCTAAAAAAATAGCAATTGCAGAAATTTTATCAATCTCCATTATAGGCACTAAACATACTTTAGATTTCTTCAAAGCACTAGATATACCTACAAAAGCAAAAGATGATGTAAAAAAATACTTGAAAGATGCTTCAAGTTTTATTCTCGGATTGCCAGTCGCCGACGATCCTGGTACTATATTTTTAGCTCAGCTAATTAGTAGTGGATTAGACGCAGACAAGGTTGATTACATGGCAAGAGAGGCATTATACGCAGGAATAAAACTCGGAATAGATTTAGATAGGATTTATAGTAAACTTCAAGTATTTGAACTCGACTCATATTCTTTACCTAAAAATTTATCCCCACTAAAAAAATTCAATAAGGTTGATACTAAATATCTAGTTCTTGGATTTGGGAAAGGAGGGCAATTTGCTTTTGAAGAGTTTTGCGTAGCTAGATTATCCTTACATGTCAAAATATATTTACACCAAAAAGTACGAGCTGCGGAGGCACAACTTACTAAATATTTAAAATCCATAGGTAAAAGTGAAAAATTCAAATGTATTCATGAATGGTTGTTTTTGAAAGAGTCATTTATTGAAATTGATCAAAAAGAAAATGATCTGTTTAGCATTAATTCTTCAATCGATTATACAACTTCGCCGGTCCACAAAATAGATGATCGAAATCTCTATCAAAGAGCATTTGGATTTGGGCATATAAACAGTTTAACAGAAAGTATTTCAACTGAGGAAAACGATACTCTTGATAATTTAAAAAATATTAAGGTCTTAGAAATTTTTGAAGATGCCAAGAAAAATGAAGAGGAATATATAAGTTTAATTTTTGATGAGTATAAAAAAATATGTGCTATTCTAAAAGAGCCAGTTAATAATAAGTTAATAACTGAGTTAATAATTGATATTCCTAGGCCTTCTAATATTCAACAAGGGCATGAATCTTTATATTTTTTAAGGCCACCATTAATACCACTCCGTTGGACTATTCCAATAAATCGAATTGTTATATACTATCAATTAAACCGAGCATTAGCTTATGTTTATTGTCCAAAAGAGCATTGCTCTCTTGTTTACTTAGCTTGTGAAAAGGCCTTTTATGAAAGAACAAAAACGGCTTACGTCCCCGAAGGAGTTATCTCATCTAGCATTTTGGAAGCGATAAAAGCAATAAAAGATCTGCTAGATAAAGCTGGATATTACTCCGAATCTATTGATTTAAAACCAGTTTCAGAATACTTGCAATCTACAGAAGCCGCAGAAAAAATACAAACTATAGCCGAAAATTTAAGCCAATTCACATCCTCTGAAGGCGAAAAAGCCAACCTCAAAAAAATAACATCATTTGTCAACCAATTCCCAACAACTTTAAATCGGCAATCCCCAATTAATGATGGCATAGGTTTACAAGAAGTCATTTTATGCTTTTTAGAACAATTAAAAGTATACGATGAAAAAATATTAATCAATATTTTAAAAGCAAAAATAGAAAAAATAAAGAAAACAACTCCAGTAATTGGTGTATCGCCTCTTGGAGGCATATTCGATAGCGCCGCGCATTTAATGTATCCTATTAGAAATTTAACTGCTGACGAAAATGTAAAGTTTGGAATGCTAGATGATGAATTAATACTAAAAAGTGACCATCTAATAATTTTTGATGACAATATCAATTCGGGGCTTCAGCTACTTAATATTATGGCTAAATGGTTGGGGGAATATGATAACCTTCCTGAAAATTTGAAACTAGATGAAGAACATGATGTAAAAACCTTACTTGACAACCAAGCAATTCTTAAATTTAAAAATAATATCCCTATAACTTTTGTTTATTCGATCGGATTTGAAGGTGTAGAAGAAAAAGTAAGAAATTTATTATATACCCATCTAAAAATCGAACAAAGCAATATTTTCGTTGAAATTAATACAGTCTTTAAAGAAGAAGAGAAAATTTTTACCGGAGCCAATTCTAAATTTCAACATGAGAGGAAAAATGATCTCAGAGAATTTTTAATTGATGTTTCAACCGAAATTCTTAAAAGAGAGGGAAAGACTGAAGATCAAATAGCTAACAGAACCTTAGGGTATGCCAATTCACAGGCTATGGCGTTATTTCCCTACAACGTTCCAACAATGACAATTACGGCATTATGGTGTGGCGGAGAAATTAAAGGAAATGTGTGGAACCCACTTATAAGAAGAAGAAGAAGGCAAGATAATAAAGGACATTTTGTGGGAGAAGATACTTAATAAATTCATTAGATAATAAATACAGATCAGGTGAAATTATTTTTTGTGCATGTTGCCAGTAAAAGCTATATCTCCTTCACCAAATAATCTTCGACTTTCCTTTTTTCAGAAGAAAAGTTGATACCGACAGCCACTTTAGCGCGTTTGTCGTGCAGGAAAGGTTCTAAATAGCCACTGTCTGTAATTTGGTGAACAGCCGCTTCCGCATTGCCATCCAGCTTGATCTCAAAAGCATAAATATGCGTGCTTGTTTTCAAAAGCACATCGCATCGGCCTCTGGAGTTATGCACTTCACTTTGAACATATATACCTAAAAGAGTAAATGCAAGGTGTACCACAATATGAAATTGATTCTCTTTATCACCCGACCACAATAGATCGGGAATAGTGGTAAAAATGGTACTGATTATTGAAACAGCCTTCTCAATTTTGTTTGCTTTTATGGCAGTCGCTAATTCAGTTACGGCAAGACCTCCTTTTCCCGGAGAAGTGTAATTATAAGCGCTTAACAAATAATCAAGCAGGCTGGCTTTCACCTCCTGGTTAGGATAATCCAGCTCATAGAGTTGGAGAGCAGGATCGTACGACTTAATAGTCAGGTAGCCTGTTTGAAATAACACTGTTATTGATTCTATATTTTCAATCGTAAAACTGCTCAATATATTTTCCCCCATTTGAATATTCTCAAATTCAAACTCGTTATGATCCCTGATATGATTGACCAGCCAGGTGGGAGTGCCTGTTTGAAACCAGAAGTTCCGGAATATTCGGTCTGCCATAAAGTTTAATAAAGAAAATGGGTTATACACCCTATCCGTACCATTCCAGGAATAACCATTATACCACCTCTTTATATCAGCCAGTATATCAGGGTTGGTTTGTTGCATTTCGCGAATCTCTTCCGCAAAATTAGCTTCCAGCTCTTCTTGGGTGATGCCGGCAATAGTAGCAAATTGGGGAGACAAGGTAATATCTCTCAGATTATTAAGGTCTGAAAAGATGCTTACTTTCGCATATTTGCTAACACCTGTGATTAGCAGCAAGCGGATATGTTCATCCGCATCCTTTAAAACAGAGTAAAAACTTTTAAAGATTGAACGGTTTTGCTGGGCCTGGGGAATATCATCTAAGTAATCAACAATGGGTTTGTCATATTCATCTATCAAAATTACTACCCTGGCATCAGCAGCGGATTTTTGAATAAGCTGCCTGAACTTGTCTTTGATATTATCCGCATCTAAGGCTGCTAAACCAAGTTCCTGGGCTATTACATCCAATTCCCGGCTAATCGCCTCCTCTAATCCTAACTGCTGATAAGCTATCTGGCTAAATTTAAGATGAATTACTGGGTGCTTTTTCTCCCAGTTCCGATTGCCTTCTATCCAAAGACCTTGAAACAAGTCTTTTCTACCATTAAAAATTTCTTTGATCGTAGAAAGGAGCAGCGATTTACCAAATCTCCTGGGCCGGCTCAGAAAATAGTATTTACCTGATTCAATAAGGGTGTGAATCAGCTGCGTTTTGTCCACATACAGGAACCCCTCTCCTTTTATTTCCTTAAAATCCTGTAGACCGATCGGATACTTACGCATGGCTGCAAAAATAGCAAAATTCCGGGTATTTCTCTCATATAAGGGGTTATTGGGCATCCGGTAATCGCCATAGGAAAGGTACTATTTTCTAACAAACACGGGCTTCACAAAAGTCGTACAAAATGCCTGCCATCTGATTTTTTATGTTTCACGCAGGTACAAAATTCTTTTAATACACATTCATGAGGGTTTACGCTACAAAAAGGCAAAAATAACTGCAAGGGATGACATGGGATCTATGCGTCTCTCCAGTGTCTAATTAACAGCGTATAAACCATGCCTTGCGGGAGTTCCTTTGGCAAATAGCATTTTATATTCCAGCTTAGCATCATTTTCATAAAAGCGCTGCATGCCGGCAAGTGTCGTCTCATAGATCGCTTTTAATGAAATGCCTTCCCGTCACCAGACAGTAGACTACCAGGTACAGCAGGGCCACCAGCAGATAGACCGGTATGTGGCTTTCCCATTTCGCAGCGTCCTGCTGTGAAAGAATGGCCTTCAGATAGGGCTGGGGAATCAGCCTGTCCGTTACTTCTTCCGGAAGATAATCCACCGCGTTGACTTTATAGATGCCGCGGAAAATGCCTACTACAATATTCTCCACGATCATATAGATAAAGAACAGCCCCATGGCCAGCCCGGCCCTTTTGATGAATAACGCCATTAAAAAAGCGATCAGCGAATAGGACAACATCTGCACGAAATAGAAAAAAATGAACCGGCTGTCGTGCCAGGCAGCTACGCTGGACCCTGTCCCCGTGGCCGTCCCGCTCCCCCCTGTCACGCCGGCTCCTGTTCCCGCGGCGACACCTGCTTTATTGCCCAGATAGCCAAAAGCCAGGGCTGTCAGGAGGACTATGATCGTCGTCACGACCGATAACAGGAATACTTCGATCAGTTTGATGCTGACAAATTGTTGCCGGCTCCAGCCGTCGATGATATTCTGCCGATGCGTCTTATAGGTGAATTCGTTGGTCGTCAGGGTAATGATAAGGATGGCCGGAATAAAGAACAATAGGGTCGAATTCCAGCTAACGGTCTGCCATACATCGGGAAAACCGAAAGGGCTTCCCAAAATGCTCTTTCCTTTTATCTTCGGAAAACTATTGTTCATGATATTATAGAACATATAGTTAACGGCAGGAATGCTGAAAAGAGTGATCGCCAGCAATATCCAGAAGGTGCGATAGTTCTTTACTTTCATCCATTCTACCCGTAATATTCTTAGCATAAAAAACAATTAATTGTCTTGAATAATCCCAGATCCTGAACTTGCTCCGATCCGGGGAGGCCGGCCCCAGGCCCGATCATCGGTCAATTCCATGAACTTCGATTCCAGGCTTCTTTTGCGTAACTGCAAATGATTCAGCACGACGCCCCTGTCAAAGCAATATTGATTGATGCCTCCCAGGTCCATAATACCGTTCTCAAAGTACACCTGTACATATTGTTCATGCTCTTTTATCTGTCTCACTCCCGGCAGGCCGGGCAGGACAGCCCGCAATTTTTCCTGGCCGGCAGCTCCCACCCCCAATTCTATAAAATCTTCATTCACCAGTACTTCGTTGACATTACCGGCCATGAGCAACTGCCCTTTCTGTAAGATCGCTACATGGGTACACACTTTTTCTACTTCATCCAGCAGGTGGCTGGCCAGGATAATGGTCTTGCCTTCCCTGGAAAGATTCCGGATCAATTCCCGTGTTTCTGCAATCCCGACAGGGTCGAGCCCGTTCGTAGGCTCGTCAAATACCAGGACGGAAGGGTTCCCCAGCAGGCAGGAGGCAATGGCCAGTCTTTGCTTCATACCTAAGGAATAGGTACTGAATTTAGAATGTTTTCTTTCACTCAGTTTCACCATCTCCAATACCCGGGGGATATCTTCATGCCCATGCCCTTTGATGGCGGCGGCTATTTGCAGATTCTTCTCCCCGGACAGATAATGATAAAAATTGGGGGTCTCCAGCAGCGTGCCGATTTGCTGACGCTGCCGTTCGGAAGGCGGTTCGCCAAACCAGGAATAGCCGCCTTCACTGGCATGCAGCACATTCATGACAACTCCCAGCAAGGTGGTCTTGCCGCTGCCATTGGGGCCTAATACGCCGAATACCGATCCGGGAGGCACTTCAAAAGACACCTGGTGCAATGCCCGGATCCTCCCATAAAATTTGGTAATGGACTGAATAGATAAGATACTCTTCACGTTAAATGAATTGTTAGTACCTAAGGTACAATCTTCTATTCACCTTTTAAGACTTTTACACCAGCGGTTCTCCAGCCATCTCCTGTTACAAAAAGGGTATATATCCCTTTGGTCAGACTAACGGAAGGGATCGTATAAAGATTGAGGCCGCTGTTGACCTGTACCATGCGGCTATAGATCATCCTGCCGACCATGTCGTATACCTGCACCTGAGCTTCTCCCTTAGCCGCCGGAACGACGAATCGCAGGTCTATATTACCGCCCGATGAGACCGGATTGGGGTATATGGTCAGGGTTTCCGCGTTGGCGATACAGTCCAGCCTCACAAAGATCACGGTGCTGTAAACGGAACTACCGTCAAGATCCTCCTCTTTAATACGATAGGCAGCCTGTTGCACATATTGCGGCACACTGAGCTGATAAACGGATGGGGCTCCTTTAGCCCTGACAAAATTCACGGTTGTAAAGCTGATACCATCCGTGCTCTGCTGGATCTCAAACCCACTGGCATTCTGCTCCAGCGCTGTAGACCATTCCAGGTAAGCCTGGCAGTCCTTTTCCGTACCAGTAAAGTAATTCAGCAATATGGGCAAAGGAGTAGTGGTGCTGCCAAAAGTAAAAGGGCTAAAGGTCGAGATCGAGTTACCAGGACCTACGGTCCCGGTGCTGCTCCCTGCTGCATCTCCGCTAGGGCCGCCTTCAGACTGCCAGGCGCCACCGGTAAAATGCGCTATTACCATGCTGGCAGGTGCGGAATGATTTAACACTTCACGGGCATCATCCCATTTCAGCGACACTTTCGCAGTGGCCGCACCGGACGTTAAATGAATATCCCACCATTCTTTATTAAATACCCCACCTGGCGCCAGGGACAAATTGGTGTTATAAGTTCCATATCCCGAGCCAGTATAGAGTACCTGGAAATCCGCTGAAGCCGACAAACTGCTTAGGTCCAGGTCTGCTTTATTGACTCCATTGCCGATGGGAAACGTAAAATTGGTACTGCCGCTTTTCGTAGTATATCCGATGATATGGTGGGTGGCATCAAATCCCGTGTAAGCAGAACCGGGATAAAAATAGACATCCTGTGCAGTGCCGCCGGCATGGATCAGACCTGACGTAAAAGTGAGCGTACCGCCTGCACCGTCACCAATGGCCAGCCGGTTGGAAAGCGTCAGCCCCGCCGCGTTATTAAGTGTCACATTAAAAGACCTGAATGACGCCGAGCCGCCCAACGTCTGTGCTGTCGCCCCGTTGAAATAGGTAGTACCTTCGCCTGCCGGCAGGGACGACTGGTCATTGCTGATATTGCCGGTAATATATACTGATCCGTCATTCTTATAACTGGCTCCTGTAATATTGGTAAAATCTCCCAATGAATACAGCGTACTGCCATTGCCAATATAGAGGATCCCGGTATTATAGACCTGTGCCTGCGTTCCTGCACAGACCAGGGACAGTAAACAAAAGAGGGTAAAATAATATCTCATAACGTTCATTTTTTATTGATCAATGGCAGTATAATGCAATTTCCATCCTTTAAAATTGTTTTCCTCACTGGTAAGGAACCATACCAACACGGTATTGCCCCAGCTTTTCACGGCAGGAGGAAGATTGTGGCCGCTGAAGATGGCCAGGATAGGATCTTTAGTGCTGTTGCCGTTAAAGATATATACCTGATCGATCTTCGGTTCCGTATCGAACTGCTCAAAACTCAATTGGATCTTTTTGCCTTCCGGAACCGTGATCTGCCATTTACAGTCATTGCGGCCGGTATAGTTAAGATCGCCGCTGCCGTCTTCCAGTATTCCTTCGCTGCCGTTGACATTGGTGACGGTGTTGCCGCAATATAAAGTGCTGGAATCTACCGTCGTTACTTCATAATACCACCAGGCAGGCTGCCAATTCGAAGATGGTGCCGCCGCGTATATATACAGGGAATCTGCCGGTACAATGAAAGGGATCTTTAGTCTTTCCTTCCTGAGAAGAGTATCACGTCCGGAGCCTCCCCTGAAAATAGTGACCCTGATATCCGGCAGGGCGGCAGGAGGAGGGAACACAGCGGACGACGATGTAGCGGAGGAGGGCTGCAACAGAAATTTGATGTTCTTGTAGCTGCCGGTGGGAATCACTTTCGCCGGAAATGCCGGGTTCAATTCATGCAGGGCGACATATGCCTTAGGCTGTCTGAATATAGGGGAGGCAGTACCCTTCGTTCTTTCAGCGGAAGGGGCGCCTTCCATTTTTTCCAGCGCCAATTTAAGACCCATGACATTCACCAGCCCTGCTCCCAGGTTGCCGGCATATAAAGGGTTCTTATCCTCCAGGGGGGTCGCTGTATTTTTCAGCAGCCTTTCGATGGCTTCGCGGGAAAGGGCAGGCCAGGCAGAGCGCAGGGCCGTCACGATGGCTGCTACTACCGGGGTAGCGGCAGAAGTGGCGGATAGCCAATCCTCCGCCGTCTTTTTGTAGGGACCGAACGTGACCAGTGAATCTCCCGGTGCGCTGATATCCACAAAGACCCCATAATTGGATAACCGTAATTTAGCGCCTGATCTGCCGGTGGCGGCAACGTTGATGACGGAGGCAACGGCGCCGGGATATTGGGGTTGCATCGAGTAAAAATTTCCGGCGGCTGCAATGATGATGATCCCTTTCGCTTGCGCTGCTGCGAGGATCTCTTTTTCTTCAGCCGCTATATTCGGACCGGACCAGCTGCAGATAATGATATCGGCCTTTTGTTCGATGGCGTATCGAATACCGTTATAACCTTCTTTCAGATAATTATTCTGTTTGGCATCGGATACGGCCTTGATGGGAAGAATGCTGATGGGAGAGAGGTCAGCGGTAGAAATTTGCTGCAGGGTCTCCCAGAACAGACCTAACACTCTTGTACCATGAGATTCCTGGGCAACATATTTTGGATCCGGTCTTACCGTCTCGTCATTATCTCCGAAATCCCAACCTTCATAATCATCTACTTTGCCATTGTGATCATCATCGATATTATTGCCCGGTATTTCTGTCGCGTTGTGCGCGATATGGGATGCCCATAATGGATTGTCAAGATCGAATCCATCATCGATGATGGCGATCTTGAGGGGCTTTTTCAATCGGGCGAAGTGTTGAGCCCGGTCCAGGCCAATAGCCTCCCAGGCCCAGGCATTCCTATCCGGCGGTGGCGGTGGTTGTGACAGTGCTGCCTTCATGGACAGACAGACTGTAAGGACAAGTATGGTCTTCGAACTATTCATCTATCTATGGGTAAAATAGTTTACTGCAGTAGCGTTTAATGCGCGATCGTTTTTTGTTCGGTTCCCCCCGCCTGACCGATGATGTAGTTGGAAGTGCCGGCACTTGCTCCCTGGTGTATGGCCACTCTGCCTCTGAGGTCGGGAACGGCAAACGTCTGCTGACCATCTCCTCCGTAGGTAGTGCCGATCAGATTAAAAAGAGTGAAATATTCTGAAATGGCTAACAACCGGCCATCACAGGGGATAAAATTCAGCGGAGCAAAATTGCAGCCCATCATCATTATTTCACCGACATAAGGCTGCGAAGCGTCATTTGGGCTGGGATAAACGCCGAGCCAGGATATACAATAGTTCACGGTCAGGTATGGCTGCTGATTGTCTACGGTGAAGCTAAAATGTTGCGGCGCCGGCTGCTTATTTACCCAGTTATTCCCATCCCAGCTGATAAGATCTCCAACGGCCGTGCCGGGATTGAGTTTGATCGTATTAGCTGTGAGTGAAACAGGCGTCTTTGCCGTGAGCGCGTTCGTCGTGGTGGGAGGCTGGAAGGCCGATCCGCTCCAGTAGACGATTTTTCCGGTACTGGCATCTGTCACCATCATTCCGGCCTCTGCCGGGGTCAACAGGCTTGCCAGCGTCGTCTGTTGTGCGGTGGTCAGCCTGGGCAGCAGTACCCCTTTTTGAGTACTGCTGATGTCCAGCACGGCCGCTTGATCAGGTGTCGTGGTGCCGATACCGATACTTTGCTGACAATAACCATTACTCCGGTATGTCAAAAGGGTGAAGAGCAGGGCTGCGTAGGTGAGGGGCCGTAACATATATAATGATTTATAAGTAAAGGGAAGATTTGTATTTAGTGGGAAACAGTATTCAGTTCGACACCGCCGGTCTGACCCAGCGTATAGGGAGAAAGGCCGATGCCGGTGCTGCCCCCGGTATGCAGCGGTACCCTTCCCTGGAGGTTGGGTAAGGCAAAAGTTGTGCGTCCATCACCACCATAAGTAGTACCTAATAAAGAAAATATTGCCTGGTTCTGATTGATCGGCAGTAATTGGCCATTACATTGTGCCCAGCCCTTAGGAGCATAGCTAAAACTATAGACGTCGATTTCTCCCAGGAACGGGCTAGGGCTATTAGGGGAAGGAAAGACACCTTGCAGGGCAATGCAGTAGCTGACAGTAAGAAGAGGCTGAAGATTATTCACGGAATTAACTGTAAAATGCTGCACTGCCGGCTGCATATTCACCCAGTTATTCCCATCCCAGGTAATAAGATCTCCTGCTGCTGTTCCGGGGTTGATGGATACGGTATTGGTGCTGCTGATCGCCAAGGGGCTGGAGGCTGTGATCGTCAGGGTGGAGCAATCTTTCCACCCTGTACCATTCCAATAAAGGAGCTTGCCCGTGGTAGCGTCTGTCACCAGCATCCCTTTCTGCGAAGGGGTCAGGTTGGCCAACAGCGTGGCCTGCTGGGCTGCATTCAGCCTGGGGAGCAACACTCCTTTTTGCGTAGAGCTGATATCCAGTGCCGCCTCCCTATTGGGAGTGGTAGTGCCGATCCCTGTCTGGGCATCCGCAATAGCCTGTATAAAGAAGAGAAGAGAGAATAGAATTTTTTTCATAACGAGTATTTTTCGACGGCCAGAAGTTGTACTATTTAGAGATCGTAGAGCTTTCGGATCCACCCATCTGCCCCAGATCGTAATTGGAGAGTCCCGGCCCCTGCCCGAAATTGACAGGCACTCTACCCCGCAGGTCCGGCAGGGCAAAGGTGGCTCTGCCGTCTCCGCCGTAAAACGTGCCGAGCAGTGAGAACAGCGCGGTGTTCTGTGAAATGGGAATGAGCTGGCCGTCACAGAAGGCCCATCCCTTTGGGGCAAAATTGTAGGGGAAGATCTGTATCTGGCTTACAAAGGGTTCGTAGTCGTTGCGGGCAGGGAAGATACCCTGTAAGGCGATGCAGTAGTTGACAGCAAGAAAGGGTTGCCGGTTCTCTACGACAATAGAAAAGTGTTGTGTGGCCGGCTGGGTATTGACCCAGTTATTTCCATCCCAGGTGATCAGATCTCCCGCATTTGTCCCGGAGTTGAAAGCAATTTGATTGGTACTGCTTACCGACAGTGGGGTAACTGCGGAGAGGTTGGCAATATCTGTCCAGATCGTTCCGTTCCAGCCGACCGTCTTTCCTGTCGAAGCATCCGTGACCAGCATACCTTTTTCGGATGCCGTCAGTGATGACGCCAGGGTAGCCAACTGGCTTGGTGACAGGCGGGGGATCAGGACCCCTTTGGTAGTCGAGTTGATATCCAGCATCGTGTTGGCAGCCGGCGGGGAGGTTCCGATACTGACCTGGCTGAAGACAGCTCTCACCGGGAAAAGAAATACCAATACGAATGCACCGTTCTTAAGTATGGAATGCATACAATCAAATTTTCAGGAATTAATTAAACAAATATGGTATTTCCGGATATGGGAAATGATCAGAAAAAGAGGTAAGAGTAGTAAATGATACGATCAAAAAGGTAATACGGTAGTATCAGGGGGCCAGGTCAGGTACGGGCACAAATATAGAGAAATATACTTAGGTAAAAATACCATTAAAGTAGTAGTGGTAGTGGGTGTATTAACTTTCCTTGATATGTTTCTGATGGTAGAGGGATGAAAATTCACCTAACATGGACAGGCCCTGTTGGTCAAAGGAGAGTCGATGCAGCCTTAGCCCCTCAATATCACCGGCTAATACCTTGCGGGTAAAAGGATTCAGGGTGCCGCCGGGACCACCGGCGGTCGCGGCAGGGTCATATTGATAGGCAGGATCGCAGAGGGTGCCGCGGGGGTACATCATACCTGGTTGCCCTTCACCACGGATATCCAGTCGTTTGGGATGATCCAGTCCAAGGGTATGCCCGTATTCATGAGCGGCCGTAGTGGAATAACGGGGCAAATTCCCCAATTTCAGATAGCCGGTATTCGACCCAAGTCCATCTACGAAAGAAATGTCGTGCTGGGAGAATTCTTCTATTCTGAAAAAATTAAGCCGGGGATTGGTATTGTGCCAGACTGTTGCCGGCGGGAGGTCCGGTGCATGCACTCCCTCGATCTCAAAATACACTTCATAACATTCTCTTCGGATCTTCACAATGGCTTTGGGCTCATTCCAGTGATGGCCGATCTCCTCGGCGATCCGAATAGCGAGGTTGTTATCAGCAGCGTCCCCATAAAAGTACAATATGGAACGAATGATGAGACGGTGAGAAACAGTATGGAGTTCTACTTCACCCATGACTGCCCTCTATTTTTCTTTGGGGTCTTGGTTTCCTCTTCAATATCATTACACTGGTAAGCGATTGCTGGTAATGAGCAATGCAGGGGGCAATTTACTACATATCTTCTTAATTCCTTAAAGGTTTGCCGCCTTTCAACACGCTCTGTATCCGCTCCAATGTTTTTTTCTCGCCACAGAGGCTGAGGAAAGCTTCTCTTTCCAGATCGAGAATATATTGCTCGCTCACCAGGGCCGGCTCACTCAGGTCTCCCCCGCACATTACATAAGCCAGTTTTCTGGCAACCAGCGCGTCGTGATCGGTGGCATAATTACCGCGCCACATCCCATTGATCCCGGCATACAGGGCTCCGAGCGCCGAGCGCCCCAGTACTTTTACGTCTTTCCTGGGTATGGGTATTGTATAGCCATCTTCGTATAGTTCGATAACAGATTGTTTGGCTTCGGCGATCCGTCGTCCCTGGTTGATGCTCACGATATCCCTTCCTTTTCTTAAAATGCCCAGATCATAGGCTTCGTAAGCGGAGGTACCTACCTTGGCGGTAGCGATGGTAAAAAACCGGCTCTTTAATGTAATGGTCTCCGGCTCATCCTCATGCATATCATCAGCCGCCCGGAGCGTAAATTCTTTCGTTCCTCCTCCGCCGGGGATCAGTCCAACTCCCAGCTCTACCAGCCCGATATATGCTTCTGCGGCAGGCACTACCCTGTCTGCATGAAGGCTGAGCTCACAGGCGCCCCCCAGGGTGAGTCCATGCGGGGCCACCACTACCGGTATAGCAGAATAACGGGCCCGCATCATGGTGTTCTGGAACTGGCGGATAGCCATGTCCAGCTCATCGTAATCCTGTTCGATGGCCAGCATAAAGATGAGACCTACATTGGCGCCTGCACTGAAGTTCGGGCCTTCATTGGCAATGACGAGCCCTTTGTATTTTTCTTCTGCCAGTCCGATGGACCGTTGAATGCCTTCCAGCACTTCGCCGCCGATGCTTCCCATTTTAGTATACCATTCCAGGCCCAGTACTTCCTCTCCGAGATGGTAAAGACGGCAGGCGCTATTTTTCCAGACGGTCTGTCCCTCAAAATTTTTCATCACAAGGAAGGCCTGCCCTCCCGGAAGGGGTTGGTAAGACTTCGAGGTCATATCGTAGTAAAGGCGTTTACCCTGTTCGACCTTGTAAAATGTTCTTGCTCCGCCGGCAAGCATCTCGTCTACCCAATCTGCTACGGAATATCCTTCTTCCTTCATTTTTTTAACGGTAGCTTCCACACCAAGCGCATCCCAGCTCTCGAAGGCGCCGATCTCCCAGCCAAAGCCCGCCATCATAGCATCGTCTACGCGATAGAGCTCATCCGAGATCTCAGGAATGCGATGGGAAATATAAGAGAAAAGGCCATAGTGAAAATGCCGGTAGAATTCCCCTGCCTTATCCGGAGACTGGACCAGCATTTTCAGCCGGGTCTTCAGATCATCGACTTGCTTAGCCGCTTCGACACTGGCAAATTTCGGCTTCTGACGGGGAACGTATTCCAGGGTTGGTAAGTCTAATACCAGTATTTCTTTCTCTCCTTTTGGAGGCGGGGTTTTCTCCCCTTTAGGGGCTGGGGATGCGCCGGCCGGCATCTTCTTAAAAAATCCCTGGCCTGTCTTATCTCCCAGCCATTTATTGGCTACCAGTTTATCCAGCCAGGCAGGAATGGTAAAGACGGAGCGTTGTTCGTCTTCCGGGCAATTGTCGGCTACTCCTTTAGCGACTTTTACCAGGGTGTCAATGCCGACGACATCAGCCGTCCGGAAAGTAGCTGACTTAGGCCGGCCGATCAGGGGGCCTGTCAATGCATCGATCTCATCGATCGTCAATCCCAGCCGGTCCACGAGTCCAAAGATCGCCATGATGCCATAGACGCCGATCCGGTTGGCAATAAAGGCAGGAGTATCTTTACAAAGAACGGTTGTTTTTCCCAGGTAAAGATCACCGTAATGCAACAGGAAATCAGTTACCGCCGGGTCTGTAAACGGGGTAGGTATGATCTCTAAAAGACGTAAATATCTTGGGGGATTGAAAAAATGAGTGCCGCAGAAATGTCGTTTAAAATCATCCGTTCGCCCTTCTGTCATGAGATGAATAGGGATACCGGAAGTATTGGAGCTGATCAGCGTGCCGGGCTTGCGGTATTTCTCTACTTCCGTAAATACCTGCTGTTTGATATCCAGTCTTTCCACCACCACTTCTATGATCCAGTCACAGCCTGCAATGTCTTTCATGTTATCGGTGAAATTGCCGGTAGTGATCTTCTTGACAGCGTCTTTGGTATAGACGGGGGAGGGGTTGGATTTGATTGCTGCAGCCAAGGCGTCATTAACGATCCGGTTCTTTACGGCCGGATGATCCGGCGACAGGTTCCTAGCTTTTTCCGCTTCCGTTAATTCCTGTGGGGCTATGTCCAGCAATAAGGTTGGAATACCGATGCCGGCAAAATGACAGGCGATCCTGGATCCCATTACACCACTTCCTAATACGGCTACTTTTTTGATTATCCGGTTCATATGCTCAACGGAATTAGTTAGTTAAACAACTATTAGTAACCGAAGGTAATAAAAAAAATCCTCACAGGAAATTTCCGGTTGCATGAAGCCATGATCCCTAAGGGACGCAAAGTTCTGGGATCCGTTAAAAAGGGAGGATGTGGATCAGGGATGAGGAAGTCAGGGGCTTACAGTATCTTACTAAGCCTGTTTATTTCATAATTATCAGCCTTATTAAATTGATCCTGCTTGCTTTTTATTTGTTCTTCCATCAGAGACCTGGGATAGGTGTCTCCGGTAATATAACTTACAGTAAGGTAGACCCCTTTTTCAATGATCAGCTTATTACCGCAAATATCCTGCATATGGATCCTGTCATCGCCTTCGAAAGACGAAGCGGAGCACTGGTATTTGCCCTTTATGGAATCGTATAAAATGGAATTGGTCTTTTCTGTAAAGGAAAGGAAGCTTAACTGGGAATAGTAAAAGAACCCGTTGATGAAATGAAATTGAATCAGTACTTTTTGGCGTAACAGCTTAGTCCGGTAGAAAAGGATCTTATGGTCCTTAAAATCATTGATATCTTTTACCTGGAAGGAAGGCATGCCTATTTTCCAGATGACCTTTCGGGGAGATGCTCCGAACTGTATATCCTGGGGAGCTATAATGGTGTTAGTCAGGTAAGAGGTGACGTTTTCCTGTGATAGCAGCTGGTGAGCAAAGTCCAGATAATACTGATTGATAAAACTTCTGTAGAAGCTTTCGCGTTCCTGGTAAAATGAATTATAGCGGTTATACGGCAGTATCTTGTACTGAAGGGTCTGTTTCATAGCACCAATTAATGTGTTTGATATTAGATTTTATCTGAATGCTTTGGGCGTTCAGTGTATGAATGTAGAGACTTCGCTTAGCCGGGAGTGTCGTTTTTTTACTATTACTTTCCTAAATAAGGCGTTTTATTTCTACAGTCTCACACTTATTTGCCGGTCTGCATTATCTAACGCAATTTGAGGAGTAATCCGTATGGCACTTAATAGTATTGCTAGGTACTAGAAGGTATTTTACGACGGTGTAAGAGCTAACCCTTATATTTGAATGCGTCTAAAAATTACAATTGTTATTTTTCTATAATACATTGTACCAGGATAATATCGGCCAGGTGGCCTGCGCAGGTGCCCCGGATGGAGCAGCTATCACCCGTTCTCAGGGAAAGAGTATGCCGGTTATATACACTGTCGAGAGTACAACTAATGGAAGACGGTATATCCGGATTGGTCCCAAGGGATAGGATATAATTACCTGATTTGCCTCTTTTGATATCTTTTACGATTCCCCCTACCGACAGGATTCTGGCGAGGCATTGACGATTGAATAAGGATTCATCATTATCGGCCAGGCTGATCAGGTCATGTGCGGAAATATGAATATCCGCCTTCGTGGGGATGGGGGTGTCACCGAATACATGATAAAAATATCCATATACGAGAAGGCCTGTAATGAGGAATATCAGGAGAATGGTCCCATATTTTATTCGTTTCTCCATGTAAGTATAAACCTATATACGGAGAAACAGTCCGGGCGGATTTAGAAGAAGCTGCAAGCTGTTAGCTGCAAGCCAGATTTACAATCCGTCTGAAGCTACTTATAAGTAGCCGCTTGTAGCTTGCTGCTAGAAACTAATAGCTTGTATTTAAGACACTCCCGATCCTGCCGCTATCTTATCCTCTGGATTTACAAAATGCAGTTTGCCTTCCTTGTCTTCCGCCATCAGGATCATACCATTGCTGTCAATGCCCCGCATTTTCCGGGGGGCCAGGTTGGCTACCACCACTACCTGCCTGCCGATGATATCTTCTGCGTTAAAGTGTTGGGCAATGCCTGAGACGATGGTTCGCCGTTCGCTGCCCAGATCCACCTCCAGCTTCAGTAATTTATCGGCCTTTTCCACTTTTCCCGCGGCAAGGATCGTTCCTACCCGGAGATCGAGTTTTGCAAAATCGTCGTACTGGATGACAGGTTTGGCAACAGATTCCTTCGGACCACTGGCCTTGCCCGGGTCCGTCTTGCCGGTTTCTACAGCAGCGACAGCTTGCGGCTGGTTGCTCGCAGCTTGCTGCTTCTCTTCGGCCAGGGCCGCTTTATGCAGCTCGCTTGCTGCCTGCAGTTTTGCAATCTGCACCTTTACTTCTTCGTCTTCGATCTTCCTGAACAATAATTCCGGCGGTCTTAGACTGTAGCCTACGCTCAGCAGCTTCATCTTCCCGGCATTTTCCCAATCCAGCATTTTTTCCACCACCTTCATCAGGTGCAGCATTTTCCGGGCGGTAAAAGGAAGGAAGGGATTGATAAGAATGGCCAAATTGGCCGTTAATTGCAGGCAGATATGCAGGCAATTATCGATGAGTTGCTGGTTTTCCGCACTAATAATTTCTTCCCCTTTGGGTACTTTTTTCCAGGGTTCTTTTTCCTGCATGTATTTGTTGCCTTTTCGGGCCAGGTCGATCACTTCAAAAAGTGCGTCGCGGAATTTATATTGCTCCAGCAGGCTTTCTACTTTTCCCGCAGTGTCTGCGATATCCCGGATGATGGTTCTGTCCGTATCATCCATAATATCCGCATGCAGGGGAGGGACCTTCCCCTTGCATAATTTGTGCATCAGCACGAAAGCGCGGTTGACAAAATTGCCGAAAATACTTACCAGTTCACTGTTGTTGGCATCCTGGAAACCTTTCCAGGTGAACTCACTGTCTTTTGTTTCCGGTGCGATCAGGGTCAGATAATAACGCAGGCTGTCAGCCAGCTGGCTGCCGCCATTCTCTTTATTGATAAAATCATCGATATAGTCCTGCATATCCAGCTTCCAGTTACGGCTGGTGCTCATCTTATCCCCTTCCAGGTTCATGAACTCATTGGCGGGAACATTGTCCGGCAGGATATTCCCGTGCAGCTTCAGCATAACGGGGAAGATGATGCAATGGAAGACGATATTGTCCTTTCCGATAAAATGCACCAGTTTGGTGTCTTTATCATACCAGTAAGGTCGCCAATCTTTCCCGGTATCCAGGCTCCATTGGCGGGTAGCGCTGATATAGCCGATCGGTGCGTCAAACCACACATATAATACTTTTCCTTCCGCTTCCGGTAAAGGCACTTTCACACCCCAATCCAGGTCCCTGGTGACGGCCCTGGCCTGCAGGCCTCCATCGATCCAGCTTTTGCACTGGCCTATTACGTTCGACCTCCAGTCATCCTTGTGTCCCTTTACAATCCATTCCCGAAGGAATTCTTCATGCCTGTCCAGGGGAAGGTACCAATGTCGGGTAGCTCTCTTCACAGGCGGCTTGCCGCTGAGTGTGCTGTGGGGATTGATCAGCATTTCAGGACTCAGGGAACTGCCGCAATTCTCGCATTGATCGCCATAAGCGCGTGTATTGCCGCAGACGGGACAAGTGCCCATAATATACCGGTCAGCTAGGAAGGTCTTAGCCTCCTCATCATAATACTGTTCGCTTTCCTTCACTTCCAGCTCACCCCGGCTGTTCAATGCGGTAAAGAACTCCTGCGTAGTCTCATGATGTATCGGCTCACTGGTCCGGTGGTAGATATCGAAAGAAATTCCCAGGTCGGCAAAGTTCTGTTTGATCAACCCATGATATTTGTCGATAATGGCCCGTGGCGTCGTTCCTTCCTTCATAGCCTGGATGGGGATAGCCGTTCCATGCTCGTCACTTCCGCAAATGAAGGCAACATCCCGCTGTTGAGCCCTCAGGTAACGCACATAAATATCTGCCGGCAGATAAGCGCCCGCCAGGTGGCCGATGTGCTTCAGTCCGTTCGCATAGGGCAGCGCTGCCGTAATCAGGTATCTTTTTGGAGTACTCATCATAGTAAATTGGTGGCAAATTTACGCCGTTCCCTGCAATCAGGCAAAGCGAAGTCCGTGGGCGGTCCTGAAGCCGGTGGGGATCACTCCTGCAAGGTGAACTCCACCATAGCATTTCGTTTGTAGTCGGTAGACATGAACAGATTGTAGAGCTTACCGTTGACAGTCACCTCCATCAGGGCTGTATTGGGGGGGAGCCTGCCAAGGTTTTCAGCGAACAATACCAGTTTATTTACCGGGAGGCTCCTGTCGAGAGGGAGGAGAAGGGTCTTTGGAGAAGCGGTCAGCTTCAGATGTCCGATCAGCAATTCGTTATTCAGGTACAGGCTGACAGAGTCTCCATCGATCTCTCCGTTATCGTACAGGTTGATTTTGACGGAATCGATCCCCCGGACAGGGATGGTCGCCGCCGTAAAGGTCTGGCGGGTCAGCAGCGCCTGGTATTGTTTGGACTGGGTGGAATCTTTTTTCTTATGGGTCATCACTACCGGG